>OCPT01000152.1_pt1 | contig 62356 bp, 47 predicted proteins | sample 1538741 | NCBI WGS metagenome assembly OCPT01 (sample SAMN04571723, study PRJEB22368) | human gut metagenome | biome: human gut; material: stool | host: Homo sapiens | place: Luxembourg | collected 2012-12-06 | reverse complement strand
CAGAGTCCCGCAGGGACATCCGGTGATCGTAGATTATTTCTATCATGAGGAAATCAGAGGGACAGAAAATACCGGGAAAAGAAATCTTTAAACAGAAATTGACCGAGTTCTTTGAACGAGGGAGAGTAATTATTGAAAAAGCATGTTCGCTGATTTCTCGATAATTAACATGAACAATATATCACAGAATTCTAAAAGAAGTAACATCATAAATTTAACACAGTAAAGCGCTACCTTTGCATTTTTGATGGATAAACAATATAAAAGCCCTTGTGTGCTCTGCCTGCACATATACATTTTAAATAATACAGTTCAAATTTTTCGGTTTCAGAATTTATATCAAAACTATATTCCATAAATTGCTCCTAATCAATTTCTATTTTAAAACAAATAGGGTAGTTATCGCTAAATCGGCTGTTTGCTTTAACTGTTAATTTAGTATCGCTTCTTTCAAATTCGAGCTTTTCGCCGGTTGAAAGAAGTGTAATATTTTTAATTATAAAATCAGGTCCGTTTTTCTTTTTAAGTGTTTTTATTACAGCGTCCTTACCGTTAGGGCGCATTTGAAATGCGTAGATATACCCGTTTTTATATGTAAATCGAAAATCTTTATTTGTAAATTTCTTTTCACTTGAATCTTGGAAAAATCCCGCTTTGTTATTGACTTTTCCTTCGCCAAAGGTTTTCCAAAATGTTGTGTTGTAAATTCCTTCACCGTTTAGTTTAAGCCAAGCGCCTAATTGTTTCAGTACAGCAGTTTCTTCATCTGTAATTGTACCGTCGGCTTTTGGGCCTACATTCAAAAGTAACATTCCATTTTTGCTTACAATATCTATTAAATCAGTAATAATGTGCCTTGCTGATTTGAATTCGTTGTTTTTTGTATATCCCCACGAGCGTTTGCCTATCGCAGTATCGGTTTGCCAAGGAATAGGGGATATATCTGTTAACGCACCGCGCTCAACATCAAAGGTTGCCACAGTAGGTGGAAATGCCTCATGCTTATAGTTGATGGTAACCTCTTCGCCCCACTCCTCTGCTCTGTTGTAGTAATAAGCACACAGCTTTTTAAGAAACGGCTTAAAGGAATGGTTGTGAATCCACCAGTCAAAATACAGAATCTTTGGTTGATATTTATCAATCAGTTCACAGGTGCGCACAAGCCAGTCCTCAAGCCATTCTTTACTTGCACCGATGGAATAAGTATCTGCTGTCGTTTTGTGTATTGTATGGCTGTCCCATTCAGGGCAATGCACAGCAGGTCCATAAAAATCTTGATATTTTTCATCATTTACATCACTGTCAATCGTTTTTCCCATATTCATAAAAAAGTAATGTTCAGCCCTGTGGCTTGATGCACAAAAAGTTAAACCCTGTTTTTCGCAGGCACTTTTTATTTCGCCTATAACATCTCGGCACGGCCCCATTTTTGTGGCATTCCAGCGGTTAAATGCTGTATCATACATAGCAAATCCGTCATGATGCTCACACACGGGCATAACGAATTTTGCACCGCTTTCTTTAAAAAGAGCCAGCCATTTATCTGCATTGAATTTTTCACCTTTAAACATAGGTATAAAATCTTTGTAACCGAATTTATTTTGAGACCCGTAATTTTTTCTGTGATATAAATATTCTTTGCATTTTTTATCGTACATTGAACGCGAATACCACTCGTTGCCATAAGCCGGTACACTGTATATGCCCCAGTGAATAAAAATTCCGAGCTTGCCGTTGTAATACCAGTCCGGTGTTTTGTGATTGGATAAAGACTCCCAACTATCTTTATATTTCCCGTTTGTGATTACATCATCTATCTGCTGTAAGTATTCCTTAGTTGTCATAATTTTTCCTCACGCAAAGCATTCTATAATCTCTGCACCCTTTCTGACAAATGCAATAAATTCATCAATTTCTGCTGTAACAGTATGATAACCCTTATAATATTACAATTTTAATTATATCGTAGAAAAAGCATAATATCAACAAATAAAGAGCAATTGTCCCAAAAAGCGAACTATTGACAGGGGAAAAAGCTTTCAAATGAAAAAAGGCTGGAGCATCGCTGCTCCAGCCTAAACTATTGATTTACTTGTTTATATACTTAACATACTTTTTAACATTACTGATAGAATCGGAAGCTTTTACTTCTGTTGATGATTCTTTAGCTTCAGTTTTCTTGTAGTAATAAGTATATACCGGCTCTTGATAATACCAGCGTGTGCCGTATGAAACATCATCATATTCTCTGGACAGCCAAACAATATAATAATTTGTGCCATTATGATAATATCTATATCCTGCATGTCCGCTGTAATCCTTGTGGTATGTCAAAGCAGATGTGACATCATACTCTCTATAATTACGATATGTATTGCTCTGTGCATAACTAAAACTTGTGAAAGCTGAGTTTGCATAATGATAATATACATAGTGATGTGTTCTGCTCGTCTCATACTGTTCACTCCAAACATTTCTTGAACCGTTGCTTGGATTTGAATATACAGGACCTTGAGTACCACCCCAACCGGTTCTCTTAGTATCGTACTTAGTCCAGCCTGACATACTTGACGAACTTGAAGAAGTTTTAGATGTAAGATCATATGTCCATTTTTGATCTACAACGCTTGCACCTTTAGGAAGTGTAGACTCAAGTACCCAATCAGAAGTAGGATTCTTCGTCCAATGAGCGTACAAGGTGATATTTTCAGCAGAGTTAAACACAGATGATTCTGTAATTTTGTTTCCGCCGGTCTTTGCAGTATACCAACCATCGAAGGTATAATAATCTCTTGTCGGAGTTGGTAATGAACCGTAGGTTGAACCATAAACAACTGTCTTGCTTGATTCGTTTACAACGCCTTCGTTAGCATTAAACGATACCGTAAATACGCCATTAAGATACTTGTTGAATTCATCTACAGTAATACCGACAATCTTTCCGGTAACTTTCAATAAGTTCTTACCTGAAAGAATATCCTTTTCGGATGTAGCAATTAAAAGATTACCATTAACCTTCAAAGAAGTAGCTAAAGCCGGATCAATTTGACTCAATGAGATCTGTTTGCAAAGCATGGAATTACCGGTAGAAGCGGTTAATTCACATTCGCCTCTAAGAGCTAAATTTGTCTTATCTGCAGTAAGCGCAAGACAAATGCCCGGTGATTTGATTGTTGTTTCATGCAATTCAACATTAGGCGAAGAAATCGTCAATGGAGTTTGACCATCACAAACAAAATTCATTCTGTTTATGATTGTCTTCTTGGCATTAGAAACAATCCTTAAATTGTTATAAGTCTTACCAAAACCATTTATAGTAAATGTCTCCATTGTGTTTGGAATTGTGAGAGTAGAGTTGTTCAAATTGGTACATTTATCAGTAACTCTTAGATAAACTTCTTTTGCACCCGAATTTACCGCTGCTTCAACTATACTCTTATTAGCTGCAGAAACTGTCAACAAAGTCTTGTTGCTTACAATGTTGGTTCCGAGACTTGTGATATTTGCACCAATGGTTAATTCTTCCATACTTGTGCAACCTGCGAAAGCATTGCTTCCGATTTTCTTTATACCGGCAGCATTAACAAATTTAAGGGCTGTACAATTCTTGAATGCATTAGCAGGAATCTCGGTAATATAGTCAGAAAGTTCAACACCGGTTATATTTTTACCGGCAAAAGCAGAAGCACTGATACCTGTAACCTTAATAACGCTATTCGTACCGTCTTTATTATCAATTACTTTGTATTCAGGAATAACAACATAATCATCTGTTCCTGTGTAGTTTGTAATAATACCGGATTTAGACACCTCAAGTCCATCACTTTCACAAACACGGTTTGCAACATATTTTGTGATGTCCATAGGAATATCAAATTGAATCAACGAGCTTTCGTTGTCATCATAAGATGCAGTTTGGTATGAATAATCCTCATACTCATACATCTTATCATCCATAACACTATATGTATTTGTGAAATAAGATTTAGAAGCAATATCATAACCTACAATTGCAAATACATGAGCTGTACCCGCCATTATCCAACGATGATAACCGGACATTGTGTTTTGGGTTGTATAGGTTTCGGTTACTTCTTCACCGGTAGCAGTAGAGTAGGTAACGGCAGATGAATACTCATCTGACTTTGATTCAGAAGCTTGAGTTCCCTGTGTACTACTTTGAGAATCAGTATTGATATAACTCTTACCGATATTATATTCTTGACTGATCTTTTCAGAGATAGCTTTTGATGCAGTAGAACTTTGTCCTACTTCAGAACTACCACCATAACCGGATTCATTATTCCAGCTTGCTGTGGAATTTTTAGTTGTTGATGATGATTTCGAAGAATTATAACTTGCCGAATCGGTATTGTCCGTTTGAACACGAGAAGAAGTGGATTCCTTATCTGTTCTTGAAGCACTTAATCCAAGGCCTATTTCTGTCTTGTTTTCAGCAGATATGCTTACAAAATCGACAGGGACTTTTGCTCCGATAGTTGTAGTGTTCTTTATATCAAGATTAGCTGAAACATTGGTTTCTGTACTTGTTGAATGCTTGTCGTCAGTTTTCTTATTTCTTACTGATGAAAGCATAGCCGAACTTGAACTTGAATCACTTTGTGTAATTGAATCCGAACCGCTCGATCCGCTACTTACATACCAATTGTTACTCTGATTCTTATAGTAACTATTGATTTGTTCTTGTGTAACCGAATTTTCCTTTGCCCAACTTTCATTTACAGTTGTTGAGTCGGACCATTCTTTTGCAAGTGTCCATGAATATGAATCAGTAGTAGCTTTCTTAACTGTATTGGTGTATTTATCCATACAGTCTTGACTTATAGATTTCTTAAATGTTTCTGTATGTGTTTTAGTAACGCCATTAGAATTTATTTTACCAAAATCATGAACAACTGAAAGTGGTACATTTCTGATTTCACCGATATTATATACAAAGAGAATTGTATTCGTATCGCTGTCTTCATACATTAATGGAGTTCCATAATCTTTATAGGTCCATGCTTGATTTCTCTCACTTATCCAGTTGGCAGTATATGTTTTTGCACCTACTGTACCGGCAGGTATGTTCTTGATTACATTACCATTATCATCGGACCAACCGGAGAAAATATAACCATCTAGTTTTGGAGATGGAAGAACATGTTCTTCATCTACAGTATAAGTTTCTGAAGCAACCGGAATTAATTCAGATGAGAAATTTACTTTATAAGTAAGCTTCTCCCATCTTGCATACAAATCAATATTACCCGTAGTTCCTGCAGGAATTGACTTAATGTTTTCAGCCGCATCACCTGATGGCAAGTCATACCATCCGAGGAATTGATAGCCCGGAACAGACGGATTTGCAAATTTAGAAACGCCTTGTTCACTTGTATATGTAGTAGGGTTGTCATTTTGAATTGTCTGTTGAGCTAAGTATTCGTCTCCGTTACTAATGTGATAAGTGATTGAATACTTAGTCTTAATAGGTATTGGAATAATCTCCTGCTTTTTAAGAACAGTTCCGCAAGTTGAACAATGAGAGCCCTCGGTCAAGCCGGTATTCTCATCAGTAGGTTCTACAGCAGGATCAATTACAACAGTATGTCCTTTTGCTTTTATAACAGTATCCGCCTGTGATACTACATTATTGCCATCTTTATCGGTGAAATACTTTTCACAAGATGAACAGTACCAATATGCAATATTACCATTTTCAGTACAAGTAGCCGCTTTAGCAGCTGTTGCAGTCATTGTGTGAGTGTGAACATTACTTCCTCCCGGAACTAATGTAACACCATAGCCTTCGGCATCTACAACATATCGTCTGATTAAAACGACATCTTTCATTGTAATTTCGCCGTCACCGTTTACATCTGCAGCCAACTTATTAGCTGTAACACTATAACCGGTAACTAATCTTCTTACTAAAGTGACATCCTTAAGATCAATAGTTCCGTCACCGTTGATATCGCCGGGAATGTAATCGATAATAGTAACACTGCCATTATTGATTGTAACCGGAATGTCGTTCAAATCTGAATCAATGATATTTCCGTTTTGATAAGAAAGCTTTACATTGAGCTTTGAATTTGCACTTACGCCCTTATCTACTGAAAATGTCAAAGTCAAGATAGTTCCGTCTTTGATATCTTCATCGGCAATTTCAAGAGCGTCCCATCCAAATTTACACGGCGAATTGTAGTTTTCCGGTTTAGTCATTGACAGAGCACTAAATGCATCTCCGGATTTTGAGTTGATCAAAGTCAACCCTTTGTCATAAGTCACAGTAAAGTTTGCAGCAAGGATGCCCGGATTGTTTTTAACATTGATATTTACTTCAACATTAGAACCCGGAACAGCATTAACACTTTCAACTGTAACAGTTGTAGCATTTGCGGCATTTGCAATCATTGATGCAGGAAATACAGTTAACATCATCAGCAATGCCAAAAATACCGACAACAACTTTTTAGTTTTTGCCATAGTTTCTCATCCTTTCATAAATATTATTTAACAGTGATACCACCATTTTTAACATCAACTGAAATAGAGTTCATATCATTATCAAATACATCATTTGCATTGTATGTGATAGAAACAGGATATGTTTTTGCAGAAGCATTTGACTTAACTTCGAATGTAAGGAGCAATACCTGACCGTCTTTTGTTTGGTCCTGTGAAATTTCAAGACCATCCCAGCCGAATTTGCATCCGCTTACAAGATTTTTCGGTGGAGTAAATGTAAGAACTTCACTTACAGCAGAACCTGTTGCGCCCTTTTTAAGAGTTAATGCACTATCGTCATAAGTGACTTTTAATCCAATACCCAATAAGCCTGGATTATTGACAATAGATACAGGCACAGTAACTGTCTGTCCTGCACTTGCAGAAACATTACCAACAACAAATGTCGGATTTGTAATCTTGGTATATTGCGCAGTAACAATCATATTGCTTGTTACATTTGTGAATGTCTTATCCCATTTAGAGAAAACATAGCCTTCTCTGTTAGGAGCAGCAGGGGCGGTTGCGGATTTACCGGCAGCAACTGTTTCAGTTTTAAGCACAGAGCCATCATAATCTTTGAATACAACTGTATATGTAGTTGAAGGCTCTGTTGTATCTTTAACGCCAACATATCCTGCATCAATCTCGTTGCCGTTATCCAATACGAGAATGAGATGTTTGTCTGAATTAACATAGGCATTCTTGACGCCTACACCATTGGTACCGTTAGCACCGTCTTTGCCATTTGTTCCGTTTTTACCATCCTTGCCATGAAGAGAAGCAAGCCATTCTTCTTCAGTGCCGGTATAGCCATATTCTACAGCAATTTGATATGCGGACTTACCATCTTTGCCCGAAAGAGATTTTAACCAATCGCTTTCAGAACCTTGATAACCGTGTTCAACAGCAATTTCGTATGCAGACTTACCGTCTTCACCAACTGCACCGACTAATGTTGCAAGCCATTCTTGAAGTGTGCCGACATAACCGTTATCAACTGCAAGCTGATATGCGGATTTACCATCTGCTCCGTTTTTGCCGATAAGAGAAGCAAGCCATTCGGTTAATGAACCTTCATATCCATTTTGAACAGCAAGTTCATATGCCGACAGACCGTTCTTACCGTCTTTACCATCAACTCCGTTTTTACCGTCCTGACCGATTAAAGAATCAAGCCATTCAGAAAGGGAACCTGTAAAACCATTATCTTTTGCAAGTTCATATGCGGATTTACCGTCTTTACCATAAGCACCGGTTTTTCCGGCAAGAGAAGCAAGCCACTCGGTTTCTGTTCCCTCAAAGCCATTATCAACAGCAATCTCGTAAGCTGATTTACCATTGCTTCCAGCTGTACCTTTCAAAGATTCAAGCCATTCTGAAGCTGTGCCTTGATATCCGTTATCAACTGCAATTTGGTAAGCGGACTTGCCATCTTTACCGTCCTTGCCGTTAGTTCCTGTTCCGGTTCCTGTACCTTTAAGAGATTCGAGCCATTCTTCTTCAGTACCGGTATATCCGTGATCAACAGCAAGTTCATATGCAGATTTACCGTTAGTTCCGTTTTTACCGTCAGTGCCATTTACACCGTCTTTACCATTTTTACCAACAAGAGTTGCAAGCCATTGAGTTTCCGTTCCGGTAAAACCTTTATCGACTGCAATTTCATAAGCAGACTTACCGTTTTTACCATCGGAACCTTTATCGCCCTTGTCGCCTTTTGCTCCGGTTTCACCCTTAGCGCCAACTAAAGAACCAAGCCATTCTTGAATAGTTCCGATATATCCATTATCAACAGCAATTTCATATGCTGATTTACCATCAGCACCATTGACGCCGTCTTTTCCGTCAACACCGTTTGTACCATTGACGCCATCAGCACCCTTAGCTCCGACAAGTGATTGCAACCAGTCTTGAAGCGAACCGCTAAAACCGTTATCTAAAGCAAGTTCATACGCAGATTTACCGTTAGAACCATTTTGTCCTGCTTCTCCGGCTTCGCCAACAAGAGAAGCAAGCCATTGAGCCTCTGTTCCGGTATAACCGTTTCTAACAGCAACTTCATAAGCGGATTCACCGTTTTTACCATCTTTGCCATCTTTTCCTGTTTTATCAAGAATAGATGAAATCCATTCTGCTTCAGTGCCTGTGTAGCCATTGTCAACTGCAATTTGATAAGCGGATTTGCCGTCTTTACCGTCTGTTCCTTTTGTACCTGAGAGCGAGAGCAACCAATTGGTAAGAGAACCTTTATATCCGTTGGCAACAGCAAGTTCATATGCAGATTGACCGTTCAAGCCGTTAGCACCATCCTTGCCATTAGTGCCGTCTTTACCATCTTTGCCGTTTTTAACTGTTACGCCGGATTTATCCATGAGATTGTTAATCCATTCTTGTTCAGTGCCTTTGTAACCATTGGCAACTGCAAGCTCATAAGCTGATTTGCCATTTGTACCATTTGTACCATTAGCACCGATAAGTGTTTTTAACCATTCGGTTGTATCACCCTTGTAGCCATTATCAACAGCCAAATCATAAGCGGATTTGCCGTTTTCTCCTGCTTCACCAACAAGAGATGCAAGCCATTGTTCCATAGTGCCGTCATAGCCATTATCAACAGCTAAATCATAAGCGGATTTTGCGTGTGTACCGCTGACACTTTTTGCTCTTTGATTAGTTACAACTGTCGCAGTACCAGCGGAAACGCCTGCAGCAAGAACAACAGCTAAAACAGTACAAAGAACCTTTTTCCATACTGAGTTTTTCATTTTTTCCTCCATTGGTTTTATTTTTGTTGCTTTTTTGGTTATAATATATATGTGTTATAATCTTAAGTGTACTTCTTTTTCATCCATAATTATTTCTCCTTTCAAACGAAAATAGATATGCTATATAGTAATGTGAATTTATTGAGTTTTGCTTATTCACATAATGTCAATATCCAATCATATTAATATTACATTAACAGTTTCCGTAATTCTATATGCCATCAGCGTACTATTTGAAATTTTCGTAGAACTATTACATCTACGAAAAAAGTGAGCAATCTGTTTATATAAATAAATTGCTCACTTTTTTTGACCATAATGACGAGAATATTATCCCGTCAGATTATTCAATTTTTCCATTTGAATACATTTTTCTTGAAAAGACGGATGCACATAAGTGTTCAAGGTAAAGGAAACGCTTGAGTGACCTAATATTTCACTAAGTGTCTTGATATCGACTCCGCTTTCAATGCATCGTGTTGCAAAAGTATGTCTGAATGTATGAAAATGATGTGGATACAAATCTGCATCTTTCAATAACTTGTGATACCTATATTCAAAAGTTCTTATATTTAAAAAACTTTCTTGACTTGAAACAATATATGGCGATTTTTTATTGCTAAATTCTGCTGTTAGCAACTGATAAAGATTATCTGTAATCGGAATATCTCGTTTTGAATGCGTGGTTTTAGGTGGTCCGATTTTATATATCCATTTATTATTTTCATTTTTAATACGGATAATTGTGGAATCTACTGTGATAATATGATTTTTGAAATCAATATTATTCCATCGCAAAGCACAAACTTCACCGATTCTTAATCCAGCATAAAGAGATAACATTACACCTAATGCCGTAAGGCTTTGGTTATATTTGATGTATGTTTCTAATTGTCGTTGCTCATCAAGTTCTAAAATAATGACTTCTTTATTAGGCAAAAAGGGCATATTCACTTGAATATTAGACAACTCAGCTAACTGTTCCTTATGCCCATAATCAATTGCAGACTTAATAATTATTGCCATTGTTTTAACATACGATGAGGAATAATGTTTTAATTTGTTATTTAAAAATTGATTGACTTGAACAGATGTAAGATCTTTTAGTCGTGTTTCGCCGATTTCGTTTTTTATATGTTTATCAATGATGTAATTGTATTTATCATGAGTTGATTTTTTATTTTTTATTTTACCATAGCATAGCCAAGAATAAATCAGTTCTATAAATGCAATAGGTTTGTCTATATTATTGACTAAAACACATTGCATTTTTTGTTCTAATTCATTTACGCTTTTTGCATAAACTGATTTATAAATCGAACGATTATTTTTGTATCCTACAACATAACGACCTTCCCATCTGCCGTCTTTTCGTTTATAAATACTGCTTCCGTATTTGGACATTTGATTTACTCCTTTTGCTTTAAAATAAGAATAAATTTCACATAATTGTTTTGATATAAATTAACTGTATTTGAATAGAAAAAACTAAACATTTATATTAGTTGACCTATAGATAAAAATGTGATATTATACTATTGTAAATAAGTATGTGTAGATGTAATAGTTCTGCGAAAAACCAATTAAAGTTATGTTAACTTGACCTGATATGAATTGCAAGTAAAAAAGCGATCTGTTTATTACAGACCGCTTTAGTTTTTTGATAGCTACCTTTGCATTTTTGATGGATAAACAATATAAAAGGGCAAACTTAAAGTGAGGGATTAAAGTTTTATTACTTTAATCCCTCATTATTTTTTGAAATGTCTCTCAAATTTTTTCCTCATTTCAATTCGTGTTACGATTTTGATTTGAGCGATGTCTCTCAAAAGTCTCAGTCATAAATGCCCTAAATCGCAATAAAATGACTTTGGAATATTGGAATTTGCTGTCTCTTAGAATCTCTCAAAAACTCTCACGATATTTTAAGGCAAAGAAAAAATGCCCGAATACCGTCGTAAAAAGCAGTATTCAGGCATAAAAAAGCCTCGGAACACGAATGTTCCGAGGTAATGGCAGAGGTATAAGGATTCGAACCTTAAATGACGGAGTAAGAGCGGTAGGAAAGACTGAAATATATGTCAAATTTAAGCCATATTTCAGTCTTTAGTGTCTGCCGAATGTCTGTCAAGTTAATCTAACAATAACTTCTTCCAATTATTTGGAAATCCCATTAACTTTGGTTTTACAGAAGTATATTTTTCAAACAATAACTCAATTTGATCAACAAAATCTTTCCAATGATTGTCATTTTTCAATATGTGTTTCATACAAAGCAATGTAGCAAACACCCTTAAATTACTGATTCCATCTGCAATATACTGCTTGTACAAAATTGGAGTTTTAGATAAATTCACATTATAAACTCTACCATAGTGAGCACAAATATTACGCACAAAAGCAATATTTTCAATCCAACTTTCAAGATATGTATAGCCTATGCCAAATGAACTTGCAATAGCCTTTTTGTCAGTATTCTTCATGTTTTTATAAAATTTTGAAAGAGTACCAAAACTAAACAGTTCTACTAAAGCGTAGAATGGAATATCACCATTTTCGTAATTTGTTTTGAAATTTTTAACAAAAGGAGCTTTACTATTTCTGTTGATTTCCTTCTCCATGTCCTCAACAAAATCGTTATAGTATATTCCGTTGACAAAATTGTCAGCATTCTTATATCCAAGAACTCCATATTTAATAGAAAAATAGTTAGAAATTCTACAACGCAAGTTAACCTCTATTTTTTCAATTTGAGCAAATAATAATTGTCTAAAATTAGCATTAAAAAGATAAAGTTGAACAATTTCCTCAAATGTAATGCCTTTATAATAATCAGAATTTTTTGGTTTAAGACCTAAACTATATGCTTTAATAAGTCTAAAATATGAAACATCATTCAAAAACGATTTTGCATACTCAATATCGTCGATAATCAATCCTATTTCCTTAAGGTTATCAATTTGCTCCTCGATATTCATTGCTGGTTCAAGAGTCTTCATCACAATAATACTCCCATAAAGTTAAATGACCCGACGTGGTCCGCATTGTTAAGAGGCGTGTCGGGTTCTGTTATTACCTATTATATGCAAGCAAATTGAATTTGTCAACAGGAAGTGTGAAAATTAAGCAAATTATATATTTATCCTGAATAATTTTTGTTTAGAAGTGATTTCATCATTTTCTGTTTTTCCTGAATTATATGCAAAATTAACTGAATACGAACTTAATACAGATGCCAATTTGTTGGCATTTTTTATATTCTGTTTTTTCCAAAAGTCTAAGATAGATTCGTATGTCATAACAGCCTCCTGAATTTTATAAGTGTATTATAACATAAAAATATTGATTTTTGAAAAAATTTATATTTCTTTAATAGAAATCGCATTTTCTAAATCTACCACTATTTTTCTACGATTACAGTCATAGAAATTTGAAGCATTAAATATATTACATTCCAGTACATAATAATTGTTATTGCTTTCAGCAATATCCATTACCCATGCGATTAAATCAGGAGCCTTAGAAATACATTTATTACAAAACTCAGTTAAAGTATCTGGGATATTCGTATTAATCTTGTCAGGTAAATAACAACATATTTCTGATTTTTTACCATTTATAATTACTGCACGCCATTCAGCAGAAATACTTGAGCAAAATTTAACTCAATCCTTTTCTGCATTTATATATCTTACAACTGATTTCACAAAAATAGAAAATCTCTCCAAAACCGCTTATAAAAAATATCAAACTTTTAATAAACCGCTATTTTTAACATAAACAAAAAAGTTTATATTTATTTACTTTTTTATCTTGACAAGATGCTTACAATATGATATTCTTAAATCAATCAATAGAGTGACTGCACTGAATATTGATAGGAGAGATGGCTTATGTTAACAGATTTAGGAAAAGAACTAAGAAAAATAAGAATATCTAATGATGAGTATTTAAAAGACATGGCCTCAAAATTAGGAATTACTTCTGCATATTTATCAGCTATTGAAAACGGAAAAAGAGTACCTACCAAAAAATTTATGGATACTTTGTTTTCAACATATAACATTTCAATTAATGAACAAAAAAATTTAATTCAAGCTTTTCACTCTACTATTGATAATATAAGCATTAGCTTATCTAATCAATCTCCAGAACATAAAGATTTAGGTCTTATTTTTGCAAGAAAATTTGATGGATTATCTGATGACCAAATTAGGAAGCTTATTAAGATACTTAACAAGGAGGACTAATATGCCAACCCAAATCGCACCCGCATTAAGTCGAGTAGCAATTGAACAACTTGCAACTGATATACGAACAAAATTCAATTGTTCAGGTTGTTATTTTGATATTGTTTCATTTGTAGAAATGGTTATTCCATCAATAGATGATTCTTTTAATTACGATTATGTTGAAGCAAATGAACTACCAAACAGAACTTACGCATACTACGATTCAAATGCAAATCAAATCAAAGTACTTACTTCTGTTTATGAAGGGGCCTGTAACGATAATGGCAGAGATAGATTTACAATTGCTCATGAAGTTGGACATTACTTTTTACATAGAGAAGGCTGTCTGTTTGCAAGAGCAGAATTAGAGGTGCCTGCCTATAGAAATCCTGAATGGCAAGCAAACACATTTGCTAGTGCGCTTTTAATTCCTAAAAATCAAACAAAATTTATGTCTATAGAGCAAATATCTAATAAATGTAAAGTTTCTCATCAAGCTGCTGAAATTGCGCACAAACGCAATTGGCAATAAAAAAAGCAGTAGCGGCAACTACTGCTTAGGGTTAATACAACGGTTGAAACCCGACATACTAACCAGTACATTAGTTATGTTACCACATTTTGACCGATTCGTCAAGATATGATTTGTGGCGCCGTTGGGAAAGGAATAGGTAAATATTGTATGACCAATAAAGATGCTGGTCAGTTTGTTTACAGAACAAGTATTACCATCAAAGGCGTAACATATTATGCAAAAAACTATGGTAAGCGAGCATTTCGCATTCCCGTAAACAAATTGAAATAAATTATATAGCCAGCAGATTAACCTGCTGGCTATTTTTTCTAAAAGGAGCCATTATGAATAATCAAAACAACACAAAAAAGAATTATTATTATTCTCATTCAACATTTAGAAGAATTTTAGATAAAGTTGATGAATTTATGGACAGATTTATGATAATGTACTGGGTTTCAATCGCATTTGTAATTTTTATTCCTACAATAATAATATACTTGTCTCTTCCAGAAGATATACGTACACCTTTATCAGGTATGGTAAGCGGTATTATTACACTAATCCTAATATCTATAACCATTAATCATATAAATCAAAAATCATCTGAAAGAAACACTCTATATAACTATAATTATAATTTATATAATGACTTATCTAAAATTATCATAAATTTACTTTCTGAAATAAATCATACTGAAAAAATTGATAATAGCAGATTAAATTCTTATATAGTAGAAAATTATAGCAAAATGTGTTTAACATTCGAACCGAGTTTAATATGGGATATTTCAACTCTAAACGAGGAATGCAAATTAAGTAAAGAAAACACCGTATATTATTGTGAAAAAATACTAAAAAGGATTCGTAAAGAAATCGGAATTAATCAAACATTCCACATTAATAAAAAAGCAATATCATACATAAGTAATAGTTATAAGGAGGTAGTAGAATAATGGCAGTTCATCATGGAGGAAAAGTTGGAAAGGCTGGAAAAACACTTGCCACAAAATCATCATCTAAAAGTGCCAAGTCTAAAGCGGGAAAAACTTTAGCTAAACATAAGGAAGCAAAGCACTAATTAAAATATATTTTTCATACTATATATAGGGAGTTTTAAACGCATTAACTCCCTATAATTTTTTGTACAACATTCGATAATAACAAGTCAAGGGCAAACTTAAAAGAGAGGGCATAAAGTTTTATTACTTTAAGCCCTCTTTATTTTTTTGAAATGTCTCTCATATTTTTGGCTCATTTCAATTCGTGTTACGATTTTAATTTGAGCGATGTCTCTCAAAAGTCTCAGTCATAAATGCCCTAAATCGCAATAAAATGACTTTGGAATTTTGAAATAAGCCGTCTCTTAAAATCTCTCAAAGACTCTCACGATATTATAAGGCAAAGAAAAAGTGCCCGAACACCGCCGTAAAAAGCAGTATTCGGGCATAAAAATAGGCTGAAAGTAAAACTTCCAGCCTTGTGGCAGATTATATCAACCTGTCAAGTCACGGTCGTATTTGCTTCGCAAATCTCCACCTTAAAGACTTGACAGAACGATGTTACGGGTTTAATTGCATTATAAACCCGCAACAAGTATTCTTCGAATCCTTAATTTCTTTTTACAAAAGAAAAACGAGATACTCGCTTGAGTATCTCGTTCCTCTTTGGCAGAGGTATAAGGATTCGAACCTTAAATGACGGAGTCAGAGCCTCGCAATCTTTTTTCAAAACCGCCTATTTAAGCCGTTTTTCAGACTTTCCGTCTCTCAAAAATCTCTCAGGATTTCATTTTTGCTCAACACGACAAATTCGTATGAGAAATTGCGAACCTTACACTGAGGTGTCGAAAGAAACTCTAAATCCGCATTATCATTTACAGCAGGGTACTATAAAATAAACAAATAACCGATGTTTATAGCACACTGTCATTATTCATATTGACCAACGGCTATTGCTTATGTTATTATTGGAGTATAATAAAGGATTTTTATACAAAAAAAACACAAACAATTTTATATTTTTATTTATAAAATATGTGAATCATAATTTAAATTTTAGGAAATGAGGTGAATTTTTTAATTAAAAATCAAATAAAAAGAATATCGATATGAATAAAACTTAATGCACCCTACTATTTATTTAATCTATAAACAACTATTTATTTGGTTATAATAGCAGCTACATTTACCACAATTTGGAAAATCGGTTCAAAAATTGAATAAAATACACAGTTGGATTGGCATGCCGCAGCCAATTCTGTAAGTATAGGGGTTAAATCCACTACAACTAAGTCTGGGAACCAGTATACTATGTTAACAACTTTTAGTTTAAGAGATTATTACGACTGGGGAAATGATACATTTTACTTTCCAAGTCTTAAAGTTCCGTCAATAAAAGAACAAGATTTAAAAGATTTGCATTATTGTGGACGTGCAAAAAATTTTGAAAGTATTGGCGATAATTATATTGTAAAAACTGTTTGGAACGAAAATCAAAGTGTTGACCAGGCAACCATAACAGTTGTTTCTTACTAGATCGTGGAGGGCATTTATCAATGAAGAGAAAAATAATAATTGTAGTACTTGTTCTGCTTTGCTTTGTTAGTATTATTTTAGGCGTTTATTTCATAGTTCACAATAATTCATCGGATAAGTATACGCTTGAAAGTATTCGCTATGAGTATTTGAATTCAGACAGAAAAGTTGTTGCTGCCGTTAATGATGTTGATATTACAAACAAAGAACTGTGCTTAATTCAATATTCAAGCCATACAAATAAACCGCTTGAAAAGGCTATTGAGCAAAAGGCGATTGTTCAATTGGCAGAGGCTGATAGCTTTTCACTAAGCGAGTCGGAAGAAAATAAGGAAATCGAATATATAACTACACAATATGAAAAATTAAATTTGCCGGATAATGAAGAAAACAATGCCTTTTGCGATGCTCTGATTAAAGAGCATTTAGAAATGACTACCTCTGTCAAATACCAATACCATATACAAAAACAGATTATGCGTCAAAGTTTCAGTAGTGATAATAAAGCTATAAATGAAAAATATGAAAAATATAAGTCGATTTATAAAGAATGGGAGGATGGAGGCAAGGAAAATTCAAAGTTATATAAAAAAATATGGTCATTAAGAGAGGAGATAGCTCAAGATTATATTGATTATAGAATAGATCAAATCCAAATTGAAAAATACTAATTACTAAAAGCTCGATAGAAAACTGAACTGCCCCAGATTGTGCAGATAGTACAAAAAAGAAAGCCTAAGGTAAAGTAATTAAATTTTAAGCAACAAACTGATTTCGTTTTTCAAGCGGAGTCAGTTTTGTTTTAGTTTGAATACGGTAATTGTTGTAGAAGTTGATGTATTCGGATATGATGAGGCGAGCCTCATCATGTCCGGAAAGTTTCACTCTGTGAGATTGTAAAATAAAGTGTGTAAGTTAGAAAAAACTTGCACACTTTTTTGAATTTTTAAAAGAGTGTGCTACAATGAAAGAAAGAACAAAAAAGGAATGAGCCAACGGGATATTGTCGAAACGATAGAGGATATCTATGGCTTTGAAATCTCTCACGAAACGATATCACAAATTACGGATTGCGTTTTAGATGAGCTGGGTGACTGGCAGAACAGACCTCTGAAAAGGATTTACACGTTTTTATTCGTTGACTGTATGTATGTCACAATCAGAAAAGAGTATGAAAGCAAGAATTACGCAGTATATACGATATTAGGCTATGATACAGACGGAGAAAAGGACATTTTAGGCTTATGGCTTAATGAAAGCGAAAGTAAACATACGTGGATGCAGATATTTGACGAACTGAAAACAAGAGGTGTAGAAGATGTGCTGTTTATCAGTATGGATGGTGTATCAGGACTTGAGGAAGGTGCAAAAGCAATTTTCAAGGATGTAGAGCAGCTTTTCGCTTACGGCAGTGCAGTAAGAAAAGTTATGTACACCACCAATGCTGTTGAAAGCATCAATTTACCCTTTTTGCTGAAATAGCCATGTTTTGATAAAAAATACAGAACTAGAACTTGAAAAGCAAAAATTACATATTAATGAAGAATATTACATAGAACTAGAAAAACAATATGACTCTTCAAACATTCTAATACATGATATAAAAAAGTGTCTTGGAAATATTAAAGGTTTATTGTTACAAAATGATAACAGCAAAGCAATTGAATACATCGATTCAATATATGATGGATATGATATAAAACAAATAAAGAAATATAGTAACAATAAATTAATAAACGTTATTGTAAGCAGATATGCACAATTATGTTACAATAACAATATAGAATTCAGTGCTGATATAAGAGATGTAAATTTTTCATTTATAAAGGATAGCGAAATCACAGCTCTTTTTGATAATTTATTTGAAAATGCTTTTGAAGCGACAAAAAAATGTCCAAATAAATTTATTAATATAGAAGTCGATTATAGAAATGAAAATTACATTTTCATAAAAATGCTTAATTCAATCAATAACAAGCCTTTGTTTCAAAACGGGGTGCCAATAACAACGAAAAAGGATAAAAAAGGTCATGGAATTGGTATAAAAAGTATATTGAAAATTGTAAAAAAGTATCACGGTAATTTAGATTACACTTATATTGAAAATGAAAATATATTTGTTACTACCATTTTACTAAAATCAACTTAAATATCGCAAGAAAAACCATACATATATGATTTCTCTTAGTTTTTCGATGGCTACCTTTGCATTTTTGATGGATAAACAATATAAAAGGGCAAACTTAAAAGAGAGGGCTTAAAGTTTTATTACTTTAAGCCCTCATTATTTTTTGAAATGTCTCTCAAATTTTTTGCTCATTTCAATTCGTGTTACGATTTTAATTTGAGCGATGTCTCTCAAAAGTCTCAGTCATAAATGCCCTAAATCGCACTAAAATGACTTTGGGTTTTTGAAATTTGCTGTCTCTTAGAATCTCTCAAAAGCTCTCACAATATTTGAAGCAAAGAAAAAATTCCCAAATACCGCCGTAAAAAGCAGTATTCGGGTAAAAAATTGGCTGAAAGTAAAACTTCCAGCCTTGTGGCAGATTATATCAACCTGTCAAGTCACGGTCGTATTTGCTTCGCAAATCTCCACCTTAAAGACTTGACAGAACGATGTTACGGGTTTAATTGCATTATAAACCCGCAACAAGTATTCTTCGAATCCTTAATTTCTTTTTACAAAAGAAAAACGAGATACTCGCTTGAGTATCTCGTTCCTCTTTGGCAGAGGTATAAGGATTCGAACCTTAAATGACGGAGTCAGAGTCCGGAGTGTTACCGTTACACTATACCTCTATATTCAGTTGGCAAAGCAGTTCCGCATTGCTGAATAATATTAGCATATTCGGAAGAGGTTGTCAAGAAAAAATGAGAATTTCTCAGCAAAAAATTCGGATCAACGCAGCGGAGACGATCCGCTGTGTTTGTAAATGGCAAATTTTTTGCGCATTGATGCGGCTTTTGGCGCAGTGTCTTGCATAACCGCCGGATTTTCGCTATACTGAAACAGGAAATACCGGCGGGCAGTGGAATCTTTATTTTTGCAGCGCGGCCAGCTCTTTTTTCATAGCAGAGAGGAGCACCTTGTTGTCTTTGCCGTTTGAGGTGATGACCACATCGCAGGTATAGCCTGCGGCGCGTATATAAAACTCCTGCTGGAAGCGGCCGGTGCGCAGCTGGAGAGCGCCGGTGCGCTGGGCGCAAATGTCCGTGTACTTCATGGCCAGACTGGTCTTTATGTCCGAGCGGGTGTATTCGCCGCCGCGGATGGTGGGTTTGGCGTCGAAAAACGCCGTAGCATTCTGCTGCTCCTCGGAGGTCAGGCGCAGGGTGTACTGCACGGTGCCGGTGTCGTATTCATCTGTGCGGGTGTAGTTGCCGTCCGCCTTTTGCAGGCTTTCCTCTACCAAGGCGCTGTCCACCGTGGACGGAAAGTTGGAGGCGATCATCACCTGGGCAGGCGGAAAGTTGTTGTCTGCCGTGTAGTAAACTGCAAAGTACGCCACACTGCCGGCCAAGAGCAGCAGCGGGATCAGCAGAAAAATGCGCTTGCCAAGCTTTAAGAACCAAACGGTCAGCCCAATGGCTACCAGAACAAGAATCGCAAAAACCACAAAAAATACATTCCAAATCATAAACAGACCTCGTTTGCAAGAGTAACTCTATTATATCTTGCTTTGTCTTGTAGGTCAACAGTAAGTTGGAGGATCGGTCATGAATGTACAGGTCAACGGCGTGATATTATATTATGAAAAGCAGGGCAGCGGGCCGCCGCTGGTGCTGCTCCACGGCAATGGGGAGGATGGACGCATTTTTGACCGTACCGCAGAAGTATTGGCCCCTCATTACACCGTCTACACCATTGACAGCCGCTGCCACGGCAAAAGCAGCCGCAATGTGCCCCTAAGTTATGACTTAATGGCGGCAGACGTGCTGGCATTTTCAAAAGCATTAAAGTTGGAAAAGCCGGTGATCTGCGGCTTTTCGGATGGGGGAATCGTGGCGCTGCTGGCAGCAATCCGGGCGCCGGAATTGCCCGGTGCGCTGATCGCCTGCGGCGCCAATACCACCCCGGCAGGGCTGAAGTGGCCGGTGCGCCTGGGTATGGCGCTTCGTTACCTGGTGTGCCGGGAACCGCGGACCAAAATGATGCTCTGTCAGCCCCAGATCTCCCCGGCTATGTTAGGGCGTATTCAGGTGCCTACACTGGTGTTGTGCGGCGCCCACGATATGATCCGCCCGGCAGACAGCCGCGCTATTGCCGCCGCCATTCCCGGCGCCCGGTTGCAAGAATTGCCCCATGAGGGCCATGGTACTTATATCGTCCACAGTCCTAAACTGGCCCACCTGGTGCTGGCATTTCTGCGAACCCTGTGAAGTGCCCCCCTGCCTGCGACGGAATGGATAAGGATTGCGATTGATTTTAGGCGTAAAAAAGCAGCCATCGGCTTTTGGTCGATGGCTGCTGCTTTTTTATATTATTGATTTTACTTTTTGGCTTTATGCTTTTTAATGACTTTTACCAGTACAATGATAACCGCGGTCAGCGCCGCCAGGCCGGCAATGCCGCCGCACAGTGCGGGAATAAAAACACTCTTATATTCATAATAGCCATGCTCTCGGATATAGGGGTTCTTCACTGTATAATCCATCAGCTTGTCGGCGGGGATCACCTGGGTTTGGAACGTAGTCAGGTTGCTTTCATCCAGGTCAATGGTGCGCACACCCCGGTAATTGCCGTAGCTGTAAAAGGTGACGGCAGGCGCAGCCAACAGGCGAATGCCTTTATATGTACCGGCGTAGTCGTTCACATGGTCGTGGCCAAAGATCGCGCCTAAAATATCGCCCTGCTTGACCCAACTGTCCAGCTGGCCGTCATTGGCGGTATTGGCGGGGCAGGGACCCTCGTTCAGGTGGCCGGCATCGATGTAATCCGGGTTGGTCACATAATACTGGCTGGTGTGGTTGGCGTTGCCTCGCACGGCGCCTTGGGTACCCTTGGACACTTCGGTAAACATATCGTACACCTCCGGCACCACAATATGCTGGAACAGCAGAGAGGGGACGGGCTTGCCGTCGTTCTCCGCCTTTAAGGCGTTAGAGGTGCGCTCGTACCAGTCGATCTGATCCTTGTGCACATAGCCGTAGCCGCCGCCCTCGCTTTCGTCCGTATAAGGATTGGAGTCCATAAACCACAGATTAAAGACGGTTTTGTTCCCGGCGGTGTTGAGAATGGGCAGGTTGTAGTTGCCCACGCCGGTCATCTCCTCACCGTCCACCGCCATACAGTATTCGTAGGCTTGGAACCAGGCCATCAGTTGCTTTTTGGCCTGCTCTTCGGTCATGCCGTTTTGCTCGTCACACAGCCCCTCGTGGTCATGGTTGCCGAACACCAGGGCAAAGGGAATCTTGCGGTCGTTAATGGCTTTGCCCACAATATCCACCGCTGCCTTGGTCTCCTCCGGGGTGACCCCCTTCCACCAACCGGCAATGTTGTCACCGGTCAGGGCGATAAAGTCCGGCTTCGTTTGGTCAATGGCGTTATTCATCAGGTCCACGGTGGCCTGCTGGGGGGTGTTGGTGTCTTGAATATCGGATAAGATTAAAATTTTGAATTTGCCGTTTTTGAATTGCAGGGGCGCGCCAGCCGTGTTGTTCGCTGCCAGTGCCGTAAAGGGCAGGGTGCCCAAAATCAGTAGGGCGGTCAACAGGGCTGTCAGGGCGTTACGCAGGGTTTTCATCGTTGGGTTCCTCCTTATCTGCTTTCTTTTTCTTTTTGAATTTGGCCAGCAACTTTTCCGCCTTGGCCCACTCGGCCTCCGCCTTGTCGGCGTCCGCTTCCAGTCGCTCTTCCATATTGTAGTTCATAATATTGCAGCCGCACTTTGGGCATTCCGGCTTTAAGTAGAATACGCTTAGCTTGGCACCGCACTTGGGGCATTTGTTTTCCATAAGCTCCTCCTTATTCTGCGTCTGCGGCAGCGCCGGTCAGGTTTTCTCTCCGCTGTGCCAGCTCCCGGTGGATGGTGTCCAGCTTTTCGCCCTCCAGGTCGTAGAAAATAAACGGGATCAGGGACAACAGATTCAGCACGGCGGGAATGATGGTCACAATGGCCCAAAGCAGGAAACGGGTATTCAACTCGCCGCCCTCCGGCAGCACCATATCCTGGTTCACCTGTTGCAGTCCGATCACCGGGATCAGCGCTGCAGACACGGCGGTGGCCAAAGAGCCGGTGAGTTTACTGACGAAAGTGAGCAGAGAGAAAGAGGTGCCTTCGCTGCGCTCCTTGGTTTTCCATTCCATATAGTCCACCGTGTCGCCGATCATTTTGGTGGGGATCACCATTTTTATGCTGCTTATGGCGGAGTTAAACACGCCCCAAACCATCATCAGCGGCACGATCACCCGGGGATCACGATACCAGTGGGCGCCGATTAGGAAGATGGCGCTGGATACCACAGCCTTGACGATCACCGCACGAATGACGATCTGCTTGGAGGTCCAGCGCCGTTCCAGCGCCGGAATAAAGGTATAGGCCAAAAATCCGGTAACCGTGCCGGGAATACCGGCCACAATGGACAGACTGGCGCTGCCCAGGGTAAAGAGATAAAAATACTGGGTAAAGGCGTCTGCAATGCTCTCCACCGTGCCCAGCACATTGGAGCACACGATCAGCAGCAGCGGCTTGTTTTTTACCAGGCACTTAAAGCAGTCGGAGATTTTTGGCTCCTCGCTTTGCTGCATCACCCGCTCTTTGGTGCACAGCCCGGCCAGGGAGAACAGACCCATACCGAATGTGCCGGCCACAATGCCCAAGATAAAGAACAGCTGCCGCATATCCATGCCGATCTTGCCGCTCTTTTGCAGGTCAATGAAGATGGAGATAACCGGACCCACCAGGCCGCCGATGGCACCGGAGATCAGACGGGCCGAGGTAATGACCCGGCTGCGATCCTTGGGGTTCGGCGAGATGGCTGCCGACATTCCCCAAAAGGGAATATCACCAATGGTGTAAAAGAACTCCCAAATAAAATAGGTGATACACATGTAGACGATCTTGGCGGTGGTAGACTCCACCCCGCGCAAAAACTCCGCGCCGCCGAAAAAGAGAATGGTGGCGACACCCAGCGGAATGGGTACAAACAGCAGATAAGGCCGCAGTTTACCGTAGCGGGTACGGGTCTTGTCTACAATGGTGCCCATGATCGGGTCGTTCATAGTGTCCCAGATCCCCATAAAGAAGATCATCAGCGACACGGCCTGGCCGGGTATGCCGAATACAGTGACCAGGAAAAAGGTCAGCTGCATACGCACCAAGTTGTAGCCGATCACCTGGCCGCCGTTGGCAACGCCGTAGATCAAGGTTTCGCGAACGCCCACATAGCGTCGCTCTTTCAGTTCCGTTTGTTCCATAGCATATCCCCCTTCTTTTCATGAATGGAAACGGTTTGTATATTGCCCGCCACAGGCGGTAATTTATTTTTTAGGTGCCAGGCAGTTTTCTGTAAACCGCTCCAGCGCCAACTGATAGGCAGTCGGGTCGGTGTAGTAGCTTCTGGCGTGGACGGCTGCCGGTACGGTCAGCTTTGCCTTTTCCGTGGGACAGGCATTATAGAGTTGATCCCGCATAAAGAAAGGCACAAAGTCGTCCTTCTTGCCGTGGATAAACAGTACCGGCACCCGGGCTTTGGCTACCGCCGCAATCGGCGCAGCTTGGTGGAAGGAATAGCCGGCAAACAGCTTGCAGTATAGATTGCAAATGTGCAGAATGGGAAAGGGCGGCAGATGGAACGAGGTGCGCAGTTGGTAGCGGAATTCCGCCCAGGCGCTGGTGTAAGCGCAGTCGGCAATGATGCCTTTTACTTGCGCCGGGTTTACCTTGTCGCTCATCATCAGCACTGTGGCACCGCCCATGGATACCCCAAGCAAAAATACCGGCAGATCCGGATAATGGATCTTTGCATAGTCGAGCCAAAGCAGGGTGTCTCGGCTCTCGTGGGTGCCGTAGCCCATATATTTGCCGTCGCTTTCGCCGCAGCCCCGGTGATCCGGGAACAGTACCGTATAGCCTTTTTTATACAGATAAGGCGCCATAAGGGCAAATTCGCCGGTGCCGTTGCTGCGTGCGCCGTGGCAGGCGATCAGTAGGCGGCCGTTGGGCTTCTCCGGAGTCAGCACTTTGGCTGCCAGTCGTGCACCGTCCGGCGTGTGCAGTTCCACCGATCGAATCGGCAGCTGCGAAAAAGCTGCCACGGCAGCGTTGTTCTTTTTTTCATACGCGTCCGGCATGGTGTTGCCGGCAATGCGGTCTGTGATCCAGCGGGGGATGGACACGGTTTTGCGCCATACCAGCTGGTTAAACATAAAGCCGCATACGAAAAACAGCAGCACCACCGCTGCGGCGGCAACTGCCAACAGGATACCGATTGCTTTCATATTTTTTCTCCATCAGCCGTCGTGCCGGCCCAGTAGGGCATGCGTGGCGAATTTTGCGCGTAAACGGCCAATGCCATCATAACTCATATTGCACAAAAAATCAAGTTGCTTACAATATATTTTGTACAAAATGTCAACACCCGGCTTGCGATTTGTGCACTTTGCTAAGTTTTTGATTTGCAATCCCAAACGGTTGTGCGGCTTTACATAGTGGGATCTTTTGGGTGGCAAGTGGGAGAATTGCCATTGCTCTGTGCGGGGAGGTATGGTATAGTGTAGATACTTGTAAGAAACCCGGAGGGCGAAAGATGATTTTTTACTTAGAAGAAAATCGCATTTTTGTGCTGGAGACGGAGAACACCCACTATGTGTTCGGCATTGACCCGGCAGGGTATAATCGGCATTTGCACTGGGGTGCCAAGTGTGACCCGGCGGATTATGCTTTTACGGAGATCGGAGACGAAAACTCCAATCATTCCATGCTGGACGAATACCGACAGGAGCTGACTCCCTTTGGATCCACCGTGTACCGCACCTGTGACCTGAAGGCACAGTTTGCAGACGGCTGCCGGGAGGTGGCGCTGCGCTACACCGGCTATCGGCTGAAGGACGATACCCTGCGCGTTGCGTTTGCGGACGCGTACTATCCCTTGCAGGTGCGCCTGGGCTACCGGGTGTATCCGGGGCTGGATATCATCAAGCGCTGGGTGGAGGTGGAGAACACCGGCTCCGCGCCGATTTCCTTTGAGCGGCTGTTTAGCGCCGGGTTCTCTCTGCCCGGTATGGATCCGTATACTTTTGAGAATACCAACGGTGCTTGGGGCGGTGAATTCCTGCCCTGCCGCACGGTGCTGGAGGGGGGCAATTTGGTGTATGAGAGCCACCGTGGCGCGTCCAATCATAATCAGTCGCCGTATTTTATCGCCCACCGCGGTGCCACGGAGACCCGGGGCGCAGTGTACTTTGGCTCCCTGGCGTACAGCGGCAATTTTAAGGTAATTGCCGGTCGGGATCTGTACGGTATTACCCGGGTGAGTCTGGGTATGAACGACTTTGATTTTTCGCACACTTTAGAGCCGGGGGCGCACTTGGAGACCCCGCCGGTGTACTGCGGCAAGACGGAGGGATTGGGCGAAATGTCTCGCCAAATGAACCGCTTTTGCTTGGAACATCTGTTGCCGTCGGGGTTCCGGGCAGAGACGCTGCCGGTGCTATATAATTCTTGGGAGGCCACGGAATTTAATGTAAATGTGGCGGACCAGACCCGCTTGGCGGAGATTGCCGCGGGGATCGGGGTGGAACTGTTTGTGATGGATGACGGCTGGTTCGGTGCCCGCAACAACGACCGCGCCGGGCTGGGGGACTGGTTTGTGAACCCGGCAAAGTTCCCGGGCGGCCTGGACGAACTGATCGGCAATGTAAACGCCCTGGGTATGGATTTCGGTCTGTGGGTGGAGCCGGAGATGGTGAACCCGGACAGCGACCTTTACCGTGCCCACCCGGACTGGACCTATCACTTCCCACACCGTCACGCAGATGAGCTGCGCCATCAGCTGGTGCTGAATATGACCCGCAGCGATGTGCAGGCGTATATTTTAGATTGCCTGGATCGGCTGTTGACGGATCACAATATCCGCTATATCAAGTGGGATATGAACCGGCCGTTCTCCCAGGTTGGGGCGGAGAATTTGGCGGATCCAAAAATGTATTCTTATCTGCATACCATGGCAGTGTATCGGATCGTGGATGAACTGAAACGCCGTCACCCGGCGGTGCAGTTCGAAAGCTGTGCCTCCGGCGGCGGTCGGTGCGATTTAGGAGCCATCAGTCACTTTGACCAGGTGTGGACCAGCGATAATACAGACGGCATTGACCGGATGACCATACAAAAAGGCTATTCCATGCTCCACCCCATTAAGACTATGCGCGCGTGGGTAACGGATATTGCCGGAATCAATAAACCCTGCTCCCTGGACTTCCGCTTCCATATCGCCATGCAGGGGGCGCTGGGCCTGGGCGGTAATTTGGAGAAGTACAGTCCGGAAGAGCTGGAGATCTGCCGCCGCAATGTGGCGCTGTATAAGGAGATCCGCCCGCTGGTGCAGTTCGGCGACCTGTATCGGATTCTGGATGCAGATCGGGACCAGGTGCTTTGCAATCAGTATGTCAGCCGGGACAAAATGCAGGCGGTTTTGTTCCTGAGTGCCCGGGGCACCCGGTTCTTTAAAAAGAAGATGAGCCTGCGCTTTGCGGGCTTGGCGCCGGACAGGGCGTATGCTTTTACATTGGACGGCGTGGCGTATAAGAAAGGCGGCGCCTTCCTCATGGAAGTGGGTTTGCCCATCTATGTGCGTGGTGCCGATTATAATCAAATCGTTCGCTTGACCGCTGTAGAATAAGTAAAAAGAATAGAAAAAGACCGGGTATTGCCGGCGTCTAACAGGCGCGGGTGTTTACTCGGTCTTTTATTTCTGTATTCCGATTTTAGTGCCAGCCGTCACAGTAGTCTTTGTTGTGGGCAATGTAGGCGTCGGTCAGGGCGCAGGCCAGGGAATAGCTGTTTACCAGCGGGTGCAGGGTCAGGGCCTGCACGGCGGCGGCGCGGCTTTTCTCCCGAATGGCTTTGGAGGCCAGACGCTCGTAGTTCTTCACCCGGCGGATCAGCTCCAGATTTTGCTCATCTACGGCGCCGATCCGATGGGGCGTGCAGCCCTTTGGCCCCACCTCACAGGTGACCTCCACTACATCGTCCGGTCGCAGGCCGTCAATGGCGTTGCCGTTTGGCACGCACAGGATCATGGGGCCGGTTTGGCCGCTTTGGGCGTTTTCTATGAATTTCAGCGCCACGCCTGCGTAGCCGCCGTCGTCTTCTTCATAAATATTAAAGTGCCAGGGCTGGCTGCGTTTCTCGCCGGTCTCGCTGGCCATATAACTGCCCTCTCGCATACCGTACCATTTATTGAATACCGCCAGGCAGCCTTCAAAGTCGTTTTCAATATCCATTTGGCGCAGCTGGGCGGTCATTTGCCGGTTGATATCCAAAATTTGTTCACCACGGGTCTGGGGCGCTTTCAGAATATTGGCCACCGCCTGTTCCCGGTAGTAGAAGTAGTAGAGATATTCGTTGAGCACCGCACCCCGATCCCGCAGCAGTTCTTTAGAGAAGTAGCGCATATCGCTGTTCTTGTAGGCGTCATCGTTCTCGATCAGATCGTGCAGAATCTCTTTGCCGTTTATGGTGATGCTTTTGAAGTAGGACAGGTGGTTGAGCCCGTACACCTCGCCGGTAATGTTCGCCGGATTCGCCCCGTACAGCAGGGCAAAGGAGCGGAGCATGCCGGAGGGCGCGTCGCAAATGCCGTAGGTAAAATCGTAGCCCATATCCCGCAGGGTTTGGGACACGACCCCGGCCGGATTTGTAAAGTTGAATACCTTTACGCTCGGCTTCGCATATTTTTTAATCAGCTCGCAGTAGGCAGCCAGCGCCGGTACGCTGCGCATGGCAAAGGACAGCCCGGCAGCGCCGGTGGTTTCTTGCCCCAGTACCCCGTGATCCAGGGCAATGCGCTCGTCCTTGGCACGCATTTCATCCTGTCCCACCCGAATGGTGGTGATCACATAGTTCGCGTCCTGTGCCGCTTCCACCGGGTCGGCAGTGAGGGAAAAGCGCATTTCCGGGCACAGCAGGCGCGCTACATGCGCCGCCATACCGCCGTAGATGCGCAGCTTTTCCTCGTCATTGTCCATAAAACACAGTTCGTCGATCCCCAGCCGCTTTGCCTTTTGGGCAATGCTTTTTGCCAGGAACATGGAGCGCACACCGCCTCCGCCAAGTACCGTGATCTTCATAGAACCCCTCCTATATTCCCGCGCGATCGCGCCAAATTTCCAATCTTATAGTACCCAATTCACCGCCCCTTTGTCAAGATGCAATCTCCGCTCTTCCAAACCCGGGCATGCAAAAACGCACAGACAAACTGCCTGTGCGTCAAAGTGATGGAAATAAAGGCGTTATCTGCGCAGCCAATTTCTTTTTCATGGCGGTGAAGCGTTTTGCTGTCTTTACTGTCAGAGGTAACGATCACATCGCAGGCGTAGTTGGTGGTGCGCACATAAAATTTCTGCTGTTAGCGGCCGGAACGCAGTTTTAAAGCGCCGGCGCTGCCGGGCAGCAGCTTGGCTGATTTCTTTCTTCTTTCTGCGGATCGGTCGAAACATACTAAAGCTCCTTTCTGAAATGTGTCGGGCGTTTCATTGGCCCATCATTTGGGCATTGAATGGTAACAGGTAGAGCATAGCGGTAAAATACAATCATATCTATTTGCTATATGGTACAAAATTTTGTAACTGCTTGTCAATACGCAATTTTGCATTTCAGAATTTCTAGTGTTTAGGCTTTATTGACTCGGATTTTTAAAATCCACTATGATGACTTTGCCATTTTGTCTTTTTTATAATTGACTTTTACAAACGCTTTGCATTGTTCCAAACAAATCTCCTTTTGCGATGCTGTCAAAGAACGAAAAACACGTAGCAAATCATCCTCCTGATGGCTTGTTGTGGGATTGGAAGTAAAGTCTAAAAGATAATCGATAGAGACATTGAAAAATTTGGCAATCAGTTTTAAAGTGTCAAAATCCGGTTCTCTTGTGTTTTGCACATAGCTGCCTAAGGTGGATGGCGCCAAGTTCAGTTGCCTTGCCAATTCTTTTTGCGTTATCTTTCTTTCTTCGATCAATGTGCGCAAATTGCCCCCAAAGCTCATAATATCACCTCCGTTTAATTTTAGATTAAACACAGTAATATTTCTTGCCAAAACGCTAATCGAGTTGACAAACCGCAAAACGAGTATTATAATTGCGGTGAATACTATGATTAGCGGAGGTATGAAAATGAAGAACGAAGAAAATACAAAAACTGCAAAGAAAAGAGCGATCACGAAAGGGGTCTGTATTGTTATAGCAGTTTTGCTGATGGCTGGCATTGCATTTGTTGTAGCCAATTATGTGCATAAAAATTCATCTGCGCCTGTTTCAATGCAGGTGAAAAACGGTTTGTCGGCCTACGAGTTGGCCGTTGAGCAGGGATATGACGGCAGTCTGCAAGCATGGTTAAAATCTCTGGGCGGCAAATCTGCTTACGAAATTGCTGTGGATAACGGCTATTCCGGTACAGAAAGCGAATGGAATAAAGCGGTTGCGAATGTTTCTAAGCAGAACAGTGTAACCATTCAAAATGCTGCATTTTCTACAGACGGCGAGTTAATCATTACCTTGTCGGATGGAACAGCAATTCATGCTGGCAAAGCTGTAGGCGTTGCCGGTAAAGACGGCACAAACGGTGTGGACGGCGCCGATGGCAAAGATGGTACAAACGGCATAAACGGTGTTGACGGCACCGACGGCGCAAACGGTGCCCATGGTAAGGATGGCAGCGATGGTAAGGGTATCTCAGCAGCAAGCGTAAATACAGATGGACAGCTGATCCTCACATTTACCGATGGTTCTACTGTAAATTTGGACAAGATTGTTGGTGCCAACGGTACCGATGGCGTGAGCGTGACTGAATCTGTGATCAATGCCAAGGGTGAACTAGTGCTGACCTATTCAAACGGCCAGGTGTGTAATCTGGGCAATGTGATCGGTGCCGACGGTAAAGACGGTGCAAATGGTAAAGATGGTGCCGATGGTAAGGATGGCATCAACGGTACAAATGGCAAAGACGGTAAAGACGGTGCCGATGGTAAGGATGGCATCAACGGTACAAATGGCAAAGACGGCAAAGACGGTGCCGATGGCAAAGATGGCGTCAACGGCACAAATGGCAAGGACGGAAAAGACGGCATTAGCGTAATCAAATCCGAGATCAATGCAAAAGGCGAATTGATTGTTACCTACTCCAATAATGTAATTGATAATTTAGGCAAAGTTGTTGGGCAAGCCGGCACCAAGGGCGACAAAGGCGATACCGGCGCCCAAGGTGAAAAAGGAGACAAAGGCGACACCGGCACACAGGGTGCCGCAGGTAAAGACGGCATCAACGGTACCGACGGCGTGAGCGTGACTGAATCTGTGATTAACGCCAAGGGTAAACTGGTGCTGACTTATTCAAACGGCCAAGTGTGTAATCTGGGCAATGTGATCGGTGCCGACGGTAAAGACGGAAAAGATGGCGTTGACGGTAAGGACGGTGCTGATGGTAAAGATGGCAAGGACGGCAAAGACGGCGTTAGCGTTATCAAATCAGAGATCAATGCGAAAGGTGAATTGATTGTTACCTACTCCAATAATGTAATTGATAATTTAGGCAAAGTTGTTGGCCAAGCAGGCGCCAAGGGCGATAAAGGCGATACCGGTGCCCAAGGTGAGAAAGGTGAAAAAGGCGACACCGGCGCACAGGGTGTCGCAGGTAAAGATGGCACCAACGGCAAAGATGGCACAAATGGTAAGGACGGTGCCAACGGCCAAGATGGCGTTGGCATTAGCACCATTGAGATTACTACAGATGGAAAGCTGTATATTACTCTATCTAACGGTACCTCACTGGATTTGGGTACGATTAAAGGTGAAAAGGGCGAGAAAGGTGACAAAGGCGATAAAGGCGATACCGGTGCACAAGGCGTAGCCGGTCAAGACGGCAAAAATGGTACCGATGGTGTAGATGGCAAAGACGGTGCACAGGGCGAGAAGGGTGAAAAGGGCGAAAAGGGAGACACCGGTGCCCAAGGTGAAAAAGGTGCTGACGGCAAAGATGGCGTTGGCATCGCCGCCGTGGTCATCAATGATTCAGGCGAGCTGGAGTTGACCTTTTCTGACGGTCAGCTGATCAATCTCGGTAATGTAAAAGGATCCAAGGGAGATCAAGGCGAAAAAGGTGAAAAAGGTGAAAAGGGCGACAAGGGCGATACCGGCGCCCAGGGTGCTGCCGGTAAAGACGGCACCGATGGCGTTGGTATTGCGAATGTGACCGTTTCTGATCAGGGTGCACTGAGCGTAACGCTCACCAACGGTACGGTTGTAAATCTGGGCAATATTCAGGGCACGGATGGCATAGGTATCGCAAAGGCAGAGATCAATAGCGACGGCCGGCTGGTGCTGACGTACAGCGACGGAACGGTTCATGATCTGGGTCCGGTTGTGGGCGCTGACGGGCAGGACGGTACCAATGGGCAAGACGGCTTGGGCATAAAATCCGTAACGGTCTCTGCCGATGGCCGGTTGAGTATTACCTATACGGACAATTCCGTTGTGGACTTGGGCAATATCAAAGGCGAAAAAGGTGACAAGGGCGATCAAGGCGAAAAAGGTGAAAAAGGTGAAAAAGGTGACAAGGGCGATACCGGAGAAGCCGGTCGCGGCATCGCCAAAACGGCCTTGGTAAACGGCGAGCTGATTGTTACCTATACCGATGGCACGCAGGATAATTTGGGCGTTGTAAATCCAAAAGATGAATCAGTATCAATGCTTACTTTTTCCAGACTTGATGATGGTACTTTAAGTGTTGCAATTAAAGATGAATATAGAGAACTCGCGGAAAAAATTATTATTCCTTCAGTTTATTTGAACAAAAAGGTTTCAACAATAGCAAGTGAAGGATTTCTAAACTGTATTGATCTTCAAAATATTGAAATTCCAAGCTCTGTTACTACCATAAAAGATTGGTCATTTGCAGGCTGTATTAATCTTCAAAATATTGAAATTCCAAATTCTGTTACTACCATAGGAAACAGCACATTTAACGGATGTAAATCATTGGAGAAAATAGTTATACCTAAAAGCGTTAAGTTTATTGGAATCGGCATAATTACTGAAAATAAACATGGTCCAGAAGTTGAGTTTGAAGATGTTAACGGTTGGCAAAGACGATATGTTGATACTCAAAATCATAAACCATATACCGATTGGGAGAATATTGATCCTTCTGTAGTTGCAGATAGTAAAAGTATGAGAAGTATGTTTACAAAATGTAAAATAGTAACAAGTGGAGCTTATGCCTCGTATTACTGGTATGAATTCCAAAAAGTATAATGATTAGGTGTTAGCAACAAAATAAAAAATGTAGGCCGATTTATCGTGTTGTGAAAAAGCGATGATAAAGTGTTATATAACACAAGGCAAAACTGATAAAGAAGCAAAAAATCTTGTGGCAAAAGGCGCTGGCTATTTCTTAAAAAGCTCTGTAAGTGCTTCAACATTCGCTGCTCCTGCACAAGCGGCGAAAGAACTTTTGCAAACATATTTCTCTGCTCAGAAGAATTATACCTATGATTATGAGAATACGAGCAAGTAAAGCGGTTCGAGTGTAACATTTGATGTTTACTTTGAAAAGAGAAAAACAATCATTTTATCGAGGAGAAAACAACTATGATTCAAGGTGAAAAAACGAAAACATACAATATTTCTGCAGATTTGGTTCCTGTAGATATTGAGGTGATTAAGGCGTATATGCTGGGCGCAGTCAACAGCTTTTGCAATGTTCAGCCCGACGAGCCTTTTTCCGTGCGTATTTTGTTTGGTGGCAATAACAGGGATTGGCACAATACACCGATGCAAAAGCTGTATGATTATTACTTGAGCCAAGGCAAAAGCGCGGAGGAGGCACATCAAAGCGCGGCCATTGACGCGGGCAGACTGTTAAAAGCGGTCCTTGAGCGAGATCAACGGGAATTTGCGATCGTTGGTCAGGAGACCGGCAAACAATACAAACTGGTATAAGCATAAACAAAGTGCGCGGACTGGTTCCGCGCACTTTGTTTATGCCTTTAAAATACAGCAACGGCAGTGCAAAGCTTTATACCTTTACAGCTTCTCCAGCAAGGGGAGCAGATCCGGTAGGCGGTGGATCTGGTATTCTACGGTGCCGTCGGTGGGGAGGGGCAGGCGGTTCGGGTTGTACCAGCAGGTGTGCATACCGGCGATTTTGCCGCCCAGCATATCGGAGGTCAGACTGTCGCCCAGCATCAGGCTCTCACTGCGCTTTACGCCAGGCAGGCTGGCAAAGCAAGCGTCGAAAAAGCCCAGTTGGGGCTTATTGGCGCCCAGGTACTCGGAGATAAACACCCGGTCCAGCAGAGGCAAAATGCCGCTGTTTTTCAGCCGCCCTTCCTGTACCCAGCCGGTGCCGTTGGAGGCCAGACACAGGGTATAGCGCCCATGGAGGGCGGAGAGCAGTTCTTCTGCTCCGGGGAGAAAGAAGTGGCGGTTGCTCAGCCGTTCCATATAGTAGTGGTTCACTTCCTCCCGATCCAGGTCGCTGCCCAGGTGGGTCAGCAGCAGGTCAAAGCGGCGGTAGCCGATCTCCGATCGTTGAACTTTGCCTTGCTCCAGCAACTTCCACTGGGCGTCGTTACCGGCACTGTACAAAGCCAAAATCTCATCTGAATAGGGCAGGGTGTAGTGGCGCATGGTTTCCTCCAGTGCCACTTGTTCCGCCTGCTGAAAGCTGAACAGCGTATCGTCTAAATCTAAAAAAATCGTGGTGATCATAGCGAGCTCCTTTGGCTCCAGTATAGCACAGCTGCCGCAGGGTGTGCAAGTCCCAAAAAACGGACGGCAGCTTGTATGCAGGCGCATTTTATGGTATGCTTTTTACCAAGGAGGTAGAGGAATGGATGCAATCAATTTGATTATATTTGCGGTGCTTTTTGTGCTGCAGGTGGCGATCATTATTTTGCTGCTGCGCCGCCGCAGTGGGGATGCAGGGCACCAAACGGAGCTGCTGGCGCGGCAGCTGCAAGCCCAGGACAATGAGCGCCGTGCCCAAATAGAGCGGTTGGAAGCGGCAGTGCAGACTCTGCGGGAGGATAACTACCGTCAGCAGGTGAAGCTGCTGGAGCTGGTCCAGAACCAAAGCGACAGCCAAACCCGGCGGTTGGGTGCCTTTATGGCAGAGATGCAAAAGAGCAATGAGCAAAAGCTGGACCAAATGCGTCAAACGGTGGACGAAAAACTGACCGGCACCCTGAACACACGGCTGAATGCCTCGTTCCAGACTGTGTCCCAGCAGCTGGAGAGCGTGTACAAGAGCCTGGGCGAAATGCAAAAGCTGTCCTCCGGGGTAACGGAAAGCGTCAACGGGTTGAATCGGGTGCTTACCAATGTAAAGAGCCGAGGCACCTGGGCGGAGGTGCAGCTGGGCAATATTTTAGACCAGACGGTGCCGGGTATGTATGATACCAATGTGGCCACCAATCCCAAGTATAACGGTCGCGTAGAGTTTGCGGTGCGGATTCCGGCAGCGGATGGCAGCGGGCACGCCTGGCTGCCCATTGATTCCAAATTTCCTATGGAGGATTATGCACGCTTGACCGCAGCGGCTCAGGCCGGGGATCGACAAGGCATGGAAAGTGCCCAAAAGGCGCTGGAGCAGCGGGTGCGTGACGAGGCCAAGCTGGTGCGTCAGTACATTTCTGCCCCGGAGACCACACCCTTTGCGGTGCTGTATTTGGCCACCGAGGGGCTGTATGCGCAGATTCTGGGCAGTCGCAGCGGACTGGCGGAGAAGCTGCAGCAACAGGGCATTTTGCTGGCTGGGCCCACCACGGTGACAGCGCTGCTTAATGCGCTGGCGATGGGTTTTCGCACTCTGGCCATCAACCGCAAAGCCACGGAAGTGTGGCAGGTGCTGGGCGCTGCTAAAATGCAGTATGAGAAGTTCGGCGACCTGCTGCAAAAGGCACGCAAGAAGGTGGATGAGGCCGGCAAGGTGCTGGACGAGGCGGATCACCGAAATGCGATTATTCAAAAGCACCTGCGCCGGGTGGAGACCCTGGACGACCCGACTGCGGCGGAAGCGGTACCGGAATTATTTGACTGAACAAACCCGATAAAAAGGGCGCCTGCTTACAGCAGACGCCCTTTTGCTTTACCTATACGCTTTGATAATTTCCCGTATCATACGAACATTGTCCTTGGTGTGCAGGGCGTTTGGAGCCTTGTATTCCAGCAAACAGCAGGGAATGTTCAGCTTTTTGTGTACCCAACCGATGGCGTAGCCTTCGTTTGCGGCATAGACGCCGTCTTTCATTTTGTTTAAGTGCAGGGTGCGATTGACGATTTGGCACAGCTTTTTGGTGCCTAAGGTTTCGTTAAGCCAGCCGTGGGCATTGATGTACACATTGGGCTTGCTGCGGAGAATAAAGTCTCGCAGGGCACGGGTCTCTTTGCCCTTAAACGGACCAAAATCCCGGTTTATATCAATATGCGCGGCGGTGCAGCGCCCAAAGGCATTCTTGCCGGAGCGTTGTGCGTTTTTGCCGGCAATGGCACCGTCCGGATTGGCGCAGGGTACAATAACCAATCGGTAATTGCCCAATTCCTCCGGGTGGGAAGCAAAGTGGGCTATCAAGTGGTTGGCAATGGTAGTCAGACGCTGCCCGTCTCTGGCATAATCGTCCTCAAAGCCGTGGATGGCAAAGTCAATAAACAGCGTCTTTTTGTACTTGCCGTTTGCCGGGGTGATGATATAGCCTTCCAAATTGCGATTTTGTACGGATTTGCCATAAACCACTTGGGTCACATGGTTGTGGTCTAAGGCCAACTGAGCGGCATTTGCATTCAGCGGCAGCGCCTTGTTTTGTACGCGAACGGTAATCTGTGCCGTAACACCATTATAGGTGCGTACGGTCAGTTGGGTTTTGCCGTTAGCTTTGCCGGTAATGTAGCCTTGCGGAGTGACTGTGGCAATGGCAGAATCCCGGGTTTTGTATGTAACGGTGTAGGCTGCGGTGCCACGGGCAAATTGTAGCTTTATCTTATGGTTGTTGGCACCCTTTTGGATAATCACATCGCCGCCTTTAACGGCTAATTTGGTGGGAGCGGCCTTAACCGTAACGGTGCAAGTGGCGGTTTGGCGTCCGTGACGCACGGTCACTTTGGCTGTACCGATTTTCTTGGCGGTAACCACGCCGGATTTGCTAACGGCCAGTACGCTTGTGTCTGCTGAGCGATAGGTGCAGTCGGTAGGGTGGATACGAGAATTATTGAATTGAATACAAGCGGCTTTTTCGCCTAAGCCCAGCGCAACGGTGGTGCGCTTTAATGTTAGATTTTCTGCAGCATAGGCTGTGCAGGTGTTGCTGAGCAAAAACATAAGCAGCAATAGTGCTGCCGCTATGGAAGTGCGGTGCTTCATAACAGAATCTCCTTCTTTTCTGATTTGGCAGCGACCCGGGTGCCACTACTGTAACAGTGTATCATTTCTTGCAAAGTGTGACAAGTTGTTTGCGTTTTTTGCCGCATTTTGATATTTGCGTTTATACGCTGCGGTTTTGTGTACGGCAAAGTGCTGCAAAATTGTGCCGCCAATGCAAAAAAATTTGTTTTTGCGTTTATTGCGCCGCTTTAGACTTTGTGGTAAAATAAAGCCGAGGTATTTGATTATGGAGCATCTTTGGAAACAGAATTTGCGGCAGATTGAGCCGTATGTGCCCGGGGAGCAAAGCAGCGACCCGGATCGGATCAAGCTCAATGCCAATGAGAACCCGTATCCACCGGCCCCCGGCGTGGAGGCGGTGCTGCGCAGTTACGACCCGGCAGCGCTGTGCCTGTATCCGGACGCCAACGCCCGGCTGCTCAAGGCGTCCATTGCCCGCCACTACGGTGTGGCGCCGGAGCAGGTGTTTGTGGGCAACGGCTCGGACGATGTGCTGGCACTGGCCTTTCAGTCCTTTTTTAACAGCGACAAGCCCATTGCCTTTCCGGATATTACTTACAGCTTTTACCCGGTGTGGTGCCGGCTGTTTCACATTCCTTTTGTGACCCACCCGCTGACGGCGGATTTTCGCATGGATCCGGCGGATTACGCGGCGCCTAACGGCGGCGTGGTGCTGCCCAATCCCAATGCCCCCACCTCTATCGGTGAGGACCTGCCCTTTGTACAGGCGCTCTTGGAGGGCAACCGGGATGCTGTGGTGATTATTGATGAGGCCTATGCGGACTTTGGCGGCGTCAGCGCCGTGCCGCTGCTGGCGGACTATCCCAATTTGCTGGTGTGCGGCACATTTTCAAAATCCCGCTCTCTGGCCGGGCTGCGGCTGGGCTTTGCCATCGGCAGCGCAGAGCTGATCGGTGTGTTAGAAGCAGTGAAGAATTCTTACAACAGCTACACGGTGGACAATTTGTCTCTGCTGTGCGGTGCGGCTGCTATGGATGATGAGGCGTATTTTGCCAAGACCACGGCGGCGGTGATAACCACCCGGGAGCGGGTGCGCCGGGCGCTGGAGCAGATGGGCTTTTCCGTATTGCCGTCCCGCACCAACTTCCTTTTTGCAACGAAGGACGGCGCGTCTATGCGGGAACTGTTCCTCTATTTGAAGCAAAGACATATTTACATTCGCTATTTTGACCTGCCGCGGATTGACAATTATGTGCGTATTACCATCGGTACCGACGCGCAGATGGACGCATTTTTGCAGGGAACGGAGGCTTTTTTGCGTGGAGAATAAAAAAGTTGCGCTGATCTTCTTGTATTTTATCGGTGCCATTCAGCTGGTGGCCGGTGTGTACACCCAGCTGGTGGGGTTGTTTCATTGGGACTTTATGTCCCTGTTCCCGGTGGTGGAGATGGGCACCCAGCAGATCTTGTATTTGAATTTGCTGGCGGTGTTCTTGGTGACCACGCTGATCCATATTGTGGTGGCGGCACTGGTCAATGACGGCAGCTACGGCCCACTTGATGTGCTGCAGGCTTGCCCGCCGCTGACCGTTGTGGTGCCGCTGGTGCTCTTTGGCATTTCCATTTATACCACTCTGGGCGCTACCTCGGCGGGGGAGCGGGTGTTCTGCCTGGCTGTGTCCGCTTTGTATATTCTTGCCTGCTATGTCAGCGTGGGCTGCATTGCCGCTGTGCGGGATATGGAAGATTAAACAAGAAAACAAACAGAAAAGGACCTCTGTGTGCCAAACACAGAGGCCCTTTTTTATGCTTTATTTACCGAGAAAGAGTACCAACAGCAGTGCCACTACGGCAATACCGCCCAAGGCGGCAAAAATTTTAACTGCTCGGGAAATTGCGTCGTACACATTGGTGGGCATGATTTGGAAGAAAACAAAATGCAGCGGCTCTTGCAGCTTTTTGCCTACCAAGTTCCGGTAGCGCAGGTCCTGGGTGGACAGGCTGCCGTTCCGGTGCAGCACAATGGTGCGCACGCCTCGATCCAGTCCCGGGCCGTACACATGGAACCCGGCACCCTGGGTGTAGCCCACATCAATGCCGCGAATGTCACCGTGGAAGGCGTTGTTGTGGTCGTGGCCGAAGTACAGACCCTTCACTTCGCCCTTTTCGCAGAAGGCGTCAAACTCGCCGCTATTCTCCTGGGGATCGGCAGGCGACTCTTTCATAAAGCCCTCTTTGTCTACCCGCTTTTTGTTCAGCACAAACCACTCCTTGGCGTGGGTGCGGAAGCCCTGTACTGCGCCTTTGGTGGACTTTTTCACCTGCGTGAGCAGGTCAAACACCTCGCACACGGGAATGTGCTGAATGACAACGGAGGGAATGGTGTGGCCGTATTGTTTTTCATAACTGTCGCGTACGCCCCGATACCAGTCAATCTGGTTTTGGTGCACATGGTCGTAGCCCACTTTCAGGCTGGAGTGACTGTCAATCAGGTAAAGCAGATAGCCGGGCCGGTCGCCGTCGGCGATCTCCAGCACGCAGTTGCCCACACCGTCCACGCCGGGGGTATCCTCCCCGATAAAACCGGGGATCTCTTTGTAGATTTCAAACTGGGCACGGTTGTCCAGCCCCACCTGCCGATCGTGATTGCCAAAGCAGATGGCAAAGGGCAGATGCCGCTCCACCACCGGGGCGGTCAGCTCTTTCAGCACCCGGCGCACCTGGTTTACATCACCGTGGAACCCGCCCCCCCAGATCTGGTCACCGCTGTATACCACCAGGTCCGGCTCCTCTCGATCCAAGGCGGCGTTGATCAGCGCCAAGGTGTCCGGGCTGACCTTGCGGCCCTCTTGCGTATCTGCAATTTGCAGGATCTTAAAGGTGTCGTTCTTGAATGTCAACTTCATATTTATTCTCCGTTCTCAGGAATTTTGCCTTTTTTCTAATTTTAACACAAGAAAGCCTTGACGGCAACGCTTTTTCAAATTATAATATGAAGTGCTGTTACGGCAAGTACATCCGCCCGTGGCGAAGCTGGATATCGCAGCAGATTCCGATTCTGAAGGCCGGGGGTTCGAATCCCTCCGGGCGGACCATAAGTCCACCGTAATTTCAATAGAATTGCGGCGGACTTTTTCTACGCCCCAAAACCGCTTGAAACAAGGCATTCAGGCTTATAACAAACCCCATCATAGAGTACTTCTGCGGAAGAGTGATCCTGCCACACTGAACATGGCGGTAGAATTTTTCATAATTCGGTGGTATAATTAATTCCGATCCGACCAATTGAATAAAACACATACATAGCTGCTTGGTTTTCTTTTGAGAATCAGGCGGCTTTCTTATTTCCGGAGGCGATGAAAAATATAATTGCAAAAGTAAAATTTTGTTGATAAGGGTACTGTTTATGATATTAACTCTGTTTTGTGTTTTTCTTTAGCACCGCTCTTACACGAATCGTCAAGGGTATCATGACAACATAAAACAGTATCAGGTAAAACGGGAAAATAACCATACCGAATGTCTGACCGAGTAATCCGCAAAGTGCGGGAGCGAGCATGATTCCGATATATGCCGATGCCATTTGAATTCCGATGACAGACTGTGAAATATCGCTGCTGAAGTTTTCGGGTGTAAGGTAATTAAAATTCGGGAACAGCGGACCGTTTCCGAGTCCAATTAAAAACATTCCGGCGGCGCACAGATATACATTGCTCGGAAGAACCAAAAGCAACAGGGCTGCACCTAATACGATCTGCCCCAGCTTTATTATTTTCCAGCTATGCAATCTTGTTGCCAACACGCCGGACAAAAACCGTCCGAGAGTCAACCCGACATAGTATATCATTATAATTCGAGCTGCCTTTTCCGGGGACAAATGCTTGTATTCCACAAGAAATGTACTGCCCCATCCGCCGCAGGTGCATTCTATTGCACAGGAGGTGATAAACAGTCCGCACATCATTTTTACGCCCGGAATTTTCAATATGCTTCTAAGCGATAAGCTTTTAAATTCGGCTTCATCCGTGCTTTTTTCAGCACCATGCACTTTATGCCATAAAGGAAGCGATATAAACAACAGCGCAGCTATGGCAAGCTGAATGATAAAAGTAATTCTGTATCCGCCTCGCCAACCGGATTTGCCTGCAATAACAAGTGATAAAATGTAGGGGCTTACGGATACGCCGACGCCGTAAAAGCAATGCAGAAAGCTCATATGTGTTGCGGAATAATGCAGAGCAACATAGTTATTCAGTGCTACATCTATTGAGCCGGCACCGATGCCGAGTATAACAGATAAAAAGCACATCACCCATAAATTCGGCGCAAAAGAATAGCCAAGTAAGGCAATCGCTGTCAGAAGCGTGCTGTATGCCGAAACCTTATTGGTTCCGAGCTTGGCGATTACTTTAGAGCTGATAATGCTTGATATAACAGTTCCGCATGACACTATGACCGTAACAAAGCTTCCGAATGAAAAAGGCAGACCGAAGTCGGAGTATATGGCAGGCCAAGCCGTACCGAAAAGCGAGTCCGGTATCCCCAAGCCGATAAAAGCGATATATATTATAATCAACAATACTGTCGCCATAGAATGCACCCCTGCAGCTTGCAAAAAAATTATGTTTTTTGAACTCTGAATATCAAGAATTATACTACAAGTCAATCAATAAATCAATAAAAACGAATAACAATGAAAGGACTGAACGATATGAGTAAAAGGAAAATCAGACTGCTTGCCGATTATGTCGTCCGGCAGATATTCGATTGCGTAGCGGTAGAGTCAAAAGCGAAAATCAAGGTGGTCTTTATCGGAGGCACCGAAATCGAAATTACGCTGTAAAAAAACTTGAAAACAGAAACGGAGTAATGTAAAATGATTGTGCCGAGAGTGTTCAAATCAAGACAGTGAAAACGCAAAAACATCTCTATTGTCCTGTCTTCACATAAACGCGGCAAGCGTCTTTACGATGCTTGCCGCGTTTTATTTTTTTGCCACTTGCCGGTGCGTGTATCGGAAAAAGCACACTGTAACAGAACCGATAGGTGGACGGCCTTGTGAATAGGCGGTTTGATTCTTTTCCATTATATATAAGAGAGTTCTTGATTTCATCCGTAAGCTATGTTATACTGAGTATGAACGAACGGTCAGTAAAGTTAGAAACGAATAACTATAGATTTTGGAAAAACTGACCGGGTGCCGTTCTTGCCGATTTTGCCCCCATTTTTGAATTTTGAACGGAGGTAAGAAGATGAAAACAGGAAAAAAACAACTCACAGGTACGCTTTTGGCGCTTTGTGCCGCTTTGTTGGTGCTTTGCATCGTGCTTGCCATAGGATGGAGCAAGACGGCAAAAGCCGACGCAGAATTGCCGGAGGTGCGGAACAACGGCACGGCGGTTCAGTGGAAATACAGAGATGAAACCGATTGGCGCGACCTTGTGGCGCTTACCGAACTTACGGGTGCTGCCGGAGAAAACGGAAAGAACGGCACAGACGGTAAAGACGGCTCTAACGGCACCGACGGTAAGAACGGAATAAACGGTACGAACGGCAAAGATGGTATGAACGGCGTTGACGGCACAGACGGGCAAAACGGTATCGACGGTAAAGACGGCGTCAACGGCGAGAATGGCACCGACGGTAAGAACGGAATAAACGGTGCGAACGGCAAAGACGGCACAGACGGCGTCAACGGCAAGGACGGCATGAACGCCAAAAATATAGAAGTGCAGCGAGCCGAAACCCACATACAGTGGCGTTATGAGGGCGGCGAGTGGCAGAACCTTGTGGCGATCGCCGATATAGAGGGCCCCGCCGGACAGAACGGAACGGACGGTGCAAACGGAAAAACACCGGAATTCCGTGTGAGCGAAAACACATTGCAATGGCGCTATGCCGGCGATGAAATATGGCTGAACCTGTACGATCTTTCGGTTTTGAAAGGCGCTGACGGCAAGGACGGCACAAACGGACAAAACGGCAGGGACGGCAAAGACGGTAAAACACCTTTTATCGGCGAAAACGGCAACTGGTGGATCGGAGACATCGACACCGCCGTAAAAGCCGCAGGCATTGACGGCACAGACGGTGTTGACGGCGACAAGGGCGAAAAGGGCGACCCCGGCGAAAAAGGCGACAAGGGCGATAAGGGCGAAAAGGGTGACAAAGGCGACAAGGGCGACGCCGGTCAGAACGGCAGCTGCCCGGGCTATTTTTACGGCGTTGGGGTGGTACAATCGGTCAATCTTCAAAATGAAACGGCGGCGCTCTATTTTCAGGGAAAAATGAGCAGCGGCGGGCTTGTCTCCTGTGACGGGGATACCGTTCGACTGTCACGTGGACATCATTATCAGGTGAGCGTAAACGGGGCGGTCTATGCCATGTCAAATGATGACAAAGGCTTCTATTCTGTTCGGATGACGGACGGCTATGATAATCAGCTGTGCAGGGATCTTACGAGCATAAAGGTGGACAAAGGCAAAAAGCTGAACGAGACGAGAAGAGAGCAGCATACCCTGAGCTTCAACCGGGTATACGATGCCAAAGGCGGCGATATTGTCCTGCGGCTTGCACTTGAGCAGGCCGAGTATGCTACCTATCTTCTTTCGTTCAGAGGCACGATCACCATCACCGCTCTTGACTGAGCCGACCTATACGAAAACGGAGGTAGCAAGAAATGAAAAAACGAATACTTAGTATCCTGCTCGCCCTATGTATGCTGTTCTGCCTTGTGCCGACTACGGCGTTTGCCGCGGGTGAGACAAACAGGAAAGTCGAAACGGAACAAGAGCTTGTCGATGCGCTGGCGGACAGCAGCGTAGACATCATCACGCTGAAAAATGACATTGCAATCGGCACGACCCTGACCGCCCTCCGCAAGGTCACCCTCGATCTCAACGGCTATGTTCTGAAAATGACCGGCAGCGGCAGCGTTATTATCCTCGATAATAAGAGCGGCATCACCGGCGACCTGACCCTTATCGACAGCAATCCCACGGCGGAGCACAAATTCAAGGTTAACGGCGCAGAACCTTGGGTGCTGGACAACAGCGGTACAGAGACCGTCTATGGTGGCATCATCACAGGCGGCACGGGCAGCCGGATCTTCTTCTCCAACGGGGTGGAAGGCGGCGGCGTGATCATCGGCAGCGGTGCACTCACCATGAACGGCGGCAATATCGTCGGCTGCATAGCCAATGAAGGCGGTGGCCTGTTCCTCTCAGACGGTTCGTTCACCATGAACGCCGGCAGCATTGTCGGCTGCTCAACACCGGACAGATTAACGACCGGAGAGGCCTTTCACGGCGGCATATACGCTTTTGGTCCGATGGCGAACAGAGATACAACCGGCGTGATCACGTTGACCGGCGGCCTGATCAAAAACAACGGCAGATACGCTATCAATGCTGCGTATCATACCACAATTTACGCCAACGGCGGCGAGGTATACGGTGGGGTTTACCTAAATCAGTCAAGTAAGATCACCTGTCTTGCAGAAGATAACGGTATTACCGCCTTCAAAGGCAAGACGGTGATCGGCGGAACTTCCAGTGTATATCCAAGCCATGTTGACTGGGGCCTCTTCTACGGCGGTCTGGATATTTACGGCAATACGACCGGCGTCATCGTGACTTACAAGGACGGCGACAGTGAATACGCAAAGCAGGTTCTTCCCTCCGGCACTCTCGCGACGCGTCCCGACACTCCCGCCACCACACCGGGCTATACCTTCGGCGGCTGGAACAAGGCCGACGGCACGGCGTGGGATTATGCAAGCGATAAAGTCACCGATAACATAACATTGTATGCAAAATGGGCAGCGAACACCTACACGATTACCTTCGACACCGCCGGCGGCAGTGAAATTGCCCCGATTACGCAGGAGTACGGCACGGTAATTACCGCACCTGAAGCCCCGACAAGAGAAGGATATACCTTTATCGGCTGGGATAAGGAAATTCCCACGACTATGCCCGCTGAAAATATGACTGTCACCGCGCAGTGGGAAATCAATCGGTACACAATCACCTTCGACACTGCAGGCGGCAGCGAAATTACTCCGATTACACAGGACTACGGCACGGCAATTACCGCGCCCGAAGCCCCGACAAGAGAGGGCTACACCTTTATCGGCTGGGATAAGGAAATTCCCACGACCATGCCTGCTGAGAATATAACGCTCAAAGCGAAATGGAAGGATATTGAAAAGCCCACGGGCGAAATTGTCATAGGCACCAACAAATGGCAGAAATTCTTAAACAAGCTCACTTTCGGCCTGTTCTTTAAGGATACGCAGGAGGTGACGATAAACGCCGCCGACAACAGTGGAACCGTGTTTATCTCCTATTTGGTGACCGATCGGGATCTTTCAGAGGCGGAACTTCAATCTCTCGTATTTAGCGGATATGAGGAGCCGTTTCGCATAAAACGAAGCGGGGAATACATTGTTTATGCAATGCTTGTTGACCCGAGCCTGAATATAACATACCTTCGTTCCGACCGTGTAACAGTTGACAATGTTCAGCCGGTCATCGGCGGCATAGAAAACGGCAAAACCTATTGTGAAGCACAGACGGTCACCATTGACGAAAAGTATTTGGACACCGTCACCGTAAACGGCACAGAGGTCACGCTTGACGAAAACGGCAGCTTTATTCTTTCTGCGGCAGACGGCGAGCAGAAGATTGTTGCTACCGACAAGGCCGGCAACACCGCCGAAATGACCGTAACGGTTAACGACGGGCATACCGGCGGCAAGGCGACCTGCACCGAAAGGGCGGTTTGCGAGGTTTGCGGAAAGGCTTTCGGTGACCTGGATGGGAATCATCACGCCAACCTTAAGCATATCGACGCAAAGGCGGCGACAAAGACTGCCGAGGGCAATATCGAGTATTGGTACTGTGAAGACTGCGGCAAATATTTTGCCGATGCCGCGGCTACCAAAGAGATCAAACAGGCAGATACCGTAACGGCCAAACTGTCTGGCGCTGTCAAATCGCCCCAAACCGGTGGGAACAGCGGCGTTGTGACTGTATTGCTACTAAGCGGCGGTGCGTTCATTTGCTTGGTATCCCGCCGGAAAAAGCGCACCCACACCGTGTAAACCACACAAATCATTGTACAAAAAAGAGCAGACATCATGTCTGCTCTTTTTAACACCCGGCAGGAAAGCCCTTTGCGCTCTTTACAGAGAACGATGGGTATGGTAAAATGCAGGGGAGGTGAGCAAAATGTATGAACCCAGCGAAACACGCTACGAGACCATGCCCTATAACCGGTGCGGCAAAAGCGGCCTGCGGCTGCCGGCGCTGTCTGTGGGACTGTGGCAGAACTTTGGCGTGAACAACGATTACGATACCATGAAAGAGATCATTCTAACGGCCTTTGACCATGGGGTGACCCATTTTGACCTGGCGAATAATTACGGGCCGGAGCCGGGGCGGGCAGAGATCAACTTTGGCCGCATATTCAAGGAAAATCTGCGCCCTTACCGGGATCAGCTGATCATCAGCACCAAGGCCGGGTATGAGATGTGGCCGGGCCCTTATGGTGGTCGGGGCGGCAGCCGCAAATACCTGACTGCTTCCCTGGACCAGAGCTTGCAGCGGATGGGGCTGGAGTATGTGGATATTTTTTACCACCACTGCATGACCCCGGACACGCCGCTGAAGGAGACGGCTCTGTGCCTGGCGGATCTGGTGCGCCGGGGCAAGACTCTGTATGTGGGTATGAGCAATTATGACGGCAAGACCATGCACCGTATGTACCACAAGTGCGACGATGTGCAAGCGCCCTTTGTCATCAACCAAAATCGCTATTCCATCTTTGACCGCACGGTGGAGAAAAACAAGCTGCTGAAAGAAGCCCGGGACAAGGGCAAGGGCGTGATCTGCTTTTCGCCGCTGGCCCAGGGGCAACTGTCGGATAAATACGCCAAAGGCATCCCGGAGGGCGCCCGCCTGTTTGGCAACGAAAAGCTGCAAGCCCATGTAGGTTATGATCAGCACCGTGCCCAGCAGATCGAAAAACTCTATCAGCTGGCAAAGGACCGGGGCGAGACTCTTTCTCAGCTGGCCATCCAGTGGCTGTGGCAGCAAAAGGGGGTCACCTCCGTGCTGGTGGGTGTGCACTCCAAGGCGCAACTGCTGGAGAATTTGGCTGCGCTGGAACAGCCGCCCCTTAGCGAGGCGGACCTGATCCGTATTGACTCTTACAGCAAATAACAGCACTTTATACAGAATAAGTAAAACAAAAGGAACGCGGCTGGCAGTCGGGTTCCTTTTCGTTTGACAGTGCCGGCGGAATATGCTACCCTTTTACCAAGAACGGCGGGCGGCGGCCCGTGATTTGGAGAGAAAAGAATGCCCTATATGCAAATGACAGAGGAGCAGTTCAAGGTTCCTGTGCTGAAAAATGTGATCTATGCCCTGCGCCTGGTATGGCAGACGGACAAGCGCCTGCTCATCGGCTATCTGTTGCAAGAGGGGCTGTATGCGGTGTTTTCCCGCTATTTGCAGAATATTTTGTTCTTAAAGATCCTGCTGGATGTGATCACCGGCAGCGGCGACTTTCGCACTTATGTGGGGGAGTTGGCGGCGTTTGCCCTTTTGGCGCTGGTGGTGAAGGTGGCCCAGTGGGAGGGCATGCGCATGGAGAAGTGCGCGACCAAGCGGGTGCTGAAGTTGCTGAACGACCGGATCTTTAAAAAGGCGCTGTCTGTGGATGTGGCCTGTTATGAGAACCCGGAATTCTACGACAAATATCAGCGGGCAACCATGGTGACCACCAATAGCTTTTTTGACCTGATCTGCTTTGATTTTTCTGCCTTTGTGGCGGATGTGGTGGCGCTGGTGTGCGTGATGGCCACCGTGGCGGCGGTGCACCCGCTGTATCTGCTGTTTTTGGTGCCGGTGTTTTTTGTGTTCGCCGTAGAGGTGTATAAGAGCAAGTGCGTCTACCGGCGGGATATGTCTATGACCGCCAACAAACGAATGCAAGCCTATGTGCAGCGCACGGTGTACCTGCGAGAGTACGCCAAGGATATGCGCACCTCCAATATCTTTGCCGTGATGGTGCGGCGTATGGAGGCGGCCACCAAGGCCAATGTGCGCATTTTGAGGGACTACGGCGTGCGGCTGTTTTTGTACAGCGTAGTCAGCAGCCTGCTTGGTGAGCTGCTGCCGGTGCTGGGCACTTATGCCTTTGCCTGCCACAGCTTTGTGCAGGGCAGCGGGCTGACCGTGTCCGGCTTTAGCGTGGTGGCCTCCGGCATTAACGCGGTGCGGGAGTCTACTCTGGACACCACCGAGTGCTTTGACGAAATGACCTTGATGGCGTTGTATTTTCAGAATTTGCGGGAGTTTTTGGACTATCAGCCCCAGGTGGTATCCGGTCCTTTGCCGGTGCCGCCGCTGGAGACGCTGGAATTTTGCCATGTGGACTTTACATACCCGGGCACCGATCGACGGGTGCTCCACGATGTGAACTTTACCCCGCGGCAGGGCGAGACCCTGGCGGTGGTGGGCATTAACGGCGCCGGCAAATCCACGCTGGTCAAGCTGCTGCTGCGGTTTTACGACCCTACGGTTGGCCAAATTCTCTATAACGGCAAGCCGCTGCCGGAATATGACCTGGAGCAGCTGCGGGCTGCCTTTGGCACCGTGTTCCAGGATTATAAAAACTTTGCCCTGTCCGTCAACGAGAATGTGATCGGTCACGCTTGTACCCCGGCGGAAAAAGCTCTGGCAGAGCAGGCACTGCGCCACAGCGGTGTGTGGGACAAAATTGCCTCACTGCCCCGGGGGGCGGACACGGTGCTGACCCGAGAGTTTGACGAGGCGGGCACCGGTCTGTCCGGCGGCGAAAATCAAAAGGTGTCCACCGCCCGGCTGTTTGCCCGGGACTTCCAGATCGCCGTGCTGGACGAGCCAAGCTCCGCCCTGGATCCGGTGGCAGAGTATAAAATGTATGAGAATTTGCTGCAAGTGACAGAGAACAAGACGGTGATCTTTATCTCGCACCGGCTGTCCAGCGCGGTGCTCAGCGACCGCATTTTGGTGCTGGCCGACGGTCAGGTGCAGGAGAGCGGCTCCCACCGGCAGCTGATGGAGCAAAACGGACTGTATGCGGATATGTTCCGCCTGCAAGCCTCCGGTTACAAGCAGGAAGGGGGTGCCGCCGGTGCGCAAGCCTAAGCATGCGGAAGAGCACTCCATGTTCTCCAATTTATTCTACTTTTTGCGGCTGCTGTTTGCAGCCTCCCCGGCGCTGGTGATCGGCGAGCTGGCATGGGGCGTGCTGACGGTGCTGCCCGGCCAGCTGGTCAGCGTGCTGGGGGTTAAGTATGTGATCGACATTGTCACCTCCGGTCGGGACTTAAAGCGGCTGTACGCCGTGGTGGCCGGTGTGGTGGCGCTGCTTGCGCTGTGCCGGCTGGCGTCCTATTTGTATCGGGAGTTCTTTTGGAATGTGCAAAGGGAGAAAGCCTATTATCGGCTGAATCGGCGGCTGTATGCCAAGGCGGCGGAGCTGGACCTGGCGTCCTATGATGACCCGGAATTTTACAACCGCTTTATTCTGACCATTGAGTCCTCCGGCGACAACATCCAAAACCTGCTGGGCCTGGTGCGCCGGTACTTTGGCAACTTGATCTCGCTGATTGCCATTTCCTCGGTGCTGCTGACCATTGACCCGCTGTGTTTGGTGATTATTTTGGCGTCTATTTTGCTGTTTTTGCCCCTAAGCAAGGCTATTAGCAACTTGCAGGTGCAACGCCAGGTGGAGAACACCCGCTATCATCGGCGATCAGACTACTTCCAGCGGCTGTTTTACTTGCAGGATTACGCCAAAGAGGTGCGTATGAACGGTATTGCGCCTCTGCTGATGGAGCGCTACGACCAAGCGGCGGAGGATGTGATCGCCTGTCAAAAGAAATATTACGGCAAGATCACTCGCCGCTATTTGCTCCAGGAGACCGGAGTACAGGTGCTGGGCTTTATGTTTGTACTGCCCATGTATCTGGGCTACCTGGTGCTGGTGCGCCACCAGATCAGCCCCGGGGATTTTGTGGCCAGCTTTAACGGCGCCTATGCCATCGCCATGAGCCTGAATTTCCTCACCGTGTGGGGCGTTGCCCAGTTTGACGAGCGGGCCAAGCTGATCGAGAAGTACCGGGCCTTTCTCCACGCCGAACCCACCATTCGGGACGGAGCGCAGGCGGCGCCCAAGCGTCGGTCCGGCGAGATCAAGCTGGAGCACCTGACCTTTACTTATCCCGGTGGGGCGGCGCCTGTTTTGCAGGATATTAACCTGACGATTCACCCGGGGGAGAAGATCGCCCTGGTAGGCTACAACGGCGCCGGTAAGACCACTTTGACCAATTTGTTGCTGCGGCTGTATGAGCCCTCCGGTGGGCGAATCCTGATTGGTGGGCAAGACATTCGGGACTGCACCCTGCAAAGCCATCGGGATCGGTTTGCGGCGGTGTTCCAGGACTTCCAGCTGTTTGCCTGTCGGGTAGGGGAGAATGTGGCGCTCAGTCCGCAGTTTGACCCGGAGCGGGTGCGCCGTGCGCTGGACCACAGCGGCTTTCAGCGACCTTTGCCCCGGGGCGTGGACACCCAGCTGCTGCGGGAGTTTGACGATGACGGACTGATGCTTTCCGGCGGCGAGAGCCAAAAGGTGGCGGTGGCGCGGGCATTCTACAAGGACTGCCCCTTTGTGATCCTGGATGAGCCCTCTGCCAACTTGGACCCGGTGGCGGAATACCAGCTGAACCGGGCTATGCTGGAGGCTGCCCGGGACAAGACGGTGATCTTTATTTCTCACCGGTTGTCCACCACGGTGCAGGCGGATAAAATTTATGTGATGGAGCAGGGACGGATCATAGAGAGCGGCTCGCACAGTGAACTGATGGCGGCAGATGGCACCTATGCTTATATGTTCCGCCTGCAAGCGGAGAAGTATAAGAACGCCAAAAGTGAATAACGATAAAAAAGCGAACGATTTTTATATCGTTCGCTTTTGTGTTGCTAAAAGATGTTGCCCACCGTTACCTTGCTGTTGTCGTAGATCTCTGCCAGTTCCGTTTGGCACTGGCGAATGGTAGGGCGTAGATCGTCGCTTTCGTCCCCAGCCAAGGGTTGCAGGGTGCCCAGGGTTACCCCCGCCTCTTGTAAAGCGCGGTGCTCCATGAGCACGCACAGGGTGGGGTAGCGGGCGGTCCAAATGTTTTGCAGTTGGCGGGCCTTGCGTTCTGCCTCCGGGTAATTCTCTTCTGCGGCGGCTGCGTCCATGCTTTGCAGTAGGGTCTCCATATTCTCAAAGGTGGTCTTGACCGTGTGCTGTTCAAAGATACACAGCCCTGCCACCAGCAGCAAAAACAAAATGGCAAACCAAGTGCGCTTCACTTTTTTCTCTCCTTTTTTACGGCAAAGACGGTGCCGCTGTCATCTATGGTCACCACCAGCTGTTCACCGGGGCGCAGGCTCTCCTTTTGCAGCGCCTTGGCAATGGCTGCTGTGTCCTGCACTTGGTCACCGAAATATTCCGGCACAATGTGGCCGTCGGTGACTACGGGTATGGGAAAGCCGTTGTCCGGCGTCGGTACGCCCAACTGTTTGGGGGTCACCGGGCTTTCCTCCGTACGCAGCCGCACGGACAGGCTGCCGTTGGTCTCTACCACCGCTTCCTCCACGGTGGACAGATCAAATACATCCTTTTGGCGCAGGGCGTCTATCAAGTCGTCTACGGTAAAGCGCAGGCGACGCATTTGCTTTTGATCCGGTTTGCCGTGGCGTATGAGAAAGATGGGTCGCCCTTGCAGCAGGTTTCGCAGCCGCAGGCTTTTCATGGACGCCACGGAGGCGAGAATTTCCAGACTTACCAGTAGCAGCATGGGCAAAAAGGCGTTGGCCAGGGGCATGGTGTTGTCTTGTAGGGGAATGGAGGCAATCTGGCTCACTAATATGGTAATGACCAGCTCGTGGGGGTTCAGTTCGCCGATCTGGCGCTTGCCCATGATCCGCATAGCCAGAATGACGGTAAAGTAGATCAGCAGTGCGCGAATAAGAGTTACTGTCATTTCAATCACCGGTTGTATTTTGTGAATAAATCCCCCGGTTATGCCAAAATTAGTACGGGTGATAGAAATTGGAAAACCTTAGGCGCCAATATAATGATAATGTACAGAAATTTAAGGCGGACTTTGCGGACTGCTCGGATTTTTTGCTCAAGGAGGCGGAAACCGGCGGTCGCAAGTGCTTTTTCGCTGTGATGGACGGATTGGTGGATTCTTTGCAGCTGGGGCAGATGATTATGGGACCGGTGCTGGGCGCACAGGTGAAGGCCCGCACGCCGGACGAGCAGTTTCGTCAGCTGATGCGCACCTGCGTGCAGTCGGTAGAGCTGAAAGAGGCAGAGACCTTCGAGGATGCTTACTATTATTTGATGAGCGGCTTTTGCGTGTTTGTGTTGGACGGCTGTCCCCGGGCTATGGTCATGGGTATTCAGGGCTGGACCAAGCGCAGTACCGACGAGCCGGAGAGCGAAAGCAATGTGCGCGGCGCCAAAGAGTGCTTTGTGGAGTCTGTGAACGACAACAAGGCGCTGCTGCGTAAGCGCATGAAAACCCATCACTTAAAGCTGCGCCAAATCCAACTGGGCACCGCCGCCCCAACCCCGGTGGTACTGGCCTTTTTGGATGACCGTGCCGCGTCGGAATTGGTGAATGCGGTGGAGCAGCGGCTAAAGGACGCGCATTTGAACACAGTGGCGGATTACGGTGAACTGGTGCCCTTTTTAGACACAAATATGCGTTCCTTTTTCTCTGCCGTAGGCACCACGGAGCGCCCGGATGTGTTGGCGTCCAAACTTTATGAGGGCCGGGTGGCGGTACTGGTGGAGGGCACGCCCTTTGTGCTTTATGTGCCGTATCTTTTCAGCGATAATTTTCAGTCTTTGGATGATTACGATTATCCGCCGTTTTTCGGTGGATTTGTGCGGCTGCTGAAGTATTTTAGCTTTGGCATTTCCGTATTTTTGCCCGGGGTGTATGTGGCGCTGGGCACTTTTCATCAAGAACTGATTCCCACCAACTTGCTGTTTACCATTGCGTCGGCAGAGTTTCGCACCCCGCTGTCCCTGATGAATGAGGCCATTATGACCCTGATCTTTTATGAAATCATGCGAGAGGCGGGGCTGCGGTTGCCCAAGGTCGTTGGTCACGCGGTGTCTATCATCGGTGCCATCGTCATCGGTGAGGCCACCGTGTCTGCCGGGCTGATCGGTGCGCCTATGTTGGTGATTATCGCCATTACCGCCATTGCCTCTTATGTGGCGTTTCCGCTGTATGATAGCGTGTCGGTGCTGCGGCTCTTATTTATCCTGGCCGGGGGACTCACCGGACTTTACGGCCTGATGCTGGGTATGGCGGCGCTGTTTGTGAATATTTGCAGTCTCAGCCCCTACGGCGTGCCGTACGCCGCCCCCATCGCGCCGCTAAATATGCGCTCTCTGGGCGATGTGTTTTATCGGGAAAGTTGGACCAAGCTGGCCCGCCGCCGGGTGCGGGTACAGGATCTGCGGGGTGCGCATATTGACCAGTGCAAATAACAGCAAAATTTCTCCGTTCAGTCTGTTCGCCATGCTGTATATCAGCCGCCTGGTGGTGAGCCTGACCCATGTGCAGTCTATTATGGCAGGTAAACTGTCTACCCAAATGCTGATGAGCGTGGGGGTAGCGCTGGTGCTTTCCCTGCTGTTTGCGGTGCCTGTGCTTCTTTGTGTGCAGCGGGACTGCTCACCGTTGGCGCACAGAACGCTGGGCACTCTTTATGCCTGTAATTTTATCTTCTTGGCGGGGATCAATGTGAGCCGCTTTGCCTACTTCGCCTCTGCCCGGTTGAATCCGGAGGCCAAAAGTTGGGGATTTGCCTTGCTGATTCTTCTATTTGCGGTATATGGGGCGTTGGTTGGGCTGCAAGGACTGTCTCGTTTTTCCGGCTTCGCCTTTTGCCTGATTGTGCTTGTGGTAGCGGTGGTGCTTGGCTTTAATGTGCAGCACTTCCAATGGTTCAGCCTGTTTCCACCAGGCAGCAATACCGTGGGTGAAGTGGTACAAAACGGCGTGGTGCTGTCTGCCAATACGGCAGAGATTACGATCTTTTTGGTGCTGGCGGATCGGGTGGTCATCGGCGGACGTCGTTTTGGTGCCTTTTATGGCGCTATGGGGTGTTCGTACCTGACTACGAGCCTGCTGTTTCTCTTTGCCATCGGCGTGATGGGGGACGCGGCCGGGTTACAGGCGTTTCCGGTTTATACCCTCTCTCAGCTGGCAGGCAGCGGCTCAATGGTGCGTATGGACGCGCTGTACACCGGCTTTTGGATCTTTGCTATCTTTATTAAGGCGGCACTGTTGATTTATTGTGCGGCAGTGACCCTGCCGGGCAGTGGTGGGCACAAGGGCAAGTGCCTGGGCGCCGGTTTGGCGGCCTTTGTCGTCAGTTGTGCGCTGGGACGGTTGATGACTGTGGGTCAGCACTCGCCGTTGATCACAGTGGTGCCCTTCGTAGTGTTTTCCTCTTTCATTCCCCTGGTTTGGCTACTGGGGCACAGAAAGGCGCGTGGTACAAATGAGACGAACCATTAAGCTGCTTCTTTGCTTTTTGCTGGTGGCGGCTACGCTGTGCGGCTGCTCCGGGCGGCGCACCTTGAGCAATTTGGCGGTGGTGGAGGGCATGAGCATTGACCGGGCGGCAAACGGGGTGTCCGTCTCGGTGCAGACCCTGAATATGACCAAGAGCGGCAACGGCTCGGAGGCCCTGTCCGGCAATATTACCATTAATACCGCAGAGAGCGGCACCGGTATTTCCCAGGCGCTGTCTAAGCTGTCTAAGGACTTGTCCCGCAATTTGTTTTTGGGACAAAACAAGATTACGGTGTTCAGCAGCAGCGTGGCACGGCACGGGGTGGGCGACAATATGGATTACTTTGTGCGCAGTGCCGCAAGTCGGCCGGATGTGCTGCTGTGTGTGGCAGACGGTAATGCCAAGGCGCTGCTGCAGAGTAAGGAAGACGACGCTTTGGTGCCCAGCGCAAATATGGTGCACCTGCTGCAGAATGGGCAGGATAGCGGTATGGGCGCGGTGGTGTCCGTTAATGACGCGCTGCGCTGCTTTGCCAGTCCTACCTCGGATATTTATTTGCCGCTGTTAAAGAGAGTGGGCACACATACGGCTTTTGTAGGGCTGGCGCTGTTTGATGGGGGCAAGATGACCGCCACGGCGAACATGACAGATACTTTTGGTATTCTTCTGATGAATGGCAAGATCAAAAGCGGGCTGCTAACCCTGCAAAATGACAAGTTGGGGCATATCGGGGTGGAACTGGTATCCTGCAAGGTGGGGACGAAGAGCGCCATAGAGAACGGTCGCTCGGTGTTCCGGGTAACGGTGCAGGCACAGCTGATGCTGGACGAAGTGCAAAAGGGCTATATCAGTACCATAGATAATCGCTCCATTGCTGTCATAGAGCGCCTGGCGGAGCAAAAGCTGGTGGACCTGTGCACCGGATCTTACGCCTGCTTGCAGGCTGCCGGATGCGACGGCGTGCAGGTTGGGGCGCAGCTGGCCATGTCAGACCCGGCGGGGTATGCAGCGGTTAAAGCGGACTGGAACCGCGCGTTCTCCGCCTCTGTGATCCAGGCTGTCTGCCACTGCCGGATTACGAAAATTAACGATAATTCCATCAGAGAATAGGCGCCGTCAGCACCGCAGAGTGGAGCAGGCTTACCAGATCACTGCTGCCTTGGGCGTGAAATGCGGCGAACATGGGCACCCCGAATGTGAGCAAAAACAGCAGAGCAAACAGAATCAATACTTTTTTCAAAGTGGATCTCTCCTTTCAGATAACTTGACATTTGTCTATTATAATTGTATAATGATTGTTCTAAATGTATGTTTGAAAGGAGCGATTTTGTGGCTTCCAATTATATTTCGCCCATCTCCATGGACGCACTGTCCAACTTGTGCCAGGAGCTGGGGAAGAATAACTATATCAATGCCCACGATTTTGAACGCTATCAGGTAAAGCGGGGCCTGCGCAACAGCGACGGCACCGGCGTGATGGCCGGATTGACCCGTATTTGCTCGGTTGAGGGCTATTATATTTTGGACGGCGAGCGGATTCCTACGGACGGCAAGTTGTCTTACCGTGGTTATGACATTCGTGATTTGGTGGACAACTGCATTGCCGAGGACCGCTTTGGCTATGAGGAAGTGGTGTGGCTGCTGCTGTTTGGCAATCTGCCCACTGCCAATCAGCTGTATTCTCTCCGCGAGGTGCTGTCTGAGTGCCGAGCACTGCCGGACGAGTTTGTGGAAGATGTGATTATGAAGCACGCCTCCAAGGATATTATGAACAAGATGGCGCGCTGCATTTTGTCCCTTTACTCTTTTGATGAGAACCCGGACGATACCTCCATTCCCAATGTGCTGCGTCAGTCCTTGCAGCTGATCGCGCAGACCCCGACCATTATGAACAGCGCCTATCAGATCAAGCGCCGTACATTTTACAACAAGACCATGTTCCTGCACCCGATCAACAAGGAGCAGACCATGGCGGAGTATATCTTAAATCAGCTGCGGGTGGACAAGACATTTACCCGCGAAGAGGCCAAACTGCTGGATATTTGCTTAATGCTCCATGCGGACCACGGCGGCGGTAACAACTCTACCTTCTCTACCCGTGTGCTTACCTCCAGCGGTACGGATACGTATTCGGCCATTACGGCCGGCTTCGGCTCCCTGAAAGGTCCTCGCCACGGCGGCGCCAACATTCGGGTGACGCACATGATGGAGGACATTATTGCCCATGTGGCAGACCCCACCAAGCCGGAGCAGGTGAAAGATTACCTGGTTAAAATCCTGAATAAAGAAGCCGGTGACGGCTCCGGTTTGATCTACGGTATGGGTCACGCAGTCTATACCAAATCAGATCCTCGCGCGGTGATCTTAAAATCCAATGCCCGCAAGCTGGCCTATGAGGCCGGATTTGAAAAAGAGTTTAAAACCTTGGAGAATGTGGAGAAGCTGACCCCAGAGGTGTTTGCCGAGGTAAAGGGCGACGACAAGGTGATGTGCGCCAATGTAGATCTGTACTCCGGTTTGGTTTACAAGGTGCTGAAGATCCCGGAGGATCTGTTTACCCCGCTGTTTGCCACCGCCCGTATTGCCGGTTGGTGTGCCCATCGGCTGGAGGAACTGATTTCCGGCGGCCGAATTATGCGTCCGGCATACAAGAGCGTGTCCCACGCCAGAACGTACATTGCCCCGGCGGACCGAGAGGTTCAGGGCTGATTTTGAACGAAAGAGGAGCGAAAAAGTGCGTACCAGACCCCAACTGATCCCTTGGATTCTGACTTTTGCGATCACCGGGGCGGCGGTGGTATTGCGCTTTGTTCAGCTCCTCCTTTTTACGGACAGCAGTACCGGGCGGGTCACGGCTGCCGGTGCGCCGTTGACTTATGGGCTGTATGCTTTGCTGCTGTGTGCCGGTGTGTGTTGCACTGTGTGTGCCCTGCACCAAAGCCATACGGCAGTGGCGGTGGCTGCAAACGGCGGCAGCCGCAGGCTGACCGTTGTGTCCTATCTGGTGTCTGTGGCGTTCTTTTTTGATTTTATTTACCGCTGCTTTTTGTGCTACGACTTGGCGGACGGTGCGGTTTATTTACAGTGGAATGACCTGGTCAGCGAAGGGCTGACGGCACTGTTTGCTTTACTCAGCTGTTCCTACTATTTTGTTGTAGGGCGCAGCTATGGGGGCGGACGGTATGATTTTCGCGCGTTCCGCTTTTTTCACTTTGTGCCGGCGCTGTGGGGGCTTTGCCGTTTGCTAACCATTTTAGCTAAGATGGTCAGTGTGCTGGTAGATACCCAGACGGTGTGCGAGGTGCTGTTTTTGGTGGCGCTGCTGTTGTTTCTCTTATCCTTTGCAACGGCGGTGGTTACCTCCCGCCATGCAGGGCGTGCGGTGGTGTTCTTTGGCCTGCTGGTGTTTGTGTGCGGCTGTGTGCTGGCATTGCCCGGACTGTCCGTATGGTTTACCGGGCACCGGGGTCTGTTGAACGGCAGCCTGTATTTCGGCCCGGCGGATTTATTGCTGGGTGTGTTCGCCTTGGCTTTTGTGCAGGATCTGCGCCGTCGCAGCGCAGCGGATTAGGAGCGTGCCTTTGTTTTTTGCAACCTTAAAGACCGTGGCCGGTCAGGTACTGATGCTGTACCTGATCTCTCTGATCGGCTTTGTGACGGATAAGCTGGGCGTGTTTCGCCAGGCGGACGCCAAGCGAGTGATCGACCTGCTGTTTAATATCGTGCTGCCCATTGCCATTATTTATACATTTATGACCATGGCGTACACCCCGGACCATGTGCGGGGTATTCTTTTGGCGTTTGTGTGCGCCTTTGCCACCCACCTGGTGGGCGGCGTGCTGGGACAGCTGTGCTTTCGCCACCGCAGTCCCATGGAGCGGGGCGTGTACCGCTACGGTATGCTGTTCTCCAACGCCAGCTTTTTGGCGCTGCCTTTGGCTCTGGCGGTGATTGGCTCGGAGGGTGTGTTCTACTGCTCCGTTTATGTGGCTGTTTTTAATGTGGTGGCCTTTACCTATGGCATTTATGAGATCAGCGGCCATACCGCCAAGATCGACCTGCGCCGGTTGGTGCTGAATCCCGGCTCTATGGCGGTGCTCATCGGGCTGCCGCTGTTCTTTTTGCAGCCCAGGCTGCCCCAGGTGATCCTGCAGCCCATGGAGATGGTGGGCAACTGTAATTCGCCCTTGGCCATGATGATTTTCGGCACCTTCCTGGCCAATGCGGACTGGAAGCGTATGTTCGCCAAAAAGGAGCTGTACTTTTGCTCCCTGATGCGTTTGGCAGTGATCCCCCTGTGTATGGTGGGGCTGTTTTACCTGTGCGGTGTGCGGGGTGATCTGCTGATCGCTATGGTCATCTCCGCCTCTGCCCCCACGGCTACCAATACGGCGATGTATGCGGCCAAGTACGACAATGACGCCGCCTTGGGCAGCGAGTTGGCCGCCCAGTCCTCGCTGTTTTCCATTGTTACCATGCCGGTGGTGGTGGCGCTGGCAGCGGTGATTTAACCCCCAAAAAGGTGAAATTTGTCTAAATAAGTACAAATTGTAAATTTTATTTGAAGTAATAATACAGATAGTTGTAAAGTTACGAATCAAGGCGTATAATAGGAAGCATTAACGGAAAGGATGGATGTTTATATGAAGCTGGTTATGGCTGTAATTTCCAATAAAGATGTTTCCAAAGTTTTGGATGCGATTACGAAGGAGGGCTTTGCCTCCACCCGTATCTCCACCACCGGTCAGTTCTTGGCCGATGGGCACACCACGCTGTTTATCGGCACGGAGGATCACAAGGTGGAGCAGCTGTTCGATGTGCTGAAGAAGCATGTGACCAAGCGGGTGGTGCGCCAAGCGGGCGTGGCCAGCACGCTGGAAGGCTCGTTGCTGCGCCAGCCGGTGGACGTGGAGGAATACGGCGCTGTGGCGTTTGTGATCAATGTGGACGAGTTCCGCAAATTGTAAAGGCAAGTATGGAATTTAAGCACTTTCTCGGGAATGAAAAAATCAAGGCGCAGCTGTCTGCATTGGTAGACGGCGGCCGCCTGCCCCACGCCGTAGTGCTGGAGGGGGAGAGCGGTCTGGGTAAGCGCACGCTGGCCGGTGAACTGGCTGCGGCATTGGTGTGCCGGGGCGAGCACCGCCCTTGCGACAGCTGCCCCCAGTGCCACAAGGCCCGTGCCGGGGTGCACCCGGATATTTTGGTCTATGCCCCGGAGGGGGGCGCCCGTTCGTTTCACAAAAAGACGGTGGATCAAATTGTGGGCGATGTGTATATGACCCCCAACGAGGCGGATTATAAGATCTACATATTGGTTAACGCCCATTTGATGAGCGTGCAGGCCCAGAATGCCATTTTGAAAGTGCTGGAGGAACCGCCGGCTTATGTGCGGTTCATTTTAACGGTGGAGAACAAGAGCGCTCTGCTGCCCACGGTGCTGTCCCGCAGTGTGGTGTTTCGGTTGGAGGGCGTGCCGGTAGAGATCGGTGCGGATTATATTTTGCAGCGGCAGCCGGAGGCGGACCCGGATCGGGTGCGCCAGGCGTTGCAGCTGTGGAACGGCAACATCGGAAAGGCCATGGAGAGCCTGGAGGACGGCGAGGCCGCCAAGTACAGCGCCTTGTCCGCAGAACTGTGCCGCGCGCTGGTGGCGGAGAATGAGTATGCGCTCATTTGCGCCTGTGCACCCCTGCAAAAGGACAGGCAGGCGGTACTGAATATCTGCGGGGTGCTGCGGGATCTGTTTCGGGACGCATTGGTGCTGGACAGCGGCGCCGATTTGCTTTCCGGCAGCGATGAAATTCCCCGGCTGCTTGGATCCAAATGTACAAGAAAACAACTGCTGCAACTGGTATCTGTGGCTGAGGACACATATCAGCGGGCGCTGCAAAATGCCAATAACGCCCTGCTGATCACAAAATTTTGCGCCGATTTGCGCCAGGCAATCGGCCGTTAGGAGGATAGATTATGACAAAAGTGGTAGGCGTTCGGTTTAAGGACACCGGCAAAACATATTATTTTGACCCCAAGGGGTTGGAGATTAAGAAAGGCGACCTGGTGGTGGTAGAGACCGCCCGAGGTATGGAATGCGGCGTCGCCCAGTATGCGCCCAAAGAGGTGGCGGAGAATGAGGTCACTGCACCCCTCAAGCCGGTGCTGCGTATTGCCACCGCCAGAGACAAGCAAATTCTGGAAGAAAATAAAGAAAAAGAGAAGCGCGCCTACGAGGTGTGCCTGCAAAAGATCGAGAAACACAAGCTGGATATGAACCTGACCGAGGTGGAATACGCCTTTGACGGGTCCAAGATTCTGTTTTATTTTACTGCGGACGGCCGTGTGGACTTTAGAGAGCTGGTCAAGGATCTGGCCTCCACTTTCCATACCCGTATTGAGCTGCGCCAGATCGGCGTGCGAGACGAGGCCAAGATGCTGGGCGGTCTGGGTGTGTGCGGGCGGCCGTTTTGCTGCTCCACCTTCCTGAATGACTTCCACTCCGTGTCTATCAAAATGGCCAAGGAGCAGGGACTGAGCCTGTCCCCCTCTAAGATCAGCGGCACTTGCGGGCGGCTGATGTGCTGCCTGAAATATGAGCAGAACTCTTATGAATACCTGGCAAAGATCACTCCCCGCCGAGGCACCGTGGTGGACTGCAGAGAGGGTCGAGGCACGGTGGTAGACGCTGCGCTGCTCACCGGCAAGCTGAAAGTGCAGCTGGATAATGCGCCGGAGGGCGCACCGGTGATCGTCAATCGGGAAGAAGTGCGCGTGGTGCGTGCGCCCCGTCGCGGCGGCAAAAATGAGAAAAAAGCGGACAAGCCCGCCCAGGCGGAGAAGTAAGGCAAGACTAATTTTTTTGAATTCACTTGCATTTTTAAATCAATGCTGTTATATTTAGGTTGAGAAACATACAGGAGGTGTTTATCATGGCATATCAGATTTCTGATGATTGTATTTCCTGCGGTGCTTGCGCAGCAGAGTGTCCGGTTTCCGCCATCTCCGAGGGTGACGGCAAATTTGTAATTGACGCTGACGTTTGCATTGAGTGCGGTGCGTGCGAGGCAACCTGCCCCGTGGGTGCGCCTGCCCAGGCATAAGCGGATTTTGTAGATTTTTCTGCTTTTGTACAAACAAAAAGGAACACGCCGAGAGCTTTGGCTTTGGGCGTGTCTTTTTTTGTCCGCTTGCCAAAGCGGGGCGGTAGGTATATAATAAGCGCAAAGACCCGGGCACGGCCCGGTAGTGGGAGAGCTTATGAACGAGACGGTTATGCCTTTGGCAGAGCATATGCAAATCGTGGTCAGTGACCGCCACACCTTTGGTACGGACGCCGTGGTGCTGGCGGATTTTGCCCGTATTCGCCGCCGGGATCGGGCGCTGGATTTGGGTACAGGTTGTGGAATTATTCCGCTGCTTTGGCTGCGAGATGCCCGGCAAAGTCCGGTGGCGTGCCTGGATATTCAGGACCGGGCGGTACGGCAGGTGCAGCAATCCATTGCGCTGGATCATTTGGAAGAGCGGCTAACCGTGCAGCAGGCAGATCTGCGAGATCATCGGCAGCTGTACCCGGCGGGTAGCTTTACTCTGGTG
>OCPT01000147.1_pt1 | contig 63088 bp, 41 predicted proteins | sample 1538741 | NCBI WGS metagenome assembly OCPT01 (sample SAMN04571723, study PRJEB22368) | human gut metagenome | biome: human gut; material: stool | host: Homo sapiens | place: Luxembourg | collected 2012-12-06 | reverse complement strand
CCGCCTCCTGGACTCCAGGTCGTGCTTCACCCTGAGGTCTATACTCATGGAAAACCTCCCATTTCCCGATGTCCAAGAAATGGGAGGCAGTTCACAGGCACCTTTGTGGTGGTTTGGGGCGATGCGCTAGTCCACGGTGATGTCGAGATTTTTGCCGATGAGGCCTACGTAGCCGCCCTCGGCAGCCTTGGGGCTGTCGGCATGGCAGAGAACCCACTTGTCGGCCTTCCAATAGCAGTAGCTGTCACCGGCGGTAGGCATGTCGGCCGCAGCCTCGGGGCGCGGGCCGTTGGTGCCCGCCGGCAGCGCCACCATCACCTGGAAGCCGCCGTCGTCGACCATGCAGGGCGTGTAGTGGAGCGTGGTGTTGAAGACCTCGACAACCGTACCCGCCGGCACGCGGAACGCCTTGGCGCACGCGGTATCGAGCTTGCCGTCCTCGATCTCCCAGCGATGCGCCACGAGCAGGATAAAGTCGCGCGCCCCCAGGTTGAACTCGCTCGCACGGTGGTACTCCAGGCAGTTGAGACGCGTGTTGTGGCCGTTGCACCAGCCGAGCTGGAAGGGACGGCCGCCAAACATGAGAAAGCCCAGTTTATCGGCATCCTTGACGCCCTCGAGCTCCGGCGCACTTGCTACGTATTTGCTGCCCTCGGGAATGGGCGTGGCAGAGAGCGCCTCGAGCACGGGCGACGTGAGCTCGGACGGAACGTCATCCCAAACGTTGCCATAGGATTTGAACTCGGGATCGTTGACAGAGTAGATATGCATGTACACTCCTGTTCGTAAATGTGACTATACGAACATTCTAGAACAAACATGAGCGATTTTGAACGCTCGTCCCGACCAATCAACAAAAAGGCGCCCCCGCATAAGCGAAGGCGCCCAATGCGCGCGTTTTGGGCGATAAAGCCCTTACGCCTGCTGATAGTGCAGGTGCTTCTCGTCGATATCGGCCAGGTCGCGGTCGAGGTAGCGGCGCGCAAGCCAGTTGGCCATGGGGAGGTTCTGGTCCAGGTAGTTACCGCATTCCTCGGGAGCGGCACCGGGGACATCGCCCTCAAAGCCAGTAACAAACTCGAACAGCTCGCGCACGAGCGGCAGAATCTCCTCGCTCGTCACCTCGCCAAACACGACGAGGTAAAAGCCCGTGCGGCAGCCCATGGGGCCAAAGTAGACAATGCGGCTCGACCACTCGGCATGATTGCGAAGGAACGTCGCGCCCAGGTGCTCGATGGTGTGGCACTCGGCCGTGTTCATGACCGGCTCCTTATTGGGCGTGGTCAGGCGCAGGTCAAAGGTGGTAACGGCGGCGCCGGTCGCCGGATCGCGGTCGATGCGGCTCACGTACACGCCGGGCTCAAGCAGCAGATGGTCAACGGAAAAGCTCGCGATGCGCTCCATGGCAGATCCTCTCGATAGTCAAATTGGGACGGGGCTCTTTTAGCTGGTTCGAATGGTCGCACCAATCATACCAGTCAAAAAAGCCCCGTCCCAAAAAGACAACTTAGCCAAGGACACGGGCCATACGCGTCTTGAACTCGGACAGGAAGCGCGGAGCATCCACGGTCAGTGCCACAAGCGCGCTCTTGTCCGAATCGGACAGGCGGCGCTCATCGCAGATGGTGCGACCGCGGTACTCTCCCAGCAGATCAACACGCAGGTTACAGCCGAGCGCACCCACGAGCGTGGGATCAATCGCCACGGCAACCGCCAGCGGATCGTGCAGCGCGCAGCCGCCCAGGTAGGGCGCGTTCATCTCGTACGAACCGATGTAGTGCTCGACCATGCTCGCAAACGCACAGCCCGCCATGGTGCCCGAGCCCGTCCAGCCGGCAATGTCGCGGCGTGTGAGCACCACGCGATGCGTCACGTCCAGACCCACCATGGTGAGCTTACGGCCCGAGCGCAGTACCGCGTCGGCTGCCTCGGGGTCGCTCGCCATGTTGGCCTCGGCGCCCGCGCTCACGTTACCGGGCACGGTAAGGGCGCCGCCCATCACGACCACGCGGCCGATGGACATCATCGCCGCCGCATCGCGCTCCAGGGCGAGCGCCAGGTTGGAGAGCGGGCCAGTCGCTACGTAGACCAGATCGGGACCATAGGTGCGCGCGGCATCGATCAGATAATCGACCGCAGCGTTGCCGTCGGCCGAGGTCGCCCCCACCGGCTCGTAGGGCGACGCGGGCACGCTCGCGCCGCCGATGCCGTTCTTGCCGTGAATGAGCGCGGTGGACGCTGGCGGCGTATAGGGCTCAGTCGCCTGCAGAGGACGGTCGGCACCCAGGTACACCGGAACCTCGGGGCGACCCAGCAGATCGAGCACCGCCAGACAGTTGTGCGCCGATTGCTCGACGCGCACGTTGCCAAAGCACGTAGTGATGCCCACGAGCTCCACCTCGGGGCTCGCGATGGCATAGGCGAGCGCCATCGCATCGTCCACACCCATATCCAGATCAAGGATCAGCTTCTTGATTGCCATTGTTCTACTCCGCTTCTCCGTCTTTATCGTTTAACCAAACCAATGTTCAATTTCGGCGCGCGTGGGAATCGATTGCTGAGCGCCCAGGCGCGACACCGTCACTGCCGAGGCGCGAGCACCCGCGACCATGCACTCAAAGAGCGGCAAGCCCTCTAGGCGAGCCGCCGCCAACGCGCCGATAAACGTATCGCCGGCGGCCGTGGTATCGACTACCGTACTCGAAAGTGCCGGCATGCGCAGCAGCTCACCGCCATCGCCGAGCGTAACCGAGCCGGCACCGCCCAGCGTGATGACCGCGGCGCCGGCGCCCCTAGCGAGCAGGGCGTTGAGCGCCGCGACGCAGCTTGCATCGTCCGCGGGCAAGATTCCCGTCAGCACCTGGCACTCGGTCTCGTTGGGACAGACCAGGTCGACCGCAGGCCACGCTCCTGCCGGCAAGTCGCAGGCGGGCGCCGGGTTAAAGATCGTATAGAACCCCAGCTCGTGAGCGCAAGAGAGCGCCGCGGCCGTTGCCATCAGATCACATTCGCCCTGGGCGATAAAGACGCCGCCAGCAGCCGGGGCAAACTCACAAACATCGCCATCGAGCCCATCGGCTACCAGGCCTCGCAGCGCGTGGGCAACGTCCTCGCCCGTAAGCGCATGGTTGGCGCCCGGTGACAGTATGATGCGGTTGTCGCCCTCGCAGCGAATGATGGTCGCCGTTCCCGTCTCCACGTCATCGCGACGCGCCACAAACTCAACGCCCACGCCGGCATCCTGAAGTCCCGCCACCAGCGCATCGCCAAACGTATCGCGCCCAACCGCGCCGATCATGCACGTGTGCACACCCATGCGCGCGGCGGCGACGGCCTGGTTAGCGCCCTTGCCACCGGCGTTGGTGATAAACCCGCTGCCGCCGACGGTCTCGCCCGCGCGCGGCATGCGCTCGCACGCCACCGAAAGGTCCATGTTCATGCTGCCGAACACCGCAACGATGCTGTGATCCGCCATGGAAACCTCCTCGTCTTTAGGCTTTGTGCCCACCGTCGACCATCGATTGTGCACTCTCGCACCCCCTATAACTTTAGTTCACTTTGATGTGGACGCGCGCTTGAGCTTGCGCCAGCAGCAAGCATTCACAGGAGCAGGCAGCTACAATGAATACATGCTGATTATTCTCGTCATTGGATGATGTTTTATGGAACAATTCTCGCAATCGGGCTCGCGCGGTCGACGCCGCACGGGCAACGAGCCGGCGCCGCACGAACGCGTGAAGAGCGAACGCCGTGCCAACGAGCCGCGACGCACCACGAGCCCCCATCGCGCTTCTGCCAACAACGCGGGCCGCGCCAACACTCCCGCCGCGGAGCAGACGCCTGCTCGCCCCAAGTCCCGCTACATCCCTGCACTCGACGGCCTGCGTACGCTCGCCGTCGTCGCGGTGGTGCTCTATCACCTTAACCTCACGTGGGCTCAGGGCGGCCTGCTCGGCGTCACGATCTTCTTTGTGCTTTCGGGCTATCTGATCACGCGCTTGCTGCTCAACGAAGTCGCTAAGACCGGCCGCATCGACCTCAAGAGCTTCTGGATCCGCCGCATCCGTCGCCTGGTCCCCGCCGTGGTGACCGTCGTGGTGGTGACCTGTGCTCTGTGCACCGTCTTCAACCACGTGATGCTCACCAAGATGCGCCCCGACATCCTGCCGTCGCTGTTGTTCTTCAACAACTGGTGGCAGATTGCCCAAAACGTCTCGTACTTCAATGCTCTGGGCGACCCCTCGCCGCTCACGCACTTTTGGTCGCTTGCCATCGAGGAACAGTTCTACCTGATTTGGCCGCCACTGCTGTTTGCCATGGTATCCATGCATGTGAGCAAACCCAACACGCGCCGCGTGGTTCTGGGCCTTGCCGCGGTATCTGCCCTCGCCATGATGGTGCTCTATAACCCCGCCGCCGACCCCAGCCGCGTGTACTACGGCACCGACACCCGTGTGTTCTCGCTGCTGCTGGGTGCCTGGATGGCCTTTATCCCCGATCGCGACCTGGCGCCGGTGCGTCTCGCTCGTCGTTTGGGGCTCAATCGCCTAGCTGGCGCCGCCAAGCACGGCAAGAACGCCGAGGGCAAGCCTGGCGAGAAGGCCGACGAAGCAGCCGAGACCGCCCCGGCACAGCCGAGCGCCCTCGTGCGTTTTTGGTCCTCGCCCGCATCCATCGATGTGTTGGGCGTCGTGGGTCTGGTTGGCCTTGCCGCCATGGTCGCGCTCACCAACGGCTACACCGCCTTCCAGTATCGCGGAGGCACGCTGCTGTGCTCGATCCTCACGCTCATGGTCATCGCGGCCTGCGTGCAGCCCCAGGGAATGGTTGCCCGCGCGCTATCCGCCGAGCCACTCGTGTGGGTTGGCAAGCGCTCCTACAGCATCTACCTGTGGCACTATCCGCTGCTGCTCCTCATGAACCCGGTCGCCAACATCAACGATACGCCGTGGTGGCAGTACATTTTGCAGGTGTTGTTGGTGGTCGCCGTGGCAGAGTGCTGCTATCGCTTTATCGAGACTCCGTTTAGGAAGGGCGCCTTTGGGCGCACCGTCGCCGAATTCCGCGATGGCACCACCACGCCCGCCAACTGGGCACGCACGCACATCCCTGTCTGCGCAGCCTACGCTGTCGTGTTGGTCGTTGCACTGGGCGGCCTGATCTTTGTGCCCGAGACGTCTGCGCTGAGCGGCGAGGGCGCCGAAGTTCTGAACAAGGAAGCCAAGAACACCGCGCCCACCGACCAGCAGGCGGCCGACGACACCGACAAGGACAACGACGGCTTCCCCGATGGCTCCTACGATCTGCTTATGATCGGCGACTCCGTGTCGCTGCGTGCCGTAGACACCTTTGACGGCGTGTTCCCGCACAGCCATATCGATGCCGAAAAGGGCCGCCAGTTTGATGCGGGGCGCGCGACATTTGAGGGCTATATCCAGCAGAACCTTGCCGGCAAGATCGTGGTCTTTGCCCTGGGCACCAACGGCTTGGTAACCGACGACCAGATCGACGCCATCATGGCCGATGCGGGAGATAAGCGTATTGTGGTGTTTGTGAACACGCGCAGCCCGCAGCCGTGGGTTGGCTCTACCAACCAGGCCATCGCCAACGCCGCCACGCGCTACAAGAACGTGCGCGTTATCGACTGGTACGGATACAGCGCCAACCGCAACGACCTGTTCGATGGCGATGGCACGCACCTATCGACCACTGGCGTGACTGAGTACCTCAACTTGATCCACGACGCAGTCAAGAAGGACCTGCCCGTGCATCCCGAGGATCACGTCAACGATCCGCAGCCGGCAGCCGTCAAGTCTGCCACCGACGCACTCATCAATGCGCTTGCCTTCAAGCCGCACAAGTTGGGCACCGACAAGTAACCTGCAGCGCAAACTTCCCACATCCGGAGGGGGCGTCTGCCACGGCAGACGCCCCCTCCGGCAGTTAGGGACGTTCCTTATGTACCGGTACCTAGGGACACTCCTGGCGCAGCCAATGAAGACCTCTACGGATGAATTCCAGGCCGCTCCGTCGCTCCAGACATCGTTTCCGCGCCTCGCGCCTGCCCCAAACAATCAAAACAAGCCCTTTTCGCCGCACCCTCAAAGGTCTGTGGGCAAAAAAGGGCAAATATGAGTACTGTTACCATTTTAGTAGCAGGCAAAACCACCCAAAATGACGTCCGAGCGAACCCTACAACCCCCTAAAGCAGCCAACCTGACTGGTTTAAGGCGTATTGGAGCCAATTTTAATGAACATACTATAGGTTATGTTTATTATCTTCTTGAATGTAAATGCTATTCACTTAGCAACAGTACTCATATTTGGCATTTTTTGCCCACTGCCATATAACTAACACCCTATAGCAGACAAAAACAGCCCGCAGCCCATCGCTGCGGCCTGTTTGGAGTCCAAAAGAGGCGCTAAGCGCTGTAACCCATCGCCTGCAGAACAAACATGACGACCGTGAGCACCGTAATCACACCGATAGTCGCCCAAGTGAGCACATTCCACACGCGGCCGTTGCGGTTAGTGCCCATAATGTGACGGTCAGCGGCAATAACCACCTGGAACACCAGAACCACGGGCAGTAGCACGCCATTGATGACCTGCGAGGTCATCATAATCTGGAACAGATCGACGCCGGGCATAAGCACCAGCACGGCAGAGATACCGATGATGGCCGTAATGATGCCGCGATAGACCGGGGCCTCGTCCCAGCTGCGGTCGGCACCGCGCTCCCAGCCAAATGCCTCGCAGATAGCGCTCGACGTAACGCCCGGCAGCACGCAGGCAGCCAAGAAGCTCGCCGCGACCAGGCCCGAGGCAAACAGTACCGTGGACCACTGACCCGCAATAGGCTCCAGCGCACGGGCAGCATCGGCAGCATCGCTAATCTGAATGCCCGCCGGGAACAACACCGTACCGGTCGTGATGATAATAAAGCCGGCAATGACATCGGCGGCAAGCGAGCCGCTCACGGTATCGATGCGCTGCAGCACGATATCGTCCTCGCCCGCGTTCTTATCGACCACGTTGTTCTGCGCCAAGAAAATCATCCACGGCGCGATGGTGGTACCGATCGTTGCGACCACGAGCGACACGTAGCTGGGGTCATTTTGAATGTTAGGCACGACCAGGTCGACCGCGACCTCACCCCAGTTGGGGCCAGCCATAAATGCAGCGACGATATAGGTCACGAACACGCAGCTCACCAGCAGCAAAATCTTCTCGATGCGCTGGAAACTACCCGACATGGTAAGCATCCACACCAGCAGCGCCACCAACGGCACCGAGATGCTCGCCGGCACGCCAAAGAGAGCAAGGCCGCTGGCGATGCCCGCAAACTCCGAAATGGTCACAGCCGTGTTGGCGATCAACAGCGCCGCCATAGCAAGTACACTCTTGCGCACGCCAAAGCGCTCGCGAATGAGCGATGCCAGGCCCTTGCCCGTGACGCAGCCGCAGCGCGCCGCGGTCTCCTGCGTCACGATGAGCAGCACGGTCATGACGGGAAGCATCCAGAGCATCTTGTAGCCATAGCTGGCGCCCGCGCTGGAATACGTTGCAATGCCGCCGGCGTCATTGCCCGAAAGCGCCGCCAGCAGACCGGGACCCATAGCGCCAAAGATGGCCGCGATGGTCAACTTTTGCTTGGTGCCCGACTTTTGCTTGGTATTTTGCACGCGACCACCTAACCCATGACCGACATGGTGAGCAGCACCGCAGCGGCGCAGTACGCTACGCACGAGATCATGACGGCAATAACGTTCATGGCGGTGCCCGACGTGTTGAGATCATGCTCGTCACGCCAGAACAGCACCATCAGGTAAATCACGGCGCTCATGTTGCCAACCAGGCAAATGATGGCAGCGATATTAAAGCACCCGGTAAAGAGTTGCTCCTCAAACATGGGCGCATCGAGGAACGCGGCGGTGCGCACCAGCTGCGCGCACAGGTAAGTAACAAGCGAAAGGATCAGGCCCATACCCGTGCTCTGGAAGAAGAATCCCAGGTACGGTTTGGGCTCGTCGTCGTGGCCGTCGTACTCGAGGAAGTAGTTCTTGACGAACGACACCATGCGCGAGGCAGCAAGCAGCACGAGCGGCATGGCGCACATGGGGAACACCACCAGATGCGCGGAGCCGAGCGCCGTTCCCAGCACGGTCGCCATGACGCACGAGGCGATGCCCCACACGACGACCCAGTACTGACGATGCACGAACCAGCTGAGCACGTTCGTCGAGTCGTCCGACGCGCTATCGCCCGAGCCGACACCGGCGATCTGCAGGTCCTCCTGATGCTCCTCGGCGATAACGTCCATGGCGTCGTCGAAGGTCACGATACCCAGGATATGACGGTTCTCGTCGCAGACAGGGATGGCAACCAGGTCGTACTTGGTCATCTCGTCCGTCACGTCTTCCTGGTCCTCGTCGGGCGACACATAGACCAGGTCGCGATAGGCCAGCTGACCCAGCGTGGCGTCGCGGTCGGCTACGATCAGCGTGCGCAGCGAAAGCACGCCGGTCAGCATGCCGCTCGGATCCTCGGTATAGACGTAGTAGACGCTCTCGAAATCCTCGTCGAGCTCGCGAATCGCCTCGATGGCGTCACCGACCGTTGCCGTGGCGGGCAGGGAGACAAACTCCGAGGTCATGATGCGGCCGGCGGTGTTGTCCTCATACCCCAGCAGGTTACGAATCGCCTTCTCCTCCTTGACGCCCATCAGGCGCAGGAGCTTCTCGGCCTTCTCGTAATCGAGCTCGTCGATCAGGTCAGCTGCATCGTCCGGGTCCATCATGGCCAGCATCGACGATGCGTCCGTGTCGGACAGGCCCTCGAGCATCTCGGTCATAAGCTCGTCGTCATCGAACTCCGAGATGGCCTCGGCGGCCTGGGCAGTATCGAGCTGCGCAAACACCTGCGCACGTAGGCGCGGGTCGAGCTGCTCGATGATGTCGGCGATGTCGGCAGGGTGCAGCTCGCCGAGCGTCTTGTGCGACACCGAAAGTTGAATGTTCTTGGTCGAGCGGTCGAGCAGGTCCATGTAGGACCAAGCGATGATGTCCTCACTGAGCGGCTTGCCCAGGTGCTTCATAAAGCCTTCGACGATATGCTCGAGCGCGGGGCTGATGGCGCGTAGCAGACCGCGGGCACCGACCTCGGCGCCCAGCAGGCGCAGCTGATTTTCGCCCGACATGGAAAACTTGATGTCGTTTACGCGCACGACCTTCATGCCCTGCGTGTCGACAATCTGCTTGTTAAGCACGTCGCGGGCGAGTAAGAGTTCGGTCGGCTGCAGGTACGAAAAACGGATTTCGGTGGCCGACGTCTTAAGGTGTACACCCGTCTCGTCGATACGGTCGACCCATTTGCGCCAGCTGATCATAAACGGCGTCTTGCCGGGTCCGCGGAACGCGAGCGACGTCACGTGCGGAAAAACTTCGCCGGTAGCAATACCAAAATCGTTGACCACGCCGAGCTTTTCGCCGTCGACGTCCAAGACCGGCAATTTGAGCATCTCACTCAGATAATTCAATGGTGCTCCCCATCATTATTCCTCCGGACGCGGCCGCGCGTGCGGCGTCTGGGGGCTTCTGGATATGTATACGCATGCGCGGGCGGCACGCCGCTCGACGCTTACACCCCGTGCATGCGCAAAAAGCACCTGCATGGGGTCATCGACTGTATGGTCGAGGTTTGGATTTCACCTGTAACCTTTCTCTTGACCCTCATTAACCGCAGTAACTATAGCATCAGCATCGCCCTGCGGCATCGAATTTATGCGCTGCACATTGCAGGCATACCAAACGCTGACGCATCCGTGACATAGTCATTGGGGACGTTCTTAAATGACTACCCAATAACTACTCTGTGGTGTCGTCGTCCTCGGCAAGTTGGGGGAACACGGCGTCCTTGGGCATGGTGACCTTCGTCAGCGAGGTGAGCTTTTTGCTCAGCGACGTGTCCGTCTTGACCAGGTCGCTGAGCGTCACGATCTTGTAGCCGTCGGCAATGAGGCCGTCGATAATCTGCGGCAGCGCCTCGAGTGTCTGCTCGGCGCATTCGTCTCTATCGGTGAGCAGCACGATATTGCCCGGCGTCACCGAATCGAGCACCGTCGAGACTTGCTCGTCGGCACCGTTGAGCAGCCAGTCGCCCGAGTCAATATTCCACGAGACCACGGCGAAGACCAGGTCCATCGCATCAATCCAGTTTTGCTCGTCAAAGGCAGCGTAGGGAGCACGCAGTAGCATCGTCTTCACGCCGGTCGCCGACTTAATCGCATCGGTGCCTTTCGTGATCTGTTCGCGCACAGCCTCACGGTCCTGATCCTTGAGCGAATCGTCGCTGTAGCTGTTGGATCCGATCTCGCACCCGGCATCGACAATCGCCTTGGCCGTGGCAGGCGAGGCCTCGGCCGCATCGCCCGAAAGGAAGAACGTCGCGGTGACGCCCTTTTCCTTGAGCACCTGCAAGATCTGTTTGGTAGCGCCGCTCGGACCCTCGTCAAACGTCAGCGCCACGTACTTTTTGTTGCCCTTGGGCGCCACGCTGGCGCACGCAACGACGCAATCGGTGGCGGGCACAACCTCGCCGCGGTCTTGCGTCTTGCCCGACTGCTCACCAACCCACACCTCGGAGCGGCCCTGGACACCCCACGTCTGCACATACTCGATAGCGCCCGTGCCTTCGACCTTGAGCTTGGGCTCGATAACCGTAGCCTGAACCTCGTGCTTCTCGTAGATGTTACGGCCATCCTTGACCGTCACCTTCTCGCCACCCTCAAGTTCGCGGCTATCCCATTTGCCCTGCTTCACGCGCTTGCCGTCGACCTTCACCGACAGCTTTTCGCCCCCATGGCGCTTGAGCACGCTGTCATCGACGGCCAGCAGGTCGCCTGCGTCGTAGGTGTCAGTCAACTCCTGGTCGTCGATGAGGTTTTGTAGCGTAGAGCCGACGCGCACTGCGGTCTTCTGGCCGTTGAGCTCCACGTCCACGCTGCGGTTGACGTAGCCCACGACGGCAGCGATAAACAGCACGAGTGCGCAACCCACGGCGATGAGCGCATAGGGCAGGCGAGACGAACGACGGGGTGTGCGGCTGTTGCCGATGCGAGCGCTGCGGTCGCTAAAGCCGCGGCTATGGTTGAGATACATCGCGCCGGGCTTACGGTGACGGCGGCGCTGACCGCTGGGCAGCTGCCCCAGGTCGCGGCGCGCCGTCGGACGCGCACCCGAACGCCCGTTTAAGTTGGATCCGTTTTGGCGCATATGCCCTCCCCCATAAACACAGCAAGCCGGAGCAACAGGTCTCCGGCTTGCCTCCCATCATTTGGTACGTCGCTATTTTGTAGCTTTTGACGAGCCTCCGCTCGCCTTTTGGTATTCGTCCTTAAAGGCCTTGAACATGCCGCGCGTCTTGCCGAGCTGCTTGCCCAGTGCGCGACTGCCCTTGTCCACGGCAACCGATCCCTTGTCGTCGAGCACCTTGGCGCCCTTTTTGACCTTGTCGCCCACCACGACGCTGGCCTCGGCGGCCTTGGCAGCCGCACCGCCCGAATACCCGAGCGACTTGACCTCGTCCGAGACGACCATCGCGCCGTTCTCGTAGCCGCGCAGCATCGTCGGCGGCACCTGCGTGTCACCAACCAAAACACTCGAAGCAGCACCGGCGGTCACATAGAATGCCTGCACGATGCCCGAACGCGGCTTGAACTCCACATCCGAGCAATAGCCCACGACGTCGCCCGATTCCGTGCGCACGTCCATACCGACCCAGATGATGCAATCGTCCAGGTTGATGTCGAGGCGCTTGGCGGCGGCGGCATCGTACGTGTCCTTGACGTCATTGACCGCAATGGCGCCCTCGTAGACACCAATGGCGTCGAGCGCTACGAATCGGTCGGGACGCTCGATCATGCCCGCGATATCGGACTGGCGGACCATAAAGCCGACCACGCGCGTACCGCCCGGGGTAAAGACCGGAAAGTGAATCTTTCCGAGCTTTTTAGGGCTGCGCGGCGTGCCGTCCTTTTTGGTGCGCTTGTCCTCGGTAGGCTTGCGATAGATCTTGGCGCCGACAAAATCCCCGGCGCGCATTATGCCTCGGTCGAGGGCTCCGCAGCCTCGGTATCAGCCTCGACGGCGTTCTCGACCACGACGTCGGCGGCAGGCGTCACGTTGCCGCCCGAAATGGCGTCGTTGAGCTGCTCGCGCAGCTGGTCCATGCGCTCGCGGGCCAGGTCGACCTTGGCGCGCAGGTCATCGGTCTTGGCGTCGACCATCGGGCCAAAGTCATTCACCGCAGCACGGGCCTCCTCGGCGCTGTGCTCGTAGGTGTCGCGCATATTGTCCCAGGCGTCGTTGGCGATATCGGCAGCCATGGCGCGGGTCTCGGCGCCCGAACGCGGGGCCAGAGCAACGCCGACAATAGCGCCGGCAGCGGCACCAAAAAGTGCGCCGGAGACAAAGCTGAAAGTCTTACCCATGATCATTCCTCTCCTGCGGGCACGTCGGTGCCCACCGTTTGAATGCTGTCCATTATACCCGCAGCGCATCACTTGCCGCTCCGCTCATCTGCGTACGGCAAAGGCGCAGGTACGTGATGGTGATAAACGCGTAGGCCTACTCCTGGGGCATAGCCGGCATGGCCGCCGTGGCACCCGGGTCCTCGCCGGCGCCGTCCACGAGCGGCAGGCTGCCCTCATGCGCAGGTCCTGCCGGAACCGTCGCCGCACCGCCAAAGACGGCAGCGGAAGCCTCGTGGTTCTCGGCAACCGCGCCCTCGGTATCAATCGCCACCTGGGGCTCGTCGTCAAAGTTGGGGACACCCTGGGGCTCGGTGGGAACGGGCTCGGCGGTCGCATCGGAAACGGGCCCGGCGTCGACCGGCGCATCGCCCTCGTCAGCGCCCTCGTCAGCGCCCTCGTCCTCGGCAGCATCTTCGCCGTTCGCAGCGGCGACGGCCTCGTGAGGATCCTTGCCCTCGGCCTCGGCGCGCATGCCCAATACCAGGTTGCGCAGGCCCGCGACCGTGCCTTCCACGTCAGGGGCAGGCTGGTCGGCGTGCAGATAGGCCCAGTCCATCATAAAGGTGGCCGAAGACAGCGCGCCGATGGCCAGCGCGTCGTCGGGGCACGAAAGCTCAACCTCAAAGACGCGCTCATCGTGCTCGCTTACGCGCGTGCGGCCGCACGAGATGCTACCGGCAAGACCGGTCTCGTTCATGAGCTCGACCGTCACGTGCTCCAGCAGGTGGCAAAGCTCGGTCTGGCCCATGCAGTCCTGGAACTCGCGACCGGAATCACCCAGGCACAGGTGCTTGGCAATCGCCGGCACCAGGTAGTACACGCGCGCCGTGGCCTCGATATCCTCCGAGGTCATGAGCGGCATGCCGGGGTTCACCAGCACGTGCGCGCAGATCTTGTCCTCGCTGACGGTGACCTTAAGGATGTTGAACAGGCCTGCCATAACTCTCCCCTACTCTTCCTTGTCCTACTCGTCGCCGTCGTGCGGATTCGCAGAACCCGCACCCGACGTCGTCGGCTCGTCTACCGAAGACTCGGAATCCTTCTTATCGGTTTCGGCCGGAGCAATCACGCGAATGAGCGAGATGCGCTGGCCACGCATCGACTGCACCTTGAACTTGTACCCCGCGACCTCAAACACCTCTCCGATGTCGGGCACCGAGTCACAAAGCTCCAAAATCCAGCCGGCGATGGTCTCATAATCATCGCTTTCCTCAAGCGGCCAACCAAGCTCAATCGCGTCATCGCACGAAAAACGCCCATCGACAAGCCACTCGCGGCGCGAAAGGCGCGTGAGATACTTGTTGTCGGGGTCGAACTCGTCCTCGATCTCGCCGACGATCTCCTCGACGATGTCCTCGATGGTGATGATGCCGGCCGTGCCGCCGTACTCGTCCACGACCACCACGATCTGGTCGTGCGAGGTCTGCATCTCGGACAGCAGCGGCAGGATGTCCTTGGTGTCGGGCACAAAGGTGGCGTCGCGCAAAAAGCCGGCGATGGGCTGGTCGCCCTTGCCGTCGAGCGCGGGCTGAATCAGGTCCTTGATGTGCGCGATGCCGGCGACGTTGTCGGGATCCTCGTGATAGACGGGGATGCGGCTAAAGCCGGTCTGGCGCATGGTGGACAGCACGTCGGCGACCGTCTCGTCGTCCTCGCACATGGTGGTGTCCACGCGCGGCACCATGACCTCGCGGGCAACGGTGTCGCCCAGGTCGAAGATCTCGTGGATCATGCGCTTTTCCTCGTCGAGCAGGTCGTCCTGCTCCGAGACCATGTACTTGATCTCTTCTTCCGAGACGTTCTGGCGGTCGTCGGCACTCTTGATGCGCAGGATACGAGCCAGGCCATCGGAGCAAGCACCAGTTAGCCACACGAGCGGACGGGCGATCTTTTGGAAAAACGACAACGGCCCCACAACCTGCTTGGACACGCCTTCGGCGTTGGCCAGGCCGATGCGCTTGGGCACAAGCTCGCCGATCACAATGGACACGAAGGCGACCGCGACGGTGATGATGACCGGCGCCAGGCCGCGCGCGATGGCGGAGAGCGGCGCGATGCCAAAGCTCATGAGCCACGTGGCGAGCGGGTCGGACAGACTCGTCGAGGCGACGGCGGACGAGGCGAAGCCCACGAGCGTGATGGCGACCTGGATGGTGGCGAGCAGCTGGTCGGAGTCGGCAGCCAGCTTAATGGCACGCTCGGCGCGCTTGTCGCCTTCCTCGGCCTCGTGCTCCAGCACGGCGCGCTTGGCCGTGGTGAGCGCCATCTCGGACATAGAGAAGTAGCCGTTGATGAGGGTCAAAACGAGGGTGGTGATAAGGGAGATGGTTATGTCCATCGGGAGTTTCTCGAACCTCCAAGATTCGGGACGTCGGATTAAAACGTTGGTGGCGGATACGGCAATTGCACTGGCGACCGAGCGGGGGCACGGGCGCTGGCGTGGTCGCTAGATTACGAAGAGGATCACCGCCATGAACTGGAAGATGCTGCCGGCGAGCACCCACAGGTGAAACACGCTGTGCAGATAGCGCACGTTTTTGGCGATATAGAACGGCACGCCCGCGGTGTAGCACACGCCGCCGACGGCGAGCAGGGCAAGTGCCACGGGGTTGAGCAGCGCCACGAGCTCGGGCAGCTTAAAGACAACGAGCCAGCCCATCAGCAGATAGACCAGGCCGCTTACCCAATGCGGCTGGCGCTCGCGTAGGAAGCACTCGAGGGCGATGCCGATGATGGCGATGGCCCATACGGCAAAGAACAGCACAGCGCCGCCGTCGTTTGCGAGCGTGATGAGGCAAAACGGCGTATAGCTGCCGGCTATGAGCAGGTAGATGCAGCTGTGGTCGATGATGCGAAACACGCGCTTGGCGCGCGCGGGCTGAATCGCGTGGTAGAGCGTGGAGGCTAGGTATTCGAGGATAATGCTGACGCCATAGACAATCGCCGCGGCCATATGGGCCGGGCCTCCGCCGCGCAGGGCGGCGAATACGATCAGGAGCACCAGGCCCGCGATACCCAGCAGGCAGCCGACACCATGGGTGACGGAGTTCATGATCTCCTCGCCCACTGTGTAGTGTGGAACGGCCGCGGTCTTGGGTCGCGGCTTAGAACTGTCGCTCGAATCGGACATGCCGGTTACATCCTCCAACGTAAAGAGTTCTCAACACTATATCAAAGCGTCTAGGTACGTGCGAAATTTGCACCATACGTGACCCTTTGTTTACCCATTCTTTGCCTGTTGACGCATCAACGGCGAACGTCCATAATGCGCTTGCATTAAATGTTGATGTATTAACATCTTATAGGAAAGCTTCTTATGTCTCAAAACGCACGTTCCCATCGAAAGCTCAAGATAGCCGGCGTCGTTGCACTGGTGGTTGTCGTTGCGCTGCTCGGATTTGCCGGCAACTTCCTGTTTGACTTCGCGCTGAATCCCCGCGCGCCATACACCATGAAGATGATGCAGGATAGCAAGAACGACAAAGAAGGTGAGCAGCCGGATGCCGAGGATACCGAGGCGCGGGCATGGTTTAAAGAGAACCGCGAGAGCAGGAGCCTCACCGCGGACGACGGGACCGAGCTTGCCGCCTGGTATTTTGCTGCGTCGGAGAGCACGCACGACTACGCCGTCTGCCTGCATGGATATACCAACGAGCCCATCGGTATGGCCCGATACGTCAAGCGATTCCACGACCGCGGCATGAACGTACTCGCGCCCGCCGCGCGCGCCCACGAGCGCTCCGGCGGCGACTATATCGGCATGGGCTGGCCCGAGCGGCTCGATGTCGTCGCATGGATCGAGCAAATCGTTCAGGCTGACCCCGAGGCACGCATCCTGGTCTTTGGCGAGTCGATGGGTGCGGCAACCGCCATGAACGTCGCGGGGGAACCTCTGCCCGCAAACGTGAAATGCATTATCGAGGACTGCGGTTATACGAGTGTTTGGGACGAGTTTTCTCTGCAGCTCAAGAACGTGTTCGGCTTGCCCAGCTTTCCCTTGCTCGATGTAGCAAACTTGGTATGCAACGTGCGCGCGGGCTACGACTTTCATAAGGCGAGCAGCGTGGAGCAACTCAAACACGCGACGGTTCCCATGCTGTTTATCCACGGCGACCAGGACACTTTTGTGCCGTACAGCATGCTCGACCAAAACTACGACGCGTGCGCCAGCAAGGTCAAGCAAAAGCTCACTATCCATGGCGCCACCCACGCCAAGAGCGCGCAGGTCGACCCCGAACTCTACTGGAACACGGTCGACAACTTCCTCGACGAGTATTTTTAGGCAAAAAGCAACGTCTGGGGTTTTGTTGCCAAAAAACGGTTTGTGGTCGGCGGGATTCGATTTTTCGCCGCACTTCCAAAAAGCCGCCCGTGAGCGCTGTGCTCACGGGCGGCTTTTGCTCAACTAACGCTACAAAGGCGCTTATTTTGTCCAATAGCTAGGCGCTACTTGACCTCGATGAGCTCATACTCGCTCGTGCCCAGGCCAATCTTCTCGGCGTGCGCGATGCACACGCGCCAGTCGGTGTCGGGATGCGTGATGCAGAAGGGATCCTTGGCCTGCTCGCCCTCCAGATACTCGTGGTTGTGCTCCATCTTGGCCGCGCTATCGGTGAGCTCGGTGTTGGGCAACGGCTCGGATGCCATGACGGCATCGGCGCAGGCCTGGTCAATGGCGACCGGGTCGAAGCTCGCGAACATGCCGATATCGTTGACGATAGGCGTGTCGTTTTCGGGATGGCAATCGCAGTTGGGGCTGATGTCCATGGCAAGCGAGATGTGGAAGCTCGGGCGGCCGTCGACGACGGCCTTCGTATACTCGGCGATCTTGCAGTTGAGCACGTCGGCCGCGGCCTCATAGCCGGGCTTGATGCAGTCCTGGTTGCATGCCGCAATGCAGCGTCCGCAGCCCACGCAGCGATCGTGGTCGATGGCAGCCACGTGCACCGTGCGAGTGTTGCCGTTGGCAAGCTCGCGCTCGCGGGTATCGTCAAACGAGATGGCGTTGTGCGCACAGATCTTTTCGCAGGCATGGCAGCCAACGCAGTGCTCGGTCGCGACGTTCGGCTTGCCGGCGGCATGCTGCTCCATCTTGCCGGCACGGCTACCGCCTCCCATGCCCAGGTTCTTCATGGCACCGCCAAAGCCGGCCTGCTCATGGCCCTTAAAGTGGGTGAGGCTGATCACGATATCGGCGTCCATGAGCGCCTGACCGATCTTGGCCTCGTGCACGTACTCGCCGCCCTCGACCGGGACGAGCGCCTCGTCGGTGCCCTTGAGGCCGTCGGCGATGATGATCTGGCAACCCGTGGCATACGGGGTAAAGCCGTTCTGGTAGGCGGTGTCGATGTGCTCGAGCGCGTTTTTGCGGCTACCGACATAGAGCGTGTTGCAGTCGGTGAGGAAGGGCTTGCCGCCCAGCTCCTTCACCACGTCGGCGACGGCGCGAGCGTAGTTGGGGCGCAAAAAGCTCAGGTTGCCCAGCTCGCCAAAGTGAATCTTAATGGCGACGAACTTGTTCTCAAAGTCGATCTGCTCAATACCGGCGTGACGGATGAGGCGCTTGAGCTTGTCGAGCTGGCTCTCGCGAGCATGCGTGCGCAGGTTGGTGAAGTACACCTTAGCGGGTGCTGCGGGTGCAGTTGCGGTCATAGATATATCCCCTCGGTCTATATGGCGTTACAGACATAGAGGATGGTACCAGTTAAAGCAGAGTTAAAGTCAAGTACGACACCTAGTCGTTGGGAACGTTCTTAAATGACTACTCTTGGACTTTGAGGGCTTCGGCCAGACTGACGCGCTTGATGGAGCGCGTGTGCAGCAGCGCCACGACCAGGTAGGTCGCAAAGCCGATTCCTGCGCACGCCGCCATGGACCAAGCGGGCACGTAGATCTCGATATTGCCGTTGTAGGCGAGCAGCATCGAGTGGAAGATGGCCGTGAGCGAGCCGATGATCACGGGCAGGCTCAGCACGAGCGACGCCGCCACGCACAGCGTGATCGAGCGGATGTACAGATGCGAGATCTCGCCATCGCGATAGCCAAAGACCTTCATGTAGCTAATCGAACGGGCGCTGTGGTCGATCACAGCCTTGGTCAGCAGGTACATAAACAGCAGAAAGATGAACACCGCGAGCCCGACCATCATGCCGATCATTTTGCTCATCATGCCGATGAACTGGTCGCCCACGGCACGCATGTCGTCGGGCGTGGTGTCGCCGGCAAAGTAACGAGCATCGAGGTTGAGCTTCTCGTCGCTCACATAGCCGTTAAAGTAGGCCGCATCGTTGCCAAAGAGCTCGTTAAAGTCATCGATACTCATATAGATATTCATGTCCGACTTGGAGCCCCAGGCACAGTCCTTGCCCGCATACTCAAGGGAATAATTCTCGCCCTCATACTTGTCGCCGAGCGTGACCTTCTGGCCCTCGCTCCAGCCAAACTTGTCGAGCAGGCCGCCGCCAAAGACGACGTGTCCGTCGCCGACGTTGAGGCCTTTCCAATAGCACGAATCGGTTGAAATGCCGTAGACGGAAATCGTCTCCTCGCCATTTCCATCGCCGCGGTCGTATTGCAGCTGGTAAACGGCGTATTTCTCGGCCTGTGCGATTGCGCCCGCGCCGTTATCGGTCGTATTGACCGGGTGGATATCGTCGTTGTCAGTGTCGATCTTAGAGGCCTTGCCGATCAGGTCGATAGTCTCATCGCGGTCGCAGCCGAGAGCGTCGGCAAGGTCATCGAGGCGCGCATAAAGCGCATCCTTCTTGTCCTGGACCTTGGCAAGCGCATCCTGCACTGCGGTCAGGCTCTCGGCAGACGGAGATGCGGTCGCGGCATCGGCTGCCGCCTGCGCCGCATCGGCCGCGTCGTCAAGCTCGTCATCGGCATCCTGAGCGGCGGAAAGCAGCGCGCCGTCCACCGACTGCAAGCGCTCGAGTGCCGACCACTGCTCACGTTCCTCGGCGGTGCCCTCAAGCTCCAGCGGCGCCTTGAGCGTGTACTGGTACTCGGCGACCAGGCTCGTCTCGAGGTTATCCGCGTAGTGCGTCATCGTGGGCAGAATCGCCAGGCCAAAGAGCAGCAGCAGCGACGCAAACGCAATACCTACGAAGAGCGTGGCGAAGTTGCCCAGGTTGCGCAGGAAAATACGCAGGCGGAAGCGCGAAACAAAACCCACGCGCTCCGGCAGCTGCAGGCCGCGCTTGGTGCCAGATTTGCCGCTCGCCTCGTGACGAAGGAACTGCAACGGCGTCTTGTCCATCTTGCGAAGCAGGCCCACCAGCGTGATGAGAATGAGCGCAGCGGCGGGAACCACGGCGCACTTCACAAAGATCCCCCAGCTCCAGTACACCTGGAAGGGAGGCAGGCTGTACGAACCGTAATAGAGGCTGCGCATGGGCTCGGTAAAGAACACAACGCCGAGCGCGGTGCCCAAAAGCGCCGCGATCACGCCCACGGTAGCGGGAAGCGCAAGGTAGTGCAGGACGATCTCGCGTCGACGATAGCCGCTGGCGAGCAGCGTGCCGATGATGGCGCTCTCCTCCTCGATGGTGGCGTCGGTAAGGACCACAAAGACGAACGCCATGATCACGATGATGATGTCGAGCAGCGTCATCCACATCATGGAGTCGCCGTCTACGTCGTCGCGCGCATAGCCAATGCCCTGGTTGGAATCGGCATCGATCAGATCGTCCACGCGCGCATCGGCGTCGGTCAGCGCCTCGACCATATCCTGCTCCGCATCGATGCGATCCGCGGTGGGGAGGTCGCGATCGGCAAAGGTAAAGGAGTAGGTGTAGGCGGGCGCGCCGCCGGCATCCTCGAGCGCGGCAAAGCCGGCATCGGTGACCTCGGCCACGCCATAAGTGATGGTGTTCACCGTAAAGTCCGAATTGTTGAGGAACAGCGCCTGGCTATCGGGCTGGGTCATGATGCCGCAGATGGTGTAGGTGCGGCCCTCAAGCTCGACCTTATCGCCCACGGACAGGTTGTTATTGGTGGCGAAGACACGGTCGATCGCCACTTCATCGTCCGTTTTGGGCTCCTTGCCCTCACAGTAGGACGCGATATCGACCTTGGTGCGGTGCGCATAGGTGCGCAGCGTGCGCTTGGTGCCGTCGTCGCCAGCGGTCTTTTTGATGATGGCGTCGATGGAGAAATTCTTGTAGAGCGTGACGCCGCCGACGTCGCCGGCTGCATCCTCGGCGGCCTTGAGTTGATCGTCGGTAGCCTCGAAGGAGGTGGTCACGCGGCCGTCCTCAATCGTGTACGCATCGCGCATGTCATCGATAAGGCAACCGATAGAATGCGCTGCGAGCAAAAAGCCCGAGGTGAGAGCGATGCTTCCGCACATAAGAAGAAAGATGCCCAGGTACTTGCCGATATTGCGGCGCAGCTCGCGCGGGAGACGTTTTGCGAGAGGTGTCATGGCGCCGCCTACCAATCGAGCTCGGCGGCTGCGACGGGCGACTCGTTGAGCTCATCCTCGACGATGCGCCCGTCGCGCAGGCGCAGCACGCGATTGGCCATGCGGGCGATGGCGGCGTTGTGCGTGACGATGATGATGGTGCAGCCGTACTCGTGATTGACATCCTCCATGAGCTGCAGGATTTCCTTGGACGTCTTGTAGTCGAGCGCGCCCGTGGGCTCGTCGCACAGCAACAGACCCGGGTTCTTGACGAGCGCACGGCCGATGGCGCAGCGCTGCTGTTGGCCGCCCGAAACCTGACGCGGGAACTTGTTGCGGTGCTCGTAGAGGCCCAGCGAACGCAGCAGGTCGTCGACATTGAGCGGGTTTTTGGACAGGTGCGCCGTGACCTCAATGTTTTCCTTGATGGTGAGGTCGGGCACCAGGTTGTAGAACTGAAAGACAAAGCCCAGCTCGCGGCGGCGGTACTCACCCAGGTCGGCGGGCTTGAGCACCGTGAGGTCGCAGCCGTCCACCATGATGGAGCCGGCGTCGGCATCCTCCAGGCCGCCGATCAGGTTGAGAAAGGTCGACTTACCCGAGCCCGAGGGCCCCAGCATGACGCAGATCTCCCCGCGGTTGATGGACGCGTCGATGCCATCGAGTACCGTCAGGCGTGCATCACCGTCGCCGTAATGCTTTTTGAGATCCTTAACCTGGACATAGGCTTCCTGCGTTGCCATGGTATCCCCCGTTGTTAGCCTCGTACTACTTTATGAGCGTAATAGTAAACCATGGCGAACTATTTTGGAGCGTGGCCTGGATTTTATTTCAGACTAGTCATTGGGGACGTTCTTAAATGACTAGCTGTTGGGGACACTCTTTCGCCACCCGGCAGTTAGGGACGTTCCCTTTCTGCCGGCAGCTGGGGACAGTCCTTAGCAAGCCGGCGGTTCGGCAAAGACTGTCCCCAATGACTAGTCGTTTAAGTCTGTCCCCAATGACCACTCTTGGTCGTTTAAGTCTGTCCCCAATGAGTACCCGATGACTAGGTGGCTAGGCGCGGGATTTGGCGCGTGCGAGAGCCAGACCTACGGCGGCAATGGCGGCGGCGAAGAGCACGGTGACGCCCAGGTCGCAGGCGATGTCGCCCAACACGGTGGACGTCAGGTCCGAAGCGAGCGCCTTGCCGATCGCGTCGTTCACCCAATACGTCGGCACAAAGTGCGCCACCGTCTGCACGGCCGAACCCATCAGCGACAGCGGCATCCAAGCGCCGCCCAAAAACGTCATGAGCATGCCAAGCAGGTTGCCCACACCGTTGAGCAGCTCCTCACGCGCACCCAGGCTCGAAAGGGCAAAGCCAACGGCCAGCGGCGTGCACGCCAGGGCAAACGTCGCTGCCAGCGCCAGGCACACACGGCCCACGCCGACCTCGGCGACCGCGCCGGCAAAGCCCACAACGCCCATCATGCTCGACACAAACCAGATGCAGACGGTGAGCACGGCGGCGGCCGCAAACACAGCAAGCGAGCGCTGGCGCTCGGAGACCGGGCCGGCCTCCATGCGGCGCACACGCTCGGGCTCGTTCATGCCCGAGAACACCAGTCCCACCGACACGATGACCGACGAGATGATCGCGTACGCGCCAAAGTTGAAATACGACTCGAGCGTGGCGGCAGCCGTCGAGTCGACCTTGACCTGCTCGATCTGGACCTCCGCGCGCTTTGCAGCGGCATGCTCGGCGGCCTTGGCAACGTCGCCGTTAGAAGCAGCGGGCTCAAGCGCCGCCGCAGCGCCCGCGAGCGAGATCCAGCGCGAGGCCTCGGCAGACGAAAGCGCCGCCGCCATGGTGCCGGAACCGTAGGTCACGTCGAGCTTGGGCAGGGCCTCCCTCGCGCGGGCAGCCGCGACCAGGTCGTCCTCGAACCCCTCCGGGATAAAGAACACGCAGTCGGCGCTGCCCTTGGCACTATTGCTCTTGGAGAGCGCATCCGCGAGGTCGTAGGTGTCGTCGCCGACGCCCGTGACCAGCTCAAAGCGCGAACCCAGATGTTTGGTAAGCGCACGCGAAAGATCGCTGTCGTCGCGATCGATCACGATCACGTTGGTGTCGTAGGGCTTGTACTCGGTGAGCTGCGACGAGTTCCAGCTCACCGAGGCCGCGATGAATACGCCCATGAGCGAGATGAACACCGTGTAGATGAGCAGGTAGAACGGGTGCGCCAGCGCCATGCGAAGCGCGGTCTTAAAGGTGCTCATAGCGGCTCCTTCCAAAGATCAGCGTGGCGGCGGCAACGAACAGCAGCGCCATAAGGACCAGCGCGCCGGCGCGAACGGCAAAAGGTCCCAGGTCCTCAAAGAAATACAGGCGGTTGAACATGTCGCAGATAAGCTTGACGGGATTGAGCCAGCACTCGGCCGGGCAGGCGCGGGCGACGTCGTCGGCAAGCGCCATCGCCGGCTCGCCGTAGAGGCCGGCGAACAGGGCGCACGTGGTAGCAAAGCCCGTGAGGATGCCGGACTTGGACGCCTTGCCGCCCTTAACGGGAAACGTGCCCACAAAAAGGCCCAGGCCCGTCGCGGCAAGCGCGGACACGGCGCCGCCCACCAAACACAGTCCCTCGCGCCCGCCAAAGTCGACGCCCACGACCAGGCGCACGTAGCCAATCGCGATCGTCATCGAGGCAAAGGAGACCAGCCACGAGCCCACAAAGATACCGGCCAGTGACGCCGTCTTGGAAAGACCGCCCACGCAGCGACGTGCGCCAAGGCCCGACAGATTGGGTTGCAAATCGACGACGCTCAAGGCGGCAAACTCGGCAGACATCATCGCGACCAGGCCAAAGAGCGCGTAGTAGTAGATGACCGTGCCATCGGGCGTGGCACGCGTCAGGCTCACGCAGTGGATGCCGCCCTCGAGCGACAGGGCGCGCGCAACCGCCTCCGGGTCGGCGAGCGCCGCCGGGTTGTCTTGGGCAACCTGGGACATGAGCTCGGCATTTTGTGTATACGAGCTTGCCACCGTCTCCAGAATGCTGCGGTCGGTGAGCACCGTCGACGCGCGCGAGCTGTCGTAGCTCGAAAGCAGCGTGAGCTTGGGCGTGCCCGCGGCATCGACCGTGTAGATGCCCGCGACTTCGCCGGCCTTGAGCGCACGGTTCGCATCGGCTGCGTCGTCGCACTCGTGAATCTCGAGCAGCTGGTCGTCGCCTTCCTTGGCAAGCGACGTCGCCACGTCCTTAAAGGTCGAGGCGTCCCAGGCCTCATCCACTACGACGGCCACCGGCACCGGGTCGACTGTGCCGTCGGAGCTCAGATTCGCAAACATAAACATGAACATCGTGGAAAGCGCTATGGGAAAGACCGCGCCCCAAACCCACGTGCTCGGCCGGCGCAGCAGCGTCTTGACCGTAATGATAATGGTGTTGAACATAGCTGCCCCCTAGTCGCGCAGCTCGCGGCCGGTGATCTCGAGGAACACGTCGTTGAGGGTCGGCGGCTCGCTCCACACGCGGCCGAGCGCAACGTCGGCAGCGCGCAGCGTGTCGAGGATGTCGACCAAATTGTGCGGGCTCGCCTCACAGGTGCAGATGAGCTCGCCGCCGGAAAGCTCAACCGAAAGCACATGCTCGAGGGCGCGCAGCCGCTCGACTGTGGCGGGCTCGACGGCGCCGACCTCGACGGTCACGCGCTCACCCATCTGAATCATGCGCTTGAGCTCGTCATTGGTGCCCTGCGCCAGCACGCGGCCACCGTCCATGATCATAATGCGGCTGCAGATTTGCTCGACTTCCTCCATGTAATGGCTGGTATACACCACCGTGGCGCCCTCGTCGCGCAGGCGGCAGATGCCCTCCAGGATGGCGTTGCGGCTCTGCGGGTCGACCGCCACGGTGGGCTCGTCAAAGAAGATGAGCTCAGGCTTGTGCGCGATGCCGCAGGCGATGTTGAGGCGACGCGCCAGGCCGCCCGAGAGCTTGCCAGGGCGGAACTTAGCAAAGTCGCCCAGCCCGACAAAGTCGATCGCCTCGTCCACGAGCGCGCGGCGGCGCTTGCGGTCGTTGACGTAAAGGCTGCAGAAATAGTCGATGTTCTCGCGCACCGTAAGCTCGTCAAACACCGCCACCTGCTGCGGCACCACACCGATGCGGCGCTTGAGGTCGTAGCGGGCGGGCGTCATGGGCTCGCCGAACAGCTCGATGGTGCCTTTGTCGTAGGCGAGCAGCTGCAGAATGCAGTTGATGGACGTGGTCTTGCCCGAGCCGTTGGGGCCCAGCAGGCCAAAGATCTCGCCGGGGGCGATGCTCAGGCTAAAGTGGTCGAGCGCGATAAGGTCGTCGTAGCGCTTGACGAGGTTTTCGACGTGGACGATGTCTGTCATGAGGCGGCCCTTCTGTTGATTGCGGCCCGGTACGATTGCATCATCGCAGGAGCGAGCGGCGCGCACCAGTGAGCTTTGTCACGAGTGCGGAGCTTGGCCGTGCGGCCTGCCGACGTCCCCGCTTTGCCGCGTGGGAGGAATGTCACGGTTGCGCAGGCGGTCCCTCCACCACGCGCGGCTTCGCGTACAATACCCGTATGAACAGGCTTTTCGACAAATCGATCGTGCTGGCGTGCTGTATTGCGGCCGCCATGGGTCTTGCTGTGGACGCTCGCCTGGTCGCGGCGTTTTGCCTTGGCGTTATTGCCACCTCGCTGGCCGAGGTCGTACAGGGAAACCGCGCCCGCCGTGTGAGCGAGGCCGCGAGCTACGCCTGCATCATCGCGGCTGTCTTCGTGCCGCCGTTTGTGCCGTTTGCGCCTCTCGCTCTCTATGACATCGCGCGACGCGTTCGCCGTGAACGAATCTGGCCCGCGCTGGCGATTGGCGCCGTGTTTGTCTGCGCGCTTGTCGCGGACCTTCGTGGTGGCGTGCTCACCACCCGAACGCTGCTGTTAACCGCCATCCTTTCGGTTGCCGCCACCTTGCTATCGCTACGCACCGCCCAGTTGGAGCGCGAGCAGCGGCGCATGCGCCGCACCCGCGACGAGCTGCAGGAACGAGCCCTCGCGCTCGAGGCGCGCAACCGCGATCTTGCCGATCGCCAGGACTACGAAGTCGAGCTCGCGACGCTCGCCGAACGCGCCCGCATCGCGCGCGAGATCCACGATAACGTCGGGCACCAGCTCACGCGCGCCTCACTGCAGGCCGAAGCCCTACGCGTGGTCCACGCCGACGAGCCTGGCGTCGCCGCCGATTTCGCCGACGTTAAACGCACGGTTGACGAGGCGCTCCAGCTTGTGCGCACCAGCGTCCACGCGCTCAACGACAACGCCGTCGACCTTTCCGTGCAGCTCGAACGCATTGTCGAAGGCACACGCTCGGACGGCGGCCCGCAGATTGAGCTTGAAGTTATGGACGAACATGCGCCCGCAAACGTCGCCAACTGCTTTGCAGCGGTCCTGCGCGAAGCGCTCTCCAATACCATGCGCCACGCTTGCGCCCAGACCGTCACCGTACGGTGCATGGAGCATCCGTCGTTTTACCAGCTCATTGTTACCGACGATGGCGTGGGTGAGGTCCAAGCAAGCGGCCGCGGCACCGCGGAGGGCATGGGGCTCGCCTCCATGCGCGAGCGCATCGAGGCGCTTGGCGGCACCTTCACCGCCGGCCCGCGTGCCGGCGCCGGCGGCTGGCGTGTGTTTGCCACCGTTCCCAAACAGCAAGGAGATGAGGGCCGATGAGGCTCATCGTTGTCGACGACGACCGCTTGGTGGTCGATTCGCTCAAGATTATCTTGGGCGCCCAGCCGCAGATCGAAGTGGTGGGCACCGGTGCCAACGGCAACGATGCGGTGGCGCTCTACGCCGAGCACGCACCCGATATTGCGCTGCTCGACATCCAGATGCCGGGACGCGACGGCCTTTCGGCCGCGCGCGAGATCCTTGAGCACGACCCTGCGGCGCGCGTGGTGTTTCTGACGACGTTCTCGGATGACGAGTACATTGTGTCGGCGCTCAAGCTGGGCGCCCGCGGCTACCTGATCAAGACCGATGTCGCTGCCATTCCGCCGGCGTTGGCGCAGGTCATGGACGGCAAACGCGTGCTCGAGGGCAAGGCGATCGAAGATATCAACTTTGATGGGGCGGACGTCGAGGCCGGCGCGACCCGCCGGCCCGCCGCCTTTGCCGGTCTGACCGACCGCGAGTTCGAAGTCGCCGAGCTCATCGCCCGCGGCCTCGATAACAAGGAGATTGCCGCCACCGCCTATATGGGCGAAGGCACCGTACGCAACCACATCAGCTCGATCCTTGCCAAAATGGGCCTACGCAACCGCACGCAGATCGCCATCGCCTACCTGCGAGGGTAATTACCCAACGGCCAACCGCTCCGACAGAGCAAAATAGCTGTTATCGATTTAATGCCATTTCAAAACTATGCCGGTTTACGGGGCTAAGCTCAGGGCCCCCATCCATACCCGCGTTTTCCGTAAAATGACGGCTTGTCTACCTGCGGTTTTATTTTCACGGATATCGGCATGGTTGGGAGCGCGTGACTTAGCCCCGTAAACCGGCATAGTTTTGTCCGAGCGGCTCTGCACGAGCGCCTCCGCAAGCCTCGCGGGACCAAAATGATCCGTTTTCCTCCGTCCCCAAGGAATCACCCGGAACCGCTCGCCACGAAACCTGCCCATCTACTACGTTTGACTCGATACCCTTGACCATACCCCCGTTTTCCAGAAAATCGCAGGCGTTCTACCTGCGGTTTTCTTTTCGCATTTTTTGCCGTGGTTGAGGGCCACCGCCCAAACGTAGTAGATAGGCCCATTTCATGGCGAACGGGCCACACGGATGTCCTCGCGAGGCCAAAATGATCCGTTTCCCTCTGTCCACGGGAGATCAAGTGATGTTACGAATATGGTGTCATTTCAAAACTATGCCGGTTTACTACGATAAAAACGAGATTCCCGACCACGCGTGATTTTTTCGCAAAACTACAAGCCGTCTACCTGCGGTTTTGATTTTGCCAAATGCGGTGTGGTTGGAGGTGGGCGATTTATCGTAGTAATCCGGCATAGTTTTGTTCGCGACGGCACAACCGCGCGTTTAAGCGCGGGGCCGGTGGGGCATTTTTGCCCCACCGGCCCCTATCCCAGCTCTATTCCGGCGTTACTCCGGCTTGGTTTCTACCGTGGGAGTCTTATCCGCCGCAACTGGAGTACGGGCGGTGTCCATAGTCAGGCAGTGCTTGGGGCAGCTCTCGATGCACTCGCCACACACCACGCAGGCGTACGGGTCGATCGACCAGGTACCGCCCTTGCGATCGACCGCGAGCGCGCCCGCCGGGCAGCGGCGCGCGCACATGCCGCAGCAGATGCACACGTCCATGTCGTTGACGATATGCCCGCGCAAGCGCTCGGGTGCCGTCAGCTTCTCCTGCGGATAGCGCACCGTGACCGGCTGCTTGACCATAGAACCTAAGGCCGTCTTGGCAAATGTCAGTAAACTCATGCCGCGCCTACCTTTCCGTGCAGCTAATGCAGGGGTCGATGGTCAGGATAATCATGGGCACGTTGGCAAGGAGCACGCCCTGCAGCGCATGTGTCAGACCCGCCAGGTTCTGCGACGTCGGCGTGCGCACGCGGAAGCGGTCCAGGTTCTTGGTGCCGTTACCGCGCACATAGTAATACGCCTCGCCGCGCGGCTGCTCAATCACAACCTCGCCGCGTGCGCCGTCGGCCGGCGTGAGCTTGGTGCGCCCGCCGATCCCGTCGTGCGGAATCTTGCCCACAAGCTCCTTAATGATGTCCATGGCCTGCGTGACCTCGGCACAGCGTACCTGACAGCGGGCATAGCAATCGCCATCGGTAGCAACGATGGGCTCAAACGCAGCCAGATCCGCATAGGCACCGTCGTCAAACATGCGCACGTCGTAATCCACGCCCGATGCGCGCCCAAACGGACCGACCATCGAAAGCTCCAGCGCATCTTTCTTGCTGATCACACCCACGCCATGCAAGCGCTCGCCGCAGCTGTCATCGTCCAAAAACGTATGCACCAGGGCCTCGTAGTCGGGACGCATGGCATCGAGCGTCTGGACAATTCCGGCCAGCTCGGAGTCCTCGATATCGTGCTTCAGGCCGCCGATCTCGTTAATCGACAGAATCACGCGACCGCCGCAAGTGCTCTCGAAGATCTTGAGAATCTGCTCGCGCAGGGTCCACGAACGATAGAACAACGCCTCGAAACCAAAGGCGTCGGCAAGCAGGCCCAGCCACAGCAGGTGCGAGTGAATGCGCGAAAGCTCGTGCAAAATGGTGCGGATATACTGCACGCGGCCGGGCACCTCGATGTCGAGCATGCGCTCGCAGGCGCTGGCATAGCCATAGCTGTGACCCACGGCGCAAATGCCGCAGATGCGCTCGGCGATGTAGCCAAACTGGTGCATATCACGCTTTTCGGTGAGCTTCTCGAGTCCGCGGTGCACAAAGCCGATCTGCGGAATTGCCTCGATGACGCGGTCGTCCTCGATCACCAGGTCCAGATGAAGCGGCTCGGGCAGCACCGGGTGCTGCGGGCCAAACGGAATAACGGAGCGATGTGCCATGGACCTTACGCCTCCTTTTTCTGCTTGTCGCGGGCGGCCTTAGCGGCAAGCGCCGCGCGGACCTTGGCCGCTTTCTCGGGATCCATGGCGGCGAGCTTTGCCTCCATCTCGGCAGCCTTGAGCGCGGCCTTCGCAGCGGCCTCATCGTGCTGAGCATCGGAGCCGGCAGCCGCAGCGGGCTGAGCAGCGGCGCCCGCGGCGTCGCCAGCGCCCGCAGTGCCCTCCCCCGCAGAGGCCGTGGCAGTAGCAGCCTTCTCGGCCGCGGCCTTGCGCGCCTTGGCCTCGGCAGCGGCACGGACCTTCATGGCTTTCTCGCGCGCGGCCTTCACCTCGGGCGTGATAACGCTCATGGGCTCGGCAGTCGAGACCTGGTAGAAAAAGCCCTTAAAGTCAATCTGCATATCGGTGATGACAAGACCAAACAGGTCGTGCGCCTCGTTCTCAAACGGGAATACCGCCGGATAGTACGAGCTGATGGACGGAATCTCCTGGTACTGGTCGATGCCCTCGACTACCAGGTTCTCAATCGCATAGCTGCCGTCCCGCGCAATATGCTCCTGAGCAGCACGAACGTTGATAAACGTATAGACCAGGCGATACGAGCCGTCGTCGACGTTGCGCTCGGCGTGCATTTGCACAAAGCGCGCGCCGACGCCCTTGAGCGCCTGGACATGCGACAGGAGCTCGTCGATCCCGACGGTAGTATAGATAGCCTTTTGCATTACTCGGCCTCCTTTGCAGAGGTGGGCTTCTCAGCAGGCGCGTCGCCAGCGGCGGGCTCCCCGGCAGGCACGTCACCGGCATCATCAGTCCCGGCCACCGCAGCCACAAACCCGTCCTCGCCCAGCTCAACGCCACCGTCCCAAGTAGCGGCACCGCCCACGGTAAGCGGATCGCCGCCGGCGCGCATCACGGCCTCCTTCTGGTCCAGGATGCCGCATGCCTCCACGATGGCATCGATCACGGTCTCGGGACGAATGGCGCACCCGGGCGCATACACGTCCACGGGAATCGCGCGGTCCACGCCGCCGATCACGTTATAGGCATCGCGGAATACGCCGCCCGAACACGCGCAAATGCCGCACGCCACCACGCACTTGGGCTCGAGCATCTGGCTGTAGATCTGGCGCACGACGGGCAGGTTCTGGGCATTGACCGACCCCGTCACCAAAAAGATATCCGCATGCTTGGGGTTGCCGGTGTTGACCACGCCAAAGCGCTCCGCATCGAACAGCGGCGTGAGCGAGGCCAGCACCTCGATATCGCATCCGTTGCAGCTCGAGCCGTCGTAATGAATGACCCACGGCGAGCGCGACATTTTATGATCCATGGATGCCGCCTCCTAAATAAACACGTCGACGAGGCTGGGCATAAGGTTGAGCAGGCCAAACACCAGCGCCACGCCCCATCCGAGCCTAAAGCAGCTGCGCCAGGTGCTGCGTGCGAAGGTGTTGTCGATCAGGACCTCGACAAAATACGTCGCGGCCATCACGACCAGGGCAACCACCCAGCTCACCGGGTTGTCCCAAACAAAGAACATGCCCACCCACATCAAAAACAGCACGGTCTCGCACCAGTGCATAAGGGTCATCTTGGCCAGCGTGCCGCCGCTCATCTCGGTAGCGACGCCCTGGACGATCTCCTGATGCGCGTGATGCGAGTACGAAAGGTCAAACGGCGACTTGCGCAGCTTGATGGTAAGCACCGCGAGCAGCGCGAGGAAAATGGGCGCGCTGTACACGATGATGGGGGCCGACTGCCCCGTCACGGCGATGGAATCGAAGCTGTCGGTGGCAAGGTACAGGCCCACGCTCATCAGCAGAACGGCGGGCTCGTAACTCATAACCTGCAGCAACTCACGGTCGGCGCCGACCTGGGCAAACGGGCTTTGCGTCGAGGCGGACGCCAACACCACAAAGATCGCGGCGAGGGTAACCATAAACGCGCACAGAAGCGTGTTGGAGCCCGACACAAAGATGCCGCCGCCCACCACGGTAAAGATGAGCGCGCACGCCATATAGGTATCGTCCATGGTGTTTACGCTGGCGGGGGCCTTGCGCAGCAACTTGGCAACGTCGTAGAAGGGCTGCAGCAGGCGCGGGCCCACGCGGCCCTGCATGCGGGCGGACAGCTTGCGGTCGATGCCGTCGATCATGCCACCCACAAGCGGCGCCAGCAGGGCAAACGCCACGGTGCCAATAAATATGCCCACGACACCCGAGCCTTCAAAATACTTGCCGCGCAGCACCGAGGGCGCGCTCATGGCAAGTCTCTCGGGCCCAATCCACGCGCAACACAGCAGCGCAAACAAGATGATGCTGCAGCACACGACGCTACCCGCGGGGCCAATACGCTTCTCGCCAAGGGCATCCTCCGAGTACCAATTGCGCTTTTCGGCCTTCACCTCGTGCCCCATCGAGCCGCGGAAATGGCGATATTTGTCGGTTCCCACGCCCGAAAGATATACGTTTACATGCGGTTTGTTGCTCACTCGGAATGAAGTCAGCAGCACCACGGCGATAAACGCCACGATAACCACCATCAGGTACATGGCGTCCTTGCCAATAACGTACGGCATGCGGCCAAACACCATGGCCAAGTAAGGCGACACCAGACCGCTCGAGATAATCGGGAACGCCACGCAGCACAGAATCAGCAGCGCGGCGATGGTGTTGAGGGCCATCCATTCGGTCTTATGGACATTGACCTCAACGTTTTGAGCCGTGGGGTCGACGCCCGAAAGCTTGGCAAGCCACTTGCCCCAGAAGAAGAACGTCGCGGCCGAGCCAAAGGCAAGCACCATGATCATGAGCACGTTGCCGGTCTGCGCGAACGCCACCAGAGCGCCCCACTTGGACACGAGCATGCCAAACGGCGCCACAAACATGCCCATGATGCCCAGCATCATCAGGCGCGTCAGGTGCGGCATGCGGCTGAACATACCGTCCATGTCCTCGATATTGCGGCTGCCGATATGATGCTCGGCCGTGCCCACGCACAGGAACAGCAGCGACTTTGCCACCGTGTGGAACAGGATCAGGAAGATGGCCGCCCATACGGCCTCGGGCGCGCCGACACCCAAGCAAGCACTGATGAGGCCCAAGTTGGAAATGGTGGAGTACGCGAGCACGCGCTTGGCATTGCTCTGCGAGATGGCCATAAGGGCAGCGAGCAAAAACGTGATGGCGCCCACGCTCGTGACCATAAAGCCGGTCACGGGATAGATGGCATAGAGCGGGCTCAGCTTGACCATCAGGAACACGCCGGCTTTGACCATGGTTGACGAGTGCAGCAGGGCGCTCGTGGGCGTGGGGGCAACCATGGCACCCAACAGCCAAGTGTGGAACGGCATCTGTGCGGCCTTGGTGAGCGCGGCGAGCGACAACAGGATGACCGGCATGACCAGCAGCGCGGACTGCGCGGTTCCGGCGCCGGAAAGCTCAATCATGCCCGAGATGGTCAGCGGCATGCCGTTCACGTGCAGGTACATGAGTCCGGCCAAAAACGCGATGCCGCCCAGCATGTTGAGGATGATCTGGGTAAAGGCGTTTTTAATGGCCTCGGGCGTGCGCGTGTAGCCAATCATAAGGAACGAGCACACGGTGGTGATTTCCCAGCCGCAGAACAGCCACTCAAGGTTGTCGCTCGTCACGATAACGAACATGGCCGAGAGGAACAGGAACATGAGCGCCAGGAACTGCGGGCGACGGTCGGGCGCGGTCTGCCCGCGCAGCGCGGCCTCGTGCTCGTCATGGGCCTGGAAGTCCTTCATATAACCCAAGGCATACACGCAGATTAGGCTGCCGACGATGCCGACGGCGAGCACCATGATCACGCTCATGTAGTCCAGGTAGAGCGGCGTTGCCGTGACGGCTTCGGCCGCGGGCAACGTCATGGCTGCAAAGGCGAGCGAGCCCACCAGCTGGACTATGCCGAGCACCGTGGTGAGCGCGTTCCTATATTTGTACGCGTTGTACAGGATTACGGCGCACAGGATGACGTCGATGACGGAGCTGATGATCGAGAGCACATGCGAGGTGCCGGGGGCAACCTCAAAGCTCTGCGGACCCGTGCCAAAAAACATGACGGCGACTACAACTGTCACCGCCATAATAATGCCGGAGCCTACAAGCCCCACCGCATCGCGGGCGCGGTCACCGCGCGCGAGCAGCATGCCCAGCGCCGGTACCAGCGGAAACAGGGTAAGGAAATACAGTAGCGTCATACCATCACTCCCCCGTGCAAAAACGCTGCAATTGTTTAACGTTATAGCTCAATTGAGGAGTAGCGGCGACAGGTTTTCGGTCAACTGGGGAGTTTTAGGCGTACGAGGCAAGGAGCCTGTCCGCATTGGAGTAGAGGGGTGACGCTCCCTTACCGCAACGACAGACGCGCGGGCCACTGCGCGCGGTTTATTGACTACGTTGGAGGATGTCCCGATAGGCTCGCGCCGGTCCAAAAAGTTGGCGCGGCAAGAAAAATGCGCCCCGTGGGCGCACCATCCCGTTTGCTATTCCGCCTTTTTAACGCGCGGCTTGCGACCGCGCGGCTTATCGACCAGTGCGGACTCACCGCTCTCACGGTACTGACGGCACCAAGCCTTGACCGAAGACTCGCTGGGAATCTTGTGCTTGATCATGGCCTCGCGAACCGTCAAGCCGTTTTCCAGACGGTCCTTAACCACAGCGAGCTTTACGTCGTACGAATAGGTGTGATGATGCGAACCGGCATTGAGAACGGCGTCGGCACCGCCCACGGCATACGCGCGGGCCCACTGACGAGCCGTGGCCTGGGGAATGCCAAGCTCCGCAGCGAGGGCGCGATGACCGACCCCCTCTTGGAGGATCTCGACGGCGCGCTGCCTAACCTCGGGCGCATGCGTGCGAGTCCTAGTTGCTTCCGACATACCTGCCACTTCTTAGCCTTAACCGTTAATCTGCCTTCTTACGTGCAAGTTAGATAGTAGCATTTTACTGTTTGCTCAAAGCAGTTAATTAAAATAGACGCGGCGTTATCTGGGCATTTGGCACCAAATTACGACATTTCTTTATCGATTATTTACGCTGGTAGCTGACTCACGGCTAATCGTCATTCGCTTGTCAACAAAATTGGCATCTCTTTATGTCCTTTGGTATAGAGGATATGGTTATTAACCCCTCCCCCAATAATTTTGAGTGATCTGCGAGGCAGTAGACGTCCTCACTCCTCATGATTACCGCGCATTGCCATCCACCGGAGCAAAACAAAAAGGGCGAGACCTGCGCGCTTGCAGGCCCCGCACCGGTTGACATCCGACGGGACACAGCCGGGCGAGACGGATCCGTGCTACCGCCCCGCCTGGCCGCGAAGTTAACTACAGCTCGTTGGCCGCGTGATATGCCGTGCGAATGGCGCTCGCGATGTCGGCGGTGCGCTCGCCCGAGCAGTCTCCCACGCAGGTCACGGGCACCGTCACGCCATCCAGGTCAAACGCGTTGGCCTTGGAGCCCACGGCCATCACCACGTAATCGCAGGCGATCTTTACCGGCTCCTCGGCGCCGTCCTCGGTAGTGCGAATGGCCTCCACGCCCTCGTCGGTAATGGCGGTCAGGCGGGTCTTCACGTGCTGCTCCACGTTGTGCTCTGCAAAGTCGCTCATAATCAGCGGCAGAATGGTCTCGGACTCGCCCGCGGCAATCTTGTCGAGCATCTCGACAATCGCCACCTCGCAGCCGCGCTGCAGCAGGTACTCGGCAGTCTCGGTGCCCACCAGGCCACCGCCAATGACGGCGACGCGGCCCGTAAGCTCCACCTTGCCGGCCAGCACGTCCCAGCTCGAGACGACCTTGTCCGAGTCGGCACCCGGAACGGGGATGACCACGTCGTGCGCGCCCACGGCAACAATCGCAGCGTCGGCGGCGTTGAGGTCCTCAGCGGTAGCGGCATGGCTGAGCTCAACCTTCACGCCCAGGCCGGGCAGAATCTTCTCGTAGTACTCAACCGAGCGCATGATCTCATCCTTGCGCGGAGGCGCAGCCGCCAGCACAATCTGGCCACCCAGATGATCGCTCGCCTCGTAAACGGTCACGTCGTAGCCGCGCTTGGCCGCCACGCGTGCGGCCTCTAGGCCGGCGATGCCGCCGCCCACCACGGCGATCTTCTTGTCGCCCTCGCCCGGCTTAATGGCTATGGTCGCCTCGTCGCCGTTCTCGGCATTGAGCACGCACGAGATGTACCTGCGATTTTGAATCGCATCGACGCAGCCCTTGTTGCAGTTGAGGCACTCGCGAACGGGCTCGCCCGTGGCGGCCTTCAGCGCAATGTCGGGGTCGCACATGAGCGAGCGGCCGTAGGCGATGATGTCGGCCGCGCCGTCTTCCAGAATCTTCTCGCCGGCCTCGACCGAGACAACACGGCCGACGGTTGCCACCGGCACGGAAACCAGGGCCTTGACGCGCTCGGCCACGGGCAGCGTCCAGTTGTAGGGCATGGCGCCCATGGGCGGAATGGTGTCTCCCATGTTGCCGGTGTGGTTGGCCTGCGCGACCTGGATCATGTCGATGCCCGCGCCCTCGAGCAGCTTGGCGAACTCGCAGGCCTCGTCGGGCTGCAGGCCGCCCTTGCCGCGCGGCGTGCCGTCGGGGTTCTCCATGATCACGGGGAGCTTGTACTCCACCATCAGCTGCGGCGCTGCTTCCTTAATGGCAGCGACGACCTCGAGCGCATAGCGAACGCGGTTCTCGAACGAGCCACCATACTCGTCGGTGCGCTTGTTGAGGATGGCCGAGCACAGCGAACCCACCAGACGGTCGCCGTGGACCTCGATGGCGTCGATCCCGGCCTGCTGCGCGCGGGCGGCCGAGGCAGCGATGGCCTCCTTGATCTGGGTGAGCTGCTCTACGCTCGCCTCGTTCACAAAGTGCTGCATGTCGTGGTGCAGCTTGGCGTAGGCCTGGTTGCGGATCTCGTTGGACTCGGCCATCTTGGCGGCAAAGGTCTCCTCGTCGCCGGCGGCCTTGGCCTCCTGCGCGGCCTTGGCAGCGGCCATGGATCCCATGACCATGCGGCCGACGCCGGGCACGTCGTACTCGGGGTGGAACAGCTGCAGCGCGACCTTGGCACCGTGCTTGTGAACGGTGTCGGCCAGGGCCTTAAACGTGGGGATCTGGGCGTCGGTCGCCAGCTTGGGCGTGGGGCTTGCGGTCATGACGGGAGCGACGTCGCCGATGACGATGTAGCTCACGCCGCCACGGGCCAGGCGCTCGTAAAAAGCCAGGCTGCGCTCGCCAATGGAACCGTCGCGCTCCTCGTAGCCGGTGGTCAGCGGCGGGAACATAATGCGGTTCTTGAGCTCAAGGGGGCCAACCGTAATGGGCTGGAGCAGCTTGGATGCAGGTGCGGTCATGGACATTCCTCTCTTGTAGGCGCGGCGGCGATGATGCCGCGTAGTTGTCTAGAGGATATGGCATGGGGGCACGGCGGCACAACGAAAATCGGCGAATATCAGGTGGCGGCAGGTGGATGGAACGGGGCGGCCCGTCGGTTTGTCTCGATCTGTAACAGTTACTCGGCAAAACCGGGTCTTACTGTTACAGATCGAGACAAACCAATCTGGCCTGCCGAAAGATCTCAATCTGTAACAACAACTCGGCAAAATCCGTTCCTCGTGTTACAGATTTAGACAAACGGGGCCCAACCCACCGGAATATCTAGATCTGTAACACCTATCCGCCCAAATCGGGTCTAGATGTTACAGATTGAGATTTTGTTTGAGAGGCCGAGAATTGGACCGAAAACACAGTCCCGCGATAACAAAAAAGCTCGCCGGCTAGGCCGACGAGCTGCAAGTTCTTGGTCGCGGGGGCAGGATTTGAACCTACGACCTCCGGGTTATGAGCCCGGCGAGCTACCAGACTGCTCCACCCCGCAATGTCTGGGCGCCTCATGTGCGCAAGAAAGAATATTACGCGGGAGTTCGGTAAACGGCAAGGAAAATCTCGTAGAGCATAATTCCTTCATATTTAAACCCCTCAGCCATATCACCGTAAACGAATCGCAGCCGAGCGGCGTCGGCGGCGCGTATACAATGGTGCGCGTCCTTTTACGCCGACACCTGGAGTAGACATGCTGCTCGCTATCGATATGGGAAACACGCAGACGGCCATGGGCCTGTTTGACGGAGACGAGCTGGTGCAGTCGTGGCGTATGCCCACCGACCGCTCCTATACCGCCGACGAGATCCACGTGCGCCTGATGGGCTTCTTTAAGATGTACGACCTCTCGCTCGGCGCAGTCGACGCGATCGCCTTTGCCGGCGTGGTGCCACAGCTCTCGCGCGAGTGGCACGCCGTGGCCGACCGCATCGCGGCGGATGCCATTGTCATCGGACCGCAGACGGCCGCCGTGACCAAGCTGCGGGCGGCGCGCCCCCAGGCCGTTGGTGCCGACCGCATCGCCAACGCCGTCGCTGCCGAAACCTTCTACGGCGCCCCGGCAATCGTGGTAGACTTTGGCACCGCAACCAATATCGACGTCATCGACGAGGACGGCTATTACATTGGCGGAGCGATTGCGCCGGGCATCCGCATTTCGATGGACGCGCTCGCCGCCCGCGCCGCCAAGCTCGCCAGCGTTCCGCTCGAGGCGCCCGAGCATGCCATCGGCCGCGATACCGAGGAGTGCATCAAGGTCGGCGCCGTAACGGGCGCCGCCGCCATGGCCGAGGGCCTGGTTGCGCGCATGAAGCGCGAGCTGGGGCGCGAGGACGCCACCGTTATCGCCACGGGCGGTCTCGCCGGCATCGTCGCCGATTCGACCGATGCCTTCGACGTGGTCGACGGACAACTCACCATCAAGGGCATCTGCGAAATCTACCGCCGCATGCAGGAGCTGGGGTAGGACGGGGGCTTAAGTCGAGCACACCCGATGCCACAGCCCCCGCAAAGGCTCGCCAAGCCTATTCCTCAGATAGGCGAAACCCTCCCCGGCACAGGCCGAGAAGGGTCTTGTTGCCATCGTTATCTTTGAGCGCTGGCGCCCCGCGCTACAGCCCGCGAATTCGTACAGCCTCGGGCGGAAACTCCTGCTCGCCGGCATCGGTCTTGATGGTCGCGCGGCCCCAGATGTCCAGGCCCGCAAACACACCGACCGCAAGCGGCAAGCCGTTGGGAGACACCGCCGCAACTTGGCGGCCCAGCAGCGGCACCATGTCGAAGTACTCGCCCAGCACGGGGGCCAGCGGACCGGCAGCGCCCTGCGGCGTGTTGGCAACAACCGCCCAGGCGTCCACGCGGGCCAGCACGGCGGCGGCCAGCGTCTCGACCAGCGCTTCGTCAGCCACGTCCACACCAAGCTCGCTCAGCGCCGAACGCTCAATATCCACCGTCACGGCACCGAACATGCCCGCAGCACCGGCACCGCCGTTCACGGCAACGCGCGCGAACGACGTCTCAAACGTAGGCGCGCCGCACACAATGTCGCTCGGCCACTGGATGCCCACCTTGCCGGCAAGGCCCAGGCCCGGTGTCGACGCCGTGCCCACGAGCGCGTCCATCATGCCCATCGCCGCCACAAACGGCAGGCCGTGGAAGGCATGCATGTTCACGTCCGGGCGCACGACCAACGAAAACGTCAACGACGCCTCGCCCGCGCTCCAAGCGCACCAGCCCGCGGACATGCCCTCGCGGCCCGCATCGCGCGCGGCGTCAAGTTCGGTACCGGCGGCTACGGCATTCATCTCAATCATCTACATACGCCCCAATTCGCCCACGATATGCCCCACGCGGTCCTCGGGCTCTTTGACCTCTACGCCGTTGTAGCGGAAGAACCGCGCTGGGTCGTGCATCAGGTCCTCGAGCGGCACCAGCACAAAGTCGCGCTCGCCAATGAGCGGATGCGGCAGGCGCAGCTTCTTGCCGCCGTGGATCTCGCCGTCCATCCACAACAGGTCCAGGTCGATGGTGCGCGGACCGTTGACCTTGGCCTTCTTGGAGCGGTCGCGCCCCAGCTCAGCCTCGATCTTCATAAGCTCGTCGAGCAGCACCAGCGGCGCCAGCTCGGTCTTGATCTCGATGACGGCGTTGGCAAACGCGTCCTGGCGCGTCTCGTAAGCCGGCTCGCTCTCGTAGATGCGCGAGCAGTTGGACACGCAGGTGAGCGGAATCTCGGCGATCATGTCGCGTGCGGCGCGGATGTTGTCGCAACGATGCCCCAGGTTGGAGCCCACGGCCACAAACGCGCGGCGCGGCTGCGGCTTAGCAACAGCCCAGTAACCGTTCAGGAACTGCGCAAAGCCCGCGACGTCGTGCACGCGCACGATGTTGGCACCGGCCTGGATAGCGCCCAGGCACACGCCAAACGTGGCGACATCGCGCTCGGCGGCCTCGGTCACGCCCGAGACGGCGCCCACGAAGCGCTTGCGCGACACGGCGCACATGAGCGGATAGCCCAGCGACGCCATTTTGGCGGTCTCGCGCTGGATGACGATGTCCTCGTTGGCCGTCTTGCCAAAGCCCGGGCCAGGATCGATGCAGATGCGGTCGCGCGACACGCCGGCATGGATGAGTGTGCGGGCCTGGTCAGACAGAAAGCCCATGACGCGGCGCATGATGGGCGCCGAATCGGGCAGGGTGAAGCGGCGGAGCTGCGAGGTGGGCACGTAGGCTTCCTCGCGGCGGGCGCTGCGGCGCATCATGGCGGCCAGACGGTCATTGGACTCCGATGCGGCCTCGGTGGCTGCGGGCGCGGGCGCGACGGTCTCGGCGGCAGCAGTCTGCTCGGCGGCGGGCGTCTCCTGCTCGCTTGCAGGCTCGGACGTGGGCTCCGGTTCGCCAAACGGCAACGAGGGCTGCACCACGCCGCCCGGAAGCTTGGCCTCCGACTTAGGCTCACCCAGCAACTTGCCGCGACGGCGGCGAGCCGGCTTCTCGGCCTCACGCGCGGCCTCGGCAGCCGCCTCGCGCGCCTTCTCGGCAACAAACGCCGCTGCCGAGGTATCGAGCTGCACCGTTGCGTGCGTGCGGGTGGGCGCGGCGACCTCGCCGGCATGCATCACGATGATGCCGCAGGTGCTCGTCTTAACAAACTCGACCATCTTGGGATCGGTGAAGCCGGTCACGTCGTTGACGATCGAGGCGCCGCAGCGCACGGCCGCCTTGGCAACCGCCACATGACGCGTGTCGATCGAGACGATGGCGCCCTCCTTGGCCAGCGCGCGCACCACGGGCAGCACGCGGCGAGCTTCCTCGTCGGGATTGACCGGGGTAAAGCCGGGACGCGTGGACTCGCCGCCCACGTCGATGATGTCGGCACCGGCGTCGAGCATCGCCAGGCCGTACTCGATAGCGGCGTCCGGGTCGAAGTGCTCACCGCCGTCGCTAAACGAATCGGGCGTCACGTTGAGGACGCCCATGATGCGCGGGCGGTCAAAGCTGAGCTCGTACTTTCCGCACCGCCATGTCTTGCTATCGTTCGCCATGAACATCCTCCTAAAATGCCCGCGCCGCCGCGCTCGGGCGCAGGCGGCGGGGTCGCTTTGCAATCAGTCTTTCTATTGTATCCGCGCTCGCGGGCTAGAACGCAAACGCGGCCGCGATGTCGCAAGAAATCAGCAGGTCGGCATTTGCGTCCTGATCGGTAGGAGCAAGATTGCAAATGGCCAGCGTATCGCCGGTAAAGCAACGCGTAAGACCCGCCGCCGGATACACCACGAGCGAGGTCCCGCCCACAATGAGCGCATCGGCCGCGGCGATGGCGGCGACGGCGCCGGTCAGCACGTGCTCGTCGAGCGGCTCCTCGTAGAGCACCACATCGGGCTTAATGCGCCCGCCGCACGCAGGACACACGGGCACACCCGCGGCGTCCTCGTGCTCGCGCGAGCAAATCCACTCGGCGCTATAGACCGCGCCGCACGACTGGCAAATGTTGCGATGGACCGATCCGTGCAGTTCGAACACGCGCTGCGAGCCTGCCATCTGATGCAGGCCGTCGATATTTTGCGTCACCACGGCATTTAGCTTGCCGGCGCACTCCAGCTCGGCCAGCTTGGTGTGGCAGCGATTGGGCTTGGCGCCAAGCGCGATCATCTTGGTGCGGTAGAAGTCGAAGAACTCGGCCGGATGCGCCTCGTAAAAGCTATGCGAGAGCATGGTCTCGGGCGGATAGGCAAACTGCTGGTGATATAGGCCGTCCACGCTGCGGAAATCGGGGATGCCGCTCGCCGTGGAAACACCCGCGCCGCCAAAGAAGACCACGCGCTTGTGGGTGTCGAACAGCTCCGCCAGCGCGGCGGAGGCCTGCTTGGGATCCGATATTGCCTGCGTCATATGAGTTCTCCGTCCGTGTCTCCGGGACGGCGGCGTTCGCGCTATCACTCGCGGACTACGCCCCGCCCCTGTTGCGCTAATCTTAAGCCTGCCAACCCCGTCGAAAGGACACCATGCCTCAGACTTACACTTTCGCCTCGTGGAACGTCAACGGCCTGCGCGCCGTTCTCAAAAAGGACCCGAGCTTTATCCAGATCGCGCAAGAACTCGACGTCGATATCCTGGCGCTGCAGGAGACCAAACTGCAAGAGGGCCAGGTCGATATTGACCTGGCCGGCTATCATCAAACCTGGAGCTACGCCGAGCGTAAAGGCTATTCGGGCACCGCGGTCTTTAGCCGCCAGGAACCGCTGCGCGTGCTGCACGCCGACGCGCTGCTACCCTACGCCGGCGAGGGCGAGGCGGCCGAGCTCGTCGCCCAAGCCACAACCGAGGGCCGCGTCTGCGCGCTCGAGTTCGACAAGTTTTGGTTTGTCGACGTCTATACGCCTAACGCCCAAAATGAGCTCGCGCGCATTGATGTACGCATGGCCTGGGACGATGCCTACCGTGGCTTTTTGGGCGCACTTGAGCGCGAAACCGGCAAGCCCGTCGTAACCTGCGGCGACTTTAACGTGGCTCACGAGGAGATCGACCTTAAGAACCCCAAGTCCAACCGCGGCAACGCCGGCTTTTCGGACGAGGAGCGCGGCAAGTTTACCGAGCTGCTCGACGCCGGTTTTACCGACACCTGGCGCGCGGCAAACCCCGACGTTGAGGGTGTCTACAGCTGGTGGAGCTACCGCTTTAATGCCCGCAAGAACAACGCAGGCTGGCGCATCGATTACTTCCTGGTAAGCGACGCAATCGCCGGCAACGTACGCGACACCGGCATCCGCGGCGACATCTTCGGCAGCGACCACTGCCCCGTCACCCTCACGCTAGAGCTCTAGCCCCAACCGACCCCTCGGGGACGGAGGAAAACAGATCATGCGACCCCTCTCTCTCCCTATAAGTTGCGGTGAAATAGTTCCTGTTTGGGCAGCAAATAGCCAAAAACGAGAACTATTCCACCGCAAGTTCGTAAGGGAACGCAACCGGTCCTATAGCCCGTACTTCACGACGACGCGGTTGATCCGTCGACACCAAGGTTTGTAGAGAGCAGCCAAGAACACGCAGGTCGCAAGGCCGTGTGTGATATCGAACGGCACCGCCGTGGCAAGACGCGCCACAGCGCCCGCCCACGTGAGCGGCTGCACAAAACCGATGATGTCGTAGGCGTTGATTACCACGCCGTAGAGCAGGCCCGATGCAAAGCCGTACGCCATCAGCGCCGGCATGCGCACGGTTCCATCCGCACGGTCGAACGCGCCCGCATGCGCCAGCGCGCCGCCAACATAGCCAACCAGACCCCAGGCATACATCTGCCATGGCGTCCACATGCCCTGTCCAAAAAAGAAGTTGCTGGTCAGCGCCGCCAGCGCACCGACCATGAAGCCGTTACGACGACCGAGTGTCGCCCCGGCGATAATGGCGATGGCGCTCACGGGTTTAAAGTCGGGAATGGGGCCAAACAAGATGCGCCCCGCCGCGGCCAACGCCGCCAGAACCAGCGTTGGCATAATCTGGCGCAGGCCCGGTCGCGACGCCTCGTAGCCCGCAAAAAACAGCGCGAGCACCAGCGCCACCACGACAAGCATGGCAAGCGCCGCCTGCTCAGCGCCTGCCAGCAACGCCGCAGCCATCACTGCGGGAACCGCCAGCAGCAGCGGTATCTCCAGTTTTGCGAGTAGGCGCGCGACGCGATAATCCGTCATCCCATCACGCCCTATAAAACACGTTGTCGGCAAAGAAGTCGGCCGGCGGCTCCATGCAGGCAATCTCACCGTCGAACATCATGGCAATGTCATCGGCAACCTGCTCGGCAAAATCCAGATCGTGCGTAGCCATGATGACGGTGCCGCCAGCCTTCGCATGGTCACGCAAGGCGTGGGCGATAATGCGGCGGCTGGCCAGGTCTAGACCCTTGGTGGGCTCATCGAGCAATAGCAGCTCGGGGCCAATCAGCAGCAGCTTTGCCAACGCAAGCAGTTGACGCTGTCCGCCCGAAAGATCGTACGGGTGGCGCCCATCCAAACCCGACAGCCCCAGGCTCGCCGCGCGCTCCCGCGCCACAGCCTCGTCATATCCGCAGGTCGAAGCCCATTCCATCAGCTCGTCGCGCACCGTCTCGGCAACCAGCAACGCCTTGGGATTCTGAGGCAGCAGTGCCGCCGAGGCAGTCCCGCGCTCCATATGCCCACGCTGCAACTTGACCGTCTTGGCCAGCACCGAAAGCATTGTCGACTTACCACAGCCGTTACCGCCCACAACCGCATGCACCGCGCCTGCCGAAAACGACGCATCGAGTCCGCGCAGCACCCAACCGCCCGCGCGATCGTAGCGAAACCAGCCCTCGCGAATAGCTGCCGCCGCACTCGTCGCCGCCACCTGCGCGGGCCGGCAAGAGTCCAAAGCCAAAAGTCCCTCGCGACTACCCAAACTCGCTAGGTCAGCCACCTCGCACACGCGTCCGCCCTCAATCCGATACGCGCACGTCGCGTATTCGAGCATCGGGCGCGGCTGGTGCGTTGCCACGACAACCGTGCACCCCAACTCGCGATTCACACGAAACAGCGCGTGCAGAAAACTCTTCTCGGCAACGGGGTCCAGTTGGGACGTGGGCTCGTCGAGGAGTAGCACGCGTGGACGCAGTGCCAGCACAGCCGCCAGCGACAGCAGCTGCTTGCGCCCGCCCGAAAGCGTATCGGTATCGCGGTGGAGCCAATCCTCCAACCCAAAGAAATAGCTGGTCTCAGCTACGCGACGGCGCATCTCATCACGCGCTAGCCCCAAGTTTTCCAGGCCAAACGCCATCTCGTGCCACACGGTTTCGCACACGATCTGGTTCTCGGGGTCCTGAAACACATAGCCCACGCGCTCCGCGGACGCCCGAACCTCCATGTCGGCAACGCTCTCGCCCAGCACGCGCAGCTCGCCAGCGTATTCACCCGTCGGCGCGATCTCGGGCTTGAGCAGCGACAGCAGCGTCGACTTACCCGACCCAGTGCCACCAACAAGCAACGCAAATGCCCCTTGGGGAACAGACCAGTCGAGCCCGTCGAGCACCGGCGCCTCAGCCCCGGGATAGGCAAAGCGCAGACCCCGCACTTCAATCGCCGGCGTATCCGAGCCGCACGCCATGCCCGCCATCATGCTTCCGTCCAACCGGGTCATCAGCCAAACCTCTTCTCGTCAATCGCGTGCAGCACGCAGGGCAACACCATCCAAGCCGCGTACACAATATAGCCAGGCCACGGCGCCGGCACCGAAAGCTGAGGGTAAAACGAATACTGCGTCGTCGCGGTCCACGCCACTGCTGCCGTGGCCACGCCAAACAGCGCAAGCCCAACCAGCGCGGCAACATCGCCGCGCCCCAGCCGATACCGCGCGTACGTCGTGCGACGCGTCACGGCGCCCCACCCACGGGAGCGCATGGCGTCCGCGCGCTCCAGCGAATCTTCCATGCCCCAGCCCATCAACACGCTCGATGCCCGCAGACGCGAGCGCACGGGGCCGGCCGGCGCGCGCCCCGGCACATCAATCGCATCCTGCACCGCCAGTACCGTACGACCGCGGCGCAAAAACTGCGGGATAAGCCGCATACACATCGAAATCATGAGCGCGATCACCGGCGCGGCGTTACCCAAAAGCGCAAGCACCTTGTCGTAGCCAAGCATCGACGCCGCGGCCTCAAACCACAGCACGCTCGCCACAAACAGCCCACCCATGCACAGGCCGTATACCATGCTCTCCAGATACACCGCGCGCATGCCGATACGGAACAGCTCCGTCGAGCCCGAGGCGCTAAACAGCGGATTGAGCACCGCAATGATCAAAATCACCGGCAGCTGCCAGCGAAGCGCCCCCAACGTGCGCGCGGCGCCGCGCGTCGCAAGCCCGTACGCCAACCCGCCCGCAAGCGACAGCGCAATCAGCACCGGCTGCATCGAGAACATGGTGAGCCCCAATGTCAGCACCATGTAGAGGGCCGGCACCGCCGGATGCGACATCGAAAATGCCGCAACGGGCTCGTTGCCCGATTCCTCTCGCATGATATCCACGGGCACCCCCATTCCCTCGCTCAAACGCCAACGCCGCAGCGGCGCCGCCATGCACAACCAGCGCAAACACCACGCCGGCGGCAGCGACATCGGCCGCCACGCATCAATCGCTACGCGCTCAACATATGCCTGCGGTATCATATTGCGCCGTGTATCGTTTCCAAACACACGTCTCTATAACGTAACAGGAGATCACATGGACGCAACCGCAATTATCCTCGCTGCCGGCGAGGGCACCCGCATGAAGTCGAACCACTGCAAGGTTTCGCACAAGATCCTGGGTAAGCCCATGGTTCAGTGGATCGTCGACGCTACCATCAAGGCCGGCTGCAGCCGCGTCGTGGTCGTCATCGGCAGCCACGCCGACGAGATGCGCGCCCTCATCGACGGCGCCTACGCCAACAGTGCCACCAAGGTCGAGTGCGTTGAGCAGACCGAGCGCCTGGGCACCGGTCACGCCGTGAAGGTCGCGCTCGAGGCCTGCGGCATCACGCAAGGCCCCGTCGTCGTGCTCAACGGCGACTTGCCGCTCATCACCGCCGACACCGTCGCCAAGTTCGCGCAGACCGTCGCTACCGGCGAGCTCGCCTGCACCGTCATGACCATGACCCCGCCCGATCCTTTCGGCTACGGCCGCATCAAGCTGGGCGCCGACGGCCAGATCGAGCGCATCATCGAGCAGAAGGACTGCACGCCCGAGCAGGCCGCCACGCTGCTGGAGTGCAACGCCGGCTGCTACGCCTTCGACGGCGCGCAGCTTGCCGCCCACATTAACGAGATCGGCAACGACAACGCGCAATCCGAGTACTACCTGCCCGACATGCTCGAGATCCTCAAAGGCCACGGCCAGGCGGTCTCCATCTTCCACTGCGACGACTACCGCGACGGCCTGGGCGTCAACAGCCGCATCCAGCTCGCGCAGCTCACCGCCATTGCGCGCGACCGTATCAACGAGCACTGGATGGCCGAGGGCGTCACGTTCATCGATCCCACGCAGGCCTGGATCGGCCCCGACGCCGTTATCGGCCGCGACACCGTCGTGTGGCCGCAGACGCACCTGATCGGCCACGTCACCGTGGGCGAGGAGTGCCAGCTCGGCCCCAACAGCCGCCTCACCGACACCACCGTCGGCAGCGGCTGCACCATCGATGAGACCATCGCCATCGAGGCAGTCATCGAGAACGGCGTCGACTGCGGCCCGCGCGCCTACCTGCGCCCGGGCACCCACATGCTCGACGGCTCCAAGGCCGGCACGCACGTGGAGATCAAGAAGTCCACGATCGGCGAGGGCTCTAAGGTGCCGCACCTGTCCTACATCGGCGACACCACCATGGGCTCCGGCGTCAACGTGGGCGCGGGCTCCATCACCTGCAACTACGACGGCGTGCACAAGCACAAGACCGTCATCGGCAAGGATGCCTTCATCGGCTCCGACACCATGATGGTCGCGCCCGCCCAGATTGGCGACGGCGCGCTCGTGGCCGCCGGCTCCGTCATCACCGAGCCGGTCCCGGCAGACGCACTTGGCCTGGGTCGTGCCCGCCAGATAAATATTGAGGGCTGGGCCGCCGATTATCGCCGCCGTCTGCACGAGGACGACGAGGTATAACGTTTTACCAAGCATCTAAGGAGCTGTTCCCATGGGGGCGGCTCCTTTTTCTATCGTGACCTGCGCAACCGGATGAGTGGTCGGTTCGTGTCCGTTGACGGTAAAGACGTTATCAAGACCCGATTAACCCCGCCGCGCGGTTACAATGCAACAAGGCATCTATATGGCATTCGATATAAAGGAGAAGGGTAATGCCGATTAATGATCCCGAGAAGTCGGAGAATATGCGCAAGTCCATCCGCGTGTATTCCGGTTCCTCCAACCGTCCCCTCGCTCAGAAGATCGCTGAGTACCTTGGGGTCGAGCTTTCGGGCCTTACGCTAAAGCAGTTCGCCAACGGTGAGATTTACGCCCGCTACGACGAGACCGTCCGCGGCGCCGACGTCTTCCTGATTCAGTCCGTGGCCGGCGGCAACGTCAACGACATGCTCATGGAGCTGCTCATCGCCACCGACGCTGCCAAGCGCGCATCCGCCCGCTCCATCACCGCCGTCATCACCCACTACGGCTATGCCCGCCAGGACCGCAAGGCCGGCCCGCGTGAGCCCATCACCGCCCGCCTCGTCGCCAACCTACTCGAGCGCGCCGGCGTCAACCGCATCATTACCCTCGACCTGCACCAGGGTCAGATCCAGGGCTTCTTTGATATCCCGGTTAACCACCTGTCCGCGCTGCCGCTGTTTGGCCAGTACTACAACGACATGCACTTCGACACCGACAACCTGGTTGTCGTCTCCCCCGACGTGGGTCGTGCCAAGGCCGCCAAGAAGCTGTCCGACATGCTCGGCTGCGACCTGGCCATCGCCCACAAGGGCCGTCCGCGCCACAACGCCGCCGAGGTCATGGGCATCATCGGTGACATCAAGGGCAAGACCTGCATCATCAACGACGACATGATCGACACCGCTGGCACCCTGTGCGCCAACGTCAAGGAGCTCAAGGCTATGGGCGCTGGCGACATCTACGTCTGCGCCACCCACGGCATCTTCTCCGGTCCGGCCATCGAGCGTCTGAACGACGCCCCGATCGTCGAGTGCCTCGTCACCGACGCCATTCCCGTCGAGGTCGGCGGCAAGATCAAGACCATCTCGGTCGCCGAGGAGTTCGCTCAGGCCATCTCCGCCGTTTACCACGAGGAGCCCGTCTCCACGCTCGTCGGCGGCGACTTCGCGCTGTAGTCGCTCGACCCTCGCATCCCTCCGGAAGCCCCGGACACGCCTGCGGGGTTATCACGCGAACGTCCTCGCCGCTTTGCGGCTGCGGGATGTTCGCTTTGATAACCCCTCCCGGCGTGTCCGGGGCTTCCTGCTGTCTCGGGGCAGCTGTTTTCTGAAATGACTTTGCTGCAACCTTTCCTCGCCTTCGGCGGGCGTGGTAGCCTTTGTCGTTGATTAAACTTTTTGTGTAACGAAGGGACAAATATGGCAGCTGCACAGCCGCTTAAGATTCGCATGGTTGCCGGACTTGGCAACCCCGGCGAGGAATATGCCGAGACCCGCCACAACGCTGGCTTCAAAGCGATCGACGAGTTGGCCCGTCAGGCCGGCGTCACGTACTGGAAAAACCAGGCCGGCGCCGAAGTCGCGCTCATCAATATCAACGATGCCGAGGAAGAGGGCGGCAAGCGCCAGATCGTGCTGGTCAAGCCGCAATCGTATATGAATACCTCGGGTGGCCCCATCTCCAAGCTCTGCCGCGAGTACAAGATCAAGGCCGAGGAGTTGCTCGTGATTCACGACGAGCTCGACATTCCCGCCGGCGACGTACGTGTTAAAGTGGGCGGTGGCCACGCCGGCCATAACGGCCTGCGCTCCATCATCGATAAGATGGGCAGCCGCGACTTTAGTCGCATCCGCACCGGCATTGGCAACCCTCCCGGCAAGATGGCCGTGGCAGATTATGTGCTCAAGCAGCTGCGCGCCCGCGAGGCCGAGGACTTCCAGGACACCTGCGCCCGCGCCGCCGACGCCGCCGGCCTGGCGATCGTACACGGCGTAATCTATGCCCGCGACCACGTCAACGGCTCCGCCTCCGCCAACGGCAAGCACTAAAACCTACCATTTAGGGATGTTTATTTTGGCAGGCTTTATCTGCAGAAACGCCGCAGTCGGCACATCGCAATAAACACGCTGCCACCATACATGCATAACGCTCCAAAGGGGGCCGGCCTCACCGATGCGCGAGGCCGGCCCCCTTTGCCGTTTTGCCTGATAAAACCTACCAAAATAAACCTGTCCCTTTTTGGTAGGTCACTTTTCCCGCCTGCCAAAGATACACGTAAGCGACATGTCCATGAGGGTATAATTTGCACCGTATGTCTGCACAACGCCTGTGCGCGTACGGTTTTATTCGGGCTGCCGTCCATTTCCGTGGAGGCACGGTTCGGTCGCCCTAACAAGAGAGGGGTTCTATGTATAAGATCCTGGAGAAGACGCAGTTCTCGGAGAAGGTGTTCAAGTTCCGCATCGAGGCGCCCGCAATCGCCAAGCATGCGCACGCTGGACAGTTCCTCATGGTTCGCGCCAACGAGACGGGCGAGCGTGTCCCGTTTACCCTGGCCGGCTGGAACGGTGACGAGGGCTGGGTCGAGTTCATCTTCATGGTGATCGGCAAGACCACCGAAATGCTTTCCACCTACGAGGCCGGCGAGTCGCTGCGCGACGTCGTGGGCCCGCTGGGAGTTCCCACCGAGATGGCCGAGGGCCCCTGCGCCGTCATTGGCGGCGGCGTCGGCCTGGCAATTGCCTTCCCGGTCGCCAAGCACCTGGTCGAGACCGGCCACGAGGTGCACGCCATCATGGGCGCCCGCACCAAGGACCTCCTGCTCATGGAGGACCAGTTCCGCGAGCTCCTCGACGAGGACCACATCCACATCACCACTGACGACGGCTCCTACGGCGAGCAGGGCGTTGTCACCGCTCCGCTGGAGCGTCTGCTGCAGGACAAGGCCGTGAGCCAGGTCTTCTGCGTCGGCCCCGTTCCGATGATGAAGTTCTCGACCCTCACCGCCCAGAAGTACGACACCCCCATCACCGCGTCGCTCAACCCCATCATGGTTGACGGCACCGGTATGTGCGGCTGCTGCCGCGTCGAGGTGGGCGGCGTGACCAAGTTTGCTTGCGTCGACGGCCCCGACTTCGATGCCACCCTGGTCGACTGGGATGACCTCCGTGCCCGCCAGGCCGCTTACCGTTCCGAAGAGGGCGAGTCCCTCAAGGCCTATGAGGAAAAGAGCTGCGCATGCCACTAGTTAACGGTCGTTTCGTTGCCGATATGAAGTCGCCCCGCACCCCCGATAACGAGGAGCCGGCTGCCGAGCGCGCCTGCGACTTCCGCCCCGTCGACAAGGGCTTCACCGAGGAGATGGCGCTGGCCGAGGCCGAGCGCTGCCTCAACTGCAAGAAGCCGTTCTGTGTTGAGGGCTGCCCCGTCAACATCAACATCCCCCGCTTTATCGAGCAGATCCGCGCGAAGGACTTCGGCGGCGCCCTCGATACCATCCGCGAGGACTCCATGCTTCCCGCTATCTGCGGCCGCGTCTGCCCGCAGGAGAACCAGTGCGAGGGCAAGTGCATCCGTGGTAAGAAGTCCGAGCCCGTGGCCATCGGCCAGCTCGAGCGCTTCCTGGGTGACCGCCCCGAGCTCGCCTCCACGCCCAAGATGGCCCCCAAGAACGGCAAGAAGGTCGCCGTCGTCGGCTCTGGCCCGTCCGGCATCACCTGCGCCGGCGAGCTCGCCCGTAACGGTTTTGACGTCACCGTCTTCGAGGCCTTCTTTACCGGCGGCGGCGTGCTGGTCTACGGCATCCCCGAGTTCCGTCTGCCCAAGGCGGTCGTCAAGCGCGAGATTGACGGCCTGGAGGACATGGGCGTCAAGTTTGAGTACAACTCCGTCGTGGGCAACATGGCCACGGCCGAGGAGCTGTTCGAGCAGGGCTTCGACGCCATCTACGTGGCGACCGGCGCTGGCCTGCCCAAGTTCCTCAACGTCCCCGGCGAGAACCTACCCAACGTCTTCTTCGCCAACGAGTACCTCACCCGCGTGAACCTGATGAAGGCCAACAAGTTCCCCGAGTACGACACCCCCACCAAGCACGGCAAGAACGTCGTCGTCTTTGGTGGCGGCAACGTGGCTATGGACGCCGTCCGTACCGCCAAGCGCCTGGGCGCCGAGCACGCCATCATCGCTTACCGTCGTACCGAGGATGAGATGCCCTGCCGTCGCGCCGAGCTGCACCATGCTAAGGCCGAGGGCGTCGAGGTTCTGCCGCTCGTCTCCCCGCTCGAGTTTGTCGCTGGCGAGGACGGCTCCGTGTGCGCCGTCAAGGTCCAGAAGATGGAGCTCGGCGAGCCCGACGAGTCCGGTCGCCGTCGTCCGGTGCCCATCGAGGGCGCCATCGAGGAGATCCCCTGCGATGTCGCGATCTCGGCTATCGGCACCAACGCCAACCCCTTCGCTGCCAAGATCGGCGGCAAGATGGAGCTCAACAAGTGGGGCTACATCGTCGCCGACGAGGAGACCGGCCAGACCACCGATCCCCGCATCTGGGCCGGCGGCGACATCGTCACCGGTGCCGCTACGGTCATTCTGGCGATGGGCGCCGGCAAGAAGGCCGCCGCTTCGATCACCAAGAGCCTGCTGGGCGAGTAATCACCCTCAACGCTAGCCATCAAACGGCAAAGTCCCCGTCGAGCACACGCCCGGCGGGGACTTTTTCTATACCGGCCGCCCAAACCACCACGATGGGGACAGGCACCTTTGTGGTGGTTTGGAACTTGCCTGGTCGTTTTGTCTCAATCTGTAACACCTGGAGCCCGTTGAGCCTTGTAGTTGTTACAGATCAAGATATTGTGCCAGCCGCCTCCGCTTTGTCTCAATCTGTAACAGTTAGAGACCAAATATCCCGCTTGGTGTTACAGATTGAGATGTTAGGTTGGCGGCTGAACAGTTCATCTCAATCTGTAACATCTAGAGCCGTTTTGGGCAGCTTGGTGTTACAGATTGAGATTTTGCTAAAGCCGAGGATGGGCGCTGTCGCCAAAACCTAACGCTTGCGACGCTTGGTCGCGGCGATGCCGACCGCGGCAACGGTTGCGCCGGCGATGCCCAGGGCAGCGACCGTCATCGCGGCGGAGTCACCCGTGCCGGCAAGCTCCGTACCGCCGGACTTCTTGCCGTTCTCGCCCTTACCCTTGGACTTGTCCCTCGTCACCGTGGCCGTCATCGAAGCCGAACTGCCCGCAGGGACCTCGGCGCCACCAGAGCCATCCGTACCGCCGCCCTGCTCGCCGCCGTCAGGCGTCGGCTCAGGCTCTGGCTTCAGACTGGGATCGGGCGTCGGCTCAGGCACCGGCTCATCGGTCACCGTAATCGTAATGTTCAGACGCTCGGAATACTCACTGTACGACATGCCAGGGCGCTGTGCCGCAATGCGCACATACATGTTGCTATCGAGCGCAATAGGCTCGGTGTACTTTACGCGGCCTTCGTCACGGCAGGGACAGGTATCGTTGGTGGTGTACCAAATCGTCGTGCCATCCTCGGCAGAAAGCTCCAGCTTCGTGCCCTTGGGCACCGTAATGTAGTTCTCCTTGGGCGACCATGCACCAAACGTCGTCGCACCAATCGTCGCCACCGGTCGCGCCGGTCGCACTGCCTCGGCAGACACGCGAACGTCGACTTGCTTGGACAGCGCCGTGCCGTCCACCGCCGCCGTCAACGTCGTCAAACCGGGCAGAGCGCCATGCAGCACAAACGTCGCCGCGCCGTCCTCGCCCGTCACGGCCTGGGTAGCATCGACAGAGCAGATAGCCGAGGACTCCAGCCCAACACTAACCTTGGCGCCCGCAAACGGCTTGCCCGCCTTATCGGTCACGTGCGCCACCAGCTCAAAGTCACCGCCATCAAGCGTGGTCACGGCCTGCTCCACGTTGAGCTTGAGCTTGTCGGCACGAACGCCCACGACAAGCTCGCCACTTGCCCAGCGTGGCATGACCGTGCCGGCGTAGTTGCGAGCACCGTCGAGCTCAAACGCCACCGTCGAGCCCGCCTCACGCGCATCGGCATAGCGAATACGCAGCACGCGCGACAGCGGCTTGCCATTGGGATCGTCCTGCTTGTCGAGCCACGTATACGTCACGTCGCTCAAGCCCTGCGCGCACAATGCGACCAGGGCATCGTCGCTCGCATCCATATACTGCGCAAACTCAACCTCGATGCAATCGGTATAGGCATGGGCCGAAGCCACCCCGGGCGCCGCCGTCGACACCAAGCCAATGTTCACCTCAGTCTGAATCGGCGGCACGCGCAGCCAAGCCGAACGCGCCTCCTCATACCCGTCCTTGGTCACGCGCACCTGATACCAGCCGGTCGGCGTATTCCAGTTGTACGCGCCGTCCGCACCCGTCGCAAGCGGATTGTCCTGCTCATACTCCTCGGCATCCCAACGCACCGCATTGGTACCGGCCGCATCGTCGGCGCTCCACAGCTCAACCGTCGCGCCTTCAACCGTATTGGACAGCAGGCCCTCGTACACCACGCCCGCAGGATCGGGTGCTGCCTTGGCAGCCACATTGCGATAACGCGCCTCGAAGATCGACTGCATCTTCTCGTCCGAGATCAAGCCGTCCTTGTTGGCCTTGTAGACCTCGGCATCGGTCAGCTCGCCCCAGTTGACCGTAATACGATTCTGACACGCGCGCTCCACCTGCTCGCAGGCAACATCGTAGGCGCATTCGGCATTGGTCAGCTTAATCGCGCGCTCCGAACCTACGCTGGTCGAAGCCGCGTCATAGGCAGCGCCCACCACGGTACCCGCCGAACCGGCCGTCAGCACGCCGGCGATTGTCATAATGGAGCCCACTGCCACATCGGTGCTGTCGTGGCAGAGCTGGCGATACAGCAGATCCTCAAACGCACGCGCCTTCTCCATGGCGTCACGCAGCGCGTAAATGCACTTCCAGTCGTCCTCGGTCTTCTCGGGCTTGGCAAGCAAGCGCGTATGCTGAAGCTCATAGCCCTCGCGCTCGCCCTTCACCTTCTGCATACGGACGTTCACGTTCTCCCAGTTCTTGCTGGCATCGTTCACGCCGTAAATGCCGGTAAAGATGCCGATGCCCTGGGTCGCCGCGGGAAACGCCTGGCCGGCCGCCTTCCACGCATCGGCCTTAAAGACCTGTCCGAACATCTCGCACTCGATCTTATAGCTCTTGAGAGAACGGATCGTACGGATGAGCTTCATATGGGCGCTCACGTCGCCGTTGCGCTTCCAGGCCATGAGCCATCCGCGCACCTTGGAGTTGTTGAGGCTATGGACCACATTCCAGTTGTCGTACAGGTTGTCCAGAATGTCGCACTGCATGGCGATCGAGTTAAACAGCAGCGCCTGGTTCTTGTTGTTATTGGAGTTCTCGATAAACTCCGACTCGATATAGGCCGTCTGCTCGCCATCGGGCGCGGCTACCTTAAAGCCCTTGACGGTATCGTCGTCAGCCGCCTTGTAGCTCAGCGAGCTGCCGAGCGCCTGGCCCAAATCGTTAAACCCGCTCGTCGACTGGCCGTTGTACTCGCTGGCCTTAATGCCCGCACACTTGTTGAGCGCCGCAGCGGTTGCGTCATTCCAGCTTCCGTATTGGTTGAGCCGGCCGATACCCATCGACTGGCCAACCAGATCCTCGGCCTGCTGGGCAATAAACTCCGCTCGTGATGCATGGTCGACGAGCTCCTTGATGGCGGCCGCATCCGCAGCGTTCGCGCCCTGGGCCGCCGCGAGTTCCTGATACCAATCCTCGCTGGTGCCGTAAGCATCCTCAAAGATCATCTTGTCCACATTGACGCCGTAGCTGTCGCCCTGCCGGGTCAGCAGCGCCGATGACCCGCCGACCGCAGCCTTGAGCTCGGCCGCAAACTGCGCGGCCTCGTCGTTGCCAGCATCATCACCCCCGCCGTCGCTGGCGGCAGGAGCGCGACGAGCCTTACGGGCAGCTCCACCTTGGGCTTCGTCCTCTTTACCGTCCTTGTCCTCCTCGGCAAACGCATCGGCGACCATCTGGTCAATCGCGTCGTTAAAGGCCTCGTCGACATCATTAAACGAGTTATCCATCATATACTCGTGCCACTGCTGCACGGCATTCGAGAACTCCTGCTGGCGCTCCTCGGCCGCGGCGGAATGCTTTTTGGCCGAAGCGTTGGCGTCAAAACTCAGCATGGTCATAAGCTGAGCATTGGAGATGCGGTAGGTCTGCGGCATAAAGATCTGCTCAAAGTTGCCGCAGTTCACATAGGTTGAATCATTCGCCTTGTTAAACTCGTCGAGCAGCTTGAGATATCCCTCGTCCACATACTCCGCCACATAGCGCACACGGGTGCCCTCGCGCGACTTTTGAGTCAGAGGAATCGTCACCGTCTTGCCATCCACGCAGTCCACGTACAGGTCGAGCGTGTCGGCGGCCTCTTCGTTTCCCACCTCGAGCGTGATGTCAAAGGTCCAGTAGGCATTCTTCTTTTGTGGCAGATGATGGAAGGTCCACAGGCTCTTGCCGGTGTCCTTGCCGTCCTTGACCAAGTTTTGCGTACCGCCACGATACGTCACATCAAAGTTCCAGACCGAAGCACCCGGAACATAGCGCACATAATTGCGAGCCGTTACCTCTGCGGCAGCGGCGGCAACATCGGTCGAGCCCACGCGCGCTTCGAGCGTCACACGCTCGGCGGCAAGCGTATCCTGCGGCAGGTCGTATTCAATCTTGGCACGGCCGAGTTTATTGGTCTTGCCGGTGTACTTTGCAGCCGACGAGCCCGTCCCCACGGTGAGCTGCACGCTCTTGCCCGGCGCTGCATAAACGTAGGCCACATTGCCCAGCAGGCTGTGAACGTCGGTGTTGTCGACCTCGATGCGCGATCCGCTAACCTCGAGTGTGGTGCTTCCCAGCGGCAATGTCACCTCGCCCAGCGTAATGAGCGGCGAGATGGCATAGGTGCCCGCGGCCTTAGGCTTAAAGCGCACAAACACATCGGCGCCCGCACTCTTCTTCATATCGAGAACGAGGTTGTCGCCCTCCCAAGTTGTGCCAGCCCACATGGCATCGGAGCTGGCGCCGGCTTCGCGAGCGCCTGCGGACACATCCTCGACGGCATCCTTGGCCAGCGGAATCTCAATCTTGGCAGCCTGGCTGTCCTTGAGCTCGTAATGAATGCGCAGCTCGGTCTCCACGCCAACGACCGCGGACGAATCAGCGATAACCGAGCCAGCCGTCAGCCCGCGCTCGGCACGATACGTCTCCACGTCAAACGTGGGGACGTCGAGCGTCACGTCGAGCTGTTTGCCGTCCTCGATCTTCACCTGCTTTTGCGCGATATGCTTACCCACGGTCAGCCCTAGGCGGCTAAACGTGGAATAGCTCGTCGCTTGGATGTCGTAGCTCGTCTTGTTAAAGGCGACGATGGTGTACGAACCGGCCTTAAGGCGCGGCGTCTCGGCCTTCATGATAGGCGTGGTGCCATCGTCTTCGTAACCCATCAGATAGGTGACACCGTCGGCAACTAGCTTGCCGTCGGACGTACGGAACACCAGCACGCGGTTGGCGCCCTGGTAGTCGCCCTTGGTCGTAACCGTCGCCGTACCCCAAGGCTTCAAGTCGATATCGACCTTGCCGGCCGAGGGCTTCACCGTCGCCGTCGCCCCACCCAGCTTGAGGCTGTCTTTGGGCTCGAGCGTTATCTCCAGATCCTGGTCCGCGTCGGCAATGGTCTGCGAAACCACGAGTGCTGTGCCCTGGATACGGTAGTCGTTTTCCTTGTCGCCCTTGGCAGGTTTGAGCGTCTTGCCGCCGCTCTTCACCGTCAGATCGATGTTATCGAGACTATCGAGCTCAATGCGTTCGGTCTTATCCTGGCCTGCGACCGGTTCGAGATAAGCCACATTGAGTTCAATCGCGCGCGAAGTCGGAATCTTGGTAAAGTCCTCCGCCTTAATCTCTCCGATATTCCATGTGCCCGTCATCTGGTCGCCCGGGCGCGCCAGCACCATGTCATAGTAACCGCTGAGCGAAATGCGCAGGGTGGCTGCTGTCTTGGAGAGAGCGTCCGCTGTAAAGCTGCCGTCATCGCCAACCGCCAGCGGCGTTGACTGCCCCGCCTGCACGAGTGTGGCCGTCGCGCTCTGGGGAAGTTTGCCCGTCACCTGGGCCGCCTCGCCCATCCACTCAAACGTGTAGGCAGGCTTCGAGGAATCGATGGAGTCCTTGCGATCGGCCACGGCATCGGCAAGCTTTTTGACCATCGAGGGGTTGCCAGCCGAATCGGTCGCATAGGCATAGATGGTCTGGCCTTCACTAAAGGGAATCGCATACGTTACGCCATCGATTGTCACGCGCTCATTATAGTCGCCCGGATAGCCCGCCTCACCAAACTGAAGATCGGGGTTCAGCACGCGCAGGGCAACGGCATTATGGTTCGTCTCGTTTCCGTATCTCGTGTTCTCAAAAGCTCCCCACTCTATCATTTCCACGCTTTTGGGTAGCACAATCTCTTTGCCGGCAATCGCAGGATCAAGAGAGGCGAACGCGTGCGCTCCGATATATTTAACGCCGTCGCCGATCGTCACCGACGACACATGCGAGCACCCGTCAAAGGCATTGCGCTCAATCCGCTCCACCGTGCCCGGCACATTGATCTGCGTAAAGGTGAGCACTGTTGTGTCCGAGACATAGAACTGTGGCACGCCGCAATAGGCGAATGCAAGATAGTCGATAGTTTTGACCGAAGGCGGCAGCGTTGCCACCACCTTGTCGTCAAGTTGTTCACATTCCTTAAAGGCCTGCTCGGGAATCGTGGTAAAGGCCGCGTTGTTGGGCCAGGTTACCGTTTGGAGCGTCTTGCTTTTGTAGAATGCATAGCTCTTGAGCTCCTCGACCGAATCGGGCAGTGCGATCTCTTTGATGCTGCTGCCGCCCAAGCCTCCAACCGAGCGGGCATGCGAATTAGGGGCGAAGGTGATCGATGTGAGCGCAGCGCTTCCCATACCCGTAAGGCTTACGACATTTTTGTCGTCGATGGTCGAGGGCACCTCCAACGTGGTAATGCCCGCGTCGCCATACTCGATAGAAATTTCGTTGGTGAGGCTATCAATCGAGAAGTAGTACTGCGCGGGGGTCTGCTCGCCGGCCACGTAGCCATCGTCGTATTCGTCCTTTACGCCCGTGGCGCCCTTCGAGGTCATCCAGAGCCCAAGATCCTCATTCCAGGTTGCCTCGGCACCGGAAGCCTCCTCTTGCTTCTGCTGCTCGGCGAGTTCCTTGCCCTCGACAAGATCGGTGGCGAGCGTACCCGCAGGCGTGCTCTCGGTCTGCCCAGCGCCCGTCAGGCCTGCTGCCGATGCAATCTCGGAGGCCGGGGGCGTAGGGGTGTCACCGGTATCGAGCACTGTGGGGTCGGCAGCGCCGGCATCGGGCGCGGGGTCGGCGGAAGCAGAGTCTGACGTTTGGGCGTCAGCCGAATCGGCGGGAGCGGCGTCGGCTGCTTGGCCGTTATCCGTCTGCACAAAGGTGCTATCGGTGGTGAGCACCTCAGCAAACGCGCCCACAGGCAACGAGCCCGTCACCATAGTGAGGGTCACCGCGGCAATGGTCAGGCGGCGGCAAAGCGCTCGAACAGTAGTCCACCTCATGGTCGTTCCTTTCCTGAAACCAAAAGTCATCCAGCGTAATCGTCGTCCAAAAACAAAGCGAACGGTAGGTTCATATATACGAACCTACCGTTCTACCTGCGCAAACCACCACAAAGGGGACAGGCACCTTTGTGGTGGTTCCGAACTTGGCCGGCCAGTTTGTCTCGACCTGTAACAGTTAGAGGTCAAATTCCCCGCCTGGTGTTACAGATCGAGACATTAGATTGACGGCCATTCGGTTCATCTCAATCTGAAACATCTAGAGCCGTTTTGGACAGTATGGTGTTACAGATTGAGATTTTGCTAAAGCCGAGGACGGGCGCTGTCGCCAAAACCTAGCGCTGGCGACGCTTGGTCGCAGCAACACCGGCAGCGGCAACAGTTGCGCCAGCGATGCCCAGGGCGGCGACCGTTATCGCGGTGGTGTCTCCCGTGGTAGCCAGGACAGCATCGCCCTTCTTGGCCTGCGTGGTTTTATCAATCGTCTTGGTCGTGGCGGTTGTCGTGGCCGGCTTGGCCGCGGGCTTAGCTTCAGGTTTGGCCTCGGGTTTCGCCTCAGGCTTAGCCTCCGGTTTCTGCTCGGGCTTCGTATCGGGCTTCACCCCAGGCTGCGGTGTCGGATTGGGATCCGGCGTAGGCTGCGGATCGGGAGTCGGCGTGGCTTCAGGCGTAAAGGTCAGATCGGTGTTGAGCCACAGGGTGTAGATCCAGCCGCTCTCGGGATCAACTACACTCGCTTCGCCCATCTGGTAGCCGCACTCCACGCCATTGACCACCAGCTTGGTGTTCGGCGTAAAGTAGAAACCGCGCGCCGGCTTAAAGTACAGGCCGTAGCGATAGGTCACGCCAGGCTTAAAGTCGTCGATGTGGTTCGTGATGTTCTGATCCCAGAACTCCCGAGAGTTCACTTCGCTGCCGTCACTGCCCGTCCAGAACTCGCACTGGAGAATAGAGTCGGAACCCGCCGGAGTGCCCGCCGTAAAGACCGGCTTGTCGCCCGCCTTAAAGATAGTCGTGGCGCCATTAATCTCGATAACGTCGATGGCACGCCATTCATCAATCGGCTGCTCGCACAGCATATTGTCAGCGTTTGGGGCGAAGACGCCGTTGACGGTCTTGACGTGGTGCGCCCAATGACCGTTGACGTTCATATTGCAGTCATCGGCCACGGTATTGTCGCCCTTGAGCCTCAGCTCAACGGAGTACATGTAGAACTTTCCCTCTTCGAAGTGGTCAATCTTCTTCATGCCCGGCGTGTACTTCGCGGGGTCGGAATACCAGAAGGCAACGGGTACCGACTCCCCGGATTCCATATTGAGCTCCATTTCTTCCCAGCACTCGTAGGCGATCTCGTACTTGTCGGCATCGGCGGCGGGGATCGTCGCGGTCGCGCGCGGCGCCTCGCCGGGCGCGTAGTCGGTCTTCACGTCGTTGACGTTCAGGTTATGGATGGCTTCGTTTTCCGATGCAACAAGCGTAATTTCGCTATTGATGGCATAACGGAGGTGATAGTCGTCCCTGGTTTCGTTGACGGTAATCGAGCTGCCCGCGTAGCTGTTGTCACCTTCATAGTCGGTGCCATAGTCAGTTCCGGTATACGTCAGTGCCGCGCCAATATAAAGAACCTCATTGCGCGTGAGTCGATACGAGCCGCCTGCCGCGCCACCCGTAAAGGCCAGCGTCAGCCTCATGTGATCGCCAACAGGCTCAAAGTGAGCCGTCACATCGGACATAGATGTGTCCTGGACTTCAGCCAGGGTGCCCGAAGCAGCATCGGCCCGGTAGTACTTGGTTTCGACAAGTTCGCAGAGCGGCTCATCCGGCATGCCGCCCTCAACATCGGGAAAATCATAGGTATACGACTGGCCCTTTTCGAGTGTAACATTGCTCGGAAGCACGCAGTCCGTGTAGTGGGGAACCACGGTCGTTTTGACCTTAACACCGCTCCCGCCTGTCACATCGGTCACGCCACAGGGCATGATGGCATCGTTTGCCGGCGTGGCGGCGTTGTCACTGGGAGTGTTTTGTTCGGCGGGTGTCGCATCGTTCACCGTTGCCGCTGATGCGTCCTGCTGAGCCTGCTGAGGTCCTGCCGTGGATTGCGCCACCGGAGCCGTGTCAGTCATCGGCGCAGCCGGGGCCACCGGTACCGGCGCCGGAGCCGCCGTATCCTCCGCAACCGTCGGCGTCACCGGAGCCGCGGCAACCTCATCCGTCCCAGCGGCGGGATCGGCGCATTCCGTCGCCAGCGCCACGCTCGGCAGCAGCAACTGACCGACCATAAGCGCGCACGCGCCGACGCAAGCTATTTTGGCACCCACACAACGCCAGGTACCGTGAACCAGCGAGCAGGTGGACTCACGTTGAGCTTGCTTATCAAAGTGGCTTCCGTTCATAACGGCCTCCTTGGTCGAAAGGCTATACCACCACAAAGGTGCCTGTCCCCTTTGTGGTGGTCCTGTACAACCAAGATGCGCCAAATGACTCCGTATGCCTAGGTTCGTAGATGCGAACCTAGGCCTCTACCTGCGGAAATACAAAGAGCCGCCGCGAGGACATTTGTGCCCACGCGGCGGCTGAGAATGGCTATGAAAGCTTGCTCTAGCGGTTGCGGCGCTTGGACGCGACGAAGCCGGCGCCGATGACGGACGCACCGGCGATTCCGAGGGCCGCTGCCGCCGTCGCGGCGTTGTCACCCGTGGCGGCCAGGGCGTCGGAAGCGTTTTTGGTGGCAGCAGTCTTGGTCGTAACGGTCTTGGTGACCGTCGTGGTGGTCTTTGCATCCTTGTCTACGGGCTTGAGGTTAGGCTTCTGCCCGGGATTGGGCATGCGATCGGGCTCCGGAGCCGGCTCGGGGTCCGGCGTTGGGTCCGGCTCCTGCCCGTCTCCAAAATCAATCACCACATCATGGGCGACCTCGGCAGAACCGACGATATCCGAAATCGTAGACGAACCGGCAACACCGATGACCTGCCCGCTCTGGGAACTAGGCCATTGCCCCGTATCGACATCCTTTTTCACATCGCGCACGGCACCGTCCATCGGAATCGTAATCGTCGCGTTCCCTCGTAAATCGATCATCGCGGCATGGTACAGGGTCGAATTCACGACGTTGCGGTTGATCGCATAAATCCCCGCAGTCGCGCCCGAAGCCTCAATCTTCGATTTGAAAATCTGGATACGAGGCGTTTCAAACCTGGTATTTGCCTCTGCCATGATTCCAAAACTTTGATTGCGATCGGCGTCGATGCCGCTTGCGGCAGACAGGCTTCGAGACGTGAGATTCGACTTCTCGACAAGCATCCACACCGCACCGTCTTGCGAGCGTGCGCTGATACCCGCCGAGAGCGAAGCCGCGCTACCAGCCGAAAGCGTGACATCGGCTCCGTTGACGATTTTCATGAGGGTATTCTTCTTGATACCAAACGTATTGATGCACATGGAAGCCCACGAGGCATCGCCAGTCTTAATCGACAGACTGGCGCCATCGACGGTGACATCGCCGCCGTGCTCATAAGCGGAATCCGGCTCTTCCTGCTCGCCTTCCTGGGCAGCGTGTCTGTTTGGAATGTTATCAGCATGGATACCGCAGATGATCTCCATTGGACGCCAAGATCCTTCAGCCGATTTCGCCTCGATTTTGACATCAGCGCCCTTATCGATTGTCACGCTGCCGGCCGTCGCGCGAATGCCCGCCACGTTTTCCGCTGCACCCGAAGCCGTCGCGTTGACGCTGACGCCGCTGATGGTCACATCGCCGCCGGTCCTGCCGTCTCCCGACGCTGCAATCACATCGTTCTGGGCCGTCGCATTCAGGGTGCCGTCGCCGGCAATGGCAAGG
>OCPT01000139.1_pt1 | contig 63650 bp, 63 predicted proteins | sample 1538741 | NCBI WGS metagenome assembly OCPT01 (sample SAMN04571723, study PRJEB22368) | human gut metagenome | biome: human gut; material: stool | host: Homo sapiens | place: Luxembourg | collected 2012-12-06 | reverse complement strand
GGTATCCCCTAACAAGACAACCGTTTATCGGTTGGTATTTGTATTACAAATACGTATCTTGCCCACGCTTTATAGCGTGGCTATTTCATAGACATAAAACTCAAGCAGTACAATTAAAGAAAAAAATTCAGATACAAAAATTGCTCCTGACGGATATAAAAAAAACAATTAAAAGAAAAAAATAAACTAATATATATAATAATATATATTACTCAAGTGAGATAGAACTAATATATATTGTTATATATATTAGTTAAGATGAGATGAAATTAATATATATAATAATATGTATTATCCCCAATAAGGTAAAATTAATATATATAACAATATATATTAATTAAACAAGATGGAATTAATATATATTATTATATATATTAGGCTCAATGATATCGTTATATATAATATTAGTATATGTAAGTTGATATAATTGGATTGCAACTTTGCCATAAATTAATATAGGTTCTTGCATTTATAAAGACATTTCATTGGAAAAAGCTAGTAAAATCATTGATATATAACATTTAGAAAGGAAGATAAATAATAATATGAATGAAAATTTTACTGGAAGAGAATTGAGAGAGTTTATTACAGATAATAAGATAAAAATAGCTATGTCAGAAAAGCAGAGTGATATGCTTATTGAGCAGATTCATCAGGAAGGTTTCGGTTTGTGTATTAAAGATAATAATTTATATTTAACATCTTATGATCAGGAAGGTTTCCATGAATCATTGATTACTACAGATGCATTGATTGATTTAGCTTGTAAAACTAATTATAAGAAGTTAGCAGATGCAAAGCAGAGGTTAGATTCTTCAATTAGTTCACTTTCTGAGTATTGTAAGAATTTACAGGATGTGTGTGTGTTAACCAATAAAGAACAGCAAATGGATGCAGCTTATGTTCAGACTGATAAAGCAATAGCTTTACAGAAATGTATTAATTCATATTCAGATGTTAAGAGTAAAATTAGATAATTAATGAAGGGGGAGTAATGTATAAATATGAGTGAAAAAACAGGTGATAAAACGGATACTATATCTATTAGAATTACTCCTGAGTTAAATGATTACTTAGATCATATGAAAGAAGTATATGGTATTAGTAAGTCTGAGGTTTGCAGAAAAATTATAAAATCTTCACTTGAAGAAGAAAAATTTACGATTGAAAGCAAGGAGAGTTTTTTACTAAGAAAGCAGTTAGTATATGAAGTTAATGCTATTGGTAAAAATGTAAATCAGATAGTCCATAATTTCAATTCAGAATTTTACAATGAATTTGAAAAGAAAAAATTGTTTGCACTCTTGAATAAGTTGATGGAGCTTTTTCAAAATGGACAGTTTGGTAATTCAGAAAATAATAATAAGTGAGGATATTATATATGGCTATATTTAGATTCTTAAGTATAATTTATCCAACGAAAAATAATAGGTATGGTAGTCTTGCTCGGTGCATTAATTACATTACGAATAAAGAAAAAACTCTTGGTGGTAGATATAATGCTTCCTTAAATTGCACATTGGACAATGCGCTTAAAGATATGGTTGAAACAAAAGAATTTTATGGGAAGACTTCTGATAACAAGAGAGATAGATTAGCATATCATTGTGAACTTTCTTGGTCTTCAGAAGAGAAAATAAGTTATGAAGCTGCACTCCAAATAACAAAAGAATTTTGTGAAACATATTTACCAGGATATGAAGCGGTATTAGCAACTCACACAGATAAAGCTCATACACATGTTCATATTATTTTCAATTCTGTAAATCAGCAAACAGGCTTAAAATATCAATATCCAGATGGAGAAGTTCCTAAAATTATTGGTCCACTTGTTGATTCAATTTGTAAAAAACATGGTTTTATGACCTTGTTTGAATCAAGTGGTGTAAAATGGGAAGAAGTAGAAGAAGAACGTAAAAAGAAAAAAAGAAAGAAACCTATATCACAAACTTCTTCATCAGGTAAAACTCATAGACGTAATAATTATTATAATGATAAAAAAACTGAATTTAAAAATAGTGATATGGTTGCGGCTGATTTTGATGAAGCTATCATTGAAACTAAATCAATTCAGGAATTCTATGATTATATACAGAATATAGGATATAAAATCACAAGGCGAGGTTTTTCAAAAAAAAGGAATGAGGAATACTTTGCAGTTTTTGGTCGTGGTTTATCTAAGGCTATACGTAATTATAGTTTAGGTTCTGAATATTCAATTAAAAATATTGAAAAAAGGATTGAAATGAAAAATAAACCACTTCCTATTATTCCTATTGAGGTTAACGTTAGATATATAATTCCTTTTATGTATTGGAGAAAGTCAAAAAGACAATTAACGGATTTTGAAAAGAGACAGTATTATAGATTATATAAATTAGGAATAAGACCTAAAGATTATTATCCTAATTATCAGGAAATTAAGAAAGCTTTAAAAAAGATTCAAGATATTACAAATCAAATAGATCTTATAAAAGATAACAATTTAACTGATTCAGATGCAATTGAAGGTTATTATAATTCTATTGTTTATGAAGTAAATATTATTAAAGAAGAAAAGAAACAGTTCTATATTAATAGAAAACTATACAAGCATATGCTTGATACATACAATGAGCTCAGAAAAAATGAGGATAAGTATTATCAATATGTTTCTGGAGCTACTATATATAAGAAAGAATATAATGAATATATAAAATGCAAAGATACACTTAAAAAGCTTGGTTTTTCTGAGAATGATGTTATGAAATTTCAAGAAACACTTAAATATAAATTAAAGGATATTAATAAGAGACTTAAAGAATCTCAAAATAAGTTATCTCTTATATCAGATATCAAAGATAGCTATTATATTGAAGATCCAGAATATTCGCAAGACAAGTTTAATAAAATTCCAACTTCGTATGATTCAAATAAAAATGCTTTAGAAAAATTCAGAGAAAATAATGTTACAAGTAAAAAATATTTTATGTGATTTAGTAGATTATGCATATGATAATAATCCTAAAAAATTTTATATTGAAGTAAGTGAACAAAATTAAAACAAAAAGTATTTTAGATGATTAATGTGTATTAAAATTGTTGTAAAAAATGTAGAAGTATTTATAATATCAAAAAAAGGTTTGTGCCATTGTGACACAAACCTTTTTTATATACGTTTATGTATTATTTTTTTATGTATCTGAGTATATGCATAATGAGTTAAAAAATTTATTTATTTTTCCTTAATAATTTATTATCATCGAACCATTTAATATTATTTTTGCAGCCATTTGTTTTTGGTACATAAATTACTGAAATTGAATTTGATTTTACTTTACCTTCTGAAAATATGTATGCTTTATTCATATAATTACTCCTTTCTACACTCATTCTAAACTGCTATTATATTTTTCTTTGCGTTACAGGTTATAACATTGATTTCTCTTCAAATAATATTTGATGAATCATTTTTTAAGTAAGTACACTTGCTTTATGTACATATAATACCACGAATATTGTTAAATGTCAATGCTTTACAACTGAAAAACATAATATTTTATTAACAACTCTATCTTTCTTTAATTGTAATGAATGTGTGTCATTATGGCACACATCATAATAATATTATTATTGTTACAATCTTTTATTTTTAACATACATTTTGATTAAACGATTATTGAAAATATAATTATTATATTTCGCAATACTGCAAAAAAATAGTAAAAATAAAGTGATGATTGTTAAGAAATAAAAAGCAAATTGTTATACGATTTAATTAATGAGATTTATATATAGAAAGGAATTTTAAAATGATTACTGAAAAAGAAATTTATGATACTCCTGAATTAAAAGCAATGTATGATAAGATAACAAATTATAGTCATGATATTGCTGATTTAATAACTGCAACAGGCGTTGAAAAGGCAACATTGGAATATTTATCAGAACATGTACTGATGTTCGATGACTTAATAAAAAAGTTTATTGAAACTAATGCTAATACAGCCTGGTACAAGTTGTATTTTGATAATTCTGATAATGTAAGTGCTAAAAGAGAAATTCGTGCAGCTTATAATGAACATATAGATCCAAAATATGTGAAAGAATATATTAATACATCTTCTGATGAGCTTGAATTAGAGGAAAAACGAAGTCATTATAAGGAATGGTCAAATGAAAAAGAAAACGAAACTTCAAGTGCTTCACGTGAAACGTCAAAAGCTAGTGATGATGCAGATGCAGCTGTTCAAACAGAATCGGCACAATCTGAAAAAAGCAATTTAGATAATAGTTCATGTGATGAAAATAAGGATGAAAACGAAAAAAATGAAGAAGTTGAACTTTTGAATGAAGAACATAAGCCTTATATAACTGCATTTATTGAGCAGCTTTTAGGAGTAAGACACGATTTTGACAAGGATGAAGAAAATAACATATCAGATGATACATTGTTTCAGGATTTAATCAAATTAACAACAGAAGCAATTAATATTAATAAGGAAAGAAATACAACTATTATCAATCTTAGAACAGCTCTCAATGCTTATAAGACATATTCAGCTAATGTAGAAAAACAGATAGAGCAGCTTAAGGATGAAAATGAACAGCTTAAAACCATGTATAACAACGCTGTTCAGCAGCTGGATGATTATAAGGCTAAGAATGAAACTATATCACGTAAATTGAATGAAGTATTCAATTTACAAACATTAAATAATAACTTACTAGAAGGATAAGCATGATTTTTTCAGTATATTCTATTTTGACATTAATATTGCTATATGTTTTCTTCATTTTTATTAAATATATTGATGAAGAAAACGAGCTTCCAATTAAATTATCTGTAGAATTTATTATTTTTGTTTTATTAAGTGGCGGATTTAATATGTATTTTGATAATGCCTGGTTAATGACGTTTTTTTACGCTTTTCTGCTTATCGAAGCCTATACAGACTATCATACAATGCAATTATACTTGATTTTAAGCGTTAGTGCTGCACTGATAGGCTATTTATATATGATAATATTCGGACATATAACATTAGATATATGTTTTGATATTATTGTTTTTTTCTTAATTGTAGGTATAAGTAGATTTATAAAAGCGATAAATACAGGTGATGTTTGGCTGCTATTTGCATCAGTTCCATATATACTGAATGTCTTTGATTTTAAAGATAGCTTATTAATTCTTGTGGGATTTTACGTTTTAACTTTGGTTTTGGGTTTGATTATTAATGTTAAGGATATTTTGTTTAAGAAAAAACAATATGTTCCCTATGCAGTCCCATTCTGCTTAGGATATTGTTGTTTATTGATATTTAAGTTAATAGAAAGGAGCAATTTAGGTGTATATATATAAAAAAGATTTAGATACTTCTGAACATATACGAGAACAATTTAATCAGCTTTTTAAATCTGAATCACTTTGCAATCAAATGATTGGAACTTATATAGCTCGTAAAATTGAAGCAGGGGGATTTATTAGAGATGATGTTTTAGATTACGTTGTTTCCCATGATTTTGGTAATGATTACGCAGATTTGATTTATAAGTTTTTTGATTACTTAAAGGATCTTTCACCATATTGGTTAGAGATTTTATTAGATATTATTAAGAATAAAGAAGAGCAGGATGTTAGTAGCTTTTTAAGTGAAGTATATGGAGCTTTCGTAAGTGGAATTCCACTTGATAAAGTGAAACTCTGTTATGAAAATGCAGAAGATCCTCATGCTTTTGCTGTTGCGTTAGAAAATAACAGCTCTGATGGAGCTTATTCTAAGATGTTAGAATCATTATCAGCTATTACTAATGTTATAGAGAAGATAGAATTTGACAGGAGTAATCAGACGGAAGAATTTGGATATATGAGTGATTCTATTGCCGGATTAAAAGAACAGTTAAAAGAAAAAGCGGATACTATTAAAAATAGGGATGAACAAATAGAGCATCTTAACGAATTGCTTAATAGTAAAGCTGATATTACCCAGGAGGAATTGAACAAAATCATAAAGTATAGAGATTTTTATGAAAGAAAGTACAATGCTGCAATGGATGAACTTGATGAAGTAAAGGATAAAAATTGTAAGTATGAACTTAAGATATTAGAGCTGGAAAAACGAATCAAGGAAATTCCTGAAAACACAGATAATATGGATTCTAAGGAGCAGCCAACAGTTAATAATGATTTTGTTGAAAAACTCAACTTAATAACTGAAAAAGTTTCAAAGCTTGATGAAATATTTACTGTCATAGGCAGTTTCCAAAGTAAATTTGATAATGTTCATAAAGAAATTAAGCTGCTTGATGATAGTAATTCTTCAATTCTTAATACTGAAATGACTAAGTTAACTAACAACTTTAATAATATTATTGATGATAAATTCGATAATATTAATTCTAATATAGATAAGTCATTCAATGATAATAAGGAGAAGTTGGATAATATCAGTAAATTAATCAAAGAAAGTTCGTATAATCCAGAAGATGAGTATAGATTTATGGATAATATCACACCTACTCCATCAACAGAAGATAATATGAATAGTAATAAAGAAAAAATAAATTTTAATTCTGATTTAGATTTGCCATTTAATAATGATGAAGTGGAATTATCTGAGACTTCTTTAAATGTAGCTGATTCAGGGGAGTTAAATGGTAATGCTGATAAGAATTTGGAAGTTGATATTGAGATGCCAGATATTCCGGATATATATGATTCTGAGGAACTTAAGTCCGATGGGGAGATTATGGATGCTACGGATGAATTACAGACTGGTTTAACTGAAGCTAAGGTTGTTGAATTTAACGAGGATAAAAAGAATTTCTTTAGTTCTTTTATTAAGGAAAGGCATTTACGTAAATGTGAACAGTCCTTTAATAAAATTGATGATAATGCAAGGAAAAAGCAGATGATAATTGAGTATTCTATGGATAATCACATTGATCGTTCGATTATTAAAGTTATTAAAGAGATTTTTGTAAATAATGATAAAGGAGATACTTCAATATCTCTTAATTTCATTTATCATATGCTTTTGCATAAGGCAACTTTATCTGAGATGGAGGATTTACGTAATTTTGGTAACACTAAAGTCAGTTAGTTAGTTGTGGAGGTAATTATGTTAAAAGAAAGAGCTGAAAAGTTGGTTGATAATACATTTATTAATGAGTTTTTAGAAAAAGGTCTTAATAGTGATGAACAGTTTTATGGCGTTAAATATATGCTTTTTTATTCAGAAAAATCTCCTGAAGAACTATTAACTGATATAAAATATGCTCCTGTCTATATTGATGATAATCGGTCTTTAGGGAGCTATTTCAATAAATTGCTCGTAGATCTTATTCTAATGGATTATTCACTAAGAGATAATATTAATATGTTAAAAAAAATGGAGGTGAGAGAAGATGAATGAAGAATTTCAAGCTATGCAGGTGACGCTTGAGGGAATTAAGATAGGTGCTGAATTATCAGCCAAAGCTGTTAGAACATTACAAAATCTTTTTCTTGCAATTGGTTCTAATTTAAAGCATTTAGCTATAAATAGGGCAGATAAGAAGCTTTTAAATGCAAAAGGTCAAGTGGATTCTAAGAAGATATTTAAGATGACAAAAGATGTAGCGTTCTTGAAACTTGAAGATAGTAAGTTAGATTTGTTTTTTAAAGAATGTGAAAAATATCATGTTCCAGCTGCTCTTATGGATAAATATGTACATCAGGGAAATGGATATTCATATATTATGTATCCACAAAATTCAGCTCCTTCTATTGCACAAATAAGAGAAGTTATTAAAAATTATGAAATAGAAGAATGTAAGAAAAAAAGAACTGAATTTAATGAAACTGATTTTGATTTAAAGAATGGTCCTGTTTCTATGAGTGAATTAGCAAAGGACATAGGAGCTGATCGTTCTGATTTTATTGAGAAAAATAAGGACAAGTTAGATTCAGATATTCTTGAATCTGCAAAAACGTGGAAGAATAAAGAAACAGAATTAGATCAAAAAAAAAGTGAATTAGAGGAAGGAATTGCTTTTAATAATTTTAAGAGAAAAAGTGAAAATGTTTCTTATGATTTATTCACATTTAGAAAGGAAGATGTTCTTTCCGGAGCTGATATTAAGCATCAAAATATAAAAGTATCAGATGATTTTTCGATTGAGTTGCCTAAAAATCTTAACCGAAAAATTAATAAGGATGGTAGCATTTCTGTACTTATTAAAAAGGACAAAGATTTTGCAATTATATCTAACAAAGATAAGTCTCGTAAAGTTATAAAAGGACTTGAGATTAAATCTTATACAGGTGTATTTGGCATTAATTCTGAAAATAAGAAAGAGAAGAATATAGATAAGAAAATCAGCACTAAGTCAAAAGTTATTTAGAAAGTTAGAAAGGAAATAATGTTGTGAGTAAAAACGGTGACTCTTTTTTAAATATTAATGTTCCTATGGCTCTGATATTTTTGATACTTCCAATAGCTGCTGGGTACTACTTAGCAGCTTTATTTTCAGTGAGTGAGCCTAACAATATTTATACAGTGATAGAAAGATGCAATATTATAATTGATAAGCCATTTGCCTGGTATTTTAATTTATTCACTATTCCTGCAATTTTGTTTATGATTCTTTTATATACAATGTTTGTGTTAGTTATTGCTTGTATGCATAAACAGACCAGATATGGGGAAGAACAGGGTTCTTCACATCTTATATCTCCATATAGAGTTAACAAGGTATTAGCAGATCATAACAATAGTATTGATGATCCTGAAAATATAGTTGTCTACAAAACTAAAAAGCTTAACTTTTTAAAAAAAACATACTATAAGTGGAAATATAGAAAAGCAGATTAAAGGAGGTATAAAATCTTGAAAATTATGTTGAGTCAGAATATTAATATAACTTTAGATACAAAAAATACAAAATTTGGTTCTTACATAGTAATAGATTCTAAAGGAAAATTAGGAAATTTGTGCAGGGATAATGGCGGATTCTTATATGAAAATGGGTATAGTATTAAGGTTTTGAACTTAGTAGATTAGAGGTAATAGAGTATATTGGAATATCAAATTGTTAATACAAGAAATCGTATGTTAAGTCAGAATATCTATATGACTTTAGATACAAAAAAGACAGATAGAAATAATAATATTCTTATCGTAGGTGGTTCAGGTTGTGGTAAATCATTTAAGTTTGCTAAGCCTAATATTTTACAGATGTGTGGCTCTTATATAATTACAGATCCAAAAGGAGAATCGTGCAGAGATACGGCTGGATTTTTGTACGAGAATGGGTATAATGTTAAGGTTTTAAATTTAATTCAGTTTGCTAAAAGTACCAGATACAATCCATTCAAATATATAAGAAATGATACAGATGTTATTAAGCTTATAGGACAGCTCATTTCAAATACAACACCTAAAGGTGCTTCACCCAATGATCCGTTTTGGGAAAAAGCTGAGGGACTTTTCTTACAATCGTTATTTCAATATGTATGGAGAGAAGGCGTTGAAGATGACAATGGTGTAGTACAACATAACATTGGAGCAGTACTTCAGTTATTACAAGAAGCTGAATTTAAAGAAGATTCAAGAGGAATGAAACTTGATTCTAAACTTGATAAGAGAATGAGTGAGTTAGAGAAAAAAGATAAAAAGCATCCTGCTGTTATTCAATATAATAAGGTTATGAGAGGTGCTGCCGATACGGTTCGTTCAATTATTATTTCTGCTAATTCAAGATTAGCTCCTATCCAATCACCTGAAATAATTGATCTTTTATCAGAAGATGAATTTGATATACCTTCAATTGGCACACAAAAGACAGTTGTCTATTGTATTATTCCTGATTCTGATAAAACTTATAATTTTTTGGTTGGATTATTTTATTCGCAGACTTTTAATCAATTATACTATATAGCTGATTTTGTGTATGATGGTCCGCTACCAATTCATGTAACATTCTTGTTGGACGAGTTTGCTAACGTTGCGTTACCTGATGATTTCTGTTCTTTATTATCTACTATGCGTTCGCGTAATATTAGTGCTATTATCATTATTCAAAATTTTGGGCAACTTAATGCATTGTTCAAAGATAATAAAGATAACATTGAAGGTAACTGCGATACGTTTATTTTCCTTGGCGGTAATGAAAGCTCTACTCACGAAAAGGTAAGTAAATCAATTGGAAAACAAACAATTTATAAAAAATCCACTTCTATATCAAGAGGCAAAAATGGTTCAACAAGTTCATCAGAAGATGTACTTGGACGTGAAATTATGATGCCGGATGAAGTAAGAAAATTGAGAAGAGATGAATGTATTGTTCTGATAAATGGCTTTGATGCTGTTAAGGATAAGAAGATAAGAACTTGGGAACATCCGCTTTATAACCAAATGGTTAAAGCAAGTAAGAGATATACATTTGATGCAAGAATTGATCGGGCAAATCGAAAAAAAACAGCAATAGTAGATAAGGATGGTTCATCTGTTAATTTTTTAGATAATAGTTTTTTAGAGCATCTTATTGCTATGGATAATCAGACAATAAAAGAATATGAAATTGAAAAATATGTAGCTGATGTGTCTGGTGAAGAAGAACCACAAAAACCTAGACAGAATGTAATTCAGGTTGAATTTAGTCAGTTGATGGCTATGGATTTAGATAGTTTTTCTGATTCAGAAGATGAATTTAAGCAGGAGTTTATTGATTATGTTAATAAAGATCAGGTTGCTAAAAATGATGAAGTAGAAGCAAATAATCAAGAACAGTTAAAAGAAAAATATCATAGGGAAAATATTAACATTAAGGAGGAACTTAAAACTCCTGAACAGGGTAAAGTATATATGCTTCTTAAAAAAGAAGGTTTTACTGCTGAACAGATAAGATTAATATTGCCACTTGCTGAAATATATTCAGAGGATAAGATTATTAGTTATTTTTCGAATGATATGTCAAATGAAGATATAGAAGATTGTGTTAATTTACTTCAATTATAATGGCAATATTGCCAAGAAAAAATAAAAATACTGTAATGACTGTCAAGGAATCTTACAGAAAATGTATTATGATTTTAATATCATTAAAGAAAGGAGACTTAAAAGATGAAGTCTAAGAAATTTATTAATTTAAAAAATGCTTTGCCTGTAATAGCAGGAGCTGCTTTTTATATTTTAACCGATACAAATGTCGCTCTTGCAGCAAGTACAGGCGTTGCTCAGGTTGATAATGGTCTAAATATAGTAAAAGGCATTGCAATAGGTGTTTGCTGTATTATAGGTATAATTGCCTTTGTTAAAGGCATGATTGATTTGTCATCTGCTCTACCACAGCGTGATCAATCCGGTATTGTAACTGGCAGTCTTGAATGTGCTGCTGGTTTAATAATGGGATTTGCATCTGTTATTGTAGGATTAATGGGATTTTAAGGAGTTGATAATATGACTAAAATTATTGCTGATATAATAGCAGCAATAGGTAATTTTCTTAATGATTTTATAGGTGCTACATTAGGTAAGCTTATATTTGTACCAATGATTAAGTCTATGCTTGGTGATGGTAGTAATCAAGGGTTTGTTAATTCGTTGTATAACTCAATGATGACAAAAGCTAATAGTCTTTTACAGGTATCACCTGATGAGTGGGCTGGCGGACTTGGCTGGCAGTTTATAAATTCTATTGAAGCAGCATTTATATCTGTAGGTGCTGCATTTGTATTGGTATTTTGGCTTGTTGGACTATGCACTGACAGTTTAGATATTAGAAGTAATCTTAGATTTGAAGTTGTTCTTAAGCAGTTTACTAAACTTGTAGTTGCAGAATTTTTAGTAGTTAATAGCATAGAACTTATAAGTGCATTTTTTAAGCTTCCACAGGCATTGTGTAATGTTATGGTAGGAAATGCACAGTTTAAGATTAATACGTCTGAAGCATTGTATAGATGCTTGGAAAATCCATCGTTTTCTGATGCAACAATACTGTGGCTTTTTAGCCTTATATTAATGGTATTAACTGCAATTTCAGGTGGCTCAATTATATATTTAGCAATTATAAGAATATTTAAGGTGCTTATGATTATTCCATATGCGGCTATAGCAACAAGTACGGTTGCAAGTTCTCATGGAATAGCATCAACTACGGTTTCTTATTATAAATATGCATTTGCAACTATATTAGAATCAGCGACTATGTTAATAGCAGTTAACTTGTCGGGGTACTTAATAAGCAATAATAGCGATTTATTAACGAGTATAATTGGTGGTAGTGACTTTAATGAGGCTTTGTCTTGGATGATAGGCACTATGATACTTCTTGCTTGTACAATGGGGGCAGTCAAAGAAGCAGGACAGATTACGCATCGAGTTTTAGGTGCATAGCTGTGTCATAAAATAAGACCTGTGTCATAATGTCACAGACCAGGAAAGGAAAAAATAAAATGTGTATAGTTAAAGGATATGTGGTCAATCAACCTGAGCTTTCATTCTTAACATCAACATATCCTTATGATAAAATTTGTAGGTTTTTCGTTGTTAAAAATGCTGATAATCAATTTGTAGCAGATATATATCCTATTATTTGTTTTGGAAAACTAGCATCAGATGTTTTAAATACAATCAAACCTAATACTTTTATTAAAGTTAATGGACTTTTAAAAGATTTTAATTATAAGGATTATAATCTTACACCTCACAGGACGAAAGTTTTTATAGCTGAAAGTATAGATAAAATTGATAGAAAAGAAATAGATTATACTTTATATGAAGAAACATACGACGAGTTAATTAAAAATAATATAAATATAATTGATTTATCTGAGTTTGATAGATTAGAAAGAACAATTAATAATAAGAAGGAAGTGATACAGTGCTAAGTGTTAAAACTAATAGGAATATAGAAGATTTTAAGTCTGATGTTGTTGGAGGTTTCGATTTTAAAGAAACTGTAACTATTGTTAGTTGTATTATTCTGTATTCAGTAATTATGATGCTTTTAATATTGTACAGTCCTGTTCCTAAAATGTTATGTCCTTATGTACCTTTTCCTTTAATGGTATATCCCATTGCAAAAACTTTTTTTAAGAAAAATGGGATGGGCATAAAGGAATTTAGAACTAAAACAAAGGCTTTTACAGGTGGAGAAATTCTACCGTATAAATCGACAGAGAATATAAATAATTATACTAATATTGTAAAAGAGTCGAATTGTGAAGATCCTTTTGATAAGACATTACGTAGAATTAAAATAATATCTGCTATAAGTATACCACTATTAATATCTACGATTATTTTACTGGTTGTTTTAAAATTTGTTTTATAAAGGGGGTGCTTAAAAGTGGGTGCTTTTACTATAAAAAATCAACTAGAAAAAAATAATGTAGAAATGGATGCAGATAAAAGGAATAATGGTATTAGTGATGAGGAAGGAAAGATATTTAATGCTTGTATAGATTATTTTATTATAGAGCAGGCAGAACTTGTTAATAAATTAAATGCTTCGTTGAGCGAAGATAGATATTTAGAAATCAAGAATAATATTTTGAGAATTGCGGAGCGATATTTAAAAGAACATTGCAGTAATTCAGATTTAGCTAAAAAGCTGTTAGAAAGATTTAAAACTTATATGTTTGGCTATTATATATTAGAGCCATTATTAAACGATGAATCTATATCTGATATAAAGGTATGTACCTGGGATAATATCCGAGTAAAACGATATGGAAAAAGAGAAAATGCAGGTATTAAATTTTTAAGTGAGGAAGATTATAGGAGATTTACCCGTACGGTATGTTCACGAAATAGGATTAGTATTAATAGTAAAAATGCATATCCTAATTTTTCAGATACAGTGAATAATTCTTTGTTTCGTTTAAGAATTAATTTGTCTGATGCTATTGTAAATAATAACAATCAGACTACTTTGCATATAAGACTAGAACCTAAAACGAAAGTGACTTTTGATACTTTGGTTAGAAAAAAATATATGACAGAGATTCAAAAGGAATATCTTATTAAAAAGTGGAGAGATGAAGGAGCAGGAATGCTTTTTGTTGGTCCTAATGCATCAGGAAAGACTACAGGCGTAAATGGAATGATTGAATACACACCTAAAGAAAAAAATATTTTAGCTATTCAAGAGACTGATGAGCTGTTTTTAATAGATCATCCTGAATTTATTTCAAGACATACTATTGAAGGAAATAATGAGGGAGATATTCATTATGGTCTTAAAGAACATAGTAAAAATGCATTGATGGATGACTGGGATATTTTTTGTTTAGGAGAAATTAAGTCTGGTGATGATGCAGCTTCATTTCCATCAATAGCTGCTACAGGTTCGCAAGTTATTTTAACTTCTCATGGAATGAATGAAATGGAAGGTTTATATAAAATTGGTGATTATATAAAGCAGGCTACTGGTTATGAGTTGGATCAGTGTATGCGTTTTTTGCTTGGAATCAAAGTTGTTTGCTATATTAAGGATTATAAAATACAGAGTATTTCTGAAGTTAGAGGCTGGAATTACGACAAAAATAAAATTGATGTTGTAAAACTAAATGATGAATGTATACCAGATGATATAGATAAAAAAGTAGATAAGTTTTTCTTTAAGTTGTAGAAAGGAGGTAACAGTGATTTATATAGGATATTTTATTATTTTTATCTGTTTTGCTGGCTTAAGTTATCTACTTGTTAATACAATTAAAGAAAAAAAAGTATTTAACGTTGTCGCTGAACAGTTAAAAGTACGTACTAATATGATTTCTAAAGCCAGAATTAAATCTAGCGAGGAAGAATATAAACTTTTTGGTAATGATGAAAAAGTAAGTTTTTTTACAAGACTTGATATTGTTATTAATATGAGCAGCTTAAAAAGACGGTTCCCTCATATTAACACTGAATTAGTGCTTTTGTTTGTTTCATTTGTTACATTGCTGGTAGGAATAATTGCAGCTATTGTATTAAAAAATACGATATTTGTTTTAATTGCTTGTATTATAACAGTATTTTTTTTCTATTTCTTATATCATACTGTATCAGATATGCAGGTTAAGAAAATAGATGAAAGTATATTACAATTTGCAAATCTTCTACATAGTTATTCGTATCAAAGTGATTTGATTTCTGTATTTGAATCAATAACACCACAATTAGAAGAACCTTTAAAAACAGCAGTTGCAACGTGTGTAGCTGAATCACGAGTTGATGGTGATGTATCAGGAGCTATAGGAAGACTGGCTTTAAAGATGCGACATAGAAAACTTACAGAATTATTACAAGCACTTGAAGCCGGAAGTAGAAATAATGCGAATTATAAAGCAATAATTGGTCGCTGCTATGATTCAATTACAATTTATAAAGGCGAAAAAGAAATAAGAAGAGCAACTGTCAGGGGGGCAAGACTTAACATTGTCCTTATGTTATTAATTTTTATTTTGTGTATTATTGCAATAGTAGTATTTCTGGAATTGCCAGTAAGTCTGATTTTTTTCAGTGATAAGGTAGGAAATATAATGTTTTTGTTTTGCTGTATTGTTCTTTTATACGTTTGTTGGAAGTTTATTACGTTAGATAGCAAGTAAAAAGAATAGGAGGTGGAATTTTTGATAATGACTATTGCTATAGGAATTGTAATTGTAGCAATTTCTATATTAGTTGGTTTTCTGGTGTATTTTAAAGTATCAGATAGTTCACTTGATAGAGTGCATGAAGCAAGAAAAGAACTTTATGAATCTAATTCTAAACTTAGTAAATTTATAAGGTTAAAACCAAAAACTTATAATAAGCTTCAGGTTTATCTTAGTAAGATAGGTGTAAATTACTTAAAAAAAAGGATTGTAGATCCTATTGAGTATGAATTTGTTAATATTTTTTTTGCTGCTATATTTGGGGCATTGGGATATTATTTTTGGGGTTTAATTGGATTACTTATAGGGTGTATTTTAGGTTTCTATTTACTTCGCGTATTGTTAAATATAAATAATACCAAGGACAATGATAAAATTGTTGAAGATCTGCAATCTATTTATGAAAATATTAAGATTAATACAGAATCAGGTGTGTTTTTGACCGAAGCACTTAATTCATGTTATAAGGTAGCTTCGTGTGATAGATTAAAAAAAGCTCTATATGAAATGATAACAGATATTATGGTTAAGCAGAATGTGATGGATGCTATAGAAGATTTTAAGCTGAAATTTAATAGTGTTCATATTGATACATTTTGTACTGTTTTAAGGCAGGGATATGAAACTGGTGATACGATGACAGCTTTATCAAGTGTAACACAACAATTAATTAGTATTCAGAAAGCTGTTGAAATAAAGCGTAAGCAGCGACTTGAAAATGACATAACTAAAGTTATGTTGATTATTTTAATCGCAATAATGGTTGTAGTTATGTATGCTGTTGTTATTGAGTATTCGATTGCAATGGTGTCATATTAATTTGAATTAGGAAGGAGATATGTAAAGTAAATGAAGATTATTAAGAATTCTGAGGAAAAGAAGAATGTTTTTATTAAGATAAAACACAGAGGTGATGAATTTATTGGTAAGGCTATACTTATTATCTTAGCTTTAGTTATAGGGGGGATTTTTATAGCAACTATGAAACCACAATTTACGGGTTTTATGACTAAAACTGGAAGTAAAATGGATTCCTTTTTTGATCAGATTGATTAGGAGTGAAAAATGAAAAAAGTGGTTAAAAAAATATTAAAATATAAATCGAATGGTGATCAGTTTGTTGAAGCTTCTATATGTATATTAGCCACTGTCATATGTGCAGCTTGTATTATACTGTGTTTTTCTGTATGGATGACACAGTATTCTACAAATGACACATTGAATCTCATTCAAACATCTTATATTAAAAAAATGGAGATTGTTGGATATCTAACAAATGAGGATGAAGTTGCATTAAAAAAGGAATTATCAGATGCAGGTATTAAAAATGTATCATTAACAGGTACAACAACTTCTCAAAAGGCTTATGGACAACCTATAGATCTTGTAATTACAGGTGATGTTAATTTATCAGATGCAAGTATCAGTAGTTTTAGTCATTTTGCTGACACTGTTGAATTTCTTCAAAAAAAACTTAAGATAGATAATTTTGGTAAATTCACATATAATAAAAAAATTTCAGGAACAAGCAAGTGTTAGGGGGGTGGAACTGTGAAACTTTTAAAGAAAAAAGATGATGGTTCTATCATATATGAAATGATTACATTGATACTTATTGTTACGATGATGGTTTTTCTTGTAACATTATTGTATGAACGTCAGCTTAAAAGTATTAAGTTTCAATGTGATAATGATGTTATAACAGCTTCACTTGCAGCTAATAAAGTAGATGTTTATAGTCTTGCGACAAATTACAATATTTTAATGGATACAGGCAGCCTAGATGGTTCTGTTACATATGGAAATGTTGTGTCAGATGGTTCTGTTACAGAACAGTTTAGAAATGCATCATTTAAAGCATATGATGTAGCTTATAATTGTTTTTGTGATACACTTAAAACAAATATGTCTTTAGATGATGATTTTAAACCTACTAAAACTACACAAATTATAGCAGTTAAAATTGTTGATTTTAGGTTATATAATGTGTGCAATAATGATGTTTTTGAGATTAAAAAAACAGATGGTAGTTATTCAGTTGAAGCTTATGCAATTAATAGTTTTAAAACGCCATCTAATGATGTTGTGGGTGCTTCAGGTTTATATGTAAAAGTAGAAGTCACAATAAATAATTCAATAAAAAAAGGTACATCAAAATTCAATTTATTATCTTATGTTGATTCTACTCAATGAGGATGCATAGAGAAATATAAATATTGGATTGGAGGTAAAAATGAAAAATAAAATAAAAAGTATTTCACTTGCTATTGTTTTTGCTTTAATAGCTTTAATAGCATTAATCTATATCAATACTAAAGTGATTACTAAGGAAGATACAACAGATGCAATTATTGCAGTTAAAAATATAGCTCATAATACTCAAATAACAGAACAGAATATTAGTGAGTATTTTAAAGTGCAGAAAGTTAATTCAGATCTGGTAACAGACAAAACTTTAAAAAATATGAACGATCTTGTTGGTAAATACGTGTCTACGGATATGATATATGATAAAGCAACTATCAATTTAGATATGTTCAGCTCAAAAGAGGATATTATGAATAACTATAAGAATCCAGTAAAAATGTCATTTAGTGTAGCAGCTTTTTCAGATGCAGTATGTGGACGTGTTAGAACAGGAGACTTTATAGATATATATGGGGTTAGCAGTATATCAAGTGAGGATATACTTAAAAATGCATATGTTGAAAATGTATATGATTCATCAGGTGTTGAAATTGTAAATTCTGATAAAACAGCAAGTGCAACAGCATTTACTGTTATTGTTGAAGCTGGAGATGAAAACAAACTTCTGGAAATGCTTAAAAATAGTAAAGTAGTTATAACAAAAGTTAAGTAATATATAGATATGACGTAATGAAGGCAGAATCATATTCTGCCTTCATTAATATTTATAAGAAATATAATATATTGACAAATAACAATAAATATGATATATTCATATTGGAAAGGAATTAAACAATGTAGAACATAACAATATAAATTGCATTAAAATAACAAAACAATTGAAAGAGAGGAATTTATTATGAAAAAGACAAAATTATTAATCACAGCTACAATTGTAGCAACAGTATTGACAGCGACAGCTTGCGGTGGCAAGGACCAGGCTTCTACAGCAACAGAAGCTCAGACAACAACAGTTGCAGTAAAACAGGTTAATTCAACAAGCACAGAAAATGCAACGGACAAGCAGGAAGTAACAGAAGCTTCCGTAGAAAATACAGAGGCTTTTAATGAAGAAGTTTTAGTAGCTGAGACAGTAACAGATGAAAATCAGGGAAATAGTGAAGTTCCTGAAGAACAGCCAGCAGAAGATACAAATGCAGGCTGGACAGATACAACACCGGCAGAACAGCCTGTAGAAGAAGCTCCAGTAAAGGATACTAATTCTGGTGCAGTAGAAGAAGCCCCAGAAGAAGATACTAATGGTGTAGTAGAAGAAACACCAGTAGAACAGCCCATAGCTCCAGAACCAGCTCCAGAACCAACTCCAGAGCCAGTAGTAACTCCGCAAGAGCCAGCAGCTCCAACATTAACAGATGAAGAAAGATTAGTTGCAACTGGAAAATGGACTAAGGATAATGAGGGAAGTTATATAACATCAGAAGGAGAAAGTCGTACATATTATACTTATATAGACCCAATAACAGGATATGAGCTTACAGTACTTTTTAAAAATGGAAATTTAGCAACAACAATGACAAAAACACGAGAAGAATATATGGCTATTACAGCAGCACACAATAATGTAATGTTATCAACTATAGAAGGACTTGAACAATTATAAAACATTGGGATTGAAATAAAATGATGATTATAAAAAGAGAAAAATTAATTAAAAAAGTAGTTGGTATAATGATATTCATTATGGCTATGATTACTATAATAACTAATGTAAATTCAAAAAAAATATATGCTTATGAAATCTCACCTGAAGTAAATGGTACTGTTGATGTACAATATACCTTGAATTATGAATTTGAAGAACATTATAAGCCTGGTGAAAGTTGGACGTGTAACGGAAAGGCAACTAAAACAACTACATTTTCTGTGCCAGTAAAAGTAAAAGTGACAAGAAATACAAATGGAGAAGCATCATATAGTATATCTTTAGAAAATAAGATATCGAACTGGAGATTAGAATGTTATGCAGTAGCTTCAGGTATGAACCCAGACCAAGGGTCTTATATGATATTTGAGGGAAATGCTGTGTTTAATTTTACAGACAGTGGAGAAGATGATCTAAGTTCCATATATTATGGTGAGGCATCAGATAAAGAGGTAGATTTGACATCAAAGGGGTGTGAGTTCAATGTTACAAATTTCTTTGATGATAACCCAGACTGGCAGGTAGATAGATATATAGAAAAAATAAAACGAGTGGATAAAATAACATTAAAATTCACATATCCAGAAATACCTAATTACAGCTTGACCTTTGACTGGGATAGTGGTGTTTCGGGAGTAACAGGTCATAACAATGATGAAAAAGACATTGATATAAGTAAAAATACAGCATATTCATATACATACGGCAAGACAGAGCCAACCTTTATCTTCTTCAATGACGGATATGAGTTTGATTATGTTGAAGAAACTACACAAGACCATAAACAGAACCATACAGGTATGGATGGTTCAGGAACAGATAATTATGGCAGATATTATGTCAGGAAAAACTGGACCATATCAGCATATAACAGATATTTTTATATACACACTAAGGCTAAAAAATATACATTGAGTTTTAATGCTGATGGTGGAATTCTTCCAACAGGCGGCAACATAGGTTTACACGGAAATTTAAGTACGGATAGAACTACTGGTAGTGTAACAGTAACTTATAATGACCCTTCATTTTCTATAATGGGTAATGACTGCCCATCAAGGGAAGGCTATACATTTAACGGCTGGTACAGAGCATATTGGAATGACAATGGAACGCTTAATCATCTTGAACAGATATATAATAATGAAGGTAGAGCTGTAGAGAGTTCTATATGGCATTGGGATAATGATACAGGCTGGCATTACATATATGCTGGTGATGAAACATTGTGGGCTGGCTGGACACGAAACAGTTATTATCTTGACCTAAATGCAACCTATAACCACAGTATTAACTTAGGTGGTTTAAAAGAATATGAATATGATTTAGGTACTTGTGATGTATATGTCTATGACGACAATGGAAACATTTGGGATATGGCTGTAGGTGTTACAGACTATTATAAGCAAGTCCCTTATAATTACACTTATGAGGTTAAGAATTTTAATAAAAATGATGGTTATATTTTTTGCGACAATGGTACTTTAAAAGGAAGTATTAAAGCAGGAAATACAGAAGCACGAATTTATGTTTATGATAATTATAGCTTGGCTTATTATGACGGAAATGGTGCTACATCAGGACAATATGAAGCTGGCAACGGCAAAGATTATTTTGTATCTTATAACATAAGAGAGCATTACGAAAAATACAATTCTAATGCTGCTGTAATTAATAACAAATTTATAAAAAACAATTATAGTTTCGTAAACTACAAAACAGAGAACGGAAATTATAGAAAAGCAGGAGAAAATATAGACCCAAGTGATAATAATAATACCAAAGCAGCTATAAGAAGTGCGTATAATAATAGTTTGGTTATTAATATTGCTGGAGATAACAATGCGGATGATACAAATATTCAGTTATGGTGGGATGATATTAGTAACAATAGTAACTATTGGAGCTTCTTATCTTCTGGTGACGGTTATTTCTTTATTGTAAATAATGCAAATGGAAAATTCTTAGATCTTTCTTATGGAAATGCAACAGATTTAGCTAATGTTCAATTACAGCATTTGAATTGGTCTTATGCACAGCAATGGAAAATCACAGCAGCTGGAAATGGATATTATTATATCGCAAGCAGGTGCGATGAAAACTACAGATTAGACGCCCAAGGTAGTATTGAAAATAGTAAACCCGGACAGAATGTGTGTGTGTACCACGCAATTAACTACGATGGACAACGCTGGAAAATTGACTTTTTAAATAGAGAGGATTATTTCCAAGTACAGTGGTCTAATAGTGGTGATACAACTGGATTATCAGCAACAAGATTAATTGAATACTACGGAAACGGTGATAATAATAACTCTAAGCTTTATGAAAGTTATGATGCAACAGCTAACAGCCTTGTAAGAAAAAATACTTTTACTAAGACAGGTTATAGATTTAAAAATTATAATGTAACTTCTGATGGAAGTGGCACAACATATAACGCAACAGATGTAATTCCTCAAACAGACTGTCAAGGTATAACGCTTATACGTAATCACACAAATTACGATTATGCAATAAAACAGACAAGTAATAATTCAACATTACATACTGTAACAGCAGACTATGATCTAAACCAGTGGTGGTCTTTTGTTAAAGCAAAAAATGTAAATGCTTATTATATTGTAAACCAAGCAACAGGACAAGCATTAACAAGTAAAAATAATGTAGTAAAAGCTGTTGATTGGAATACAAATGATAGTACGCAGTTATGGGATTTAGAGTTGGTGTATGAACACGAGTATCAGATAAGCATACATAATAGTAATCAGTACTTGACAATGAGAGATGATAATTATGTATACACAGAAACTAAAGTTAGTGATACAGATGAAGATTATGATTACCAACTTTGGAATATTGAAGGTATAAGTTCTCCTTTATATGCGCAGTGGGAAGCTAATGTATATAATTTGACATTTGATGCAAATGGAGGTGATCTAAAATTTCCAGGAGATAATATTAATAATCCTAATGGTAATAAAAGTAATACAGTACAAGTTAAATATGACTCTGATTGGTATTGTTCTATGAATAATGATATACCAAAAAAAGAAGGATATACATTTGGCGGATGGTATAGAAAAGATATAAATGAAGATATATCTGAACAAATATATGATGCTTTTGGAAAAATAGTATTAGATAATACAAGTTGTTATACATACAAAAATGGAAAAGCTAGCTGGTGCAATGAAGGAGATGTTACATTGTATGCCTATTGGATAGCAAATAAATATACTATAGTATTTGATGCGAATAAGCCAGCAAATAGTAGTAGCTTAATTACAGGTAATATGCCAAATATAACTTGTTTGTATGATACACCAGTTAATATACCTGATAATGTATATAAAATAAAAGGTTGGGATTTTGTGTATTTCAATACAAAATCAGATGGTTCTGGTGATAATATAATACCAGGATCAACAGTTATTAATCTTACAAGTGTTAATAATGGAGTGGTTACATTATATGCACAATGGGATCCACATATTGAATGGAATGCTTCATTGTCTAAGATTAATAATGATTATATTGATGCTTTAGATTTAACGAATGTTGATAGAGCTGTTAATTGGGAGCATGGACTTGGCTTTGGTAAAATAATGCAAAATACATTAACATTTATTGAATTCGGAAATATGCAAGGATTTCTTAATGTTGAGATTAATAACGTAGTACCAAAAAAGCTTAAGTATGAATTCTCGGATACACGTATTAATTCTATACAGTCCTCAGATGAAAATATCAATGTTAGTATTGAAAATGATAAGTCAGTATATTTATATAATGTAAGTTCAGCAGCTTCAAGTGGATTCTTACATAACATAAGTTTCAATATACCTGATTATGAAGCAGAATTTGATGTGAATAAAGAGAAAGAATATAGTGCGTATGTAGATATATCCGTTACATACAATATTCGTGATACTAGCAACGAAATAACTGAAACTAGAAGAGTATATTATAATCTTGAAGAGCTCGATATGTCTAAGGTACATAGTCGAATAAGAAGACAACCAGGTCAGGCTAATAATTAAAAATAGCAATCTATCTTATAAAATAACTATAAGATAGATTGCTATTTTTAATTATATGAATTTATATATTGATTACAACATTAAAATTGTTGAATATCGATATTTTTGGCAAAAATGTTTGTATATGAAAAAAACAATTAGAACTATTTTTCTTTTAATTGTAATAGTTAATATGTGTCATAATGACACAGCTGTTAAATTGTAATAAATGCAAAAAAGTAATTAAAGTTATTGCATAGTTTAAATGTTTTTAGACAAGTTGTAACTTACAATATAAGTGAAATTTAATTAGTGAATTTTCAATTAAAGATATTTAAGGGAGAATATGAGAATGAATGATTCAGAACATAATTTAATATTTGATGTAATTGAGCAGCTTAGAAGCGCAGGACTTAATAATATAGCACAAGATGTATATAATGCCTCAGTTAATGTTGATTCAGTTCATAGATTTGCGAGCAGTATTTCTCAGGCAGATATAAATGTTGTGGTTAGTAATTTACAGGAGACATATTTAAAGGCTATTAAGGAACTTGCAGAACATTACAATGTAATTAGTGATTCTAAACGTGAAGTAGACATAAATGAAGTTCAGCATAAGTTTCACTTCTTAAAGCCTGAAAATAAAGAAGTGCGTTTGAATGCATATTTATATAATCGTATGAATGATTTGGGTGGAAAGATTCAGGGTGTTTATAATAAAACACTTGATAATTTTAAACAATCAACTTCTGATTTCAAAAGAGTTGCTTCTGATAATTGGAATAAGTTTGTTAATGTTATAGATAATGCTAAGAAGTCTTTTTCGTTAGGCAAAGATTTTTTTATTTCTAAGTGGAAGAGAGAATATTATGGAGTATGTATGAAAATTCATACGCAGGCTATGACTAATTGTCAGAAGTGGATTAATCATTTTGAAGCTGCTGAAAAAATTGTAAACAGAGCTGAATGTAAATTAAATGATATGTTTTATAAGATGGCTAATTCACAGGTAAATATCAGAGCTAATAATGTTGTTAATGCTATTAGAGGAAAAGAATTTGTTTCTAACATTGAAGTGAAGCCAAAACATTTTAAGTTAGCTGATTTATTTAGAAAGGGATTTCATAAAGGTATTTTTCATTTTAAAAATAAATTTAAAACTAATTATGATGATATGCAAGATTATCTTAATAAGACAGCTACAATCCCTAATACAGTTTATAGTGTTTCACTTAAAGGTATGCGTGGTGGAGAAATTTACGGTATATATAATAAATTGGATGAAAATAATATTGATTTTGATGTAAGAGAAAAGGATGATATTGGCTATTTAATATTTAAGTCGAAAGAAGATTTTACAAGAGCTTTTGATGTTGTTAATGATGTTAGAAGTGTTGTTAATGGTGTAAATGTTGAAACAGAAGTAAATACTTTTGATAATGTGTCTGAATCAGTTGAACCAGAGAAAATAGAAGTTAATGATATTGTACAGGATGTTGTTGAGGATATTAAGGAGCCTGTTATAGAAGAGATTGTTCCAACAGAATATATTGAAAGTATTGATAATATTAAAGAAGAAAGTGCTTCTAATATTGATGACAAAGATATTAGTAAGGAAGTTGATAAAGATGTTGATTTGAGTGCAAGCAATTATATTCATCTTGATTTATCTGATAATGATCTGGCGAATGTAGTATGTGAGATTGCTGATAAATATGAGATAGATTATAGCAAGGAAGGTACTTCATTATATTTGAATGAGACAGAAGAAAATTCACGTAACTTTAATATGGTATGTGAAGAAGCACAGGCATATGTAGCTGATAAAAAATTAAATAATTATCATAATAATTTACCAGGTATAAAAATTCATTCATCCGCTGAAGAATCAATTAGAGAAAATGATTCAAGATTAATGAATGCATCAGGTAATACTATCGGTGTCAGGATGGAAAAGAGATATGATAATTATTTATCAGGCAGTACACAAATAATGTCGTCAAGCATTATTAAGACAGATGATAATTCAACTTTATCTGTGATGAAAAATAAAACATTAGTTGAGGGGATTATTGCAGAAGAAAATATTCTTGTTATTCAATCTTCTAAGCAATCGGATGGTTCATTTATAGATCAGAAGTATGAATATATTTATACTTCTGAAGACAATGTATATAGGCAGATTAAAGATGGAAAGGTTATGTTTGATGTTAGCTTTGATAATGAGTTAAATGTTAATAAGAATGTCTATTTTGATAACGATGAATCTGTTGAACTTCGTGAAAATTTACATACAACAATTAAAGAAAAATTTGAATCAGATATTGATAAGTTACTTCCTAGATTTAAGAGTATTAATGCTAATCTTGATGAAAAAGAAGTAAGTATTCTTGAAAATCATTATGATAGCATGATGGATAATTTTAGGGAAGTAACTAAAGATATTACAATTAATAATAAATTAATTACTAATGAGAATGATACTACTATAGAAACAAGAATTCCTTTTACTGTTGGCGATTCTGCTAAGTTTATTAAAATTCCTAAAGATAACTTAATGAAAATTGATGATGATAAAACCTTGTTAACATCAATAAATATTAACGGCTATTATAAGATATTTGATAGTTCGGGTAAAAAAGTTGAAACAGTAAGTGGAAGTGAACTTTATAAGAATTATGATGCTGTGAATAGAAAAGTTGAAAAAAATTATTCAAATAATAATTCTGAAAAAAGTAAAGGTACTAAAGATGTTAATGTAGATAAAAATATTAATGACTTTAGAAAGAGAAAGTCAAGATAAAGTAGGTGTATATGTGGTAGTTTATTGTATTCATTCGCTATATGATTTGAAAACTGGAGAAGAAAAATGTTATAAGGAGAATTTAACTGTGCCTGATTCTGCTAATTTAGTTAATCAGTATAAAACAGATAATGATATTGAACATTGCTTTGAATATTTTAAGGCAGAACAGGATGCAGATAGGCATTTAAAGAATGTTAAAAATCAGATGCTTTACAATGAGATATATAGAAGACGTAGAAAGGGAAGGTGATTTGCATATCTGTCATTAATTAATATATTTTACTTCATTCATAATAACAAAAATGTTTTTGAATGAAGTAATATTAAGAAAATAAATGCTGGAGGTATTTGTATATGCAACCTGAAAAATTCACCAGAGAATCAGAACAGTTTCAGTTTTTTTCTAAATTATCGGATTTTGGTAAGTATGCTGCTTCATGTGAATATAAGGATATGTATTTGAAAATTGGGATGTTGATTTTAAATGAACTTAAGACAGTAGATTTTACTGAATTAAGAGAGCCATTAAATACATTTTATAAAACAATGTCTAAATATTGGAATATTGGTTCGGATTCTGCTGATTGGCAGAATATGATTAATGATTCTGATAATTATATAAAGACACTTCCACCTGAAAGGCAGGAGTTTATGACTAATGTATTAAATGTGATGATGGAAGGTATTAATGATAAATATATGAAAGAATGTGAACATAGCAGAAAGAGTAGGTAAGTTATATGAATAATGAGATTGTATTAAGCTCACTGGATGATGTTGTTAAATATATAAATAATATTGAAGGTGAATTTATTATTAATGTATTATGTGATGATTCTATAAAGAAAGGAGATAATGATGTCAAATGAATTAAAAGTGGTATCTATCAGGTTATGTGATGATAGAACATTACTTTCTAATATAAGTATTAATTCACCTGAAGCTGCTGTTAATCTTTTAGGAAAGTATCTTGGTGATTTTGATAGAGAAGTATTTTGTGTTATTAACTTAGATTCTTCTTGTAAACCTATTAATTGCAGCTTTGTCTCTGTGGGTTCTGTTAACTCTTCAATTGTTAGTCCAAGAGAAACATTTAAGTCAAGTATTCTTAGTAACGCTGCATTTATTATGGTTATGCATAATCATCCATCTGGTAATCTTCATCCTAGTAAACAGGATTGTATAGCTACGGACAATCTTATTCAGTGTGGTGAACTATTAGGAATTCCTGTTATTGATCATGTTATTGTAGGTCCTGATGTAGGAAGGTATTACAGTTTTAAAGAGAATAATATTTTAGGTGAAAAGAAGCTGAGTTTTTCTACAGACTGTGAAGATATAAGTGTTAAGTTGGATATGGTGGCTGAAGGTTTTGGGTATAGAAGAAAAAGTAGATAGGAGTGATTTTTATGGTTAAATTAGGGGTTGCACATAGTGTATTAATTTGCAATACTGCTAAAAACTAATAAAAATAATGTTATGATTGTCAAAGAATGTTCGTGTAAAAGTTATACAATTAGCATAAATAAGTTAATAAAGGGGCTGATTTATTTATATGGATGATGAAAAAATTGAGCTTATAGCTGAATATGAAATATCACATAATATTCCCAATATTAATAGATATACAGAATATGTTGCAGAATATAACTGCAATATGAATAAGTTGGGAATTGCACCTGAATTTATTGAAAGAAGATATCAGGAAGCATTGAATGAAAAAAAAGCGAAAGAAGCGTTAGATCCTGCATATGTATTTATTCTGGAAGTAACTATGTCTCATAATTTGAAAGATGTAGCTAAATTCACATTAGATAATGTGGATAATATGTTAGAACAGTTTTATAACAGCAGCTATAAGGAAAGAAAAGTAGGGTACAAGGAAAAGGACAAGGAGCCTGTGTATTTGCTTTCGTATAGAGAAAATCATGAATATCCAGAAATATTATCGCCAGATGATATAGAGCATATTAATTTACGTCAGGAGTGGTTTATCAAAGTTATTGAAATGAAAAATAAAAGTCTTATGGAAGATACGAAAAATATAATTGCCAGAGCCAATTCTTCACTTTCAGCTAAGCAAGATAAATTTAACTATGATAAAGAAATTAAGAAAAGGATGCAGATTAATAAAAAGATATTTATGAATGAAAGAATGGAAGGGTATGATTTCCGGACTATTGACCTTGATAGTGCAATATTTATCAACTGTTTTTTAAAAGATTGTAATTTCTCACATGTTAATATGCAGAATGTCTGTTTTATTAATTGCAATTTAGAGGGTGCAATATATTTAGGCGCTGTATTGAATAATGCATATTCAATTGCGGGGAGTCCTGTAAAAATAATAGATACATTTAAAAATTATGGAGGAGAAAATTGAAAAATAAAGATAAAAAAGGCAGACCTAAAAAAGTTAAAGTCCGTAAAAAAGATAAATTTAGAACAATAAAAAAAGCAATTGTGCCTGCATATATTGCACCACAATTTTTAGAAAAAAAATATGGAATTAAGCAGGTATCTGCATCAGGAGTATTTGTATTAAACGAGCATTTATCTAATAAACTATATACAGTTGATTGCCAGGATATTAAGGACAAGCAGGCTGTATTTGATGTTTTAAGAAGCTACGATTTTGAATACAGGTTTTATTATTATAAAACAGATACATATCTTCTTATTCAGATTAATACTGATGAAAATCAAGATGCATCATTTGATTTTGATGCAATAGAGAAAGATATGTTTAAAAAATTGGCTGGGTTAGGTATTGATTTAACACCAGTTAATTTGGAAGATAGATTGAGACATATTCATCAATTCATTATTAAGGACAAGCCAGATTCTAATAGCAATATAATGGACTATGTACATAATGTTGCTGCCTGGAAACCTGATTTTGAATTAGATGATTTTATTTTAAATCTGGATTCTTTAGAAGCTGCAGATAAATCATATCGAGCATTTTATTTTATACGTTTCGGTGATGATGTAACAGAAATGTTACAGGAGTTACACAAGATAGAAAATATTGAATGCATTATGGTTGAGCAAGATGGAATTAGTGATAATTATTTGTATGAATTTTTTAGCAATAACTATATGGGATGTAATAATGAATTAAGGAAATTGAAAAAGATGGACCCTAAATTGTATGAAATTCTTACGGATCCTGCAATGAGAGATACAAGGTCTTATTCAATGGTTGGGATTAATATTTTATATTCTGTATCTGGTTCTGATGAAATAGATACAGTTAAAGAAAAAATAAAATTTATTATAGATAGATATGATGCTGCTGTGTATGACTATAGCGGTATGATGGCTATTGGCTTTTTGGAATTTGCACCGTTTGGAATGTGGAATGTGTCAGAATCCAGAGTAGTAAAGAATTCAGATTCTTGTAAGTGTTTGTTATTTAATTGTTGTGATGTGTCGGACGGCAAGTCAGAGCTTAATAAGTTTTTTATGTGATGTGAGGTGCTTAAGTTATGATTGATAATACAAAGAATGCAAAATTAGATCCGACAAAAATAGATTATGAAAAACGTTCACGAATGAAAAAAAATCAGAGGGACCGACAAAGAAGGATGTTTATGAAACTTAAAAATCCTGAAGAATTTAGAGTTCGTGATGCTAAAAGCGTTCAGGAGACAATAGAGATAATGAAAATGTCTCCTGATGGAATTTTTAAGATTTCAGATAAGTTATATAGTTTTACTTTTCTTCTTGGTGATATTAATTATGTTACTAAAACGTATGAAGAACAGGTAAGTTTCTTTGGCGAGTGGTGTCGTATAATTAATGCCTGGGATTTTCACAATGCTAAAATTACTGTTTTCAATAAAAATAGAAATATTGTTGAATTCAAAGAGAACATCTTATATAAGCATAAAGATGATGTATTTGATGACATAAGAGATTCTTACAATGACATTATAGAAAATAAGATAATGGTTGGTAAGAAGGGAATTGAACAGGTAAAATTTCTCACAATTACTGTGGAACGTAATACTTTTGAGGATGCAAAGTTAGCTTATAACAGTATATCGGCTAATCTTGTTAAAGAGTTTGCTGCACTTGGTTCTACATTAGTAAGTCTTGATGCAGGAGAAAGATTACGTATATTTCATGATTTTTATAAGATTGGAAACGAATCAAAATTTAATTTTGATATGATGGATTGTATTTCTAATTGTAGAGATTATCGTAATGAGATTTCTTGTAACTTCATTGATTTTTCGGAAAATCCAACTTATTTTAAGACAGAACGTAAGTATGGTAAGTGTTTAGCAATAGATCCTAACTCTTATCCTGATGATGATATTAGTGATGAGTTTTTTGATTCAATTATTAATATTAATTGTCAGTCTGTAATTTCAATGGATATTGTTCCAATAGATAAATCAGCTGCTAAAAGATTTTTAGAAGATAAGTATATGGGTGTTCAAAGGAAGATACAGAAACAGCAGCATAGACGTAACAAAAATGGTGATTATACGCTTGATATTTCATTTCCGGTTAAAAAGGAAAATGCTGATATACAAGAAATGTTAGCTGACATAGGTCAGAATGGTCAAGAGATGATGTGGGTAGGTATAAATGTTGCTTTGTTAGCAGATAATCTTGATGACCTTGAAGTTGTATCTACTTCATTTGATATGGCTGTTGAAAGTAAGGGCTGTTACACTATGGAGCTTCCATATAGACAGAGAGAAGCTTTATCAACAGTACTTCCTTATGGTTGTAGAACGATAGATACTCTTAGGTCTATGTTCAGCAGAATGGCTGGTGTTATGATTCCGTTTAAAACTCAGGAAATGCAGATGAATGTTAATCCGTTTTATTACGGCGTTAATCGTGAATCACAGAATGTCATTTTATGTAATAGAAGAAAGTTAACTAATGGTAATGGTATGGTTTTTGGTGTTACTGGCGCAGGTAAATCAATGACTGGTTCTAAATTAGAGATACTTTCAGTTATTCTTAATTCAGATGATGATGTAATTATCGTTGACCCTATGCATGAATATGTAGACACGTGTAATGCTTTGGGTGGAGAATTTATTGAAATATCTGCTGAAGCTAATAATTATATCAATCCTTTGGATTGTGATGTGAAAAGTCTTGTTATCACAAATGGAGATAATGGTTATGTTGCAGTAGATGATGATATAGATGATTCTAATGAAATTAGAAAAGTCATTTCATCAAAAACAAGGATTTTATGTGGTATATGTGAACATATTATGCAGAATGAGTTTAAAGCAGCTCATAAGAGTATTATTGATAGATGTGTTAAAGCATTGTTTTATCGAATTGTAGGTGTTCCTGTTGAGGAACGTACTGTTCCAGTATTAAGAGATTTCTACGATATTCTAAAAGCTCAACCTGATGATGCAGCTCAGGAACTTGTTGTTCCTTTAGAAGCATATATAGATGGTTCGTTAAATGTATTTAATCATCAAACTACAATTGATGTAAATAATAGGCTTATTGCTTACGGCTTAAGAGACCTTGGTTTAGATCTTGAAAGTGTAGGTATGCTTGTTACATTAACTAATATTAATCAGAGGATTTTACAGAACTCTCTTAAAGGAAAGGCTACTTGGCTTTATGTTGATGAATTCCATATTTTATTGAACAAACCATACTCACGTAAGTTCTTTATTGCTTTATGGAAGAAAGTCAGAAAACAAGGAGGTATCTGTACAGGGATTACTCAGAATGTTACAGATGTCATTAAAGATGATGAAACAAAAATGCTTGTATCAAATTCAGAATATACCTTATTCCTTAAAATGGGTCCTGGTGATGCTCAGACAATTATTGATACATTTGAAGGGCGTATCTCACCAGCTCATCTTAAGTTCATTGAGAATCCAGAGCTTGGATGTGGTCTTATAAGATTTGGAAATGTAATTATTCCTATGGATTTTAAGATTGAAAAAACTAATCCTATTTACAATATATTCAATACGAACTTTTATGAACGAATGGCATTAAGAAGAAAATTGCCTAATGATGTAAGGATGTAAGTTAAGGAGCTGTATATATGAAAAAAAATCAATTACTTAAGAATGTTTCTAATGTAAATGATGCAGCTTCTCAGGTTGTATCTCCTATAAAAGGTCTTGACGGCAAAATTAAAGATATTTCGGTTAAAAATAGTCCTAAAAATATAGAATCAATTACTGAAAAAGCCTTTAAGGATGCTATTACGAATAAAACAAATATTGATACAACTAATAATGGTCAGTTTCATACTGCTTTTAATGTGGTTGATTCGGTACTTACTTCATCAGCTAAATTTAGTGAGACTCTTAATCATAAAACCGTAAAAATATCAATTGAGTTAGCAGATTTTTTAATAGATTTAATTAAAGAAAAAAGTCAATTAGGTGGGAATGACGTATCATCAACTGAATTACAAATTAAAAAAGATGATTTTGATGATAAAAGTAATTCATCAGGTGCAAGTTCATTATCTGACAATGATATTAATGTTTCTCATAAAGTTGTAGGTAGTACATCAGCTTCTGTTGATGGTGAATTTATAGAATGTGATGTGGTAGATAGCAATATATTAGTTGTTAATTATAATGGCAAAATAATTGAGTGTCAGCTTAATCATAGTGTTAATTCAGGTGTTATAAATAAATCTGATATTAATATGTCAACTGTAATATCTTCTAATCGCTGTTATATGTCACCAACGATTATCAATGATAATAATGTTACATCTATAGTTCCTGCTAATGGTTTGCCTGTTTTAAATGAAGTAATTGAAACAAATTCTTCTGGTGGATTAATTTCAGTAACTAATAGTGTTAGTTCAGGGAATGTTAATAATCTTATAAAAAAGAATAAAATTAAAAGAACTAATACATCTAATGATGTAAAGAATACTGATATGAAATTATTATCATCCAGTGATGTTGCAAAAAATATAAGTGATGGTTTACCTAATGTTAAGCCCTTAAAAAAAAAGCAGAAAGATAATAAACATTCTAAAGCCGCTAATGATTTTAGCAGGATGGTTAGAAAGTCAGTTGTTAATAATGCAATTAATGGTTCGTTAGAAACAGAAAATAATATGAGTACTGGAATGGTTGCTTTTGCAGGAGATTTTGTTGCTTTACAGGCAAAAAGAAGAGTAAAAGAACTTACAGTAGATAAGTTGTATAATGCTACGATTGGTAAAGTGATGGACAAGGTTAAAAGTGGCATAAAAAAAGCATTTGCAGGAATGGCAAAAGTAATAATACATTTTGCATTTATGCTTTTTCATTTAATTGTATCTATTATTGTTTCATTAGCTGCTTTGATAGGTCCTATGATATTGTTACCTGTAATAATTGGTGCAGTATTGATAGGAGGTGCTTTTGGTGGAATTTTTTATATGAAAGTAAATGATGAACAGACAGCAAGGAATGATAGTGATATTAGACAGGTAATTGAAGAAAATGAAGATGTTTTTGGTAAATTTTCATTTGATAAAAGTAATGCAACTCTTGGTACTTATCAAAAATCCTATGATGAATTAAAAAGCGTGTTTACATGGATGAATAATGATAATTCATATCCGGTAAAAGATCAGACAAGAATAATTACTTCACAGTACACATTACATCGTACTGATGTTGAAGGTCATGGGGTGCATTATGGAGTTGATTTTAATGCTCCAATGAATAGTGTCTTAGTTGCAATAGCTGATGCTACAGTTGAAGCAACTAATACAAATTCTGGCTATGGCAATCACGTTATTCTTAATTTTGGAGATGGAACATATGCACTATATGGACATATGACAGATTTTATTGTTGATGATTCTGATAATCCTAACAGTCTTTTGGGGTGGAGATATTTAAAACCTGGAGATACTGTTAAAGCTGGTCAGCCTATTGGACATTCTGGATCAACAGGTGATTCTACTGGTCCACATCTTCATTTAGTATTGTCTACATCCCCGTATGGAAATGAATCAGATTCACGATATGACTTTAATGAATATGTCAAGGCGGTATGGTGTCCTGATTTTGAATTTTCATATGATTATGAACAGACATATGGAATATTTGAAGAGTATATTGACTATTTTAAAGAGAATTAAAGGAGAAAGATATGTTAAGTTATGTAGAATTTAAGGCAAAAATTAAAGAAGAATTACTGAACAATATGTCACCAGCACTTAGAAATTGCAATGTTGTATTAGATTCTAAGTTGGTAGATGGTGAACAACTAGATTTTTTCTATATAAAAGATTCAAGTGAAAGAGATGTGTTGCCTATGGCTATTAATTCACTTTATAAGCAACTTTATATAGAGGAATATAAGGAGGATTTTGATAAAACAATTAAGTGCATAGCTAGAGAATATGAGAAAAAATATAGAAGTATGTCAGGGATGCAGAATAACGTTGTATCTAGTAAAGATGTTTTTGAATTCGATATGGAAAAAGTATTCTACTGCGTAATTAATAATGACAGTAACAGAGAACTGCTAAATAATATTCCGCATGTTAATAGGGGAGAGCTAGCTATTTATTTCAGACTTCTTATTTTAGCTGACGATAATTCACTAAAAAGCATGATTATTGATAAAAATTTAATGGAGCAGTTAAAGGAAAATAATATTAGTCTTGAGGATTTATTATCAGTTGCGACTAATAATACACCTAAGTTATTTCCGGTTAAAGTCAATGATCTTGGAAATGGAATATATTTAGTTTCTAATAATTATATGAAATATGGAGCTTCTACACTATTTTATCCAGAGAATCCTGTAAAGGGACTTTCTGAAATTACTAAGAAGAATATGATTATACTTCCTATACAGACAGATTATTTTATTTGCATTGAAAATGATGAATCTGTACTTGATGAAGATATGTATAAGCAGACAAGTTTATGTGTAAAAAAATATGTAACAGAATTTGGTGGTAGTGCTTTATCTGCATCACCTTATATGTTAGATGCTGACACTCTTTCTCTTAGAATGGGAAAAGATGCTGTTATTAATGGTGAAGTTGCTCGTTCTCAAAGTAGGAGCATTTAGTATGGATAAAAATGTAGCAAAAATATCGGATTTTATAAAAAAATATGATACACAATTATATGGGCATTGTGTAAGAACTGCATTAAGAGCCAAAAGGTTATCTGAATTATTGAATGTTGATTCTGAACTTGTATATCAGGCAGCACTTATTCATGATCTTGGCAAAATTGGTATTAGCAAATCTATATTTGATAAGCCTGAAAAACTTACAAAAAATGATCGTAGAGCAGTTGATTTACATAGTTTTATAGGATATTCAATGGCTTACAATGTGGGGGTCCCTAAAAATATATGTGTACTTATTCTTTATCATCATGGATACAATAAAGAACGCTTTGGGGAGTGTTCTTGTATTCCTGAAAATTATAAATTATTTGTGGATATTATTAGAATATCTGATATATATGATGCATTAACATCAGAAAGAATATATAGAAAAAGTGTAAGTCATAGAGAAGTTATTAATATGTTGCTTGAACACTTGGAACTTGATAATGACTTAATTAATAAATTTGATGTTTTATATACGATGAATTCAAAGGCTATTTAAAAATATTCCGGTAATGCCACAATGATGTGATTTTAAATAAATTATTAAATATTATGTTAAGTAAATTTATACAGAAAGGACCAAAAACCAATGAATTCAAACAACAACTCAACATTACATAAAACTCAACATAAATTAATTATTACTGAAAAACCTTCTGTCGCTCAACAGTTTGCATCAGTTTTGGGTGTTAAAAGAACATCTAAAACTGATGGCTATATAGAAGATGAAAATTATGTTATTACCTGGTGTGTTGGACATTTAGTGTCAATGTTATATCCTGAAGCTTATGGAGAGCAATATAAGAAATGGGATCTTGAAGTACTTCCATTTTTACCAGATGAATATAAGTATGGTGTTATTGCTAGTGTAAAAAAGCAGTATGCAGTTGTACATAAGATGTTGCATAGAAATGATATTGATACTGTATATTGGGCTGGTGATAGTGGAAGAGAAGGACAAGTTATCGAAGAAAACATAAGACGTTTTGGTGGTGTTAGAAGTGGCATGAAAGAGCTTCGTGTCTGGATTGATTCTCAGACAGCTGATGAAATAAAAAGAGGAATGAGAGAAGCTAAGCCTATGAATGCATATGATCTTATTGCCAGCTCAGGAATAATGAGAGCAATAGAGGATTATGCTATGGGAATTAACTTTTCAAGGTCACTTACTCTTAAATACGGAGCTTTACTTAATAATGCAGCATCTTTACAGAAAAATACTGCAATATCCGTAGGAAGAGTTATGACCTGTGTTCTTGGCATGGTTGTTTCCAGGGAACGAGCTATCAGGGATTTTAAAGAAGAAGTTTTTTATAAAATTGTAGGCAATTTTGGTGATAATATACAGGCTGAATGGAAGCTTACGGAAAAATCTTTTTGTTATGGTAATCAAAACTTATTTAAAGATTGTGGTTTCTTAAAAAAGGCAGATGCAGATAATTTTATTTCTTTTCTTGATGGTAAGGTAGCTAAAATAGAAAATGTTGAAGTAAAGAATAGCAAAAAGGCAGCTCCACTGCTTTTTAATCTTGCAGAATTGCAGAATATATGTGCTAAAAGATTTAAGATAAGTCCTGATGAAACATTATCTATTGCACAGACTTTATATGAAAAGAAACTTACAACATATCCTCGTACAGATGCCAGAGTATTAAGCACTGCGGTTGCTGTAGAGATAAGTAAGAACATAAGAGGAATTCATAAGGGATATTCTAATACATCAAAATATACAGATATTATCCTTAATGAAGAACTATATCGCAACATTTCAAATAGTAAGTATACTAATGATTCTAAGGTGACAGACCACTATGCAATCATACCTACAGGGGATACTGCCGAAATTGCAAGTTTAAGTAAGTTACAGGCAGATGTATATGATCTTATCGTTAGAAGATTCTTAAGTATATTTTATCCAGCTGCTACTTATAAGACAGTAAATATTAGTTTTATGGTAGATAATGAGTTATTTACAACATCATCTAAGTGTCTGGTAGATAAAGGATATCTGGATATTATTAATATATCAGATGATGAAGATGATGATAGTAGTAAAACTGATAATAAATTACTTCCTTTTGCTAATAGTGTAAAAATCGGTGATGCCGTTAAGGCTAATGGCTATGACACCAAGGAGGGAAAGACATCACCACCTAATAGATATAATTCAGGTTCATTAATTCTTGCTATGGAGAATGCCGGGAACTTAATTGAAGATGAAGAATTAAGAAGCCAGATAAAAGGTACTGGAATTGGTACTTCTGCTACAAGAAGTGAAATTCTTAAGAAATTAACTAACATTGGCTATCTTAATATCAATAAATCCCAGGTTGTTACACCTTGTGATTTTGGTGAAATGGTGTATGAGGTTGTTAAATTAACAATACCAGAAATGCTTAATCCGGAATTATCTGCTATTTGGGATAAAGAATTAGAAGAGATTGCAAACGGTTCAATCAGTTTTTCTTCATATAAGATGAAATTGGATAATTACATAAGAGAGAAAACTAATACAATTAAAAAAGAAGATAAATTGAATGATATTGCTGCTAATATTAAAGGTTTTGCAACTGGCTCGTTATCTACTGAAATGAGCAGTAACAGACATGTTTTGGAAGGATGCAAGTGTCCTTTGTGTGGTGGTGATATAGTTACAACTTCTTTTGGATATGGCTGTAGTAATTATAAAGAAAAGAACTGTAAGTTTAGCATAGGTCATACAATTAATTCTAAGACTATTTCAGAAAAGAATGTAAAGGACCTTTTAAATAATGGTACGACACCTTTGATTAAGGGATTCATAAGTAAGGCTGGTAAGAAATTTGATGCTATGCTCAAACTTGATAATGGAAATATAAAGTTTGAGTTTCCAGAAGTTAAAGATGAAAAGAGCAGCATAAAATGTCCAAGTTGTAATAAAGAACTTATTATTAATAAGTGGTACTATCAATGTTCTTGTGGCTTTAAAATCCCTCATGTTATTTGTGAAAAGGATTTATCTGAACAAGATATGAGAAGTCTTATTAATGATAAGAAGACAGGATTAATTAAAGGGTTTACAAGTAGAAGTGGTAAGAAATTCAATGCTTCTCTTATATTAGAGGATAATAAAATAAAATTCGTTTTTTAGGAGTGACAGATATGGATTGTGCATCGAATAAAGAAAGAGTGTTTTATGTTGTTAAAGGTGATAATGATAACTATATAGAAAATATTGATGGTGATTTTAAGATAACAACTACGAAAAATCCGCATAAAGCATTACATATGAGATATTTTACCTAATTTAAGGACTATTGAGAGTGTTAATTATTGCAGGATTAATCTTAAGCATTGAGGATGCAGAAATAAAAAGTGCAAAAAGCTAAAAGGGAGAATATAGTAAGTTTTGTAAAAGGTAAAAGATGAATATTGTCAGATTAACTTAAAATTCAAAAGGAGAAAATAAATGAGTGCAGAAATTAAATTAAAGATTATAGTAGGAATTATGTGTGGAATTACATTGGGAATTCCATTTACTCCAATAGTATGCTTGATGAGACATCTGTTTATTGTACCATTTAGATATAAGAAAATGCTTAATAAAGCTATAGAACAGGGGCATGTTGTAAAAGCTAAATTAATAAAAGTCAAAGATGCAGCAGGAGAAGGTGGACATTTGGATAGTAGTAGACAAGAAGGTGTATATCAATATGAATATAAGAATAAGACATATAAAACACATTTAGTAGGAGAATCGCCAATACGCAAGGAAATAACATTGTATTTTGAAAGAAACCCAAGAAGAGCAGTAAGCAAGGAAAGATTTGGTGGATATGAAAGTCCGATATTTTTATGTTATTTAGTTTCGGTTTTAATAGTAAGTGTAATTATTATATACATAGGAGTTGTATATGGATTTGGATGGTAAAAAATATTTTGAAAAGTTGGAGTGTTTGTGAATGTTATTTACAAATAACAAATTAAATGTTACAATTAATTTTAAAATAAGGAAAAAGAATTATGAATAAAAAAATGTTAAAGATATTTTTATTGATATAGATGGTACTCTTGATTCGTATCATATTAGTAGTTTTTTATAGAAGTAAAATTGGAAAAATTGAGAGGTAATAATAATGGATGAATATTCATATGCAGAATTTGAAGAAAGTTATAAAAAGATATATGATTCATTAACTAAAGATAAGGTATTACAGGAAAAACATTGCGTGGTTTTCTTAGGTGGTCAACCAGGTACAGGTAAATCAAATTTTATAAATCAAGATTATGCTTTTTCTAATTATATTCAAATTAATGGGGATGAATATAGAAAATTTCATCCACGATACGATGAAATTATATCTTATGATATTAAAAGTATGCCTGAACGTACACAGAAATTTGTGAATGAATGTATTGAAAGATTAATAAATGATTTATCTGATGATGAATATAATCTTATTATTGAGGGGACATTAAGAGACTCGCAAGTTACTATTAATACTTGTCAGAATTTAAAAAGTAAAGGATACAGTACAGACTTGTATATTGTATCTGTTGATGCTGTTGTATCATGGGAATCAACTATTAATAGAGCTGAATTACTTAAAAATATGGGAGAAACTCCGAGATATGTTTCTATAGATAAATATAATTATATTGTTAATAATCTTATAAATAGTGTCAAGAATATTGAATCAGCTACTTGTTTTGATAATATATATGTAATTAATAGAAATAATAAAATATTATATCCTGAAGCTGGAGCTATTTCAGCAGCATCTGTTGTTGAAGAACAATTAAATCTTAATAAATGGAATGAATTATTTCCTATATTAAAGGATAAATTCATTGATATGAAAATTGATGCATTACAGTATCAGAAAAAGAGAGGTGGACGATAATATGGATAACAAATATGTTTTTCATGTTCATACTTATAGGTGTGGACATGCTACTAATGAAACAGATGAAGATTATATAAAAAGTGCAGTAATCCTTGGAGCTGATAGTATAACATTTACAGATCATGCTCCTTTTCCTGGTGATCCATTTACAGGCAGAATGAAGTATTCACAATTAAAAGAATATGTATCATCCTTGACAGAGCTTAAAAGCATATACGAGGGAATTATAGATGTTCATATAGGACTTGAAATAGAATATCTACCATCATATAAAAGTTACTATGAAGAACTTAAAGCTAATGAGGATATTGAGCTTATGATTATAGGACAACATCATTATGAAGTTTCTAAGGGTGTATATAGTTTTATGAGTGATATAAAATATGAATATATTGGACTATTTAATGCAATGATAGAAGGTGTTAATACTGGATTATTTGATGTTGTTGCACATCCAGACAGGGCTTTTAGAAAAGAAAGTATATGGACTAAGGAAATGGCGGAATATTCAAATAAGTTAATTGCAGCTGTAGGTGATAAAATATTGTTAGAAAAAAATTTTAGTTCTATGAAAAAGAAAGGAGCTTACTGGGAAGAATTTTGGGATATTGTACCAGACAAAGTAAAATTAATATATGGTTGCGATGCACATTCGACAAAAGATATGCAGGTTGGGATGGGTAAAAGTAGGTATTATGAAGTCAATTCATCAAATACATTTTCGGCTAAAAAAAATAGGATAATAAAAAGAGGTATTAATGGACTTATATTGGGAACATCAGGAAGTGGATATGTGTTAGAAAATAAAGGAATTAATAAAATATTATAAGGGTGTGCCTTAAATGAAGTTCCAGAATTGAGATTAATGTCTAAATATGAATTTTGAAATAGATGAATGTAACAATTTTAGTAAAAATATAAGAAATGTATAAGGCCAGTTTTGCTGGCTTTTTTTAATAACAAGGTATTAAAAAGTATACTTTTAACAGTTATAGATGTATTTATAATATTATGTTGTAAAAAGTATCAAATAGTCTTTATGCAAGTTTTAAAATATGTGATATACTTATTACAATTTAATATATAAGGAGAATAAATATAATATGGAAGGACGCTATTATGGATATAATCGTGTATCATCTAAAGAACAGCATCTTGATAGAGGTAATAGTAATATAAAAAAATTTTGCGAATCTCGAGGATATAAATTAGTTAAAATTTTCGAAGATAAACAAACTGGGAAAAATTTTGAAAGGATAAGATATACTGTTCTAAAAGAAGATGTTCTTCAAAGAGGAGATACATTAATTGTACCTGAATATGACAGATTAGGAAGAGCTAATGAAACAAAACAAGAATTAGAATATTTTAAGAAAAATGGTATACGTGTAATTTTTCTGGATATTCCAACAACACAAATAGATATTTCTGTTATAAATGATGAAATGGCGCAAATGATATTAACTTGCATTAATGATATGTTGATATCTTTTTATGATTGTATTGCAAGATCAGAATTGGCTAGAAAAAAGAAGCGTCAAAGAGAAGGCTATGAGGCACTTAAAGTGCGTGGAGAGTGGAATAAATTAGGGAGACCACGAATTATGTCTAAAGAAGTATTTGCATGCGAGTATCAAAAAGTAGTTAATAAAGAATTAACAACTACAGAATTAATGAGAAATTTACAGCTTAATAAAGATACATATTTTAGGTATGTAAGAGAATACAAAGCTGAATTAAAGAATGAGTGTATGTAATACATTTTGTAATATTGCAACAAAAAAAGTCAAAATTAGTAAATATGTTATTGAATTGATAATGTATGTAAGTTATTATGATGATGATATATGATTTACATTGAAGTGTTTTTTCTTCAACCCTTGCCCCTCTAAGCGTTTAATACTTAGAGGGGGTATTATTTGTTGATTACTTATAAATTTATTAAACAATTCAATGGATATTTTTAGGTATCAAATTCTAGTTTTAAGTTTAAAGTGTAACCTGTATTTAGTGGTTCATTAGAAAAGTTGGAAATGGTGGTATTGGGTATATGTATTTTGAAATTAGTTATGTTAATAATCATATTTGTAAAGTGAGTATTTATGTTGCAGATAATATTGATATTGCAGAATCCTATTTTAAAGAAACTTGTAATGTTGATGAATTTATAGGTATAAGTAAGTTGAATAATAAAATTGAACTTGGTCAACCTGTGATTGAGGTTCCGGCAGATTACCAACCATTATTTTCTGTTGCAGTAACTGAAACGTTGTGTAGAAATGTGATTGTTAGAGCTAAGAGTAAGGAAGAAGCGTATACTCAAGTAGAGCAATTGTATAACAGTGATAATATAGTTTTGAATGCTGATGATTTTGTAGAAAGTAATATTAATGTTTATGATTATTCACAAATTGATTATAAGGCAATGTGTGAAAGTTATAAAAGTAATGAAAATTATATTATAACGACAACGGATGATTATAAAGATATGAATATCTATAGAGGAAAAACTCGCTGATTTTTAATATTTTTTTATAAATTAAGTAAAGAGATTTGTGTCATTATGACGCAAATCTCTTTTTTGCAGTTATGCCAAAATACACTTAAAAATTCATTAAAATTACTTCATTTATCGAATGAAATTTATTAGCTGAAATTTTATAATGATTTTTGTAGGTAGTCGCACCTATATATCACGATTATATTTATATTTTTTAGGGAGGTATTTTTATGCGTTATGATATTCAGATTGCAAAAGTAAAAGATAAAAATTCTAATTTGCTTGGCTATGCTGATGTAACAATGGGTGGTTCATTTGCGATTAGAGGTATTAAAATTATGGATGGTTCCAATGGACCATTTGTGTCAATGCCAAATTATAAATTAAGTAGAACGGATGAAGATGGAAAAGCTGTATATAAAGATATATGTTATGCAGTAACAGGAGATTTTAGACAGGAGCTTGTTTCTAATATTCTTTCTGCTTATTCAGGAAAGCATTCTCCTGAGATTTCGAAGATTACTTGTACATGCTTAGAAGATAAAGGTAATTCTAAAGCAATTGCAGATGTAGTATTTAATGATTCTTTTGTCGTCAAAGGTGTAAAGGTTATGGAAGGCAGTGAGGGAATATTTGTATCAATGCCGAATTATAAGATTTCAAGGGATGGTAATGATGAGTTTCGTAATGTGTGTAATCCAGTTACAAAAGATTTTTACGAAGAATTTACTAATAAAGTTCTTGAATGTTACGAAGCAGCAAAAATCGGTGAGAATGCAAGGACATTCGAAGTAAGTTCAAATTTACCTCGTTACAATATTTCTGTGCATAAAATGAAAGATAGCGATTCTAATGTACTAGCTTATGCTGATATGTACATTGGTGGTTCGTTTGTTGTAAAAGGAATTAAGATTATGGATGGTTCTAATGGAATATTTGTATCAATGCCGAATTACAAGACGAATAAGCTGGATGAAAACGGCGATGCTATATACCAGGATGTTTGCTTTCCTATCACTAAAGAAGCAAGAGAGAAAATCTTTAGTAATATTATTTCCGCATATAATGGATCAAAGAAACCTCAGATTACAGATGTAAGGTGTACTTGTTTAGAGGATAAAGATAATCTTAAAGCGATTGCCAGTGTCACATTTGATAAGAGTTTTACAGTTGAAGGTATAAAGGTTATGGAAGGTAGCAATGGAGCTTTTATATCAATGCCTAACTATAAGGTTTCAAAAGATGGTAAAGATGAATTTTGTGATATTTGTTTTCCTGTTACATCAGAATTTCGTGATGAACTTAATAATGCAGTTATGAATAAGTATAATGAAGTTCGTGATAAGTCTATTGATGCTGAACCTGAAATTCGTAGAGTAGCAGGTAAAAGAAGATAAGATGTTAATTTATGTTTAATATTAGTTTACAAAATAACGGATTGTGAATTATATACAATCCGTTATTTTGTTAGTATGACGTTGAAGGAGAAACTTTTTATGGTTGATAAACAAAAAAACTATCTTGAAACTATTAATAAAATTATAAGTGGTAATTTTAATAATTATTTGAAATTTCTTAAATTTGCTAGCAACGGTAATATTTATAATTATGATTTTCCTGATCAGATTCGTATTTTTCAAAAAAAGCCAGAGTCTAAATTAGTTGTGCCATATGAAATATGGCGTTCTGTTGGTAGATCACCTAAATTTAAGACTGGTATACATATAGATTTGAGTGATGATTTCGTAGGTGAATTATATAAGAACATTGATAGCACATTTAATGGGTGTGTTTTTGCGTATGAAGATACAGTAGGTAATTCATTTGATTATAAAATGAATGATATATTAAGTAGTGAAGAACTTGATTATGTTACAAAAAAAATTAGTGAAGGGATGGATTCTTATAAAGATTTTTATTCTTCCATTAATCTCTTGACACAAACAAATGTTCGAGATATAATTTTACTGGGTACTGATAGTGAAAAATATAAATTTATTTGCGAAGCTACTTTATATTCTATTTATAATAAATTTAATCTTCAATATACATTTTCTCAAGAAAGTATAGATATGTATAATAGTCTATCTGTGGATGAAAGGAGAGATTTATTAGAGTTTTCACAATCAAATATTCAGAAAATATCACGTAAATTTATTAAGTATATTAATTATTATGTCAACGAATTTAGAAAGGGAGGAATAGAATATGAGCGAGTTAACACCACTTCAATACAAAATTTTACAGATGAAAGAAGATCAGGCAATGAGATTTCTGATGCCAGAGGAGAAAGTAATCGAGCCAATGACAGAAATGGATATAATACGCAAGACGGGACCAATGGGAGCAGAAGTTCTCGACTTTCTGAAGGAAACAATTCCAGCTTTATACAAAACATGGTTGAGTATAGGGAAGATGTATCCGTTCGTTCAGAGAAGAGTTCAGGAAGCGAAGGAATTGAGAATGACAATAGAGAATCAGCAGAACCAGGAATTCTTCAGGAAGAATCCAGGAGCAGAATGGAAGGAACAATATCAGGCAAGAGAGAGAGCCAGACAGATAGCGATGGAAACAGTGAGATCAGAAGTTCTGTTCAGACCAGTAACGATGATGGGCAATTAAGTTTTAATTTTGGTGGTAATGAAGATAGTTTAATAGATGAAATTAATAATGAATTGGAAAATTCATTTGATACTAATATTAATAATAATTATACATATACTCAGCCTAAAATTGAGAAAGTACCAGAAAAATATTTAACGGATATTTTACTTAGGGGTTCTGGTTTTGTTGGTGGAAAGCAGAGAATATTTGATTTTTATAATAAAAAGCAAATGTCTAAAACAGAGAGAATTGCTGCTATAAAGAAAGAATATGGTTTAGGTGGCACTGGTATTCCTTTAGATGGTTATGGCTGGCATGGTTATGATTCCTTTGGAAATGGACTTACTGTTAAATGGAGGGATTCTGAAGGCGAAAAGGAAGGTTATGTATCTTGGAATATTGTTGAAGATAACATAAGAAATCTTATAATGTCAGGTAAATATCATCTTCCTTTTCATTTTGAATTTAATGCCAATGTTACTAGTATTGATAATGCAGAAGCTAATCGGTTGCTTGTTCATGCTGCTGACAGAATATCTATGCATATGTTGTTACTTGATGTTTTGAATGATGATACATTACTTACAGCAGAAAAGGTTAATGGGTTATTATCTCTTGATAAATGGTTATTCACTGATTATGACAAACCTTTGATTAAAGCAACAGTTGATAATGAAAAAAATTTAATAAATCTTTCTTATCCAGCTCCATTAGCTACAATTAGTAGTTATAAATTATCGTTTGATGATATGCTTTCAGGAATTAATAATATATTAAATTCTGATAAGTATATGACTATTATTGAAAATACAAAAAGTAATTCATCTAAAGTTGTTTCAGATAATTCAGGAACTTTAGAAGATTCAATCAAAATCCTCTGTGTTGATTCTGATGTATTTGATGGTTATAGAACGATTATCAAGGACTTATTATCAAAATATAATATTAATGATGAAAATAAGATTAATTATATTAAAGAAATCACTTCAAATAAAATTGCATTTGGAGTGAATAAATATGGACTTGTAGAGTTTAAGTTTTTGTCTGATTCTATTAATGTTAATTATAAAGATAGTAGTTATAACAGACTAAATGCTTCATTAAATTATGATGATTTAATTGCTTCATTTCCTGCTTTTTTTAATGTAGATGGATTCCTTGATATTGATAGTTCTGTTTTAGATCAGGCTAATAATATATCTAATATATCAAGTGATTTAGACCAGATTAATGAATATTTCAATTATTTAAAATCTATTAATTATATAAATGATGAAGATATTATAGGCAGCATTAAAGTTGGTGATAGCCTTGAAATCGAAAATACTATTTTTAATGTTACAGAAGTAACTGATAGTGACATTAAGATGATGGATATATCACTTCTTTATCCTATAACACGTGTCGAATCTAAAGAAAACATTAAATGGATGCTTGATACTGGAAAGACTTCTATTATAGTTGATGGTAATGTTAAAAATATTGTTGATGAAGATAGTTTAGTTACTGAAAAACCTGTTGTCGAACAGGAAACAGTTAAAGAAAAAGGAGAAGCTGTTGCTTTTTCGTATGGGGATGATTGGAAACCGAATATAGGTAGTGATAATGAAAGATATAATAAGAATATTGAAGCTATTAAAACACTTAAGAGTATTGAAAGTGAGAATAGATATGCGACTGCCGATGAACAGCAAATATTAAGTATGTATGTTGGCTGGGGCGGTTTATCTAATTGCTTTGATATGGATAAAAATCTGGAAAAATATAATGAGCTATCTGAATTATTAACTGAGGAAGAATTTAAGTCTGCAAGAGCAAGTACAACAGATGCTTTTTATACTCCAAAAGAAGTAATAGATGCTGTATATGATAGTTTAAATAGAATGGGATTTACTGGTGGTAATGTATTAGAGCCATCCTGTGGTATAGGTAATTTTATATCTGATATGCCACGTAATATGCGTGAAAAATCTAATATATATGCAGTTGAATTAGATTCTATTTCTGGTCGTATTGCTAAGTTGTTGCATCCAGATGCCAATATTCAGGTTGCAGGATTTGAAAATGTGTCTTTTGATGATAATGTTTTTGATGTTGTTATTGGCAATATTCCTTTTGGTGATTATAAGGTAAGTGATGCCAGATATAATAAGAATAATTTCCTTATACATGATTATTTTATTGCTAAATGTCTTGATAAAGTGGCTGCTGGTGGAATTGTGGCTTTAATTACTTCTAAAGGTACTCTTGATAAAGCTAATAGTAAGGTAAGAAAGTATATTGCTGAAAGAGCTGATTTGTTAGGAGCTATCAGACTTCCATCTGATACTTTTAAGGCAAGTGCTAATACAGAAGCAACTTCTGATATTCTATTTTTCCAGAAAAGAGAATCTCCGGTTGTTGTTAATGAGGATATTAATTGGATTGGATTAGGATATACAGATGATGAAGTTGTAGTTAATCAGTATTTTTTAGATAATCCTGTAATGTGTCTTGGTAAGATGGTTAAAGATATTCAAAGGTTTGGTGCAGATAGTGCTATTACTTTATGTATTAATGATAATAAAGATAGTGGTCTTAATGTTAAGCTAAAAGCTGCTGTTAATGAGTTACCTTCAAATGTATTTAAAGCTGCTACATTAAATGATATAGAAGATGTGAAAGATGATAGTTCTGAGGCATTATGCATCCCAGCAGATCCTAGTGTAAAAAATAATACATATACTCTTGTTGATGGTGAAGTATATCTTCGTGTGAATTCTATGATGCAGTTACAAAAAGGTGAACTTAATAATGTTGCTTATGAACGTGTTAAAGGCTTATGCAATATTCGTTCAGTTTTTCATAAATATATGGATGACCAGCTTAATCAGGAAGCTGATTCTGTTATTAAAGCGGACCAGGCTGCATTAAATGATGTTTATGACACGTATGTGAAAAAGTATGGATTTATCAATTCTTATGCCAATAATTTAGCGTTTAGTGATGATGTTGAGTATCCTTTGCTTTGTTCACTTGAAAAGTCAACTGATGATAAAGATGTTTTTGAAAAAGCTGACACTTTCTATAAACAGACTATTAGACCTAATACAAAGGTTGAAGAAGTTAATAATGCCACAGATGCTTTATTGGTTTGCTTAAATGAATATAATTCAGTTGATATTGAAAAGATACTTGAATTATATAATGTACCTTTTGAACAGCTCATCAATGAACTTAAAGGACAGATTTTTAGAAATCCTGAAAGAGTTCTTGATGATGAACCATATAGTGGTTGGGAAAGTGCAGAAGAATATTTATCTGGAAATGTTAGAGAAAAGTTAAAGATTGCTGAAACAGCAAATGAATATAATCCTATATTTTCTGATAACATTGAAGCCCTTACTAATGTTATTCCTAAAGATCTTGAACCATCTGAAATAAATGTTGGCTTTGGTATGTCTTGGATTGATGTTGAAGATTACGAAAACTTTATTTATGACACATTAGAAATTAATGATTACTATTCAAAGAAAAATATTAATATTTCTTTTGAGCCTAAATCACATTCTTATAATATTAGTAAAAAAAGTAATGTTAATTACAATGAAATTGCTATTATTAAGTATGGTACAAAACGTATGAATGCCCTTGAAATTATTGAAAATCTGCTTAATTTGAAGCAAATTGAGGTTAAAGATAGAGTTGAAGAAGATGGTAAGGTTAGATATGTTCTTAATGCAAAAGAAACTTTACTGGCAAGGGAAAAGGGCGATATTTTGAAAGAAAAATTCAGATCTTGGTTTTGGAATGATAGTCAGAGATATGAAAAATATATTCGTATATATAATGATAAATTCAATAATACAGTTTTGCGTGAATATGATGGAAAGTATATGACATTTCCAGGGATGAATTCAATGATTAACTTAATGGATTACCAAAAATCTGCTGTAGCTCGTGTTTTAAGAAATGGTAATACACTTCTTGCACATTGTGTGGGTGCCGGTAAATCATTTGAAATGTCAGCAGCTTGTATGGAATTAAGAAGGCTAGGATTAGCTAATAAGCCATTAATTGTAGTTCCTAATCATCTTACTAATCAGATGGCAAGTGAATTTATGACATTATATCCTAATGCAAATATCTTACTTACATCTAAGAAAGATTTTGAAAAATCACGTCGAAGGAGATTTATAAGTAAGATTGCAACTGGAGATTATGATGCTGTAATAATTGGTGCAAGTCAGTTTGAAAGAATTCCTATCTCAAAAGAAAGACTTGAGGAATATCTTAGGAAAGAAATTGATGACTGTGTAGCATCTATTGAAGCTTTACGTGATGAAAATGGTGAAAAATGGACTATTAAGCAGATGGAACGTAAAGTTAAGCAACTTGAATTTAAGCTAAAAAATCTTGTGAATGAAAAAATTAAAGATGATGTTATAACTTTTGAGGAATTAGGTGTAGATGCCTTATTTGTTGATGAAGCTCATAATTATAAGAATCTTGATTTTGATACAAAAATGAGTAGAGTTGCAGGTATTAATCCAACAGGAGCTAATAAGGCTACTGATATGTATCTTAAAGTTAGATATATTCAGGAACTAACACCTGGTAAGAATGTTGTTTTTGCAACTGGTACACCAATCAGCAATTCTATGTGTGAATTGTATACAATGCAAAAGTATTTGCAGCTTGATAGACTTGAAGAATTAGGAATTGAACATTTTGATGCCTGGTCAGCTAACTTTGGTGAAGTAGTTACTTCTATGGAATTAGCTCCTGAAGGACAGACTTATCGTGAACGTACAAGATTTGCGAAGTTTGTTAATTTACCAGAATTAATAAGCTTATATAAAGAGTTCGCTGATATTCAATTACCGGATATGCTCGATTTAAAAATCCCTAAACTTAAGAATAATCAGTTTACTATCATAGAAAGTGAACCCGATTCTGTTACTAAAACGTATATGGAAGATATATGTGAAAGAGCGGAAGCAATACATAATCATGCTGTAGATCCTAGCGAAGATAACATGCTAAAGATATGCAATGATGGACGATTATTAGCTGCTGATACAAGGCTTATAAATATGGATAATGAGACATATGAAGATTCTAAGATTATGAAGTGTGTTGATAATATCGTGAAAAAATATCATGAATCTCAGGATATTTTAGGTACTCAGATTGTATTTTCTGATATTGGTACTCCTAATATGAAATGGAGTGAGGATTGGGAAAAAGTTTGGAAGGAAAAGTCTGTTAAATCAGATAAAAGTCAATTTGATCTTTATAACTGCATAAAGACTGAGCTTGTTAAAAGAGGAATTCCTGCTGATGAAATATGTTATATCCATGATGCTAATTCAGATGTGCAGAAGTCTAAGATGTTTGATGATATGAATAGTGGTAAAAAACGTATTATATTTGGTTCTACAGGCAAAATGGGAACTGGTACAAACATACAGAAACGATGTGTAGCAATGCATGAATTAGACGTGCCTTGGAGACCATCTGACGTAGAACAAAGAGAAGGAAGAATTTTACGTCAGGGGAATATTAATGAAGAAGTTGAAATATTTAGATATGTAACAAAAGGTACTTTTGATGCTTATAACTGGAATATTATTGTTAATAAACAAAAATTTATAAGCCAGATTATGACAAGTAAGGATGTAACAAGAGAATGTAATGATATAGATGATAGTGTATTGAATTATTCAGAAGTTATGTCTATTGCATCCGGTAATCCATATATTAAGGAACTTAATGAAGTTGAAATGGAATTGAAAAAATTAACAACTTATAAGAGATCTTATGAGGATAACCATATTGCTATGAAAGTCAATATTAATAAACTTCCAGATAAGATTGAAGCTGGAATTAAAGAAGTTAACAAGGTTGTTGCTGATATTAATAAAAGAGATACTTATCTTAATAGTCATAAGGATGCTGATGACAAATTAATATTTAGTATGACAGTTGCTGATAAGCAGTTTACAGATAAAGAAGAAGCTAATAATTATATAAAATACCTTGTTGATAAATTACCTGTTGGTAAAAATTTTACTGGTGAGTATTGTGGCTTTAAATATAATATTTCTAAAGAAGTAAAGGACTTTACAAAAAGTGAAGTGTTTGTATCTGTAAAGGGTGAACGTGCTTACACAAGAAATCTTGGTATGGATAATGTTCGTATTATACATAATGCATTGATTAGTATGAATGAATATAAAGATCATCTTGAATCTATTGTTGAACGTGATAAGAGAAATCTAGTTGTTATTCAGGAAGAATATAATAAACCTTTTGAATATGCAGATAGGCTTGAAAAACTTACAGCAAGAAAAAGAGAATTAACTGAAATGTTGTATAAAAAGGATATTAATAGTGAAAAATCAGATTTTAATGAAAAAGCGGAAATTACAAAAGAAAACAAAATTCGATAAAAGATAAAAAGTATTATATTGGTGAGAATTCTGTATTCTGTAGGATTAGGAGGCAAAATAAAATTTGATATAAAAATGTAATACATAGTGCAAAATCAGATTGAAAATATTATTGGAAAATACTATAATCTAATTGTAACATTTTTTTCTGCTGTAGTGTTAAAAATGATACAAAATATGTAAATCATGTTAAGGGTATGGAAGGAGATTAAATAAATGGAGAACAGAAGAGAGACAAGGATTTTGACGGACCAAGTTTTAAATGGAATAAATTATTCTGAAGATAAACTTGCATTAACGCTTGAAATCGCAGGAAATAGACTTGCAACAGAAAGAAATAGGCAGAATCTTTCTGTTGCAGAAGCAGCATTAAAGTGCGGCTTTGATGCTTCTAACATATACAGACTTGAAAGAGGTGAGAATGTTTTACTTAAGACATTTTTAAGGTATGTATATGCTTTAGATCAGCCTGTATCTATATTTATCCCCTTTAACGAAAATGTTAAATCCCCCAGCAGCATAGGTGAACAGATAGATTTACTGACGGAAAAATTGAGCGTAAAAGAAAAGAACCTAATTATAAGTACAGTTATTTCTCTGGTTGATGCAATACTCAGCGTAAAATAATATATTTAGAACTGGAAATGCAAATATAGGTAGCATATTTGCATTTCTGTATTGACAAACAACAATACAAGAGGTAATATATTTGATATAAATTACTATAAGGAGAGTTTCCATGAGCAAGCTTCAGGAAATTTGTAATGAAAAAAAATTATCTACAATTGGAGATTTAGTTTCTAAAATAGGTAATAATATAGAATTAACTACAATAATTAATCTTTATGATGATTCTAATTTGTTAAATACGAATATTAAAAATGTTATGTATATATGCAAAGCATTAGAAATTGAAGCTGAGAAATTAGTTGATATGAATGTTATAAAAACTGATGTAGAGGCTGTATTAAATAGATACTATGAAAAGAATCCAGTTGCACCTAATGTAAGAAAAGCCTATAATCTTAATTATATGATTATAAAAAAGGTATGTGATAGAGGTAATATAACAGAAGATGAATGTTTACATATTCTATCTGAAATGAAAAGTATTAAAAAGAAATATATTACTTCAAATGATGAAAATGTTAAAGAATTTATTGTTGAAATAAGGAAGGTATATGCTCCTTATTTTCTAAGAGGTAAAGCAGTTAATAAATATACTGAAAAGATGAGATATTATCAATTCATATACAATATTAAAAATTCTGTAATAAGAGATTTGTTAGGATGTAGTCAGTCGTATTATCTGAATTTTTCAACTGGATATGTAGATTTAGGTACATTATCATTCGTTAATGCTATTAAGTTAGCAGCTATTTTTAATACAACAGTACTCGATCTTTTTGATAATTATTTTTTTTCTTTATAGTAATTTTTATCTAATAAATTAATTAAAATATTCTGAATGGGAATTTATTTCTTACTTTATATATGATAATATTAGTATGAATACTTAAAATAATTTTAATTTATTGGAGAAAATTTTATGAAAAAAATAGATGAATATTACGATATTGTATCAGATATAGTTGTTATGCGGGAACTAGATAAAATACCTAAAGCTGTGATTTTGGCAAATGAATTAAGTAGACATTTATTTGATGATATAAGACCATATATAAAAACTGTTGATTTGACTAAGCTTGATAAGTTATCAAAAGATGATTTATATAACGAGTTAAGATATATAGATTATAAAAAAGAAGCACATATTAGAAAATGTGTGTTAACGAATATAGATAATACAACTATTGAAGATGTTACAGGCTTATTTTACATAAAAGAGTTTTCTGGATATGATCTTGAAAGCGGATGCTTAATTGAAACGGATGAGTTTAATATATTAGATAATAGGAATTTATTTGAAGACAATTTTCCTATAATTGCGAATACACTTATTAATTTAGGGATAAGTACAAATAATGAAGATCTTATGGAATCAGTTGTAGAAACAATGGAAAAGAAAATGCCAGCATCGATCTTTAAAATTCATCAGCTTAATACAAAAAGTAGATGATTTTGCAAAAAATAACTACATAATTCTCAACATTTTACAATTATAAAGATAGTAGCAACAAATAATTAACTAATTAACTTAGTAAAAACATAAATGAAAAAGAAAAAGCGGTAATCGCTACCAACAATTACCGCCGCATTGTTTGTTTGATCAAACAATAAATTTACTCTTTACAAATAACAATATTATAATATAGTATGTTCTTCTAATTGTCAAGTGGTAGAATATCCTTTTATATTTTTTTAATATTATTATATTGTTATTAAGGTTTATGTTTTTAGGCATAGACCTTTTTTGTTTGTGCCATTGTGACACAAACAAAAAATATAAAAAATATACAAATAGTAAAAATATGAAAGGAGCATAACTTGATGCAGTTAGCAGAATTTATATCTGAAAATTATAAAGATAATGAATATATAGCAAAAATGAATATACAAGCCAATAGATATAATGTAAGTACATATCATTATCAATCTGCTAATTTAGCAATTGCTCCAGATGAAATTGATACTTATATATCTATGAATCCAATGATGTGGAAAGATAAGAAAATTAGGAGAGATAAGCAGCATGTTAGTGCTTTAAGATGGCTATATGTTGATTTAGATATTTATCGCTCTGATTATAGTGAATTAACTAAAGAGCAAATATTGTGGAATCTTGAAGAAGATTATTTTGGTATCAAAATGCCACAGCCTACTTATGTAATTGATTCTGGACGTGGTATGTATTTGCTTTGGAGAATTGATGAGCATAGATTAGCTTACCCTCGTTGGGTCAAGGTTCAGAATTATCTTACTAATGCATTACTCGAATATGGTGCTGATACATCTGTTGTATCTGATTCATCAAGAGTATTAAGAGCAGTGGGTTCTATAAATTCTAAATCAAATACCAGGGTGAATATTTTGCGTAAATATGCTATGCGTGTTTACACGCTATATGATATTATGACACAATATATGGATTATTCCTCAATAAGTAATAATAGTAAGAAAAAGTTAACTGAAAATAGCCATAATAGCAAAATTATATTTCTTAATACTCCTTATACCTTACTTAATTCTCGTCTTATAGATTTAGAGAGATTATTAGTTATGCATAGAGACTATGATAACTCACATAGAGAATGTATATTATTCTTATACAGATATTGGACTCTATGCATTTCTGATGATATGGCATTAGCTTTAAACAAGACAATTGAACTAAATAATAGAATTATACATAAACTACCTATAAAAGAAGTTATCAAAGCAACAAAAAGTGCTGAAAAATATTATAAAAATAATAAGTCACTTAAATTTACAAACACAAAGCTAATTGATTTTCTTGCGATTTCTGAAAATGAAATGAAAGATCTAAGGACAATTATCTCTAATAAAGAAAAGTCGAACCGAAAAAAAGATAGAAATCGAAAAAATTATTTGCGCAAACTGAGATGTAGTGGTAAAAATACAAAAGAAGTTGAAATCAAAAAACGTAGAATAAAAGAGATAAAATATATAAATGAAGGAAAGAAAGTACAAGAGATATGTTTACTTCTTAACATCTCTAAAAGTACTTTTTATGAAGATAAAAAATTTCTGTCAAGTCTTAGTGAAAATGAAATAAATGAGATTATTATAAGTGAAAAGATAATAGAAATAAGCAAGGAAAATAACATTGAAGATGCAAATAAGATAAATAGTTATATAATTCCAGAAAATTCAGCCTATGTATTAAGTGTACGTAGTACTATTATATCTAATATTAGTAGGATAGGGAATAGGCATTGTTCTTTTAGGGGGAGGGGGCTTCATATTCGCTCAGGTTAGTTGTATTTGTTTATGTTTATATATATTTAATTATATATGCAAAAATGCAAAATCGGGAAAATTGATTTACATTTATTTTCCACGATTTTGCATAATGTATTCATTAATTTCTATAATGCTTTTTATTATGGGATTAATAAATTCTTGTTCCGCATCTGTTAGATATATGTATGATTCTAAAAGCTGTGAGAGCGTTTCCGCTTTTTGTTGAGATAAATGATATTCTGTTATTAAACAATTTTTTATTGGACTATTATTTAGAAATAATAATTCATTACCATTTTTAAAACTATTAGGGTCAATATTGAATGTTGAGTATATTTTTTCTAATAATTTATCGTGTAATCTGATTCGTCCTATTTCGATAGCAGAGATGTAACCTCGAGATACACAAATTTTTTTAGCTAATTGTTCTTGTGTTAAATTTAAAGATGTTCTTATTTTAATTAATATTTCTTTATCAAAATATTGGGTGTTTTTGTTATTCATATTTAAACCTCAAAAGCAAAAGTGGTATTTATCATTTAATTTTATATTAAGGAATATTATAAGTCAAATTTTGGAAAAAAAATATTGACAAACAACAAATAAAATGTATAATATGTAAATATAGAAAGCAAATATTAATTTTGTATATGGAGGAAAATAATTATGGCAAGAATAATAGCTATATGTAATCAAAAGGGTGGAATTGGAAAAACTACTACAGCAGTATCGTTAGCTACAGGATTAGCTAGATTAGGAAAAAAAACGTTATTAATTGATACAGATGCTCAGTGTAACAGTACTGATACTTATAGAGCTGTAACAAAGGATACTGCTACATTATATGATCTTCTTTTAGAGAATGAAGAATTAGAAGAATGTATTCAGCATACACCAACTGGAGATATAATTGCTTCAGATAAACTTTTAGCAAGTGCTGAGCAAAAATTCCCGCAAGATCCTTCAAGATATTTTCTTATGAAGCAGAAATGTCAGTCATTAGAAGGGATTTATGATTATATAATAATAGATACTCCACCCGTTTTGGGAGTGATTTTATCAAATGTATTAACTTATGTTAATGAATGTATTATTCCCTTCACTTGTGATCGTTATGCAATTCAAGGCGTTAATGAGCTATTACATACTATTAATAGTGTTAAGAGTTATACGAATAAAGATCTTGTTGTAAGTGGTATTGTTATTTGTAAGTACCACAATAATTATAAAAATCATAAAAATGTTGCAGCAGAATTACCTGTAATCGCTGAAAAGTTAAACACTAAGGTGTTTGATACTAAGATAAGAGAATCTGTTGCTTGTACAAATAGCCAAGTACAGAGAATGAGTATATTTGACTTTGATGCAAACAGTACAACAGCTAAAGATTATATGGAATTTTGTAAAGAAATTATGAATTAGAGGTGAATGAGATGGCGAAGAATATGAACGAAAATAATGGCTATTTTGATGGCTTAGATATGTTTGATGGTGAATTTTCAGCTCAAAATAGTAATGTTAATAATGAACCTGAATATTTAGATATAAGTTTATTAAAGGAGTTTGCTGGACATCCTTTCAAAGTAATAGATGATGATTCAATGGAAGAACTTAAGGACAGTATAGCAACTCAGGGTATTATTAACCCAATTATAGTAAGACCAATTGCGGATGGTGGTTACGAAATTCTTGTTGGGCATAGACGTGTACATGCGTGTGCGTTACTTGGTATAGATAAAGTTCCTGTTAGAATTGTAAATGTAGATGATGATGATGCAGCTCTATATATGGTTGATAGTAATATACAAAGAACATCAATTCTACCATCAGAGAGAGCATTTGCTTATAAAATGAAGATGGAAGCTCTTGAGCATAAAGATAAAAATATAAATACTGGAAAAGTACCAGATAGAGCAGCTGCATTAGCGAAAGAGACTAATAGTAGCAAGAAAAGTATATATAGATATATAAAATTAACTAATTTAATACCGGAATTATTAGAATTAGTTGACCAGAATAAGATAAAAGCTACTGCTAACGGACAGGAAATTGCAGATATGCCGATAACTGCCCAGCAATCAATTTTAGAAGTATACAATGAATACAATTTACTGCCTAGTACTAAACAGGCGGTTGTTATTAAAAACTATGCTGAAAATAATGAAGTTACAAAGGATTATATTTATTCTATTTTAACTGTAGATGATGTTAAAGAAAAGAAAATCAGCTTTTCTCCTAAGATAAAAAAGTACTTTCCAAAAGGTACTTCAGCACAAGATATGGAGGACTTAATTATAACATTGCTTGAAAATGCTGGTCCTGCTGTATTAGGAAAATCAATAAATGAAAGTGAGGAAGATTAATTATGAAGTATAAAGATTATGAAACATATGTTATTGGTATAGATCATGGCTATAATAATATGAAAACTTGCAATTTTTGTTTTCCAACAAAAATTGAACAGAGGGAAACATTACCAGATATATTGACTGGAATCTTACAAATTGATGGCAAGATATATAGTGAAAATGGTACACAGGTATCATATATAGATACTTTTGATAAAACTACCACAGAAGACTTCTATAATTTAACTTTAATAGCTATTGCTAAAGAGTTAAATAAAAAAAATGTTTATGGTGGAATTATAAAATTAGCGGTAGGTTTGCCTTTAAGATATTTTGAAAAACAGAAAGATAGTTTTAAGAAGTACTTGATGCGTAAATCAGAAGTAACATACAAGTATGAAGGCAAAACATATCATATTTTTTTGGAAGATTGTAAAGTATTTACCCAGGGATTTGCAGCAATACTTACAAGTCCAAATATAAATAAATATATTGAAGATGATTCATCTGCTATTTTATGTGATCTTGGTGGTGGTACAGTAGATTTTATTCCAATCGAAGGTGGTAATATCCAGTTTGCAAATTGTAAAGTATCTAATGATGCATGTAATTATCTGTTTACTTTACTTAAAGAAGCTGTTGTAGCTGAAACAGGTAATGCACTTCCTGATAGGGTTGCTCTTAATTATATCCTTAAAGGTAATAGAAATATGAAACCTAAGAATATATATGAAGAAGTTATGCAAAAAGAGTTAATTAAATATGCTGACAATATTAAAAGTCTGTTTGCTGAGTTTGGTTATAATATAGATTTAACTCCAGTTGTGTATGAAGGTGGAGGAGCAGCTATTATAAAGAATTTTGGAGATTATGATCAAAGTAATACAGAATTCTTGACTGATTTATCTGCGAATGTTAAAGGATATGAAATGTTATATAAAAGTATATCATAACATAGAGGAGTATTTATATGAGAGTTTCGAAAGGAAAAAATAAAAAACTTATTAATGCAATAGAAAATGAGACAGAATATACTTATATGTTCAAATTAAATGCTAGTAATCCTATTGAAAAATTGTTATTAAATAAAGTTAACTTAGTAATGCAGGAAAAGAATTTAACTGTAAGAGATGCTTTTTTATATGTATTTTCAAAGTCTGTTGAATATAGCGACAGTAATAGTGGTATTAGTTTTTTTAATAAAAACATTGATAATAATGTTGCTATGGATAGCAATGAGAAAGAGTCTATAACTGATTATAATAGCAGTTGTTCAAAATCAATTATTCCACCAGAAGTACAAAAACAATTTGATGAATTATATAGTAGTAATGCTTCTGATGAAAATGATAAATCAGATAACTCAGCAACAATAGGAAAATTTCTTAAAAAGAATTTCGGAACAAATTATTAAAGGATGGTTTATTATGGCTGGAAGAAAGATGAATATATCTGAAATAAGGGATGTTATAGAGAATAAAGAATCATTTAATTATCATATTATGCTTTATTGCAATAAACCTATTGAGAGAATGTTTTTAGAAAAGATTTGTGATATTATGGAAAAGCAGAACAAGAATTTTAAGCAGGCAATGATTTCGTTATTTGCTGAAGAATTTATTGATAGGAATATAGATGATTCAAATGTAGAATAATATAGAGTAAAAATATAGAGGTAAATAAAAAATATATGTGAAAATTTAGAAACATCTGTGTTTTAATAGCACAGATGTTTTTTTAATAGCTTATTTGGCAATAATGCAATTAGAAAGTAAATATTTGTTGCATATATGATAACAATATTCGTTTTTAATATTTTAATATATAACATATATTAAAGTAAAGGAGACGATAATTTGAAGTTAAATTATACAAGTGAGGATCTTAATAGAGCTAAAGAAACTAATTTAGTTGAATTAGCTAGAATGTTGGGATATACTCCTGTAAAATGTGGAAGGTATTATTCTCTTAAAGAAATGGATTCGATGAGAATCTATAATGAAAAAACTTGGTATCGTTGGAGCGGTTCGGGGCAGAGAACGGGTGGAACTCAAATTGATTTTATTATTGAATATGGTAATGCAAATAATGTACCAGAAGCAGTACATATGTTGTTAGATTTTCAGGGAATCTCACCAGTTAATATTGTAAATAAAAAAACTAAAAAGGAAGAACCACAAAAATTTGTACTTCCCCCAAAAGCTCATAGTTATAGGATTATGTATGCATATTTAATGAAGCAAAGAGGTCTTTCGTATAATGTTATTGACTATTTTGTTAATAAGAAAAAAATATTATATGAATCTGCTGAACATCATAATTTGATTTTTTGCGGTAGGGATAAAGATGGCAATATTAAATTTGCAACTCAACGAGGAACTGGCGATATATATGGTAGAAGATTCAGAGGGGATGTTCCTGGTAGTAATAAAGACATAGGAATTTCTATTGTTAATGAAGAATCAGATGAATTATATGTTTTTGAAGCAAGTATAGATTGTATGAGCTTTCTGGATCTTACAAATGATTATACAAGTAATAAACTTATTATGAATTGTATTGAAGAAAATTCATTAGTTCATTTTCTTAATGAACATCTTAACATTAAAAAGATAAATTTTTGTATGGATAATGATATTCATGCAAAAGAGAAGCTATATGGTAAAGCAGCTATAACGGATCTTAGTGGTAATGTTATTAAAGAAAGAGTTGTTGGATATATGGAAAAATATAAAAATAAAGGTTACATTGTTAATGACAGATTGGCTTCCGAATATCCTAATTGCAAAGATTATAATGATGTACTTAAGTATCTTAAGAAGGCACAACCAGAATTAGTAGCTGCATTAGGTGTGAAGAGAAAAGTTATGGCTAGGTAATTAAAGCAGGAGTGTCTGTGAATAAGTTATAGTAAGAAAATGAGAAACAGTTATTGTGTATAAAAACTTGATAATATTACGATAAAAGCGAGGATAATATGAGTATGAGTAAAATAGAAGAAGTTAATAAAATTATGAATTTTAGCGAAAGCTTTCATATTTGCGATATATCTGAGGTAAAAGAAGACCATATTCATTTAGAAAGTTGGGATGAAGATGTTCCTAAATCAGATTTTACTTTAATTGCTGAGTTAATTGCTAACGATGGATATGATATATCTGGTTTTAAATTGCTTGAAATTCCACATCCGAAAGTATTCTGTTTCGGAAATTTGGAAACAAATGAATATTTTGATGTTGTGAAATTCGTTGATGATAAGTGGCAATTTTCTTATATTGAAAATTCCTCAGATTGTTTAGCACACTCCATAAAAGAAGCTATTTTGAAAAATGAATGGGGTAAAGACTGGTAAGGTAAGAATACATCGATTTTACTAATTTTAAAGTCGGAATAAATATAACGTGAAATGCAGTATGATTTTTCATACTGTAGTTTCACAAACACAAAAAAGTATCACTATATATTATGTGGTATTTTTTATTTTGTTAATTTAAAATATTGACAATTAACAAAAATAGTGGTATATTGTGTTTGTCAGGTAAGTACACTTACCTGACAAAGGAGCTGGAAGAACTAATGTACGGTTTTATAAAGGAGGTAAATGAATATGATCAGTGGAATTAAAAGAATATTTAGTTTTGTATATGCTGTAATTGCAAGTGTAATTTTTATAGTTGCCAATTTGTTAAAAGGAACTTGTGTAGTAACATTTATTTTATACTTATTATATGTTGTAAAAGCTATGTATAATTTATGGATTAATGCGAATTCTTCATTGAGTGCAAGTTTTATTTTATGGGGAGTTGCTTATTCATTTATTGGGTTTATTTTATATCAAATTGCTGCATTTATGTATTGTGTAGTATTTGATCATCCGGTTGAAGGTCTAAAAAGTGCGAGCAAGGTAAATGGAAAGTTATATAGTATTGGTTGTACTATATCAAATAATCTTCCTGGAAGAAAAGATAAAATTGCTAGGACTCAGGGATTTAGAAATTATGATGAAATGAGAAAATATTGGGATAATAACTTATAGTATATAAATTTAAAAGACCATAAGGTAAATAATGCTTTGGTGAGGTAGAAAAAATTGAATATATTAACGTTAGGAATAGTTGCAACAGAAAAGTAGCTGTAAATAGATTTTGGTAAAAAAGGAGAAACTATAATGACAGAAAAAGAAAAAATGTATCAAAATAGACCATATTTTGATAATGATGAATTAAATCGGCAATATTATAAATGCCAGAAATTACTGCATAAATTTAACAAATGTAAACAGACTCAGAAGAAACAAAGAGGTCATATTATTAAAAAAATTTTGGGAAAAACAGGAAAGAAGATATCTGTGAACACACCATTTAGATGCGATTATGGGTGTAGGATTGAAGTTGGTGAAAATTTTTTTGCTAATTATGGACTTACTATTTTAGATTCAGGAAAAGTTGTGATTGGTAATGATGTATTAATTGGACCTAATACGTCAATATATGCAGTCGGGCATCCAATTAATGCAAAGAAACGCTATGAAGGATATAACATAGGTATAGACATACATATTGGTAATGATGTATGGATTGGTGGAAATTCTGTTATTTTAGCAAATATTGGTGATGGCACTGTGATAGGAGCTGGAAGTGTTGTATGTAAAGATATTCCAGCTGGTGTTATAGCAGCTGGAAATCCATGTAAGGTAATCAGAAAAATAACAGAAAAAGATGAATTAGTTTGTTATAAAAACATTAGGTTTTGATATTATGGACATAATGCTTGATAGTAAGCGAAAAAGAAAGGTAAAAATAGATATGGAATTTACAAAAAAGAAAATTATTGATTATATGAATAAATATATAAGAAATTATTTGGTTGATGAATGGTATATCAGCCTTGCCACTGATTTTTTACATTTGTTGAATGATGAAAAAATAGAGCTTAACAAGCTATCTGACCCAAGATATATAAAAAATATATTGGAAAATAATCCTGATAATGAATATACAAAGAAAATTAATATGAAATCAATGCCGGAAATGTGCATATCAGCATTATTTGATGTGTTAATTGAAAGAATCAATAAGGAAAAACAGACTCAAAACATGTATTCTATAAAAGTCAAGGAATGTTTTACAGGTAAAGAAGATACAGTGTATGATGTAGATAAGGTTGTAAAACAGTTAAGAACGGACCCTTCAGTAAAACTATACAAAAGCGGTAAAAGTGATAATTATTTCATTCCTGTTAAAAGAGCAATTAATATAATAAAAGCGGCTGCCAACAATAATAGTAATTTCAAAAATGATTGTGAAGGCTATATGCAGAAAAGTTACAACCAGGCTATCATTGATTTTATTCATGAATTAGATAATTATTGTGGGTATTATGAAGGAAAAAATAAAAATCTAACAAGAGATGGTGTTTTGGAGGTGGCAGAGAAGTTAAAAAAGAAAGATTCAGAGAAATTGTAAAATAGTAATTATAGTATCATTGGAAATAATATTAAAATAAAAGGAAGCATTTGAAGCTTCCTTTTTTATTATTTTAAATAATATATATTATTATATATATTATTTATGGACAGATAGATATTTTCTTTTTAA
>OCPT01000138.1_pt1 | contig 64032 bp, 65 predicted proteins | sample 1538741 | NCBI WGS metagenome assembly OCPT01 (sample SAMN04571723, study PRJEB22368) | human gut metagenome | biome: human gut; material: stool | host: Homo sapiens | place: Luxembourg | collected 2012-12-06 | reverse complement strand
AAAAAACTATAATATTAAAAAAATATATATTATGTTATAATAAGGAATATGAGGGGAGATAAGTTGGGGATTGTGTATAAGGGGTAAATATAATAATGAAAAATCATATTTTAGTAATTAATAATAATTTAGAAGACATTGAAAAAATAAAAAATATATTAGGTAAAGTCTATAGAATTACTATAGTCAAATCAACCCAAAAAGCACTTGAAGTGGTAAAAGATGATACACCAGATTTAGTATTAGTAGATATTAGTTTAATTAGAATTAGTGAAGATGAATTTATTAAAATAATAAAAAAAAATAAGAAGTTATATAAAATACCAATAATCTTTATAGCGGCTAGTTTAAGATATAAAGATGAAGAGCTGAATATGGAATTAGGTGCAATAGATTTTTTAAGAAAACCTATAGAATCAGAGATAATGCTTAAAATAATAAAGCTTAATTTAGAATTAAAAAACTATATAAAAGATTTTGAATATAGAATTCATGAAAGAAATAATAGAATTGAGGATTTAAAAAATGCATTGATATTATCTTTATATGAATTAGTTGAATGTAGAGATTCTCATACTGGAGAGCATGTAAAGAGAACAGCAAAATATGTTGAGATATTGACTGAAGAATTAGTTAAAGAGGGGATTTTTAAAGAGATATTAACAAAAGAATATGTTAAAGATATGATTAGAACAGCTTTATTGCATGATATTGGGAAAATTGGAATTGATGATGCAACTCTTTTAAAAGCAGGATCATTAGATAGCGATGAATTTGAATTTATGAAGTTACATACGACTTTAGGAGCAAAGGCATTACAAAAAATAATAGATGAAATTAAAGAAGAAAATAAATTTCTAAATATCGCTAAGGATATGGCTCATTATCATCATGAAAAATGGGATGGCACAGGATACCCAAAAGGGTTAAGTAAACTAGATATTCCTCTTTGTGCTAGGATAATGGCTGTTGGTGATGTATATGATGCATTAACAACCATGAGACCTTATAAAGAAGCATTTTCACATGAAAAAACTGTAGAGATTATTTTAAAGGGAAAAGGAACAAGTTTTGATCCGAATATTATTGAAGTTTTTGAGAAGATTCATATTAAATTAAAAGTTGAAAAAGAAGCAATGAATAAATAGTCAATTATCAGTTTTATTTATAATACAAAAAAAGTTAGGATGGAGATGATATCCTAACTTTTTATTGTTTTAAAAGTACCAATTTTATTGGTATTAGTATGAGGCATATCAAAAAAAATAGGTTTGGCTAAGTGTACTTAGAAACAAAGGAATAATAAAGGCCATATTAACCAAGCATTACCAAATCCACAGTTTCCAAATCCACAACCATTATTGAAATTTCCACAGCATCTATTATTCATACAAGAGTTGTTATTTCTACAACAATTTCTTCTACAATTATTACAATTGTTTCTCATGTTTACTCCTCCTATAAATAGTAAAGCTTGTTTTTAGAGCTAAACTATTTTGCTTATACTATAATATACTCAAAGGTAGTAATTTGGTGCACATAACAACAAGAAATGTAAATAAAAATATATTTATTTTACTTAATTTTTAAGAAGAAGCACGCTATAGAGAATAATATTGAGAATCTATTTTATTATTTTAATAAATAATATAAAATAATAGTAATCAAAAGGAGAAATAAAAAGAAAAGAGGGAATAAAAATGAGTAGACTTTTAAAGTTAAGAGAATCAATGAAAAAATATAATATAAATTATTATATAATTCCAAGTTCAGATCCACATCAAAGTGAATATGTAGCAGAGTACTATACGGGTAGAGCTGCGATTTCAGGTTTTACTGGATCAGCAGGAACATTATTAGTTGGAGAAAATGAAGCTAAGTTATGGACTGATGGAAGATATTTTATTCAAGCTGCAGAACAGTTAAATGGAACAGGAATAGACTTAATGAAAATGGCTACACCAGGCTATGATACTATAAATGAGTGGATAGAAAAGAATGTGTATGAAGGAGAAACTATAGGGTTTGATGGAAATTGCTATAGTGTTAATCAATATAAAGAACTATTAAATATAAGTAAAAAGAACAACTTTAATATAAAAATGGACAAAGATCTATTAGAAGAGGTTTGGGAAAATCGACCTAGTTTACCTAAATCAAAAATATTTATTCATGATGTAAAGTATTGTGGAAAAACTGCTAATGAAAAGTTAAAAGCTGTAAGACTCGTTATGAAGGAAAAGAATGTAGAAAGTTATTTATTAACTTCCTTAGATGATATAGCTTGGTTATTTAACATAAGAGGAAATGATGTTTTGTTTAATCCAGTAGCATTAAGCTATTCAATAATCACTGATACCGAAGCTAAACTATTTATTGATAAAAGCAAGGTAAATAAGGAAGTTGAAGATGAGTTAAAATTACAAGGAATTGAAGTGTTTGAATACCTAGAAATTGAAGAAGAAATAAAGAAACTTAATGGTAAAGTGCTAATAGACCCTGTAAAAGTTAATGCAAAATTATACTCTTTATTAAAATGTGAAATAAAAGAAGAGGTAAACTTAACAACTAATTTAAAAGCAATAAAAAATAATGTTGAAATAGAAAGCTTAAAGAATTGCCATATTAAAGATGGAGTTGCAATGGTTAAGTTTATCAAATATTTAAGAGATAATATAGGAAAAGAAAAGATTACAGAATTATCAGCTAGTAAGGTATTAACTGAACTTAGAAGTAAGGAAGAACTAGCAATGGGTGATAGTTTTGGAACTATAGCAGGGTATAAAGAACATGCAGCAATGATGCATTATAGTGCTACAGAGAAAAGTGCTTATGAGCTTAAAGAAGAAGGATTATTTTTAGTAGATTCAGGTGGACAATATTTAGATGGAACAACAGATATAACAAGAACTTTTGTTTTAGGAAATATTACAGAAGAAGAAAAAAGGGATTTTACGTTAGTATTAAAGGGACATATTAATTTAGCTAATGCAAAATTCTTAAAGGGTGCTACTGGAGGAAACTTAGATGTATTGGCAAGGGGACCTTTATGGCAATATGGATTAGATTATAAGTGTGGAACAGGTCATGGAGTTGGATTTTTCTTAAATGTTCATGAAGGACCACAAGGAATAAGACCGTATGGAAATAATGTAGTTTTAGAGCCAGGAATGATATTAACTAATGAACCAGGTGTTTATAAAGAAGGTAAATTTGGAATAAGAATTGAAAATATTATGGTAGTAGTTGAAGATGAAACTAATGATAATGGAGAGTTTTATAGATTTGATACAATATCATACTGCCCTATAGATTTAAATGGAGTTAAGGTTGAGTTATTAAATGATGATGAAAAAGCATGGCTAAATAACTATCATAAGAAAGTATATGATAATCTTTCTCCTTATTTAAATGAAGAAGAAAAAGAAGTTTTAAAAATGGAAACTAGAGAAATATAAATATTGTGTAGGAATTTAGTTGATTTATATGATATAGAAAGAAATATTATATTGTAATACAAATTGTTTATGGAATTTTAATATAGAAATAAAGAAAAAATAAATGGAGTATCGTAAGGGAAGTTATATTAATTTCTGTAGATAACCCATTTATTTTTTTATATATTAAATGAAGAGAAGTAGTATAAAATATATACTTACATATAAGAAAAATTAAAAAAAGAGAGAAATATGAGTATAATTTAAAAAAATAATATATCAGACTATATTTATCTACTTTAAAATAATTTAAAAAGTATTATAATTAATATAAGTAATAATTATTATTAAATAAAAATTAAAGTTAATAATAAGGATGAGGTAAAAAGATGGATGAAGCAAAAACTATAGAGATGATAAAGAAAAATCCAATTATTATAAAAAATATAGATAATCCTACTGAGGAAATGAAATTAATAGCCATTAATAAAAATGGACTTTTATTAAGATATATAAATAATCCTACATTAGAAATGCAGGAAATTGCTATGAATAATAATCCTAGAGCTATTGAGTTTATAGAAAATCCTACGGAAAAAATGATGATTGAAGCAGTAAATAATGGATGGAGCAATTTAAATTATATTAAAAATCCAAGTTATAATGTTATTAAATTAGCTATAGAGCAAAGGGGATGGGCAATTAGATATGTTAAGGAGCCTAGTGAAGAGTTACAATTATTAGCTGTAATGAGGGATTACGATTCAATCAAATATATTAAGGAGCCATATGAAAGTGTTCAAGAGGCAGCTGTAAATATAAGTTATGATGCGTTAAGATATATAAATTCACCTTGCTATAAAGCTGAGGTTGCAGCTATTAAAAATAACGAAGCAGCAGTAAAATTTATAACCGATTTAAATAAAGATAAAATATTAAACTTTTTAAAGGTAAATATTTTAGTAATTAGATATATTACAAGAAGTATGCTAAATGAAATTTCTCATGAAGAATTAGAAGAAATATTTAAAGAAGTATTATCAAAAGATGATGTTGATGAAAAGTATGTTAGAGATTTCTTAAATTGTAGTATTATTGATAGAAATAGTGAAATAATTGATATTGATAAAATTATGTTTATATATAAGTATGGAAGTAAAAAAGCAAAAGGAATTGCTGTAGATGAAAAACTAAAGATGATGTAAGGGGAAGAAAAATGAATTTTATAGATACGTTAAGAAGTGTAGAATTAGTATTAGCAACAGAGGAAGTGCCTTTAGTAGTTGGAGAAAGTGGAATAGGAAAAACAGCTTTAGCTAAAAGATTAGCTAAAGAAAATAAGTGGAAATTAATAGTTATTGATGGTAATCTTCTTAAAGAAGGTGAAATAGGGGGATTACCGACTGTAGAGTCATATATAGCTATGGATTCTAATGGAGATAAATTTGAAAAGAAGACAACAATATATGCTGTTCATACAAAGTTAAGGGAAATTGATGAAGAAATAGCTAAGGGTAATAAGGTACTTTTATTTATTGATGAAATAAATCGTTGTGAGCATACAGTTCAACAAGAACTTATGAATTTAATATTAAATAGAGAGATAAATGGATACAAATTACATGATAATGTAAATATATTAGCAGCAATGAATCCATCAAGTAAATATGGCTCTGACTTTGATTATCAAGTAGTTGATATGGATGCTGCTCAAGAAAATAGATTTGTATGGCTTAATATGGAAAGTGATCATAATGTTTGGTTAAAGTGGGCAATGGAAGCTGGAATTGAGCAAGAAGTAATAGAATTTATTTCAACATTCCCAGAATATTTACATAAGATAAATGAAGATGATGTAAGAGCAACGCCAAGAAGTTATGAAAGAGTTTCTAAAGCGCTTAAAATTTATAAAGAAAAGAAAGACTCTATACCTAGAGCTGTATTTTTAAATGTTATAAAAGGTAATGTAGGAAAAGTTATAGCAGAAGAATTTATAAGTTTCATCGAAGCTGAACATAGCCCTTTAATATCATTTGAGGAAGTATTTGCTGGAGATACCTTAAGTGAGGAAGTTATAGAAAAAGTAAAAAATGAAAGTCATACTAGACTTTATTTAAGTGCAATGAATATTTTAAAATCTTTAGAAGAAAATATCAAAAATTTTGGTGATGAAGATTCTTATTATATTAATAGATTTATTGAGTTCTTAAAAGAGTATCCTGTAGATTTAATGGTAGGAATTATGAAGGATATGAAAAATGCTTATCCTGAAAGCTATAAGAGGGCTTTAGAAAATGAAACGTTTGTAGAAAGTTATTTTGAATCTTATAGTTCAATAAGGGGATAATGTATGGAAGGAAATTTTGAAAGCATAAAGAATGTACTTTATAATGAAGCTAGTGAATTAGTTAATAGTTCAGCTATGTTTAAAGCATTGCGTGCTAAAGAAAAAATTGATGTAGATATACCTAAAGAGTTTGCCGAGAAATTTTTTAAGATTATAGATAAAGTAAATTTAAGTCTTATGGAAGAAAAGGATAATTTTTATGGATACTTTTTATTTCAAATGGGTAGGGAAATACGCTTTGATATAAATAGTCCAACTGGTATAAATTTTAAAGGGGCTAAATATGTTATATATTTTAATCCAATAATATTTTTACAGCTTAATATAAAACAAATGGAAAGTACTATTAAGCATGAAATTCATCATGTATTATCTATGCATTTAGCAAGAGCAAAAGAATTAAGAGGAAAGTTTAGTACACTTGCAATTAATTTAGCCATGGACATAGTAGTAAATCAATACTTAAATAATTTACCACCATATGCAACTACTTTAAAAGGTGTAAACTTAAAGTATGAATTAAATCTTGAGCCTTATAATTCATTTGAATATTATGCTGAAAATATTCAAAATGTTTTAAATGTATTAGAAGAAAGTGATGAAGGGGAAGAGGATGATAGCTGGGGAGAAGAATTAGAAAATGGATATGATCCAGAAACTACTCATGATCTTTGGGATGAAAGTGAAAACATAGATGAAAAAACTCTTAGGGATTTTACTAAAAAGTTTATAAGTAACTCTGAGAAAGGTGTAATACCTATTCATATAGAAGGAATGATTGATTCATTGAAAAAAAGCAAGGGAGAGCTTCCTTGGAATTTATTCCTTAAAAAATTAATGGGTACAGTAGAAAGTAATAAAAAGAAAACTATAACAAGAAGAAATAGAAGACAGCCTAATAGATTAGATTTAAGAGGTGAACTTAGAAATCATAAAGCTGAAATTGCAGTTGCAATTGATATAAGTGGTAGTATTAGCGATGAAGAGTTTAAGCAAGCAGTTAAAGAAGTTTTATCTATAGTAAAAAATTATAATCATGAAATAACTATAATAGAATGTGATAAAGACATTAAACGAGCGTATAAGGTTAAAACTATAAAGGATGTAAAAGAAAGATGTTCTTCTGGTGGGGGAACTAGATTTACTCCTGTCTTTGAATATGCAAATAATAAAAATATTAATTTATTAATTTATTTCACTGATGGTAAGGGAGAAGATAAATTAGGGGTAATACCTAGAGGATATAAAGTATTATGGGTTATTTCAGGAAGAGGAGAAGGAATTTCATTAAAAGAATCTTATGGAGCTGTTAAAAAGCTTAGTAAAGTTGAAATAAAAGATAATACACTAGATATGAAAGATGTTAGAAATGATGGTTATTCAATGAATAACCAAGAACCGATATTTTAAGTGATAATAAGTACAGATTTTATTTAGTATATATTGCAAAAGGAGAATTTACTTTGGATAAGACATACATGTTTGATAACTATATATCAATAGGACGAAACTTTATGACTGAAAAGAATTATTTAAAAGCTTTAAAGTTCTTTAAAAAAGCATATAATTGTCCAGAAGGAAAAGAAGATATAGATTTAATTTTGTATTTAGCATTTCTTTATGATAAAATAGCAAACTTTGATTTAGCTGAAAAAATGTATAGAAAAGTAATAGAATTAGATGATACTAATGCTATAGCTTATTATGGTTTAGGTATAATTTATGATGATGATGAATTATATGAGGAAGCTATTGAATATTATAAGAAAGCTATAGAAAATGATAATAAATACGAAAAGGCATATTTCTTTTTAGCTAATGCTTATGATGAATTAGGAAATAAAGAAGAGGCTATAAAGAATTACAAGGAAGTATTAAAGATAAATCCGAAGGATTTATGGGCAAATGCAAATTTAGGATGTATTTATGATGAATTAGGAGATACAAAACTTGCTTTAGAATATATGGAAAAAGCTTTAGAAATAGATAGTAAGCATTTTAGAATTCTTTTTAATATGGGTGTATTTAATAAGAAGTTAGGAAATTTAAAATTAGCAGAAGAATATTATAAAAAGTCTATAGAAGAAAATCCGTATTATCCATACAGTTATTTGAATTATGCTGTAATGTATAGAGAAAAAGAAGATTATAATAGAGCAATTGAAATAATTAATGAAGGAATCTTAGAAAATAAAGATGAAGGATTCTTATATTACAATAGGGCTTGCTTTTACGTATGTATAAATAAATTAGACTTAGCATTAGAAGATATACTTAAATCTATTGAGCTAAATGATTTTTTTGAGGAATATATGAAAGAAGACGAAGACCTTGATGCTATTAGGAAACTAGAAAAATATAAAGAGATATTTGGATAAAAATACAGTAGACAAATTTGTTTTCATACAAATTTGTCTACTGTTTATTTTAATTATCTATTATCTATTTTTTCAGGATATAAATCATGATTAGCTAATCTATTAAAAGCAATTTCCTCCCATTTTGTACCTGGTTTTCCATAGTTACAGTAAGGATCAATTGAAATACCGCCTCTTGGAGTGAATTTACCCCAAACTTCAATATACTTAGGGTCCATAAGCTTAATTAAATCCTTCATAATTATATTCATACAGTCTTCATGGAAATCACCGTGATTTCTAAAACTAAATAAATATAATTTTAATGACTTACTTTCAACCATTTTTATATTTGGTACATATGATATGTAAATTGTAGCAAAATCAGGTTGAGCAGTAATTGGACAAAGGCTTGTAAATTCAGGGCAGTTAAACTTTACAAAATAATCATTGTTTGGATGTTTATTGTCAAAGGTTTCTAAAATATCTGGATTATATCCAAATTCATATTTTATATTTTGATTTCCAAGTAAATTTAATTCTAAATCATTTCTCATGGGTTATTCTCCAATCTTATTTTTTAAAGCATTAATTAAAAATAAACCTAATATTGCAGGTATAACTTGTCCTAAACACAAGCTAATAGCTAATGCACTATAAGGAACATTTAATAACATTGATAGCCAAATAGGTACTATTAAACCAGGAATAAAGATTATTGGTAATATAGTAAAGTAAATATTTAATTTATATTTACGAACAGCATAAACTAATAAAGCTGTTATTATTCCAACTAATCCTCCTCCGATAATATCAAATATACCTAATCCGCCAAGTAGCATGTTAGATAAAACGTTCGCAAGTCCCAAAGGTAAAGCTAGGAATGGAAAAATATAAGATAATGAATATAAACTAGTTGCTAAACGAACTTGTATAGCACCAAAGGCAAAGCTTTGAGTTATTACCATTATTACAACATATAGAGCAATAACAATTGCTGAAATTGTTATTTTTCTTGTTTTAGTCATAGTATTTTCCATAAATATCACCTCCAGAAAATAAAAAAAGGATGGAAAAAATCCATCCTAAATAAACAATAATAGTATTTCTATTATTAATCCCTAGTTTTATTTTGAGACAGGATGGTTACGAACTGTCTTATATTAAATTATTATTCAACTTTGCTCTTAGAGAAAAGTTGAATTTTAGATTAACTAAATTCAAAATCTAGAATCTCACTTAAGTATATAGTGCTTATGTGGATAAGTCAACCAATTAATATATAATAAAGAAAAATGGATTATCTATTAAATTTGATTATTTCTTAATAATTTTGTAATAACTTATTTTTATAATTAAATTATGATAATAGATTGGGGGAAGTAAGATGAAGAAAAAGAAAATCATAGGGTTATTAATGGCAATGACAATTATATTTAATATAGGTTGTACAAGTAATTTAAGTAATAATGAAAATAAGGATAATGTAACTAGTAAGGAAATAGTTTTTGAGGAAAATGTAATGGAGAGCTCATATTCAAATGTTAAGGTGACTCAAGAAGACTTTAATTTTGTTGAACCAGAAGGATATCAATTTAATTTTAAATTCTATAAAGATGGAAATATTTATGGAGAACTAGCAGATAAATCTGTAAGTTTGCTTAGAGTAGGGCAATCTATTTATGTTCCTTATTATGGTAATGCATCAGATAAGCTATATACAATAAATGATAACTTAGTAGTAGAAAAAACTGAAGATAATATTCTTATATATGATGAAGATGAAGGTATTAAAGGAATAAACTCAAATTATTTTGGATCAGATAGGCATACTATAAGATATTTTAATTATGAAACTAATGAAATTAAAGAGCTGTATCGAAAAAAATATCTTGGACAAGTAGGTTGGGTGGAGTATGCTTCGTCAGCACAAGAAAATGTTAGTGAGAAGTTAATTGAAGGAAATGAAAACTTTGGATATACGATTTATAACTATAGTTTAAATGGTGAAAGCTTAGTTAGTTTGCAAGTTGTAGATTTAATAACAGGAGAAGTATACGAATATGAGGCTAAAGGTGAAGGTATTAATTTTATAATTGATATACTTTATGATAAATCAACAGATAAGTTTTATGCCGTAAATAAAGAAGGAATTATATATGAGGTAGCTTTGGAGAATAAAGAGGTAAAGTTAAAAGAAAAAGAACAATTAGATTTAAATGGAATAGAACTTCTGAATGAAAAACAGGTCAATATAAATAAAAGTGGTGAAATTATTTTATTATATCAATATTTTTCAAATGGATATGCTGCACATACTGAATCAGGGTATGACTCTATATATGATGAAAGTCTGATGGGAAATTCAAAAGAAAGTAATGAATTAGTAATATCTTATAATCCAGCAACAAATAATATAAAAAAAATAATGCAAAATGATAAAAAGAATTTTGAAGTAGTTGAATTTTGGAAAGAGTCTAATTTATGTTTACTTGAAAAATATAACCTTGAAGGTGGTGGAATGGAATACTATATTGGAGAGTTGAAAGATGATAGAATAGATATATACCATAAAATAGAATTAAACGAGGAAGTTGGAGAAGTTATATGGATATATAATAAGCTTATGAATGATGATAATACTGAATTAATAATACAATTTAAATCAGTTTCTAATGATGAAGCTATGGAAGATTATTTTACTTCAAGTGTATATCCTAATGAGTTTAAGGATTATATTATAAAAATAAATATAGAAAGGTAGAATAATAGGGAATATGAGAAAAATACTTATAGTAGAAGATGAAGTTTCTATAAATGATATACTTACAACATCACTTAAAAGAGAAGGATATGATGTGATGTCTGCATTTACAGCTAGGGAGGCCTTGATGATATTTGATGGATTTAAGCCAGATTTAGTTTTGTTAGATCTAATGCTTCCTGATGGTAAAGGTGAAGAAGTTTGTATGGAAATCTATAATAAAACTTGTGTAATTATGATTACAGCCAAAAGTAATATTTTGGACAAGCTTAATGGTATGGAAATTGGTGCAGAAGATTATATAACAAAGCCTTTTGATATAAGAGAAGTGAAGATGCGTGTAAAGGTAGCTTTAAGAAGATTAGACGGACAAAGTAATATAGTAGCTACAACAAAAGAATTTCAAAAGGGTTTATTTATAGATATTGAAAAAAGAGAAGTAAAAAAAGATGGAGAAATAATCAAATTAAGCAAAAAGGAATTTGAGATTATTTATCTTCTTTATAGCAATAAGCGGAGAGTTTTTTCAAGAGAACAATTATTAAATAAAGTTTGGGGAATAGATTATTATGGGGATGATAGAACTATTGATGTTCATATAAGAAGACTTAGGAAAAAGCTAGATGAAGAAAAGGGAGAGTCAATAATAGAAACAGTATTTGGTGTTGGATATGTAATGAGGTAATATATGAAAATAACTTTAAAAGGAAAAATTTCAGCAGCACTTCTAGGTGGATTAATAATTATTATAACTATTTCTTACTTAGTTATTGATATGGTTTTAAATAAAAATTTAGAAGAATATATAAACAATGATATGAAGGGAATAATAACTTACTCAAAAGAGAGTTGTTCTTCATTAGTTCAATTTGAAAATACTAATGATACTTGGATTACATTAAATAAAATAAGTTCATTATTTAATATTTATATTAGATGGAACAATGAAGAAGTGGGTACAATATTATATTCAAAAGATATTGATAAATATAAAGAAATAAAAGAAGAAAATAAATCATTATTAAGATTAAGTAAAAGTAATGAAGTATTTACTGCAACATTATATTATCCCTTATATGTTAATAGTGAATATGAGGGAAATTTAATTATCCAAAAGGATTACTCAAAAAATTATTTATCAAATAGAAATGTATTAAGAGTATTGTTATGGTCGGAAGGTGTGATGATAGCATTATTATTTATTACAATATACCTAATAACAAATAAGTCAACTAAACCATTAAAAAAATTAACAATGGCTATGGAGTCATTAGGAAAAGGTGAAAATGTAGACAACCTTTCTATAGAAACAAAGGATGATATTAGTATTATTACTGAAGGGTTTAATAATATGAAAAATAACATAGTAGAAATGCAAAATAATACTAAGGAGTTTTTTAATAATGCTACTCATGAACTTAAGACACCATTAACTGCTATAAGGGGATATTCTCAAATGCTACAAGATGAAGAGTTTGAAGATGAGTTTATGATTAGGGCTGTAGAAAGAATTGAAGAAGAAAGTATAAAGATGAATAAGCTTGTGGAAAAGTTACTTATGATTTCTAGGGAGGAAGCCTTAGTTCAAGTATATCCTGAAGAAATAAATATTAATAAGATGACAAAGAGAATTATTGAGGCCTTTCATAATCAAATTAAAGATAAAGGATTAAAGATTAATTTAGAAGAAAATATTGAAATTAAAATAATATCTATTAAAGAGGATATGGAAAGTATATTAACTAATTTAATAGAAAATAGTTTGAAATATTCAACAACAAAAGAAATTAATATAAAAATAGAACAAGGTAATGGTAAGTGGTATTTTAAAATCTATAATGGCATTACTGAAATAAAGAATGAAATAAAGGATAACTTGTTAGAACCATTTATAAAAGGTGATAATAAAAATGGTGAGATATCTAGCTCAGGGCTTGGACTATATATTTGTAAAAGGTTATGTGAAAAAAATAATTTTAAAATTAAATATTCTATAAAGAATAACATAATAGAATTCATAATAAATTTTGAAAAAATAGAGGAAAAAATATGAGATTTGAATTAAAGTATAGTTATGAAGAGATGAAAAGATCAAAAGAAACATATATGAATTATGTAAAAAATATAATAAAAATGCAAAGTTTTTTTGCAGTAGATGAATGCTGATCATGGAGGAAGTGTATTTTATTGTGAGGTTGCAATGAATGAGGCAATTAAATATTTATATGAAAATATGAATAATATTAAGTAGTAATTTAATTATCAAATGATATTTAATAATAGTAAAGGATGGTTATATGTTAAAAGATGTTGGAAAAAAATAATAAGAGAAAAAATAATAAATGATGGTTTTTTAGATATTATACATAAAAATATGATGCCTATGAAGCAGTTAATGGCTTATTATCGTTGTGCAATTATGGAAGTTGAAACAAAATTTAAGGTGTTGAATGAACAATTTTCCTTACAATATGATAGAAATCCAATAGAGGGTATAAAAACTAGATTAAAATCTCATGATGGGATTTAAAAAAAATTAAATAAGAAAGACTTACCATTTACATTGGAATCAGTAGAAGAAAATATAAAGGATATTGCTGGAGTAAGGGTAATTTGTTCATTTCCAGAAGATATTTATATGTTAGCAGACTGCTTATTAAATCAAGATGATATTAAATTAATAGAGAAAAAAGATTATATAAAGAATCCTAAAAAAAGTGGATATAGAAGCTTGCATTTAATCATAGAGGTTCCAATATTCCTACAAGATGAAAAAAAATCTATGAAGGTAGAAGTTCAATTAAGAACAATAGCAATGGATTTTTGGGCAAGCTTGGAACATAAATTAAGATACAAGAAAAATATTGCTCCAGAAGAAGCCGAAATTATAAGTAAAGAATTACTTGAGTGTTCAGAAATTAGTGCAGATTTAGATAAACGTATGGAAAATATATGTAATCAGATTGATAAAAAGTAACATTTTTGACTTGCTATGGATACTTAATTTTAAACGAATATTAATTATTAGACAGAATGTAGTTTTGTACCCGTACAATTGATTTATTTACTTTATTAGTTATAAAATGGATATAAAGTTTTATAAATAAGGGGGCAAATATTAATGAATAACCAAATAAGATTTAAAAAATTAATTCAAACTGCATTATTAGCAGCATTATGTTTTGTATCTTTTACTTACTTACAAATTAAAATTCCAGTACCAGGTGGAGATGCAACTTCACTCCATATTGGAAATGCATTTTGTGTTTTAGCAGCTTTATTGCTTGGAGGATGGTACGGAGGATTAGCTGGAGCAATAGGAATGACAATTGCTGATTTACTTGATCCAGTATATATATTAGTAGCACCTAAAACATTTGTTTTAAAATTATGTATAGGATTAATAACTGGATTAATTGCACATAAAATAGCAAAAATAAGTGAAAGTAATGATAGTAAATATATTTTTAAGTGGAGTTTAATAGCATCAATAGGTGGACTTGCTTTTAATGTAATTGCAGATCCTATAGTAGGCTTTTTCTATAAGCAATATATACTTGGACAACCTCAAGATGCAGCTATGATTTTAGCAAAATTAAGTGCTGCAACTACATTCATAAATGCTGTGGTATCAGTAATTTTAGTAGCAATTATATATAATGCAATAAGACCAATACTAAAAAAATCAGGTTTATTACTACCGGTTTAGTTAGTTAAGAGTTAAGGTTGAAAACATACGGTTTTCTTTGAATGACAAGGGTGAAGAAAGTTTCAAGTGACAAGTTAAGGAATAAATTATATTTTAGCTTATCACTTGTTACTGAATCCTCTTTTCAAAATTTAGATTAATCAATAGAAAAGTCTTTTCCATAAGCACATTTGTTAAAGTGCTTTTCAGCATCAATTAATCTCATACCTAAAATTTTAATAGGGGAGCTAGAATCAGTAGTAACTTCTCCGCAACCAAGACCTTTATTTATTGACTTATATAAATAATTTATAGCTTGAGGCTTAAACCCAAGTAGTCTAGCAGCAACAGTATCTGTAGCAATAGGATCAGTTCCGCATAAAACTAAGCCAGTATGATTACCAATTCCTTTATGAGGCCCAGTTCCAACCATTGCAGGGCTTGCGCTTACAATAGAAAGATCTATAGTGAACTTTTCGAGCATAGCACTTATAAATCCATGCAAATCTTTATGGATACCTAAATTCTTTTTTGGATAACCTTGTTCTTCACCAGTTGGCCATCCCATAGCTATATTTTTAATAGATGCAGAAATAGTAGCTTCTTCATGAATTTTTAATTGAGTAAATGATATTAAAAATGTCATTTCATCATATAGTTTATTTAAAGCTATTGATTTTGGACAACTATGATTAAGTGGAAGATTAATAAAAGGCCCATTATTTAAATTTATAAATTCAACATTTTCTGATTTAATAACATCCATAAAACCAATATCAATCATTAATTATTAGTTTTAGCAAAATTTAATATTTTATTTGATGTTTATTCTTATTGTAGAAATATATAAATAGTATAAGAAAATACATGGAAGTTTCTGTGAATTTGTAATAATATATAGTTTGGTAAAAAGATTATATAGTCAATGTTAGAAATAAGTAAAAAATAAAATTAAATATAAATATGAAGAGGAAAAATTATGAGGAGTAATGAAGTTAAAGATTTAACACAAGGAAATGTATTTAAGCTTATTTTAGGATTTTCAGTACCACTGCTGTTAGGAATGTTATTTCAACAATTCTATAGTATGGTGGATACAATTATTGTTGGTAAATATTTAGGGGTAAGTGCTTTAGCTGAAGTAGGTTCAACTGGTTCAATAAACTTTATGATAATTGGATTTTGTATGGGAGTATGTAATGGGTTTGCTATACCTGTTGCACAAAAATTTGGAGCAAATAATTATAAGAAGTTACGTAAGTATGTATTTAATAGTGCTGTTTTAGCAGCTATTTTTTCTATTGTTATGACTATGATTGTATGTGTTCTTTGTAGAAGTATTTTGGAATGGATGAATACACCAAGTGATATTATAGATGGAGCATATAGTTATATTTTTGTAATATTTTTAGGAATACCAGCAACATATCTTTATAATTTATCATCAGGAATTATTCGTTCTCTTGGAGATAGTAAAACACCGTTAATGTTTTTAATTATGTCATCAATAATAAATATAGTTTTAGATTTAGTATTTATAATTGTGTTTAAAATGGGTGTTGCAGGGGCTGCATGGGCAACAATTATAGCACAGGCCGTGGCTGGAATTTGGTGTACTATATTTATGATGAAAAAATATAAGATACTAAAGTTTGAAAAAGATGAGTTAAAATTAAATGGACATTATATAAGTAGGCTTTGTTATATGGGCATTCCAATGGGATTACAATACTCCATTACTGCTATAGGAAGTGTAATTTTACAAACGGCAGTAAACGGGCTTGGATCTCTGGTTGTAGCAGCTGTTACGGCTTCAAGTAAAATTTCAATGTTCTTATGTTGTCCTTTTGATGCTTTAGGGTCAACTATGGCAACATATGCGGGACAAAATGTAGGAGCAAAAAAATTAAGTCGTATCAGTGAAGGAATAAAGAAAAGTTTATTAATTGGATCAGTATATTCTATAATAGCATTAGTAGTATCAATTTTCTTTGGTGAAACTATAGCATTATTATTTGTTAATGCAGGAGAAACAGAACTGCTTTTAATGGTTAAGCAATGTTTAGTAACATCAGCAGCATTTTTTATACCACTATGTATTGTAAATGTTGTTCGTTTCACAATTCAAGGTATGGGATATTCAACATTTGCAATTTTTGCAGGTATTTGTGAAATGATAGCAAGGGCACTTTGTGGATTTATTTTAGTACCTATGTTTGGATTTACAGCTGTTTGTTTTGCAAGTCCTATTGCTTGGATATTTGCAGATGCATTTTTATTGCCAGGATATAAAAATGTATCTAATAAGCTAAAGAAAAAGATAGAGATCTCAGAAATAGATTATAAAAACAATAAAGATGAAAAAATTGAAGAAAGTATTACTTTAATAGATTAAAAATATAAGATTAATTATTTTATATAAAAATTATATATTAGTTAATAATAAGAATGGTATCATGATTTAGCAATGATATCATTTTTTTATTGAATTATTTTATCATAGTAGTTTAAGTTGTTTTAGACTAAGTGTTTGACAAAAAAAAACTTTTAGAATAAAATAAATTTAAAAGTAGTTCACAAAGTAAACTACTTTTTCTTATATTAGTTAGAGGGTGTTGTGATTATGGAAAATAATGATTGGATAACAATGGTTGAGAATATGAATGAAATCAGATTATTTAGTAGATTACTTATACGTCGTGTTACAAAAGAACATGAAATATCAACTCAGCATTTAGATTTATTATCTCAACTTATAATTAATAATGGAGGAATGACTCCGTTAAGGCTTAGTAAGGCGATGTGTGTTAGTAAAACTATAATAAGTAGATTAATAGAGGGGTTAAGCCAAGCTGGATATGTAGTTAAAAAGCAAGATTCTCATGATAAAAGAAGTTATAGTATTTTTATTACAGAAGCTGGTGAAAAAAAAGTAGATGAAATACTTAAGTTCTATTTAGGGCCAATATATAATCTGCGAAGAAAATTAGGTGATAAGGATTTTTCAGAATTAATGTATTTTATAGAAATGGCTAATAAAAAAATAGGAGAAGAGGGGGAATTAGAATAATGAGTTTTTATCAAGCTATACAATTAGGAGCTAATAGTTTAAAACCACTAATAAAGAATGCTGAAAGCAAAGAAATAAGAAATAAGTATATAGCAGCAATTATATTAAGAACAGTGTTAAATCTTATGTTTTGTATGTTTGTTATTGTTAGTTTTGGGGCAGTTTTTGGATCGGAAAATAGTATAGTTGGAGTTGTAGCAGTTTTAGCTTTATTACATTTTAGATTTTCAAATTTAGATTTTAATGTTGGACAATCAGCATTAACTATATTTGGGGTATTTTGCATTTTTGCAGTGGTGCCTTATTTTGCAAGTATATCAAATCCCATATTAGGATTTGTAATAAATTTTCTTTCAATAATAAGTATATTAATTTTAACATGCCATAATGTAAAATTATTTAATCATAGTATACTTGTATTATCATATCTTCTTTTATATGGATATAAGATTGATAATGAACAAGTTCTTTTTAATCGTATTATAGGATTAATTTTTGCAGGGATTTTAGTGACATCAATATTTTATATAAAACAAAGAAAAATAAAGTTTGAAAATAAATTTTCTAATATGATAAAAGATATTGATTTTAATACAGAAAGAACAAAATGGCAATTTAAATTTGCTTTTGTGGTAACTTCATCAGTATTAATTGGAGAGCTTTTACACATTCCAAGAGCTATGTGGATAGGAATTGCATGTATGTCAATATTTCATCCAGATAGGGAGCAGATAGAAATACGTTATAAAGATAGAATGAAATATATGATTATTGGATCTATAATATATGGATGTATTTATATTTTACTTCCAGAGGAATTTAGAAGTTTTATAGGGCTTATGGGTGGAATAATGGTTGGATTTAGTGCAACTTATAAATGGCAAGTAGTATTTAATGCATTTGGTGCCTTAGCTGCAGCAACACCTATTTTAGGACTTGGAGGAGCGATAATATTCCGTATTATAAATAATGTTTTTGGAGCATTATATAGTAAGGGATTCGATTATATAACTAACAGCATAAATAAAAAGGTATTAATGAATGTAAATGAAGCATAGAAGCTTTCTATAATAATTAATCATAATACTAATTTTTTATTGTACTTTATCAGTGGAGAACGAAAAAATGGATTATCTTAAGGAGTTAATATAAAATTCCTTTAAATAATCCATTTGTTTTTTTATTTAAAATCAAGTAATTAATAACTAAATAAGGCAAAGCAAACTAACGATTTATCTGTATTTATAGGTGCATAACCACAAGTAACAAGGTAATCCTCTTTAGATAAAATTAAATCTGTAGTTTCACTAGGGTACAGCAATTCTGTAGTACTCCATAAACTTTCTTGGTTATTGCTTCCTATACATTCAATAAAAGCATGAGAGTTATTATTAATTGTTGAAGATCCAGAAATAATATAATTACCTTCTTTTGATTGAATTATATTATTTAATTTATAATTGGAATTTTTTTTCGACCATACAATATTACCAATAGAATTTATTTCGAAGATAATAGATTTTGCTACTACAGCAAAATGTCCATTTTTCATTTCAATAATAGATGAATTTACAATATCGCTATCTATAAATTCACTATAAATCCTATCCCATAATTTTTTTCCATTTGAATCTATTCTTAATATAAAAATATTATTTAAAGATGAATTTAATGTATTTATAGCTCCAGACAACATAAATCCATTATCCATGGTTTCAACTATTGAAAAAGCAACACCTATATCGAATAATTCATCCCACTGTAACTCATATTCATTATTAAATTTGAAGATTCTAGTCTTATAAGAAATACCATTATAAAATAAACTAGTTATGGCAAATCCACCATCAGATGTGGCACAAATATCATAACCTTCAGATTGCATACCAACAAATCCGAGTGTTTTTTGCCAAACAATATTTCCGTTTTCATCTAGTTTAACTATCCAAGTATATTCATCACTAGCATATTCAGAATAATAATATATACCGGTAGCTACTAAATCACCATTAGTTGTTTGAATTATTGAAGTAAAAAATTGAGGAAGTGGGGAACTATATATTTTTTTCCAAATTACATTACCTTTGTAATTCACTCTTATAGCAAAGGCAGATGAATGAGAGTCTTTATTATGAGCTTTTCCAACAATTATATAATCACCATTTTGGCACTCAATAATTGAGTTTGGTGTTAGCGAATAATCAAAGCTATAAGTAGTAGCAAATTTAAGTTTTGTCATAATATAAACAACCTCTTTATAAAGTTACTTTTGGTAAAAATAACTAAAACATTCTAATGTAAAATATGTAAAAGGCGAGGAAAATGTTACTGCTAAGAAAGAGTGATAGATTGAATATGAATTTGTTAAGGAGTTTAATGTAATGCTAAATAAAATGGATATATTAATAAATGATGAGGTTAATGAAATAAGATTCATTACTTTTAAAAGTTTAGTAATAAATGATATGTTATAATTACAAATAGTAGATAAGGAAAATTAGTATGAAATACTAGGGAGGAAAATCACATGAAATTAAAAAAGATGATAGTAGGAGTAACAAAGACCGATATAAAGAACTTTTTAAAGTTACAAAATAAAATTAATATAACTGATATATTTATTAATGATGAAATAAGATTAATTGGAATAGTTCAATTTTTAGGAATGAATATAAATATTGAAACAGAATTAAACATTTCAAAGGTTAAATTTAATAGTGTTTATTTAAATATAAACAGTTTTAAAATTTTAAAAATGAATATAGTGAATTCTATATCAAAAAAAGTTTTTAATTATGTAATAAATGTTTTTACTGATTTAGAAGGTATAAGCTTTGAGGGAAATGATTTTAAATTAGAAGTAGATAAACTTATTAATAGATATTATAAAGAACAAGGACTAATTGATTTAAATAAGATGCAAGTAACTGAGGTATCAATAATTAACAAAGAAATAGAAATAGTTTTTGGTGGAATTGATATTGATACTGAAGTAATTAGAAAAGAATATGGTGTAGATGAAATTCCATATGTTGAAGCTGAAATAGTAAGTGAGTAGCAATAGATGAACTATCTATATAAGTAATGAAATATATAATTATAAAAGGTAATATATTATGAGGGGATTAGTTTATGAATACAACAATTTATTTAACAAGACATGGTCAAACTTTATGGAACTTGGAAAAAAGATTACAGGGAAGAGGAAACTCACCATTAACTGAAGATGGAATAGAAAGAGCTAAAGAGCTACGAGATAGACTTAAAAATATACATATAGATATTATTTATTCTAGCCCAATTGAAAGAGCATTTGAAACAGCTAAAATTATTAAAGGTGATAAAGATGTTGAAATTATAACTGATGACGGATTTATGGAAATGTGTTTTGGTGATTATGAAGGAAGAAAAACTGATGAGGTTATGAAAGAAAATCCTAATTGGGATATAGGCCTAATTATGAAAGGTAATACTGAATTATCAGCACCAAACGGTGAAAATTTAAATGAAGTTAGGGCTAGGGTTGCTAATACTATGAATAAAATAATAAAAGCAAATATAGGAAAAACTATTTTAATTGTAGCTCATGGAATAACTCTTAAAGCTATTATGTATTACTTTAAAGACAATGAGGTAAATTCAGAAGTTATGGGACAATCAACTTTAACTAAAATTAATGTAGATGAAAATAATAATTTTAATATTGAATTTAAAAATGATAGTAGCCATTTTACAGTAAAAGATCAAAAATTAGGGTGGTAGATGTTAAAGTATTATTCAAACAATATAAAACAATGTACTGAAAAATTTATTTTAAGTTATTTTATAAAATGAAAGTAATTGATAATTATATTAAGTATAATATAATTTCTTAAGCATGTAGCTTATAATAAAGTAATAACATCGAAATGGAGTTAGTGACATATGAATAAAGAAGTGAAAATTTTTAAGATACAAAATTATGATTATTTTAGATGTACTGCTGATAAATGTAAGTTTACATGTTGTTCAGGATGGGATGTAAATATTGATAATAACACTTATATTAAGTGGAAGAATAATAAAAAAAATTATATATTACAAAATGTAATAGAAATAATTAATGATGATGAAGTTGAGTATTTTATAAATAAAGAAACTCAAGAAAAGTGTCCATTTTTAGATAATAAGGGATTGTGTAATATAGTAAAAAATGATGGTGAGGAATGTTTATCATTAACATGTAAAAAGTTCCCTAGAATTGAAAATGTACTTGAAGGAAGAAAAGAAATTACATTATCATGCGCATGCCCAGAAGTTGTAGAAAATATAAGTAAATTAAAAGGAAAAATTAAAATGATTTCTTCAGATAATAAAATAATTGAGGAAAAATCTACAATGTATAAGGTTAGGGAATTATTAATTTATATTATTCAAGAGAAAAAGTTGTCATTAGATGATAAATTAATACTTTGTTTTGATATATTAATTAATATGTTAAGTAATGATATAAGTAAAAATCAAATATTAAAAGAATATAAAAGTGATAAATATATTAGTAACGTACTAAGAGCATTTAGTGAAATTGAATTTAATATAGAAGAAGCAATAGAGGAATTAAATTATTTATTTTTAGATATTACTGAAAATTATAAGGATGTTGAAGGATTAGAAAATTCATTAAGAGAAATATATAAATTTTCAGAAAGTAAGAAAGATAAGAATTATATTAATAAATGGATAATCTATAAAAAAACATTTGAACAATATAATGAGTTAATAGAAAATTGTATAGTATCTAAAATCTTAAGTGAGTGTACTAGTGAAGATTTTCAAGAGCTTGCACTTAGTTTTCAACTTATAATATTAGAATATTTATTAATGAGATATACGGTATTTTTAAAATATTATACTAATAATAAAAATGAAATATCAATTGAAGATATTAAGGAATATATTGTAGTATTTTCTAGAGTTATTTCAAATAATTCTGAAGCTGTTTTAGAGTTTTTAGAGGATGGATTTGGAAAAGCAATTTTAGATATTGGATATATTAAATTAATTATGATATAGAATAAAAATATTATAGTGTTGAATATTAATATTGGTAATCAATTTTTAAAGAATAAAGAAGAAGTTTATATTTTAAATACTTATTTTAACCTTAATCAAATATAAGAAGTTGATTAAGGTTTTTTATTTTTAATGAGTTATAGATTTGTAATATTCCTAAATTAATGTAAAAAAGTGAAAAATGTGGCAAAAAGGAGTTTTGAATATTAAATAAAATGTTTAATCATAATAAAAAAATATAGAAAAATAAAGAAAAAGGGTATAAAATATAAAAAAAGGTATTAATACAGAAAAACTTTTGTTGAGTATTAATGGTTAAAGGGGAGATGTTGTATGGGAGAGGTATCTATAAAAAAAAACACTGTAGCTGAAAAGGCAAGTGATATAATAAGTGTTTTTTTAATGTTAGCTTTAGTTCTGATAACATTTTTTGTTTATAAAATATTTATAACAGGCAATAATAAAGAATATTTATCAGCTACATTAGAATTATTAAAGATGATTAATAGTTTTTTAGCTATTATTTCAGTTATAAGTTGTTCAATTTTATATAAAAAAACAAAGAAAAATACAGTATTTACATTAATATTAGTATATATAGGGTTAGCTATTGGAATAATTACAGATCAATTTGATTATTTTACTTTTATAAGTAATGAATTTTATATTTCTGATTATATAATGATTTCTACATCAATATTAAGAATGCTAATACTTTACACTATTCTTTTTCCAAAAAGTAAATTATATAAATTTATAAAAGAGAATAGGGGTTTTTCATTAATATTTGTTGTTATATATTCATTTATAGTAGGAATAATTGAAAAGTATTTAAGAGGAACAATTTTAAATATACCTGATAGTGTATTTGTATACTATAATGTATTTTTATTTATCTCATATTATATTATTGCCATCAGGTTGATTTTTATATCATTAAAGGAAAAAAGTGTAATAGTAGGATGTTTTAGTGTTAGCTTAGCTTTATTAGGAATAAAGGCTATATATGCAATATATGTTCATACTGGTTTATATTTTGATATAATGCTAACATCAATATTAATTACCTATATATCTTTTATTAGTGTAATTATTGGAACAGTAATAGAATTATATTTATTGTATGAAGAATCAAAAATTCTAAATGAAGAATTGCAAAAATTTTATAATTTAGCGCATTATAATAGTCATACATATATGTTTATTTGTGATAATAAGTTTAATGTATCTTATATGAATAACAAAATTAAAGAAGGATTTTCAAATGATATCAGTAATGAGAAATTTAGAGAATTAATACTTGAAATTGAAGATGTAAAAGAGAAAATACCAGAAATATTAAGGGAATTAAAAAGAACTGGAATGTGGAGAGGGATACTTACAGATGTTAAAAAAGATGAAATAATTGATTGTTTTATTCAACTTATTCATTCAGATAAAGGTGAAAATCAAATTTTGGTTAGTTATATTAATATTTCTAATAATATTAGACTAGAATCTGAAATTCAGGCTCATAAACTAAATGATATAAAAAAAGCCGAGTTTATATCTACTCTTTCACATGAATTAAAAACACCATTAAATATTTTTGCTTCGAGTGTGCAACTTTTAGATAGTTTTAGTGATGGTGATAAAGAAGAGTTTGTTTATAAATATAAAAAACATAGTCCATATTTAGCTTTAAATTGTAAGAGGATGTTAAGACTAATAAATAATATAATAGATTTAACAAAAATAGATGTAGGAATGATAAAACCTAATTTTGGGAACTATGAAATAGTATCACTTATAGAGGAGATAGCTTTATCCACAATTCCATATGGAATGTCTAAAAATATTGATATTGAATTTGATACTAATGTAGAAGAACATTATATTAAATGTGATCCTAATATGATTGAAAAAATAGTATTGAATTTACTGTCTAATGCTATTAAATATTCAAAAAATAATGGATATATAAAAATAAATTTAATTTTAGAAAGTGATATAATAAGATTTATTGTTAGTGATAATGGAATTGGTATCGATGAAAAAATAAAGGGTAAAATATTTGATAGATTTTCAAGAGGAGATAATTCGTTAAATAGATTAAATGAAGGTAGCGGAGTAGGGTTAAGTATAGTAAAATCAATGATAGATATTCATAATGGAAATGTAACTGTAGAAAGTGTTTTAGGTAAAGGAAGTACTTTTGAAGTTCAGTTACCAAACATAAAAATAGAAGATGAATTAGAGGAAATATATGAATATAATCGTGATAAAACAGTTTTAGAATTATCAGATATTTATTAAATTAATTTATATTATAAATATTTTGTTGACAAAAAATAATAATGGAATATAATGAATTATAATAATATAAAGCTTTGAAGAGAAAGAGTAAAATTAATAGAGTTATAAAGAGAGGTTCCGGTTGGTGAAAGGAACATAACAAGTTAATTTGAATACATCTCTGAGCAGCACTCCGAAAGATAACAACCAGTAGGCAGATGTCGTAATGCACACGTTATAGTGCTAGAGTATAACCAAAATTTTTTTGGCGTACTTGAAGAGGTTGTTATTGTAAGATAATGATAAATTTAGGTGGTAACACGTGAGTAATGCTCTCGTCCTATTCATATAGGATGAGAGCTTTTTTATATGACGAATTGTCAAGCTAAGTGTTGCACTTAGCTTGACAATTCGTCATATAAAATAGTTTAATGGAGAAAAATAATATGGAATTTTATATGAAGTTACCAAGAAATAAAAAGGAGATGACAATTTTTATAGCAATTATTTCAGTTATATCTGTATGTATAATTGCACCACTAATAACTTGCTTTGAAATTGGATTTAATATTACTGTATGGGGAGAAGCTATGAGAGTTGTACCATTCATATGGATTAGTGTTATTATAGTTGTTTTACTTACACATAAGCCAGCGGACTGGTTAACTGGAAAAATAATAAAAAAAGAAGATAGTTTTAATGCACATATTATAGTAAACACATTATGTACAGTATTCTTAATGTCAATATTACTAACGATAATTGGAACATGGATTGGTGTTGGGAAAATTACTATGGAGCCGATTTATAACTTCTTTTATAAATGGCCAAGAAATTTTGCAATTGCATTTGCTGTAGAGATTTTTATAGCACAACCTATTGCTAGATTTGTAATGAAAAAGATGCATGAAGTACAAGAAAAAGTTGTTCAAAATGAATGCTAATTAGTGCTATTAAAGTTATAAAAGTAGAAATAATTATTTGATACTACAGGAACTTTAAATATGTCAAGAAGTTGATTCTATTTCAAGTTCAAGTAAATTATTCATGGTATAACAGGAACTTTAGCTATAGTTTTAATGTTATTTCATGTAGGATGGGTAACTTGGGTATTATATAAAAATAATGAAGAGCAAAAAGCTAAATTTCATAAGTTTAGTATATTTGTATGGGCAGTATGGCTTATACCATATGTTATAGGTATGATTATTGGAATGGGTGCTTAGTTAAAAGGATAAATTAAGAAAAAATAAAAGCAAGTAGTATTTTCAAAAGTAAATACAGCTTGCTTTTATTATTATACTTAAAATATTAATTTATCATTTTTAAAATTTCATCTTCTGGAGTAGAAGAATCACATTTAACTTCTATTTTGCCACTTTTATTAACAATAAATCCAGGAACAGTTACAATATTATATTTTTCTCTAAATGCCTTAAGATTATTATCAGAGAAAGACTCACTATTTACATAATATATAGTTGTATTAATTTCATCTGATAATCCACTTAATTTTTTAGCAAATTTACGACAATAAGGACAAGTTTCTCTTCCTATATAAACAACAGCTAAGTTTTCTTCAGACAATAATTTATCTGCTTGTGTAGAATTTATTTCTTTAAATACTTGAATATCTTCTTTATATGTATTTTCATCAAACATTTAAAAACCTCCGAGTCTTTTAATATATTAAATTTTAGTTTTATTATATCAAATTAATTTAAGTATTATATTTAATATATAAAAAACTAATCTTTATAATTTACTATTTTTTACTTGCTGTTTTCTTAGTTCTAAATAATAAGTGCTTTAAAGCGCTCCAATTGAAAGGTATTAATGGATAAAGATAACTTTCACCAGTAAGTGTTTTAGTTGAAGCTACAATTGCTATACTTATAATTATTCCCGCAATAAAGCCCCAAGTACCAAAGAGGCCAGTAAATACAAGTAGGATTAATCTAATAAACTTTAATGCAAATGTTAACTCTACACTAGGTTGAACAAAGCTTGAAAGAGAAACAATTGCCATATATAAGATACTTTGAGGAATAAACCATCCAGATTGAACAGCATAATCACCTAATATTAAACCACCAATAATTGATAAAGATGTTCCTAAAACATTTGGTGTATTTAATGAAGCTAATTTTAAACCATCTACAGCAAATTCACCAATAATAAATTGTAAGAATAATGGTATTGTATATGAATCTTTAGGCAATAAAAAACTAAGTGGACCAGCAAGCCAAGTTGGATTATCTGTAAGTAAAACATATACCGGTGTTAAAAATACATTTACTAAAAGTACTAATGCTCTAATTAGTTTTTGATAGTTACCTGTAAGCACTGGCATATAATAATCATCTATAGATTGAATAAAGTCAAAAACATTAGATGGAAATATTAAAGCAGATGGCATATTATCTATCAATATAATAACACTACCTTCAATTATCTGTGCAGCTGCAACATCAGGTCTTTCAGTAAATTTCACCTTAGGAAATGGATTAAGCCAACTTGATGAATTAAGTAATTCTATTAAACTTTGATCTCCTAAAGTTAATGATTTAACTTTTAAATTATCAATCATATCTCTAATTTTACTAAGGGTATCTTCTTTAACTGTTCCTGCTAAAAATCCAATAGCAATATCGGTTTTTGAAATACTACCTATATTATGCATTTCAAAAGTAAGGTGAGGATCGCGAATTCTTCTTCTGATTAAAGCTGTATTAAAAACTATTGTTTCAACAAAGCCATCGTGGGCACCCCTAAGAACCTTTTCTTTTTCAGGTTCTTCAACACCTCTTGCAGGATAAGTTCTATAATCTAATAGTACTGCTTCATCAAAGTTTTCGCATAACATAGCTGTTTGACCACAAAGTATAGCAGTAATTATATTACCAATATCACTTTCGGTAGAAGCTTCAATTGAGCATAGGGCTTTTTCAACTAAATCTGTAGCGTTTTTTATGCTATTAAAATCTTTTTCATCTAAATTATAAATATCTCTACGAACATATTCCATATTTGTATCTTTTACAAAGCCATCAAGAAAATAAAAGTAATACTTATGATTATGGACTTCTATTATTCTTTCAATTACATCAAAGCTTTTACCTAAATTTAATTCTTCCCGTAATTTCTTTACATTAATATTAATATCATTAGTTAGTTTCATAGCTTTCTCCTTTAAATAATAAGACTAAATATATTTTTTACTATTTTTTATCTAATATTCAAAGATTAAATAAGATAAGTTTTTAAATATAAGTAATGAATAAATTTAGTAGTTTTGGGAAAATAATTTATAGGATAAAAGATAATGACTATAGTATTAATTTAAGTATGAGATATTATAAATAGCAAAGTATTTTGGACTCTAATTAAAAGTTACAATAATGAAAGATAAATGTAATAAACATAAATATGAAAATAAAGAATTAATTAATATAATAAAAGTACATCGTAAGATAAAACAAGGAGCTGATTATTGATGAAAAAAATAATTGAAGTTATAAAAGTAGTTGGATTAGTAATGTTTGCTGGTTATGATGAAGAAAAATTTAAATTAGTTCGAAGATAAAAATTATGTTTAATATACATATTGGTAAATGAAATATATTATAATGTTAATTAAGCTTTGATTAATATATATAAATATTAACAAAGCTTTTTATTTTATAATTATATGAGGAGTATAAAATGAGTAAAATTTTTATTGTGGAAGATGAAAAAACAATTAGAGATGAGTTAAGTATTTTTTTATCTAGATATGGATATCAAATAGAAGCACCAGATAACTTTGAAAATGTAATAGAAAATATAAAAGAAAGTAAGGCTGACCTAATATTGTTAGATATAAATTTACCTATATTTGACGGATATTACATATGTAGAGAAGTTAGAAAGTTTTCAGAAATTCCAATAATAGTTGTAACTAGTAGGGATAGTGATATTGATGAATTAATGAGTATGAATTTAGGTGCTGATGATTTTGTAACCAAACCATATAATACACAAATTTTATTAGCAAGAATTGAATCAATTTTAAAGAGAGTAAATAGAAATTCGACTCAAGTAGATATATTAGAATATAAAGACATGAAAGTAAATTTATCAAATGGAACAATAAGTTATAATGATAAAACTATTGAAATAACAAAAAATGAATTAAAGATTCTTTCTTATTTAATAAAAAATAAAGGAAAAATAGTATCTAGAGAAAACTTAATGAATTATCTTTGGGATTGTGAAATGTTTATAGATGATAATACTTTATCTGTAAATGTTACAAGAATAAGAAAAAAGCTTGATGAAATAGGAATTAAAAATGTAATAGAAACAAGAAGAGGGTTAGGATATATTATTCAATAAGATAAAAGGAAGTAAAATATGAGCATAATTGAATTTATAAAGGAAAGAATGATTTTTTTAATAATTAATTTGATAATGTTTTTATTAGTAGCAATATTAATGAAAATAGTAAAAGTATCAATAAATATAATATTAATATTATTTTTAATATGGTTTGGCCCGATTCTAATATATATGTTTTTGGAATTTATTAAATATAGAAGATATTTAAATAATTTAATTAATACAGTAGAAAATTTGGATAGAAAATATTTATTGCCAGAAGTTATTGAAGAGCCTAGATTTCAAGAAGCAAGAATTATAAATGATGTTTTAAAACAATGTAATAAATCTATGCACGAAAAAGTTAAGCATTATAAAGATGAACAAATTGAATACAGGGAATATATTGAAACATGGGTACATGAAATAAAAACTCCAATTGCATCAGCTAAGCTTATTTTAGAAAATGATAATAGTAATTTAAGCGAAAGAATTAATTATGAAATGAAAAGAGTAGAAGGATTTATTGAACAAGTTTTATATTATGCTAGGAGTAGTGATGTAAGTAAAGATTATATCATTAAAGAATTTTCATTAAGAAGTGTAGTTATGAAATCTGTTAAAAGCAATAGCAGGGATTTCATAAATAAGAATATAAAATTAGATATTAGAGGTATAGAAGGTAATATTTTTAGTGATGAAAAATGGGTAGAATTTATTATAAATCAAATTATAATAAATGCAGTGAAGTTTTCTATACCTAATGAAGGAAAAGTTTCGATATATTCAAAAGTAAATGAAAATAATATTATTTTAACTATAGAAGACAATGGTGTTGGAATAAATGAAAAAGATATAGATAGGGTATTTGAAAAAGGGTTTACTGGAGAAAATGGACGGAAATTTGGAAAATCTACAGGAATAGGACTTTATTTATGTAAAAAGCTTTGTGATAAATTAGGTATTGGAATAAGTTTAAATTCAAAAGAAAATATAGGAACTAAAGTAAATATAGTTTTTCCGCAAGGAAAGTTTACTGATTTTTAAATTATTATGTAATAACTATGGAAGTAGTAAAATAAAAAAGTTGAACTTTAAATATTTCTATAAAGGTATAGGAATGAAAAGAGTTTAACTTTTTTATTTTTTTATTTTTTTATTGTAATAAAGACAAACCTTTTGATAATTTCATAAGAGCAGTAGAACTATAGTAGGAGAAGTGAGTTTTTTATTGAAAATATATTAATGTAACTTAAATAAATTAAAAGTTTTAATATTATTAAAGTTACGATTTTGTAAGATTACTGAAATGTAATTCAATATGTACTTTGCTAACATTAATATAAAATAAATAATGAAGACAGCGATGATTACAAATACTTAAAGTAAGAAGATAGTTTGTTAAATTAAGAGATATAAAATAATTGGAGGGAAGATTAGATGAAAAATATATTAAAAGTTGAAAAAATAGAAAAATATTATGGAAATAAAGATAATATAACAAAAGCCATTGATAATATCAGTTTTAGAGTGGATAAAGGTGAATTTGTTGGAATAATGGGGCCATCAGGAAGTGGTAAAACAACATTGCTTAATTGTATTTCTACAATAGATACCGTAACTACAGGTAATATTATAATAAATGATAAAGATATTACTAAAATGAAATCAAAACAATTAGAAAACTTTAGAAAAGATGAACTGGGATTTATATTCCAAGATTTTAATCTTTTAGATACATTAACAGCTTATGAAAATATAGCATTAGCATTAACAATACAAGGAGTTAAACCTAGTGAGGTAGATAATAAAATAAAAAAGGTTGCAGAGAACTTAGGCATTATAGAAGTTTTAAATAAATATCCATATCAAATGTCTGGAGGGCAAAAGCAAAGGGTTGCTTCTGCAAGAGCTATTGTAACAAGTCCATCATTAATTTTAGCTGATGAACCTACAGGTGCATTAGATTCAAAATCTTCAAGATTACTTTTAGATTCTTTTGAAAAATTAAATAAAGATTTACAAGCAACAATTTTAATGGTTACTCATGATGCTTTTACTGCAAGTTATGCTCATAGAATTTTATTTATTAAGGATGGTAAAGTTTTTAATGAATTAGTAAGAGGTAATGATACAAGAAGAGAATTTTTTAATAGAATAATTGAAGTAGTAACATTGCTTGGAGGGGATGTAGAAAATGTATTCTAAAATAGCAATAAATAACGTAAAAAAGAGATTTAAAGATTATACAATATACTTTTTAACTATAGCTTTTGCAGTTTGTATATTTTATAGTTTTAATTCAATAGAATCTCAAAAAGCACTATTAGATATGAATAAAAATCAGGCAGAATATATGTCACTTGTAACAACATTAATATCATATGTTTCTGTATTTGTATCATTTATTTTAGGTGGATTGATACTATATGCAAATAATTTTTTAATTAAAAAAAGAAAAAAAGAACTTGGAATTTATATGACTCTTGGAATGAGTAAAAGAAAAATATCAAAGATATTATTAAGTGAAACTTTAATAGTTGGAGTCTTATCACTTATAGCAGGTTTGTTATTAGGATTAGTTGTATCACAAGGTTTATCATTATTTACAGCTAAGTTATTTGACGTTGGAATGACAGAATTTAAATTTATAATATCAAGTAGTGCTATTTTAAAAACAGTATTATACTTTGCTTTAATATTTGGTGTTTTAATGATATTTAATACAAGGATTATAGCTAAATATAAATTGATTGATATGTTAACTGCAGCAAGAAAAAGTGAAGATATTAAAATAAAGAATCCAATAATTTCATCAATTATATTTATTTCAGGTATTATAATTTTAGGAACAGCTTATTATTTAGTAACTAAAAGTGGGCTAAATCCAGACAAGTTAGGATTTAAGCTTTCTATAGTATTTGGAATAATTGGAACGGCAGGATTTTTCTATGGAATCGCAGGGTTCTTATTAGGGGTAATTCAAAGAAGTAAAAATATATATCTAAAAAAATTAAATATTTTTGTTACGAGACAAATTAGTAGTAAAGTAAATACAAACTTTGTATCAATGACAGTAATTTCACTTATGTTATTTATAACTATAGTACTTTTATCAACTGGTTTAAGCTTTAAAAGTGCTTTAGAAAAAGGTATAGTTGTTCCATTTGATGCTTCAGTAAAGTTATTTACAGATGAAGAAAATAAGTATAAAAGTATGGAAGATGTATTTAAAGCTATAAATTATGATTTTAATGGAAAAGAGCCTATATTTATCAATGGTTATATAATAGATGGTATAGATGCTAATATGATATTAAAAGATTATGCAGTAGGAGAATTTAAAAAAAGCTTAGATAATGGAAAACACAGATGGGAATATATAGATGCTATTAAAATTTCAGATTATAATAAAATAAGAAGTTTATATGGTGAAGAACCATTAAGTATAAATGATAATGAAATATTAGTTACATCTAATTTTACAGAAGCTAAGGATTCAGTAAAAAACTTTATTAAAAATAGTCCACAGGTTAGTATAGCTGGAAAAGAGTATAAGGTAGCTAATAAAGAGTATTTAAATGAAGCTGTATATAATTCTGAGTTAGCAGATAATGTACTTACGATTATAGTACCAGATGATTTTAAGGATATGACTTTAAATGCAGCATATATGAATATGAATTATAAGAATCCTAATGATCCTGATGAAGAAGAGGATATGAATAGTCTATTTGATTCTTTTAGAAGATATGATGAAATTTATGATTTACCAATGATAAGGGCTACAAAAAGCCAAATTTATGAGGCTAGCAAAGGACTTACTACAATGATACTTTATATAGGATTATATTTAGGAGTTGTATTTTTAATTTCTAGTGCAGCAGTTCTTGCTCTTCAACAATTATCAGAAGCTAGTGATAGTAGTGATAGATATAAGGCATTAAAGAAAATTGGTGCAACAGAAAAGATGATAAATAAAACTATATTTACTCAAACTGCAATTTATTTTGCAATGCCATTAATACTTGCAATAGTAAGTTCAATTGTTGGGATATCAGTAGTAAATAAGTTTATAGCTTTATATGGAAAGCCTAATATAGGCCCAACAGCATTACTAACTTTAGGTATACTTGTTATAGTATATGGAGGATATTTCTATGTAACATATGCAGGTTATAAGAGCATAGTTAAAAATTCAAAATAAAATATTATAGTAAAGTAAGAACTCTATAGGTTTTATATCTATAGAGTTTTTACTATTTAAAGTATATTAATTAATGATAAAGGTTTAGATAGAGAATATGGATTTAATAATAGAGAATGATATAGTTTTTTATTTGTATATAATTTTTGTGTGAATGTAACAGTAAACAAGGTTGCAACATAATATATATTATAAAAAAATAGGGGGGAGATATTATGAGCAAATCAAGTGTTACTAAAGCTTTAAAGTTTATTTTGAATTCAGATTTATTAGATTTAACAATTGATACAAGTGCAGCACACTATGGATTAAGATTTTATACTGAATTTAATAGAATAGATGCTGTAGATGAGATGCCAAAGTTAGTAGTTAATAATAATCTAGTAAGTTGCACTGCTAATATTATTACTCCAGTAGATTATCCAAGTAGGTTTGATAACCTAATGAGAGAAATATTTATTCCAGTAACAGATATTATTGGGATTGCATTAGTAGTAAAAGAAGAGAAATTAGATGAATTCATGGATCAATTATCTAAGATATATGATTGGAGTAGATTGCCAAGTGAAAGTGACGTTAATTGCAATAGCGAAATAGCAGAATTCTTAACTCAAAATAATGATATAGAGAATTTTGATATTGCTCTTGATGCAATAGATCGTTCAAATAACCCAGCAAGAGGAAAAGTTATTTGTATAGATAATGATTTAATATGGATTAAGGGAACAGATACGGATGTGCCACCGACTTTTTATATTGTTCAAATGAATAAAATACCATTTATTTGTAAAAGTTAAAATTAAGCAAGCTCAAGAGTATAATATTTTTGAGCTTTTATTTTATATTCTGATGAATTAGTATTTATATAATTACTATTGAATACTATAAAAAAGTAAGTTAAATTATATTTAGAATTTTTTATTTAAAAGTAAGTTATGTAATATGGATATATAATAATCCACAGATTGAGTAGAAATAGTTAACAATTATAAATAGTAATTAGTTATAAAAAGAAACTATTTTTGGTTGTTATATACATATGTTTTTATAAAATCTTATAATGTGGACTATATGAGTCTTATTTATAGGCTAATATATAATAAAAAAACTTAATAAAGTATGTGAGGCAGTATTAATGAGATTATTAGATATTATATTTTATTTATTAAGAAAAGGCTCTAAAATTACAATGAATGAATTAGCAGAATATTTTAATGTATCTATTAAGACTATACAAAGAGATTTAGATAAATTATCAGTAGTAGGAATTCCATTAATAATTCATAGAGGTAAAAATGGAGGCGTAGAAATAGATAGGAGTTATAATATATCAAGACTAATGCTAAGATATGAGGATTATGAAAATTTAATATTTGCAATGTATATTGCTGAAAGTATTAGTAAAAATTTAAGAAAATCCTATTTGAGTGATAGGTTTAGAATAATAGATAATGATAGATATTCTCAAATTTTAAGTAAATATAAGAAACGATATATATTAGATTATAAAGATGAATTTAATATAAAAAATGAAGTATGTAAAATGATTGATAATGCTTTGGATAATAAATTTTATATAGAAGTTTATATTAATGATAGAAAAATAGAAGTATTTCCAATTTGTTATGTTATACGAAATGAAGGATTATATTTGTATTGTTATAATGGAGAGTATTTACTTATTTATGTAAATGAAATCAAAGATGTTTTAATTATTAATAAAATTTATGAAGGAAAGATAATAAGTTATGAACATAATAAGGAGAAATTATACATAAATAGTGTTTTGTAAGTTAAAGATATTTCAATATATTGTAAAGTAAAAGAAATAGAGAGATAAGTTATTAATCTTATTGAAAATATATTTAAATTTATTTAAATATATGGTGAAAATGTGATGATAAAAGATATTAATAATATTTTTATAAAAGATAATTGTAATCCCCCTGTTTTTAGAACAGAGGGGTTTTTTAGAATACTTTTATTTAGCTGCAGGTTCCCATTTGCAACGAACTGGTGAAACGATAGCTTCTTCTTTTTTTAATTCCTTAAATGCTTTATCTATATCTTTACGATCAAGTCCTGATAGTTTTTCAACTTCTCCAGCACTAACAGGTTTTCCAGCTTCTCTCATAACATTTAAAATAGTTTCTTTAATATCCATAATATAGCCTCCTTGAAGATAATAATTATTAGTTAATATTATATATTTATTATTAACATAAATCAATAAATATAATCAATATCTTACAATTTTTATAAAATAATTTATTGTTTTTTAGAAAATAAATAATTATGTTAAAGGTATAATAGAGGCTAATTAAAATAATAAACAAAATATAAATGTCTTTAATTAATAATTGAGGAGATTTTGTTTTATTTAAAGTGTTCTATATTGTAAAATATAAGAAATAATATAGTATAAGAAATTATTTAATAGTTAATTGAGAGGTAAGTAAAATGAATAGAGGGGCAATAATAGATATTGGATCTAATTCTGTGAGACTAATAATTTATCATATAAATGAACATTCAAATTTTGAAGTAATTGATGAAGCAAAAGAGACTATTAGATTAGGTAGCTATTTAACAAAAAATAATTATTTAATTGATGATGGAATAGAGATAGCCATTAATGTATTAAAAAGATTTAAAGACATATGTCAAAGGTATGAAGTTGTAGAAATTTATGTTGTTGCAACAGAAGCAGTTAGAAAAGCTGTTAATAGAAGTTATATATGTAATAGAATTGAATCAGAATTGGGGTTAAATGTAAATATATTATCAGGAAAAGAAGAAGCTAGATATGGATATTTGGCAGTTAAAAATTCAATGAAGGAAAAAGATGCTGTTTTATTGGATTTAGGTGGTTCAAGTATGGAGATTACTCTTATGGAAAAAGGAGAATTTAAAGAAACCATAAGTTTACCATTAGGATGTATTCCGCTTACTAAGATGTTTAATAATATTGAATCTGATGATGAAAATATTGAACTAGAAAAATTTATTAATAATAAGCTTGATGAAATATCTTGGTTAACAAAAAATAATAAATTGAATGTAATTGGAATTGGTGGTATTGCTAAGCATATAGGGAGGGTAGCTAAGGGGGATAAAAATTATCCTAAGGAATCACTTCACGATTATAGTATGACAAGAGAAGAAGTATCTAAAATATATAGTGATTTTTTAAAGTTATCTATAAATGGAAGAAATAATTTTAAGGGTTTATCTAAGAAGAGAGCAGAAATATTTGCAGCACCGCTTGGGGCTATTTTAGTAATACTTAGATATTTTAATTCAGAGAAGTTTATAATAAGTGCATTAGGACTTAGAGAAGGTATAATTTATGAAGAAATTATAAATAAGAAATAAAGTTATATTAAAAATAAGTATTATTCATATATCTATTAAATTGAAGATAAGAAGTGTATCATGTATAATTATTCCTGCAAATGAAAACATAGGAGGAATAATTATGTTAAGTAACTTTTTAGAAATAGTAATCCCTGAAATTATTCATTTACTTGAAGCTATGGGGGTAATTATAATTTTTATAGGTGCTATTAAAGCGTTTTGGAAGTATTTTTGTAATTTAATAAAGGGGACAAACTATCCAATAAAAATTCAATTTGCGGAAGCACTAACTTTAGCTTTAGAATTTAAAATGGGTGCAGAAATATTAAAAACAGTAATAGTAAGATCCTTAGATGAAATGTATATTTTAGCAGCTATAATACTATTAAGAGCAATATTAGCTTTTGTAATTCATTGGGAAATAAAGGCCGAGAATCATGTAAAATAAATTAGAAAATCAATATTATTCATGTATTAAACAATATTGTATAAATTATTATAGTTTATTTTATATTTACACTAAAAATAAAAAATATTGAAAATTTAAATAGTTTATAAGAAGAAGTTTAAGCATATAATTTAAAAGTTTTTTAACTTGTAGTATTACATTAGAAAATAAAATTATGTTATACTTAAAATAGTAAATGCGTTGTACCGATGGTTATACCACTTGCCGTCGATACAATGCATTTTTTATTTTATAAAAGGTAAAAGTAGTATTAATAAAAAGTGGATAAAAGAGAATGGAGAGAAAAAATGGATATTGATAAGAAGAAAATGGCAGCCATAGAAACAGTTATGAATCAAATTGAAAAACAATACGGAAAAGGTTCTATAGTTAAATTGGGTTCAAATAAAACACTAGATATAGAGTCTATACCTACAGGTTCATTAGCTTTAGATATAGCATTAGGAATAGGCGGAGTTCCAAAGGGAAGAATAATAGAAATATATGGACCAGAATCGTCAGGCAAGACAACTATATCATTAAGTATAATAGCTGAAGCACAAAAATTAGGAGGAGCAGCAGCTTTTGTTGATGCAGAGCATGCATTAGATCCAACATATGCTAAAAAATTAGGAGTTAATACAGATGAATTAATAGTCAGTCAACCAGATACTGGAGAACAAGCTTTAGAAATAGTAGAAGCTCTTGTAAGATCTAATGCTATAGACGTATTAGTAGTTGATTCTGTAGCAGCATTAGTACCAAGAGCTGAGATAGAAGGAGAAATGGGAGATTCACATATAGGATTGCAAGCTAGATTAATGTCTCAAGCATTGAGAAAATTAACAGCGGCTATTAATAAATCAAATTGTATTGTGATATTTATAAATCAATTGAGAGAAAAGATAGGTATTATGTTTGGTAATCCAGAGACAACAGCAGGTGGAAGAGCACTTAAGTTTTATGCATCTGTAAGGCTAGATATAAGAAAGATTGATACAATAAAGAATGGAGATACTTTTTTAGGAAATAGGGCTAGGGTAAAAGTTATAAAAAATAAAGTTGCATCACCCTTTAAACAGGCTGAATTTGATATTATGTATAATGAGGGGATATCTAAGGAAGGTAATTTAGTAGATGTTGGAGTGAATGAAGAGATAGTTCAAAAGAGTGGTGCATGGTTTGCTTATAATGACATAAGATTAGGTCAGGGAAGAGAAAATGCAAAAATATATTTAAAAGAAAACTCTGAAATAGCTCTTGAAATTGAAAATAAAATTAGAGCAAAGCATGACTTACCGCTATGTAATGAACAAATTTATAAGGATGAAAAATAGAGTTTAAATTAAAATAGAGTATAAGTAAAAATACTATTGCCAGACATAAATTTATCTGGCAATAGTATTTTTTATAATTTCAATTATATCTAATAAAACAAAATCAATTCTTTTATTAACATTAATAATAAAATCTGCTTTGTTTTTGTAAGACATGATATGTAAGTTAGTAGTTCTTGTTAGCATTGATGCAGGATCATCATTTCTAAAATTCATTCTCTTTTCCATAACATCCACAGGGATATCTAGGTAAATAGTAATTGCTTGGGATTTTAAAAGTTCTTTCATTTTTATAGCACCTTTATCATCTAAAACAATAATTGAATTTCCTATATTCAATGAATTATTTATAGATTCTAAGCAAGTTCCATAGTAGTTTCCGAAGTTTTCAACATATTCTAAAAAGTCATCATTACTAATTTTTTTTTCAAATTCATCTTTATTATAAAAATAATAGTCAACACCATGTATTTCTTTTTCTCTTGGAGGTCTTGAAGTAGATGTAATGATTTTATTAAAAGGAGACTTTTCCAAGGTGTTAATTACTATATTTAAATTTTCTAACATTGATGATTTATCTAAATCATTAACTACATTAATTAGATTTTGCAAAATATTAACATCTTTATGTACTAAAAAGTTGGAAATTAGAGTCTTTCCTGCTGCTGATGGACCAACTAATATAAATAATTTATTCATAAAACACACCTTTTTAATAATTTTTATAGTATTTGATTTGTACATTATAGCATGTTTTGAATATTGATTGGATATTAAATTAATAGAAATTATTAATTATAGATTTTCACTATCTTGAATTAATTTTTTTTTATATCTTCATTCCTTGTAGCCAAGTAAGTACGGAAACGAACTGCAAAATGATTATCTAGTTATAGATGTTTTATATTTGATTTAAATACATATTATGGTATAATAAGGGGAAAGATGCTGAAAGGGGAATGTAAGTTATGAGACCAGCTAATTGCTAATATAAATTAAATTTTAATTTTATATTGATTTTATAATGAGTAAAAATTGACCTAATTATATAGGTTTTATTGTTGTGCTCTTTATAGAATAAGGCGTTTAGAAGGTAACTTACTTTACTGAAATAGGCATTATAGTTTTTAGATATAAGTTTAAATAAATAATATATTAATTATATAAACACATATTATTATAAAATAACATAACAAAAAGTTTACGTTATTTATAGTATCTTTGTGGAGTATAATTAATTGTTTGACTATGAATATTTGGAGATTATAGGTTAATAATGTGATTTCAGACTGTAGGGAGAGTATATCTTTTTACAGTTTTTTTGTTTTTATCTTAAGACTGACCGTTGTAATAACCTAGAATATTGGGTGATTGATAACAAGGAGTAGTTTTTAGCTAACAAATTCTTAGATTAAGTTTGAGTTAAAAGTATATATGAAGCTAAGAGTTAAGTTTATAGCTTTGTGCCTTTCTATTTAGAGTTTTAGTAGAAAAAGAAAGAAGGCGTATTTATGTTTGAATTATCGTTAGTTAATGTAAAAAAATATATGGAAGCAACACTTGTTCTTAAGAATATTAATTTTCAAGTATATTCAGGAGAAAAGGTTGGTATCGTTGGTGTCAATGGAAGTGGTAAAACTACGGTTTTAAAACTTATTGCAGGAATATTGCCAATGGATTATTGTGTTGGATATCCAGGGGCTACTAGTCCTGGGTATGATGAAGGATTTATTAATAAGCCAAGTGGAGTTACATGTGCATATTTAGAGCAAATTCCACAATATGAAAATGGAATAAAGGTTATTGATGTTTTAAAGATGGCTTTTAGTGAAGTTTATGAAATAGAAGAAAAAATGCATAAGTTAGAAGATGAGATGAAAGTGTTGAAAGGAGAAGAACTTGAGAGAAGTTTAAAACAATATAGTAGATTAGTTCAAAGCTATGAAGTTAAAGGTGGTTATAATACTGAAGAAAAATTAGCAAAGATATGTACAGGATTAAAATTTACACAAAACTTTTTAGATAAAGAATTTAATTTATTAAGTGGTGGTGAAAAAACTACAGTTATATTAGGAAAATTATTAATGGATAATCCAGATATTTTATTATTAGATGAGCCTACAAATCATTTAGATATGGATTCTATTGAATGGCTTGAAAGATATCTTAATAATTATGATGGTATTGTAATCATAGTATCTCATGATAGATATTTCCTAGATAATGTAGTTAGTAAAATTATAGAAATTGAAGATATGGAAAGTAAAACTTATAAAGGTAATTACTCAAGTTATGTTAAGCAAAAAGAAGAAAAGTTACTTGAACAAATGCATAACTATAAAGAACAACAAAAAGAAATTAAAAGCATGGAAAGTACTATAAAGGACCTTAGAGATTGGGCAATACGAGCTGATAATAGTAAATTCTTTAAAAGAGCTGCTAGTATGGAAAAAAGGCTTGAAAGAATGAAAAGTAATGAGGATGCACAAAAGCCAAAGATTGAAAATAAAACTATGAAGCTAAACTTCAAAAATAGTGAAAGATCAGGAGAAGAAACTATAAAAGCTAAGGGCTTATGTAAAAGTTATATTGATAAGGTAATTTTTAATGAAGCTGATTTATTAATTAATTTTAAAGAAAGAGTTGCTTTAGTTGGTCCTAATGGAAGTGGAAAGACAACATTTTTAAAGATGCTATTAGGAGAAGAAGCTCCAGACAAAGGAACAGTAGAATTAGGTGCTAATGTAAAGGTGGGTTATTTACCACAAGTTATTACTTTTGATAATGAAGAGTATACTGTGATTCAGGCTTTTAGAGATGATATTTCAATATTAGAAGGGCAAGCAAGGGAATATTTATCTAAGTTTATGTTCTTTGGTAATAGTGTGTTTAAAAAAGTTAAAGCCTTATCAGGAGGAGAAAGAATAAGATTGAAACTTTCAATGCTTTTATATGAGGATATTAACTTATTGATATTAGATGAACCAACTAATCATCTTGATATAGATTCTATAGAAACTTTAGAAGAAGCTTTAGAAGAATTTAAAGGAACTATTTTCTTTATATCACATGATAGGTATTTCATTAATAAGATTGGTGAAAGAATAATTGCAATTGAAGATAATAAATTTAAAAGTTATCTTGGAAATTATGATTACTATAAAGAAATACAGGATAGGGTAAAACTAGAAAAGGAAATTAATGATTTACAGAAAGAAAAAGTTATAAAAAAGGAAAAGAAGAAAAAAGAAATAGATGAAGTAAAAAAGAGAGAAAATGAAATAAAGAAACTTGAAATAAAGATTCAAAGGCTTGAAAAGGAACTTGAAGGGATTGAGTTAACTATGAGCAATTTAGAGTTAAATTATGAAGAACTTAATGAACTATTTTCTAAAAAAGAAGAATTAAGTGAAGAGTTAGAAAAGGTTATGGAAGAATGGATAGAGTTGAATAGTTAAAAAGAGTTTAGAGGTAAAATATCAGTATAGGTTTATGAGGGGAAATGTATGAATAGTAGATTAATATTAGTTGAGGGTATACCAGGTGCAGGTAAAACTACAACTGCAAGAAAAATAAAGGAAAAGTTAATAGATGAGGGAAAAGAGGCAATTCTTTATGAAGAAGGAATGTCACATCCAGCAGATATGGCATGGAATGCTTGTTTAAAAGAAGATGAATATAATGATTTTATTAAGAAGTGTTCTGAAATGTGGGAAGGTTCAAAGAAGAGTATAAGTAAAGAAGAGTTAATTAGTAGAATTCAAAGGCAAACACGAATAGAAGATAATAATGTTATTTTAGCTTATACTAAAATAGATTTTCCAGAAGATTGTTATTGGAGTTTAATAGGTGATGTTGCTTCAAAGGAAATATGTGATGGTAGAAAAAGCTTAGATGAATTTAGAGATATACATTTAAGAAGATGGAGTAAATTTGCAGAGCAGGCTTTGTTAAATGATAATATTTATATTTTTGAATGTGCATTTCTACAAAATCATATATTTGAATTGTTAGGTGTATATGAAAAAAGTGATGAAGAAATATATTTATATCTTAAAAGCTTATTAGAAACAGTAAAATCCTTAAGTCCATCTATTGTTTATATTGAGCCTTCAAGTGTAGAAGATATAATAATTCAAGCAGCAAATGAGAGAAAGTCACCAGAGGGTTCAAGGCCAGATTGGATTGATGAAGTTGCAAATTGGGTTAGTAATATGAATTTTGGTAAGAGTCATAACTTAAAGGGGATAGAAGGAGTATTTTATTTTTGTAAGGAAAGACTGAGAATTGATAAGCTAATGATAGAGAAGTTAAATGTTTCAGTAACTATAATTAAAAGATAAGATAATAATATTATTAGGAACACCTATTTAAACGTAGGTGTTTTTATTTTAAAACTTTTAGAGAAATAAACAAGGAATATTATGCTATAATTAGTACATAATCAATAATATTAGATAAAGAAGAGAGGAGTAAAATGGAGAATATACAGTTAGAAATATTAGATAAATTAAAGAGTAAAGAATTAAAGAATTATCTTAGTAAGTTAGATATAAATAATGCTTTAGTTTTTGGTAGTATAATTACTGACAATTTTAATGAAGAGTCTGATGTGGATATAGCTATATTAGGAACCTCAAAGTTAACAATTAAAGAAATTTTAAAATTAGAATTATTTTTAGAAGATCTTTTAGAAAGAAATATAGATGTAATTGATTTAAATAGTGATAACTTAGATATATTTATTAAAATAGATATTCTAAATGATGGTAAAAGTATTTATACAACTGATAATAATAAATTTTTAGAAAAATTTATAGAAAAAGTTGATTGGTATTATAGAGAAAATGAGTATTATTTTAAGTGTAGAAGAAGGGAATTGTTATCATGAATCAAGAAAGATTAATAAAAATAATTGAAGATATGACTGAAGTAATAAAGAATTTGAAAGATTGTAAGCAATTATTGCAAGATTTAGAAGAAGATAATAAAACAATTTTTATAGAATTTGGGCTAAAGCAAATATTTGTAGATTTTTTTATAACAGTTGAAAATTTAACTTCTATGATCTTAAAAGAGTTAAAGAAATATAAAATAGGAATAGATATGAAAGCATCGCTTATTATTTTAGTTGAAAATAAAGTTATAGGTGAAGAGACGTATGAATTCTTAAATGGAGCAAGATTGCTTAGAAATAGAATTTCACATAGATATAAAGAACCGTCAAGAGAAGAGCTTTTAGAATTTATAAATGATAATATAAATGAATTTGAAAAGGTGTTGGATATAGCAAAAAGTTATATTAAAGCCTAGTTAATTAAAGAGAATGGTAAGTGAAAATTGAGGATCTAAAATAGATTCTCTTTTTCTTTGGAAAAATATAGATTATAATTAGTAAAAAGCAATAAAATGAGATAATATGTGGAATGGTAGATATGCTGAATGCATTTCTGTAGATGATACTATTAAAAGAATAACAAAATAGAATAAAGTTAGGAGGTTATATGTATGGAATTATGGGATGGATATAATGAAAATGAAGAAAAAATAGGTGTTGATATAGTCAGAGGAGAGAAAATAAGTAAAGGGATTTTGCATGCAGTAGTTGATGTTATTGTATATCATGAGGATGGAACTTTTTTATTAATGCAAAGAGATTGGAATAAACCTAATAAACCAGGCCTTTGGGAAGCTGGAGCTAGTGGAAGTGTAGTAAAAGGTGAAGAGTTTTTAGATGCAGCAAAAAGAGAATTGTTTGAAGAGACAGGTATTAAAGCTAATAATTTAGAGCTTATTTATACAATAAAAAAGGTAGAGAAAAATACATTTTATAAGATGTATACATGTAGATGCAATATAAAGAAAGATTCAATTGTATTACAAGATGGGGAAACTATTGATTATAAGTGGGTTACAAAAAATGAATTAATTAATTTAATTGATTCTGATAATTTTGTTAGTCCAGATAAGAGTAAACTTCTTCAGTTTATTGAAGTACTATAATAAATAAGTATTGGGATAGGAGAAGATGGTGTGTCAATTGAGTACATATGTAGTAAATTGGTGAAAATGATAAAATGTTCAATAAGGGTTTATAATAATGATAGTAATTTAATATTAGAATATGGAAGCATGAATAAAGAGATGGATCCTATTTTTTGTGATGATGATCTTAGGGATAAATTAATAAATGAAGTAATTGATGAATATCCTATTTTATATAGTGAAGATGGAGTGGTAAAGTATGGTGCTATGTTACTTAATGAGGAAATTTATATAATAGGACCAATTAGAACTGATAAAATTACTAATAAGATAAAAGAAGATATGAGTAAAAAGCATAATATGAAAAAAGAAAATATAAATATTTCTTTTTGTGAAAGTGAAAGTTTTGTATCGGCTTTATTAATTTTACATAATTTAGTGTATAATTCGAACTTATCTTATATAGATGTTATTACCCAAAATATAAATGATAAAAAAAGTTTAATTAATATAGAGAAAAAGATTACGGATGTTGTTGTAGAAAATTTAGAAGATGAAATTGCACATAATCCATATAGTCAAGAAATTAGGGAATTAGACAGCATAAGACAGGGCGATAGAGAAAAGCTAAAAATGAGTTTAGCAGAAACATATGTAGGAAAAGTAGGTAGAATGGCCAAGAATGAAATAAGACAGGCAAAAAATGTAGCAATTTGTGTAATTACTTTAGCTTCTAGAGCAGCTATCGAAGGTGGGGTAGTGCCAGAAATAGCTTTTACTACAGTAGATGGATATATTTTAGAAATAGAAGAGTTGAATAATGTTGATGAAATAGAAAATTTAATGAGAAAGGCAGAATTTAGATTTATAGATTTAGTAGAGGAAAGCAGTGGATCTAGAAAAAAAAATCCTATCGTTAATAAGTGTAAAGAAATTATTTGTAAGAATATTCATAGCAAAATAAGAGTTGAAGAAATAGCTTTACAGCTGAATATAAATAAAGATTATCTTTCACACCTATTTAGAAAAACTGAAAATATAACTATATCTCAATATATTTTACAGGAAAAAATAGGATTGAGTGAAAATCTATTAAGATATTCAAATCATACAATAGAACAAATTGCATATTACTTTAATTTTGGATCTCAAAGTCACTTTGGTAAAGTATTTAAAGACATTAAGGGTATGACTCCGGCTCAATACAGAAGTAAATATAATAGTAAAATATAAAATTTATAAAAAACTACAAGGAAAATATTTCTTTGTAGTTTTTTTATGAAATATTTTAAATATAGTAAGAATTATGATAATAAGCTAAGAAATTTGATATAAATGAAATCGTTTATAAGATATTATAATTCATGTAAAGAGATTTAATTGGGAGGTTAAAATTATGATTTCAGAAAAGATAGAAAATAAAGGGGTTAATAATATTGATAAAGGGGGAAAGATATCATTTTCAGAGAGATTCTCTTATGGATGTGGTGATTTTGCAAGTAATATTTTATATACAGCAATGTCAGCATTTTTACTTTATTACTATACAGATTTTGTTGGAGTAAGCGCTGTAGCGGTAGGAACAATTATGCTTATATCAAGACTTTTTGATGGGGTTAGTGATTTGGCTATGGGTATAATTATAGATAAAACAAAATCAAAGTTTGGTAAGGCAAGGGTATGGATATTAAGATTAGTAGTTCCTTATGCAGTAGGGACAGTATTATTATTTGCGGTTCCAGGAAATTGGACAACTACTTATAAATTGATTTATATATTTTTTAGTTATAATATTGCATTTACAGTTTTATTTACAGGAATTAATTTGCCATATGCGACATTGACATCATTAATGACTCAAGATCAATATGAACGTTCAGTATTAAGTATTTTCAGAATGATATTAGCAACATGCGGAACTTTATTTATAAAGACATTTACTTTACCTGTAGTAAATTTCTTTGGAAATGATTGTAGAGCTTGGACATATACATTTATGGTGTTTGGATGTATTTCTATTATATTTTTTATGATAACGTTTTTGTTTACTAAGGAAAGAGTTACAGAAGATAATAGTAACAATCAGGTTAAAGTTCCAGTAATTCAAGGATTTAAAGCATTAATAAAAAATAAATATTGGTTTATCATGACATTAACTTTAGTATTAATATTTGTTGTAATGGGCGTTAGCGGTTCAGCTGAAGTATATTATGCAAGAGATATATTGGGAGATTCATCACTTGTGTCTAAATTATCTATTGCATTAACAGTTACACAAATTACTTGTATGTTGGGCATTTCAGTATTAGTTAAGAAGTTTGGAAAAAGAAATGTTTTAAGTTGTGGGTCAGTGATAATGATTATAGGATATATAATAATGGCAATTGGCTCAACTAATGTTACGGTAATTTTAGGTGGATGTGTGTTAAGAGGAATAGGTAATGCTGGTATCTCAGCATGTATGTTTGCTATGGTATGTGACACAATTGAATATGGGGAATGGAAGACTGGTATAAGAACAGAAGGTTTGATAAACAGTGCAGCAAGCTTCGGGCAAAAGATAGGAAATGGATTAAGCCAAGCTATTTTTGGAGTTATATTATCTATGGGCGGATATGTAGGTGGAGTAAGCATTCAATCAGAAGGTGCATTACAAGCAATTAAGTTTGGATATATATATTTACCTATTATTTTAACAGTTGTGCAAATAGTATTATTAAGTTTTTATAAATTAGATAAAGAGTATTCAGGAATTTTAGCTGATTTAAAAGTCCGTAATAAATAAAATTAAAATTTGATTTTATTTATTGGAGATTTATATAAAAAAATAGGAGGAATTATTAATGGATAAATTATTATATGGGGTTGCTTATTACGATGAATATATGCCTTATGATAGATTACAAGAAGATATTAGAATGATGAAAGATGCTAATATTAATGTTGTAAGAATAGCAGAAAGCACATGGAGTACATTAGAACCACAAGATGGAGTATTTGATTTTTATCATATAGACAGAGTTTTAGATGCTATGGAAGAGGCTGATATTAGTGTAATAATAGGAACACCTACGTATGCATTTCCAACATGGCTTGCGAAAAAATATCCTGATATATTGGCTGAAACTAAAGGTGGAAAAGAAAAGTATGGAAGACGTCAAAATATGGATATTACCAATAAAGATTTTCTATTCTATGGCGAAAGGGTAATTAGAAAGTTAATGGAAAGGGTAAGTCATAGAAAATGTGTAATTGGATTTCAATTAGATAATGAAACAAAGCATTATGACAATGCGGGAGAAAATGTTCAAAAGGAATTTATAGAATATTTAAAAGACAAGTTTTCAGATATAAAAGAATTAAATGAAGAATTTGGTTTAACTTATTGGAGTAACCGTATTAATAATTGGGATGACTTTCCGGATGTTTTAGGGACTATAAATGGAAGTTTAGGAGCTGAATTTTCAAAATTTCAAAGAACATTAGTAAATAAATTTTTAGCATGGCAGTCTGATATAGTTAAAGAATATAAGAGAGAAGATCAATTTATAACTCACAATTTTGATTTTGAGTGGATTGGATATTCATATGGTGTTCAATCGAGGGTAAATCATTTTGAAGCATCTAAATGTCTTACTATGGCAGGAGTAGATATATATCATCCAAGCCAAGATGATTTAACAGGAACTGAAGTATCATTTGGAGGGGATATGACAAGGTCCTTAAAGCAAGATAATTATCTTGTTTTAGAAACACAAGCGCAAGGATTTCCACAATGGGTTCCTTATAAAGGGCAGTTAAGATTACTTGCATTTTCTCATATTGCAAGTGGTGCAAATTCAGTAATGTATTGGCATTGGCATTCTATTCATAATTCTTTTGAAACATATTGGAAGGGGCTTTTAAGTCATGATTTAAAAAGCAATGCAACCTATGAAGAATCTAAAATAGTAGGAGCTGAATTTAAGAGGTTAAGTGACAAGTTAGTAAATTTAAAAAAGAAGAATGATGTTGCTGTTTTAATAAGTAATGAAGCACTTACAAGTTTAGAATGGTTTAAAATTTCAGATAGTGTTAATTACAATACAGTAGTAAGGTGGATGTATGATGAATTATATAAATTAAATGTAGGATGTGATTTTATAAATCCAGATACACTTAATTTAGAAGATTATAAGATAATAGTAGTACCAGCGTTATATAGTGTTCCAGATTCAACTTTAATAAGATTGAAGGAGTATGTAAAGAATGGGGGAAGAATAGTAGTAAGTTTTAAAAGTGCAGTTGCTAATGAATATGTAAAAGTATCATATAATGATCAGCCTAATATACTTACTGAATGCTGTGGAGTTACTTATAATCAGTTTACTGTACCAAAGAATACTTTTATTTCAGGTTTTGATAATTTGAAAAATGAAGATTTAGAAATTAAAGAGTGGATGGAGTTATTGAAGCCAACAACTGCAAAGATCATATCTAAATATGAACATCGCAATTGGGGAGATTATGCAGCTATAACTGAAAACAATTTCGGTAAAGGAAAGGCAATTTACATTGGATGCTTTACTAGTAAAAATGTTTTAAGAGAAATCTATATAAATTTATTAAAGCAGACAGGTTTATATACAGATGTACAAAAATTTGAATTTCCTATAATAATTAAGAATGGATATAATAAAGACAATAAAAAGGTTACGTTCTATTTCAATTATTCAGCAGAAGCTAAAACTATTAAATATATAAATAATTCAGGATATGATTTAATATTAGAATCAGAAATTAATAGTGAAAAAGAACTTAATTTAGAACCATGGGGATTAACTATAGTAGAAGAATAAGATTTTATTAAGATTGTGTTACTACAGATGATAATTTTATATTTTATAATAGACCTATACGTAAAGCAGATATATTTTATATAAGATATAAAAAAATAAACTTGTATATAAGGCTTGATAATTAAGCAATAAAAACTCGACAATACATTTTAGTGTTGTCGAGTTTTTATTTATAGCGTAAATCTAAAGTAATTTAACAAGCTTTTCTAGTTGTTCAGATAATTCTTTTGCAAGTATAAAATTATTATCTCTTAAAGCTAATTCAATATTTGTTTCAACTGATTTTTTCTTTTGTTCAATTTTTAAATAATCTTTATTAAAATGATTAGCATAAATTATATCTTTAAAATGGTTTATGTTAATTTTTCTAATTTTCTTATCTTCAATAAGTAAAACATAATCCATACAATTTGCTATAGTATAGTAATCATGAGATACCATTAAAATAGCACCTTTGTAGTTTTTAATAGCCTTTTCTAATGCTATTTGTGAATATGTATCTAAATGACTTGTAGGTTCATCAAGAAGAAGAAGATCAGCTCCAACTTCACAAAGCTTAGCTAATTGAATTAAATTCTTTTCTCCACCAGATAAAGTTCCTATCTTTTGATTAAGTAACTCTTCATCAAAGTTATAACCAGCAAGATATTCTTTAATATCATCATAGGTTTTAAAACCAAGGTCAAAGAATTCTTCAGCTATAGTATTAGAATAATTTAATGTTTGGCCTTGAAGCTGAGATAAATAACCTATCTTAGTATCTTTATCTATTTCAATGGAAGGATTATTATTTTTAAATATCTCTTGGAAAAGTGTAGTTTTACCAGTACCATTTGAACCAACAAGAGCTACTTTATCAGTAGATTTAATTTCAAAATTAACATCTTCTAAAAGCACTTCATCAAAAGCAAGATTATAATCAGTTACTTTTAAAGCTGTTTTTTCTTCAATTTCATTTGCTGTAACGAAAATTATATTTGGTTCTTTAATCTCTACAAATGGAGCTTTAATTCTACGTTTTTCTAATCTTTCTTGGAATTTAACTCTAGCTCTTAAAGTTTTTCCTCTAAATTGTTCTGCATTTTCAGATGCTAGCTCTCTTAATCTATCTATTATTTCATCATTTCTTTCAATTTCTTCAGTATCAGCGGCAGCTAATTCTTGTAATTCAATTTTAGTTTGAAGTAATGAGAAATTATACTCAACATATCCTCCATCAAACTCTTGAATTTCCATGTTTTCAAGATGAATAATTTTGTTGAAACAATGATTCAATAGGTATCTATTATGGGTAATAATCAATGTTGTTCCCTTGTGTGAATTAATTAGATTTTTAAGAGCATTAAGGTTTGTAAAATCTAAAAATACATCAGGCTCATCCATAATAAGTAGATCAGGATTAGTTAGCATTGACTTAATTACCTGAATAAGCTTGAATTCTCCACCACTAAGTTCAGATATCATTAAGTCTTTAGACTTAATTAATTCTATAAGGTTTAATTTTTTATCAATCATGTTTTCATAGTCATCACCATTAATTGCGTCAAATGCATCTAATGCTTCTTGATATTTTTCAAGTAAAGTTTCAATATCAGAAGATGTTTCCATTTCAGTACATATAGCAGTTATTTCATTTTGTAATTTAATGAAGTCTTCTGCTAAATATTCAAAAACTGTGATTTCTTTTGTTTTATCAATTTCTTGGAATTGACGTACATAACCAATTCTACAGTTTGGATCAATTTCTAATTTGCCATCAAACATATATTTTTCAGGATCCATAATTATATCTATAAGTGTACTTTTTCCACTACCATTTGTTCCTATAAAGGCACAATGTTGCCCTTCTTCTAGTGTGAAGGAAATATTATTATATAGATTTTTCTGTGGAAATGAGTAGGATAAGTTTTCAACTTTTATCATAGTATTACCTCTCTTTATCATTAAAAAAGAGCCTATAAACTGAATACTTAGCTTCAGATAAAAATAAGCTCTTTAATATATTATTTTATCAATTGAAATTTTACAGTTGATAAAGATATTTTTAGTTTAATATTGATAGCTTAACACTTTTTTTAACTAAGTTCAATCATTTCATATGAGCAAGAAAAAGTTCTATGAGATTACTTTTTTTAAGTAATAATTAATTGGAATTAATATACAAAAAAGAACTTTGACAAATTGAAAAATATGATATAAAATAAAGTTAATCGAGTTGCAAGAAAGCGTAAATCCAGATGGATTTGCGCTTTCTTTTTTTTATTAAAAATGAAAAACTTACTAAAATGGTTGTGATAGTTTTCCGTAAAAGCTATCTCATATGAAAGGAGAAAATTTGGAAAAAGAAATTAAAATGAACAAAATGGGAACAGTAGCAGTTCCAAAGATTATGCTTAGCATGGGAATACCAATGGTTTTATCAATGGTATTACAAGCTTGCTATAATATAGTTGATAGTATGTTTGTTGCTAGAATTCATGATTCAGAAGGATTAATTCATGCAGGAGAGTATGCTGTAAATGCTCTTACTTTAGCATTTCCTATACAGATGCTTATTGTAGCATTTGGAATAGGAACAGGGATTGGTGTTAATGCATTACTGTCAAAAACACTTGGAGAAAATAACCCTAAGAAGGTAGCAAGAGTTGCTGGAAATGGGGTATCACTAGGTATTATTATTTATGTATTCTTTTTTATATTTGGAATATTAGGAATTAACATTTATTTAAGAAGTCAGACTTCTAATGCTATTATTTTATCAATGGGAAGAACCTATTTAATGATTTGTACATTATTATCAATAGGGATGATTATGTTTTCTATTTATGAAAAGCTTCTACAATCAACAGGAAAAACTATATATTCTACAATGGCACAACTTGTAGGAGCTATTACGAATATTATATTAGATCCAATATTAATATTTGGATGGTTTGGTTGTCCGCAAATGGGCATTGCTGGTGCTGCTTATGCAACAGTAATTGGACAAGGAGTATCAATGTTAATGGCAATGTACTTCCATTATAAGAAAAACAAAGAAGTGTTAAATGGATTAAATTATTTAAAATTAGATAAAAAAATAGTTAAAGAAATATATAGTATAGGGCTTCCTGCTATTATAATGCAAGCTTTAATGTCATTTATGACATATGGGATAAACATTATATTTGGAGCAGTATCTATGGCAGCAGTAACAGCTTATGGTATTTTTTATAAGATACAACAATTTATTTTCTTTGCAGCCTTTGGTTTAAGAGATGCAATTACTCCAATTGTCGCTTTTAATTATGGTTTAGAAGATCACAAGAGAGTAAAGGATGGAATTAAATATGGTATTTTATATACTAGTATTATAATGATTGTTGGAACTTTAGGACTCCAAATTTTTGCACAACCTTTAGTTAGTTTATTTGGTTTATCAGATGAAACAGCAAGACTTTGTATTTTAGCAATACGTATTATTTCAGTAGGATTTTTATTTGCAGGATGGAATATTGCAATTCAAGGTGTTTTCCAAGCCTTAGGATGTGGAGTAAGTTCATTAGTAATTTCACTTTTAAGATTATGTGTTGTTGTATTACCTCTTGCTTGGTTATTGTCTAAGTTTTCAAATGGAATAAATATAATGTGGCTTTCATTTCCAATAGCTGAAGCTATTGCTTTAGTAGTGGCAGTTGTTCTTATGATAAAGGCTAATAGAAGCAAGATTATGACTATGAAAAAATATAGTGAATCAGCATAAGCAAAAATAGTAACAAAATAATTTAAAAATTGACAAAGTACATATCGCGTGGTAATATAAACAAAAAAATCCCTTTAAATTGATTCGAGAAATCAGTAAGGAAGTTATGATATACTTACAAAATGACTTTATGTTGAGATAAATGTACTTAGTATTAAGCAGCGTGTTTAATGATTGAATAGTACATTCATAGAAGAAAAAAAGTTGTTTATATTGAGATTATATTAGTCTTCCTATTTGGAAGACTTTTTTTTATGTCATTCAATTAAAGTATATTAAGCCTTATATAGTTATTTGAATTAGGGAGTGACTAGCAAGGAGAGGCAAAAAATGAACAAAAAAATTAACAGTAGCAATAAGCTAGCAATTAAAATGGTAGTAGCTCTTATTTTAGGATTAGCAGCTGGCATAGGATTTATAGTTCTTAGAGAGAACTTAATGGGAAATGGTAATGGTCATATCTGGACAAGTATTAATAATATTTTATTCCAAGATATATCACAAGAAGGAGCAACAAGTGCTCTTGGTATATTTTATATAGTTGGTCAATTGTTTGTAAATTCACTTCAATTAGTAATAGTACCAATGGTGTTTACATCAATAGCATTAGCTATGTGTAAGATAAGTGATACTAAAAAGCTTGGGCGTATTTCATACAAGACTATATTAGGATTTTTATCAACTTCAGTATTTGCATTAGCATTAGCAGGAGCAATAGGATTTATAATAAAGAACTTAGGATTATTTACAGCTAATGTTGAAAATGTAACAGCACAAGCAGGTGCTGTAAGCTCAAGAAATCCATTATTAATAATAGTTCAAGCAATACCAAATAATATTTTATCAGCATTTTCAACCAATAGCAGTATATTGGCAGTAGTTTTTGTTGCTGTAGTATTAGGTCTTTGTATTAATTACTTAGGTGATAAAGTAAAAGTATTAAAAACTTTATTAGAAGAAGTAAACTCAATCATAACGGTATTTTTAAGCTTTATAATAACTAAGTTTGGACCAGTAGCAATATTTGTTCTTATAACAAGAACATTTGCAATATATGGTGTAGAGAACTTAAAGCCTGCACTTGTATATGTTGTTACAACGCTAATAGCATTACTATTATTCTTAATATTTGGATATGCAATATTTATAGCAATTGGAGCTAGACTTAACCCAATTAAGTTTGTAAAGAAAATAGGTAAAGTAGCATTATTTGGATTTTCTACTTCATCATCTGCAGCAACATTGCCTTTAAATACTAAAACTACAGTTGAGGAGTTAGGTGTTAGCGCAGATATAGCATCGTTTGTATTACCTCTTGGAATGACTATAAATATGAATGGAACAGCAATAATGCAGGTTATAGCTGCAATATTTATAGCAACAAGTGCAGGGTATGATGTAACAATAGCAAATATAGTAGTTATTGCATTACTTGCATTAATAGCATCAGTTGGTACACCAGCAGCGCCAGGTGCAGGAGCAATAATACTTTTCACAGTATTAACTGGAATGGGATATAATAATGATGCGGCAATTCTTGCTTATTCATTAATCCTTGCAATAAATAGACCAATAGAAATGTTAGTAACTTCTTTAAATGTAGTTGGAGATGCTGCAACAAGTGTAGTAGTTGCAAAATCTGAAGGAATGCTTGATGAAGAAGTATATAATATCGAAGATGTAAAATAGCAGGTGTATTTTAAAGAGAATGTATTGAATTTATAATGAAAAAGTTCACGATATTAGTATCGTGAACTTTTTTTTAAAATAAATTCACTATGAAATTTTTTAAAATTAAGGAAATGAAGAATATAATTTAAATTTTGTAAATCATAATATTCATAATGCAGGTTATGAAAAGATAGGATCTTTTAAAGATATGAATATATCAGATATCATTTCAATTATAAATGTTAATATAAAAGGAATGACAGCAATTAATATTGAAGATTACAAGAGTATTGAACCAGATAAACGTACACAAGTACTATTTGAAAGATTATATGAATTCTTTGAAAAGGAAAAAGATATTGTAAATCGCATTATGATGCACAATGAAATAGATGGTAAAATGGCAGAATTGTTGAAACGCTTCATGCTTTTAAAAATAAGAGAAATAATATCTTCATGCGAATGTGTTGAAAAGCATAGTATGCAATTAGAAATTATAATAATGCATTACAGTAATACTTTACAAATGGTTTTAGAATTTTGCTTTTTAAGGAAAGATTCAATTTCAAAAGAAGAAGCTAGAATAAGTATTGATTATTTATTAGGATCATTAGAAAAGAAAGGAAAGTTATTATGATACTATATTTTTCAGCAACAGGAAATTCTAAATATGTAGCAGAAAGAATTGCAAAAGCAACAAATGATGAATGTATATTTATACTGGATATTATGAAAGATGAAAAATGCTTTTTATCTATCAAGGAAAATGAAAATGTAGGAATAGTTTCACCAACATATGCATAGGGATGTCCTTCTGTAATTATAGATTTTTTGAATAAAGTTTCTTTTAGTGGAAAAAAGAAGAGTTATTTTTACTATATAGCAACTTATGGAACAACACCAGGTAATAATGGCTATTTGGCTGATAAAAATCTATCGCAAAATACAGGTATAAAATTTTATGCTTTTTTTAGTGTGAAAATGCCGGATACATGGACACCTATATTTGATTTATCTAATAAAGAAACGGTAGCTGTAATAAATAAGAATGCTGAACCGCAGATAGATGAAATAATTCAAAAGATACAACAGAAATCTTCTGGAAATTTCATGAGAAATAAGCTACCTAAATTTGTAGCACCATCTTATAAGCCATATTATGAAAATATGAGAAAAACTAAGCATTTCACTGTGGATGATAGCTGTATTGGATGCAGATTGTGTGAGAAAATGGGATAAATAGATGATTTATTAAAAGGATATTAAGGGATAGATTTATAAAGTAGTTAATTTTAAAGGGCGTGATTAGATACCAACATAAAACAATAAGTGTTAAATTCAATAGAGCATAAAGCATTTTAAACATAGTTCTTAGATTTCTTTATAAAGTTTTCTTAATAACGTATATATACTTAAAAATGTAATAAAAATCCTTTTAATAACTTTAAGTGGAAATTAAATGCTAAAAGTGGAAAATATAACTTGTTAAGAAAAAGAGTCAAAAGTTAAGATAAACACTTAAAAGATAAGTTAAACTTAAATAATTAAAGATATAGCTTTTTACTTATATTCACATTAGTAGTAATATTTATAGCAAGACTAGTCAAAAAATAATTTGTAAATTTTAAAATTAACAATAAAAGTTAAGGAGTGTAACTAGTGGAAACTATTGGTATAAAACTAAGCCGAGAAGTATATAAATCAGATGCAGAAAAAATGGCTGATTGGCTTAGCGATAAAGAAATATCAAGTAATTTAAATGAGGGAGTAAATGCAAAGGAAAATCTAATCAATATTATAAATAGAATAGATATGCCTATATTAACTCATTTATTTAATAATAATTGTAGTTTTTTTACTATTAAAAGCGCATATGAAACAATAGTTTTTTTAAGGTTAATACCAAAGAATGATGGAGTTGAGATAGTAATTGCTGTTGGAGAAAAAGAGTTGTGGGGGAAAGGTATAGGGCATAAAGCTGTGCTAGAAGCCTTAAAAAAAGCTTTTTTTGATATGAGAACAGAGAAGGTAGTTGCAAAAATAAAAAAGACAAATAAAAGATCAAGAAATTTATTTAAAGGAATTGGATTTATGGAAGTTAAAGAGTTAGAAAGAGAAATTGAATATAAAATAACTAAAGAAACTTTTTTTAAAATAGCTTCATAATATTATAAATTATAGGTATGACTTTGATGACACATATAGTAACTTCTGAATAAGTATCATTACTATGTAAATACTAATATGTGTTTATAAATATAAATATAAAACTTTTGAATACTTAAATTAATTAATGATAACGATTTAAACCATATCGAATGAGAAGATATTACCATTAGATGGGAGTGGCGAAAGCCACCTTTTTTTATAAGTAAAGAAAATGTGATACATCTAATGCTAGTAATTAAAAAGAAGATTTTATTAAGGATAGATTTTTAAATCTATACCTGAACACTAATATAAATTATATATAACATTAAATAGTGTAGGAAAATCTACACTTTTTAATATTATTGAGGAGGATGATTTTTCATGTTTAAGATTGATGATTATATAATGTACGGTATGACAGGGGTATGTAAAGTTATAGATATAACTAATGAGAAATTTTTAAATTCCAATGCGAAAGATAATTTCTAAAGGATATATGACTTCATTAATAAATGATATGACTAATATGGAGACGTTATGGATAGATGATGAAAAAACAAGAAATAAGCAATTCAAAACAATGCTTAAAAGTGGTAAATGTGAGGATTTAATTAAATTAATATTTAATAAAAGGTATTCAAAATCTATTAGTAAAAAATTAAATAAGGCTGACAAGGAGATTATAAAAGAAGCAGAAAGATTATTAAATGAAGAGTTTGCAGTTATTTTAAATATTTCTCCTAATGAAGTAAACTCATATATATCAAGTCAAATATCTTAATAAGGTATTTTTATACTATGTTGGTATGTGTTTTGAGAATTATCTTCACCATAAAATTTACGATAGAAATATCGTGTATTTTTTAATTGTTAAAATATATTACTTTCACAACTTCATTTTATACCCAATATTATGTAAGAAAATATTTAAAAATATTATAAAGCAGGTTTTGAATAAGAGAAAATAAGAGAATTATAAATGATAAAAGAATCTGTATATGTGATATAATTTATTTAATGTTAGTAATTAAGAAGGGAAAGTATATGAAAGTTAAAATACAAGATGTAGCTAAAAAGGCAGGGGTTTCACCAACTACTGTATCAAGGGTTCTTAATAATAGAGGATATATAAGTGAGGAAACAAGGGAAAAGGTTAATAGAGCAATGAAGGAACTTAATTATGTTCCAAATGATGTTGCACGTTCATTATTTAATAAAAGAACTAATTTAATAGGATTAATTATACCTACTGTAAGTAATCCTTTTTTCGGAGAACTCACTTTTTATATAGAGACTATTTGTAATTCTATTGGATATAAAGTTTTGATTTGTAACAGTCTTAATAATATTGAAAATGAAAAAAAATATTTAGAAATGCTTATGAGAAACCAAGTTGATGGAATTATAGTTGGAACACATAATCAGGGGATATTAGATTATAAAAATGATAATTTAGCTGTTGTATCTATTGATACATATTTATCAGAAAATATACCAATCATAGGATCGGATAATTATAATGGAGGAAAGATAGCAACAGAACTTTTATTAGATAAAGGATGTAGGAATATAATTAATATAGATGGAGAAGTTAATTTAAGAACACAAGCAAGATTAAGAAAAATTGCATATGAAGATGTAATGAGGGCAAGTAATCAATTACCTATAACTTATGAAGTTATGGGGGCATTTGACAGTAAAAATCAAATTGAGATTGCAAAGCAAATCTTAAATGAACATCCAGAAGTAGATGGAATTTTTGCAACAAATGATTTATTTGCAGCAGCCTTTATAAATGAAGCTAGAAAGCGTGGCAGAAAAATACCAGAAGATATAAAAGTGGTGGGGTATGATGGAACTGAGACAAGTAGAAGCTTGTTGCCAGATTTAACAACTATAAAACAACCAATAGAGCTCATAGCAAAAACATCAATTGATGTATTGATAAAGGAAATTGAAGGAGATTTCTCCTGTAAAAAGTCTCAGATAGCACTTCCAGTATCACTTTTAAAGGGTAAAACCACATAAAATTATAAAAAATTTATATTTATGGATAACATACTAAAAGATATTAATAGGTTTTAGTATGTTATTTTTTTACAAAAAAATATATGAAACCGGTTGACATATGAAAGAGGTTGACATATAATTTATTTAACAAATAAAAATGTTTACAAAAAGAGGGGGATTTTAAAAATGTCAAAATCAAAAGTAGTGTATTTAAAATTGAGTGCTTATTTCTTTTTCTTCTTTGTAACTTGGTCAGCAAGTTATTCATTATTCTCTATTTGGCTTGGACAAGAAATAAATTTAAGTGGAGCAGATACTGGTATTGTATTTTCTGTAAACGCTATCTTTGCTTTATGCATGCAACCTTTATATGGTTATATTTCTGATAAGATAGGATTAAGAAAAAGTATACTTACATTTATAAGTGTATTATTAATTTTTGTGGGACCATTTTATATATATGTTTATGGACCTTTATTAAAATACAATACAATTTTAGGTGCAGTAGTTGGTGGAATTTATTTAGGAACAGCATTTTTAGCTGGTGTTGGAGCAATTGAATCTTATGTAGAAAAAATAGGGCGTAAGTATAATTTTGAATATGGACGTTCTAGAATGTGGGGGTCATTAGGATGGGCTGCTGCTACTTTTTTTGCTGGACAGTTATTCAATATCAATCCTAATATTAATTTTTGGATTGCATCTATTTCAGCTATCATATTATTCTTTATAATCTTATCTATATCAATAGAAATGAGTGATGAAGATTTAGAAAAAGCTCAATCTGTCAAAATAAAAGATGTGTGTTTGCTTTTCAAATTAAAAGAGTTTTGGCTTTTTATACTTTATGTAATCGGTGTAACTTGTTTCTATAATGTTTATGATCAACAATTTCCGTTATATTATTCATCTATGTTTAGTTCAAAAGAAATAGGTAATCAGATATTTGGTTACTTGAATTCATTGCAAGTATTTTTAGAAGCAGGAATGATGTTCATGGCACCATTTATAGTAAATAAAATTGGTGCTAAAAAGGGATTAATTCTTGCAGGATTGTTAATGAGCTTTAGAATTATAGGTTCAGGATTAGCAACAGAGCCAATATTAATATCATGCATGAAATTACTACATTCAGTTGAATTACCAATAATGCTCATTGCAGTATTTAAATATTTAGCAGCTAATTTTGATACTCGTTTATCTTCAATACTATATTTAGTTGGTTATCAGTTTGCTTCTCAAGTAGGTGCAACAGTATTATCACCAGTAATAGGTAGATTTTATGATACTGTAGGTTTCAGCAGTACTTATATTATAATGGGATGTATAGTTTTAGTATTTACAATAATATCAATGTTTACTTTAGCTAGTACAAAAAAAGAAAATCTAGATACGACAAAAGTAGGAAACGTAAATAGTTTATAAAGTGGAGGGAAAATAATAATGTTAGATAAAAGAATTTTAAAAGCAGAAGAAGTTTTAAAAAAGGAAAAAGAAAATGTAAATAAGGAATATAGACTTGGATATCATATTATGGCACCAGCTAATTGGATTAATGATCCTAATGGACTTATTCAATATAAAGGAGAATATCATGCGTTTTATCAACATCATCCTTATGATGAAAACTGGGGGCCTATGCATTGGGGACATGTTAAAAGTAAGGATTTAGTAAATTGGGAACATTGCCCTGTTGCATTAGCACCAGGAGATGAATTTGATAAGGGAGGGTGCTTTTCAGGAAGTGCAGTAGAGGATGATGGAAATCTTGTTTTAATTTATACAGGACATAATTATATAGATAAAGAAAAAGATATATTTTTCGAAAATCAAAATATTGCAGTAAGTAAAGATGGTGGAATTACTTTTGAAAAATATGAAAACAATCCTGTTATAGCTAAACCACCTGTAGATAGTATACATCACTTTAGGGATCCTAAAGTTTGGAAACATGAGGACAAGTGGTACATGGTTGTTGGAAATTCTACAAAGGATAATATAGGAAGAGTAATATTATATACTTCTTCAGATTTATATAAATGGGATTATGTTGGAACACTTGCAACAAGCAAAGGTGAGCTAGGGTATATGTGGGAGTGTCCTGATTTCTTTAAGCTGGGAGATAAGTATGTATTGAGTTTTTCACCACAAGGAATTGAAAAGAAAGATGGCAAATATCCTAATTTATTTCAAACTGGATATATAGTTGGAGATTATGATTATTCTAATAATAAATTTGAACATGGAACATTTAATGAATTTGATAATGGACATGATTTTTATGCTGTTCAAACATTTTTAGATGATAAAGGACGCAGAATTGCAATAGGATGGATGGATATGTGGGAATCTGATATGCCTACTAAAAAAGATGGATGGTGTGGAGCATTAACCCTTCCACGTGAATTAACATTAAGCTCTGATAATAAGATAATGATGAATCCAGTTGAGGAATTAAAAACACTAAGAGAAGAGTGTATTTTACAAGAAGAAAATATAGATGTATATGAAAATAAGAGTTATGAATTAAAAACAAATGAAAGAATGATGGAACTTAACATTACATTTGATTTATCTGAATTTGATGCAGATAAAGTTGGAGTTAAGATAAAAGGAAGTGAGGAAGAAGAATTAAGTTTAAATTATAATAAAGATATTTCAGAGTTAATTCTTGAATGCTCTAAATGTGGTAAAAATAAGGATGGGGCTAGAAAGGCTATTTTAAATAAGCAAGAAGAATTTTCATTAAGAATATTTATAGATAGATCATCAGTTGAAGTATTTGTTAATAATGGAGAGGCTACAATGACAAGTAGAATTTATCCTAAGAATAAATTTGATGAACTTGAAATTTACTCAAATGGTAATGGAGCAAAAATTAAATGCATAGAAGTATGGAAATTAAGAGATGTATGGAAATAATTTTATAATTGCTTTTATTAAAGGATGTTTATTTTAATTAAGAATTAATAGATAATGTTATAAGTAAATTTAATACAATAAAAAGAGCAACCAAGTTGATATGATCTCTTTATAGTAGACAGTTTAAATAATAAAACTGTAACTATAGAGGGAGCATATCACAAAGTAGTTGCTCTTTTATTTTACATTATAAAAATTAAATTAGTTATTAATATTATCTATTTTTATAGGATTAAAACATACTTCAAAGTCTTTACAATGGAATAGGATATACTTAGAGAATATAACATGGTAAAAGAGTTACCAGTAAGTGAACATGGTGGAGTGATGCTTTATTTATAATAATGAAATGATAGAAGAAGTAATTATTAAAAAACAGTGCAAAATATAATAATATCTTAAAGTAAGGAGTTGTATCATAGGTGAATATATGAAAAAGGTTATTAATGAACAATTAATTTATGAAATACTTTCTGTTGTAGAAGAAATCCCTGAAGGGAAAGTAGCTACATATGGACAAATTGCTAAACTTATTGGCAGAGACAAAAATGCACGTCTTGTTGGGAAGGTTCTTAGCCAGGCAGAATTTTATGGGAAATATCCATGCCATCGTGTGGTAAATTATGCTGGCAGACTAGCCCCGGGGTGGAAGGAACAACGATTTTTACTATTAGGAGAAGGTGTATCTTTTAAGGATGAGAATCATGTTGATATGAAGAAAAATCAGTGGGATTATTAGGAGTTAGGTATGGCGATATTTAAAAATTTACTAGGAATAAGGGAAATTAAATCTCCTATATTTTATAAAGAATTTAAAGAAGAAAATAGACAATTATTTGATTTAATAGAGTTAAGGGATAAAGTTAAATCAAATAAAAAAGAATATATAGAAAGGGATATAACATTTTTAAAAGCAGGAATTCAGGGAGAAAGGAATAATGTATATTTTGAGATTAAGAATTCCTTTATTCCTATGATATGTCTACATGATATAAGGATACAAGATGGAGATTATGTTGCGCAATTAGATTTTATACTAATAACAGCACAGTTTATTATGATTTTAGAAACTAAAAAGCTTAATGGTGATATATACGTAAATCAATCAGGAGACTTTATTAGATACATAAAAAATAGAAATGGACAAGTTATTAAGAAAGAAGGAATTTATAGTCCTATAGCGCAAAATGGTAGGCATGTAAGAATAGTGAAGAATATGCTTATTAAAAATGGCATTATTAAGAATTTACCTGTTATATCTGGTGTAGTTATAGCTAATCCAAAGAGTATAGTTAATAAATCGAAGGCTCCAAGTAAAATTAAGTATGAAATCTTTAGATATGATCAATTGACTGATGTAATAAGTAATAAAATTAATTATTATAAGAAGGATTATAATATATTTGAGGATATAATGAAGAATATAGGTGAGTTTTTCATTAAAAATAATAAATCAATAACATTTGATTATAATAAAAAGTATTCTTTAACAGAAGAGGATTTTATTAAACAAGGTGTTGAAGAAACATTTAAGGAAAGTGTTAAAGAGGAGATTGTGGAAAGTGTTATTGAGAAAGTAGTAGAAGCTAAAATAGAAGTGGGAGTTAAAAAAGAAAAATCATATGAAGAATTGGTTGATGAATTAAAGCAGTATAGGTTAAATAAAGCAAAGGAAGAAAAAGTGAAACCGTATTTTGTTTATAATAATGAAATGATGGAAGAAATAATTAAGATGAAACCTAAAAATGAGGAAGAACTTATTGCTATTAGAGGTTTTGGACCAGTTAAAATTGAAAAATATGGACAGGATATAATAGATATAATTAAATTATAAGTTTGGATAGAAAATATTTTGAGAATGTATAATGAAATAAGGGATAGGGGTAAGGAACGCATTGACTACACCATTAAACCAATGAAAATAATTTCAGTGTATTATATAATGATTTAGAATTGGTAATAATGAACCGTATCACAAGTAAGTGAGGTTTTTGCTGAAATTGTAAAAGTAGAATA
>OCPT01000136.1_pt1 | contig 64440 bp, 75 predicted proteins | sample 1538741 | NCBI WGS metagenome assembly OCPT01 (sample SAMN04571723, study PRJEB22368) | human gut metagenome | biome: human gut; material: stool | host: Homo sapiens | place: Luxembourg | collected 2012-12-06 | reverse complement strand
CTTAAACTATTGGTATCCAACGAGGTCGGAACGCCCTTGTTAGCTTGGTTAATCTCACACCTTTAGGTGTGTTGCCCAAGAATCTTGGCATTTCAATGCCGAGTAGTTCAATTCTGGCTCTTCTATACTTGTGTTAATATGATTTTTAGCCCATTGATTTTGAGTTTTGTGGCTATTAGCTAATTAATTTTTTAGAATTAAATAGGGTAGATAATGCTTATATACTTATATCATTAAATAATTACTAAAAACTGATATTATAAATCGAATTTATATTGACAATATAATTAAAAAGTAATATCTTAATTTTATAATTAATTGTATAAAATTTAATGTAGCATATTTAAAGGATTAAAGGGAGCTATTATGGATAAATATAATATTTTAAAATTAGAAAACCAACTTTGTTTTAGATTGTATGCTTCTTCAAGAGAAGTTATAAAGAAATATAAACCTATTTTAGATCAATATAATTTAACTTACACACAATATTTAACAATGCTTGTTTTGTGGGAAAATGAAAAAATAACAGTTAAAGGGATTGGTGAAAAACTACATCTTGATTCTGGAACTTTAACACCTCTTATAAAAAAGTTAGAAAATATGAATCTTGTAACAAAATATAGATCAAAAGAGGATGATAGAGTTGTAATAGTTGAATTAACAGATAAGGGGAGAAATTTAAAAGATGATATGATAGATGTACCAAGAAAGGCATTTTGTTCTTTAGGAATAGAAAAAGAGCAAATATTAGAACTTAAGAAAAATTTAGACTCATTACTAGAAATATTAAAATAAAAAGGGCATGTATCAAAATAACTTATTAATAAACTTTACAAACAGTATGAATATAATATCTAGATTAGTTTTAGAATTTAAATTATCACGTAGAAAATATCACCTTAAATTTTAATAGTATATTGTAAATTCTATTTTTTAGCTAATGTAAAATTAAAAATGATTAGATATAAACATTTCAAGATTGATTATTAGAAGTTTGTTAATAAAATTAATTTTAATTATTATAATAATTTTTATATATCATATTTATTGATAAATTAAAAAATGAAAATGTTTAAAAATACTATGAGGATAATTGTTTTGTTTTTAACAAAATACTTTTGATGTGATAAAATTAATCTGAAATTTTTAAACAAAGGATGTCGTAATATGAAATATAAAAGATATTTTATATCACTTGTACTTATTTTAGCTATGGTAAGTATTGCAGAAATTACAGGGGAAAGAGAGATAATATTTCCAGAGGTGGCCGCTTTAGTTGTTGGATCTTGGGTTTTAGAAAAGCAACCTTGGAAGGTTAGTAAATTAGGATTAGTATGTCTTATGACACTATGTTCTATAGTAGGGGTACTTATTGTAAGATATGTTAACTTAGGATTAACTATTGAAGTTTTAATAGGATTAGTTTTTACTGGGTTTATATTAAAGCTATCAAAAACAACTCTTGTTCCAATTATTTCAGCTTGTATTTTACCTATTGTACTTAGAACTGAGACTTGGGTTTATCCAATATCCGTATTTATACTTACTATACTTATAGTCTCAATTAAGTATTTTATAGAAGATTATGGAGTAAGTGAAGAGGTAAAAGAAGAATTTAAAGAAGAGATTGCTAAACTTGAAAGAAATACTTCACTTAGAAAAAAAGAATTTATTAGATTATTTAAGATATTTATTACTGTGGGTATTTTAACATATTTTTCTGTTAAATTTAATATTACTTTATTAATAGCACCACCTTTAATAGTTGCTTTTATAGAACTTACAAATGAACATTGTAAATTTAGGCAGCGTTCAAAAAGTTTATTATTCTTGTTTATTGTTGTAGCTATTTTAGGATTTATATTTAGAATTGGATTTAACGAATATTTAGGACTGCCTTTATGGCTTTGTACTATTTTTCTATTAATTAGTTTATTTATATGTCTTGAAATATTTAATATGTATTTTCCACCAGTTGCAGCAATTGCTGTTTTACCAATGCTATTAACTAGTAAACAAGTAATGTTTTATCCATTTCAAATTGCTATAGGATGCCTTATATTTATAACTATTGCTATGATTTTTTTTAAAGAAGAAAAATGTATTGTTGACACTTTTAAGAATTAAAATAAATTTATTGAAAAAATAATTGGCCATAGAAATTTATGACCAATTATTTTTTTAGGAATTTTTATTATTATAGTTAACTTTAAAGTATAGTCCTTCTAGCTTATTTAGAATCATCATCATGAACTTCTATATCTATTACTCCTATTGTTTCACTTGTAACTTCTTCTTCAGCTTTTTCTATTTTTTCAAGTTCTCTATCAATTTTATTATCAATATTTGAAATTTGTTTTTTTAGTACATTGTTTTCATATCTTCTATATATTAACCATGCTAAGAATCCAAATATAATAGGACCAGAAATTTGGAAAATTACAGCAACATAATCTTTATTTTCTGAAGTAAGAGGTTGTATTATTGTAAATATATTAGCAAAACCAACTGTTAATGTTACTATGATAGACCAAACTAAAGCGCTCTTATAATTTTTATATACTTCAAAAGGTTTTACAATTTCTTTTTTCTTCTTGAAGAATGAAAAAGCAAAGGATAAAAACATATAAGGTAATGTCATGGCTACATTCCCCATAAGTATTAAATAGTTAAAGAATTTAGATGAATCTTCGCCACCCATTGAGCAACATAAAACAAATATAATTACTGTTATACATTGAATCCACATAGCTGTAGCTGGCATATTTTCTTTGTTTAATCTTGTCCATTTTTCGGGCCAAATATCCTTAGGAGTACCTTCTATTAATTGTTTTAAAGGAGAGTAGCTTAAAGCGAAGAAGGCACCTATAAGTGCTAAAAACATTGAAAGTCCTATAAATCTAGCAAAGAAATTACCTAACATTGTACAAGCACTAGCACTTAAGCCAATAGCTTCTCCTATGTAATAACCAAGATAATTTACTATAATATATGCTATATTTGCCATATTTACATCAGAACCAGTTAAATCCCTATTCCAATTAACAAAGAAACCAATACATAAAATTCCTATTGCATAACCAATAACAATTACAAAGGCAGAAATTTTTATTCCTTTAGGAAAATTCTTTTTAGGGTTTTCAGTTTGGTCAACTAATCCACCAACTACTTCTATTCCACCATAAGCAAATATTGCAAATACAACGAAGCCAAGTACGCCTAAAGGGGATTGATATGCGGGATTTGGAGAATGTATAAACTGTTCCATGTTAAAGCCTTGAGCAGTTTTAAAACCATTGCTTGCTAGTACGAAAAAACCACCAAGAATTAAAACTACATTAGATAAGGCAACAACTGTTCCTCCTATGGATGTAATTTTTGAAATTTTATTTAATCCTTTAGAAGAAATAAATGTTATTGTTATTAGTAATATTATAGCTAATACAGACATTGCACGAGGACCTGTTAAACCGAATATATTCCAAGTAGAAGTAGTATCTTTACCAAAAAATACATTAGATAAAGGAATCCATATAGAAGATGATACAGATACCATCCATATTAGATTTGAAGAAAACCACATAAATGTTACTATAAAAGCAAATTTAGGATTTACTGATTTAGCCATCCAAGAATATATACCACCTTTTTCTTTTCTAAAGGCAGCACCATATTCAGCCATCATAAAAGCATAAGGAATAAAAAATAAAATAGCTGACATTATATACCATATTATTCCGCTATAACCCATTAAATAAAAGGTTCTTGGCATATTAGTAAAGCCATAAACAGATGTAAATATCATAAGAATTAATGCTGTTAGGGTTAATTTGCTTTTTTCTTTTGATTCCATATAAAATCACCTCTCATATATATTTTTAAAGCTTTATTTAAGCCTCATTTTCTTAAGTATACAAATAATATACATTAAATTAAAGCAAAGTATGTTAATAAATTAATGGTTTGTAAATAAAAAGAAAGAAAAAATGTCTGTAAAAGACCATATTTTTATAAAATAATTAATTTTTAAATGCTTTGAATATTAAAATGATAAATTTACCAAAATTTATAAATTATTTAAAATAAGTAGAAATTTTATTTGTGATAAACTGACAATTTAACCTTTATAATCATATGATTTATATATATTTAATTTTTTAGGTGATCTAATGTCGTTAGAAAATCAAAGATATTTATGGATTTTAGGAGTAGTATATTTTTTTATAGTAACTATAATTTTTCTTATAGAAGGTTCATATTTAAAGTGGATTAGTATAATAAATTCTTTTTTGTTAGGAATTACTCTTTTTAAAGAAAAGAAAAATTTAAAAGGTATATAGTTATTTTTAGAATTAACAGTAATACTTAATATATAAAGAAAGGCAACTTACAGCAATTTCCCTTTCTTTATATATTTATTATTTATAAGCATTAGAATAAGTATTTTCCAGATAAGTATATGTATTTCTTCCGTTTGTTTTAGATATATACAGTGCTTTATCAGAAAGTTTAATAGCATTTTTTAGATCGTTTTTAGTATATGTAGTATATATTCCTATACTAAAGGTTACATTGTTAGAAATTTTTGAGTATTTATGCTTTATATTTAAATTATCTAAATTTTCTTTGATTCTTTTAGCGTAATTAATAGAAGAATATTTAGAAGCTCCTTTTAGTAAAACACAAAATTCTTCTCCTCCATAACGTGAAACTATATCTTCCTTACGAGAATTTCTTTTTAATACAGAAGATATGCTTTTTAGCACAAAATCACCTGCTTGATGACCATAGTTATCATTATAAAGTTTAAAATAATCTACATCTATCATTAAAAAAGAAATAGGTAGATCCTTTTCTTTTAAATTATTTATATAAGAATCTAAAAAACGCCTATTGTAAATATTGCAAAGTCCATCTTTTAAAGAATCTAATTTTGAATCCCGAGCTTTCTTTAAGTAAAAAAGTACTAATAAAATAGAGATTAAAAATAGAATTGTTAAAATAATAATTGTTTCTTTTAAAAATGGTAACTCATGATTGTTTATAATTTTATTATCTATATAATATTTAAATTCATTATTATTTATGTCATTTATTGAAGTTTGTTTTTCATAATATTTATTTATTAAATAATTTATTTTATAAGTATCATTTAATTTTTTATAGATAGAAATTCTTTTACTTATAGAAAAAAGCGAAACATAAGAAGCACCTTCATTATCAGCTGATTTTTCTAATTTAGAAAAATAATCTAATGCTAAATTGAAATTTCCTATGCTTTCATAATACATACCATATGAACGAAGTTTAATCATTTCTAATTCTGAATATATGAGATCTTTATTTTTACTTTCTAATTCATCTATTTCAGAAATGTATTTTGGTACTAAATCAAGGTTATTCTCTGATATTGCTTTTATTATTAAATAGGAATCTAAAAGTATTTTTAGATCTGCTAACTCATTTTCAGGCCCACAATAATATTTAGATATAGTTTCTATTGTAGAATTAAAGTCAGTTATATCATTTACAGCAAAATAAGTTTCAGCTAAATTTAATAGAGTATATTCTTTAAGATAAGAATTTTCATTTTTAAAAGTTAATGATGACTCTATCATTTTATTTAAAATATTAGTAGTAGTAACATAGGCCCCCATATATCTATAAGCAGATGTCATGTTTAGCTTAATAATTATCTTTGACTCCTTATCAGCATATTTAAAGGCTTCTTCATAATAAGATAAAGCATTTAAAAATTTTTCTTGTTGAAGATTTATTATAGCTAAATAATTATAAATCTCGAACTTTAAATTATCAGGTAAACTATAAAACATATCTTTATTATTTACAATTGAGTAAAGTTTATTTTCACAATTTTTAAAATCTCTTTTTTTCATATCTAATTTAAATTCATATAAAATTGAATTAGTTTTCTCTATATATCTTTTATTTTTTTTATTCGATTTAAATTTATAAAAAGAAAATATAAATAAATTAATAACTATTAAAAAAATTAATAAAATTAATAAATATTTGTTTTTTCTATTTTTCATAAATACTCCTAATTTTCATAAAATTTAGAATTAATGTTTTTCATTAACATATAATAAAAAGAGTATACCATAAATATTAAATAAATGTATATAAAATGAACAAATGATTAAATATAAAACTTTATTTAGCATTATTTAGAATAATGAAAAATAGTAGAAGGTTAAAGTAGTATTACTAATAGATTATATTTAAAATACAACAAAATATTTAGAATTTAAAAAGGTAATATTTATTAATATATTACTTGTTTGTTTACATTTTTTAAAATTTATGTTGACTAAGTGCAGAGTTTAAAATATAATAAAGTTAATTCATATAAGAATACTAAGAATTAACTTTTATAATATGAAAAGCTGTGATTAGAAAAGTAGAATTAATTTCTTTATTCAGAGAGAGTCTTCTAGGCTGTAAAAGACTTTAAAGAATTTTTTCATGAGTGCATCTATGAGCTTGTTTCCAGAAATAATTTTAGATTATAGTAGGGGAATGCGGGTATGCCCGTTATAGCAGAGTGGTATATTTGTACCTAAAGAGATTTTGTAGTTTAACTTAGTTTACTACTTAAAATCAGAGTGGAACCGTGGAATTTTACTTCTGCCTCTGTATAGGGGGTAGAAGTTTTTTTATTTATAAATAATTCTTTACATGAAAGTATTAAATAAAAAGGGGGGATAATTGTGAAGAAATTATTTAATAATCTTATTTTTAAACTTGTTTTAGGTGTTATATTAGGAATAATAATAGGCACATACTCTTCAGAGGGGCTTATGTCAACAATTGTGACAATTAAGTATGTATTGGGACAAATTATATTTTTCTCTGTTCCACTTATTATTTTAGGTTTTATAGCTCCATCTATTGCTAAGTTAAAAGATAATGCAAGCAAATTATTAGGATATGCTGTTTTAATAGCTTATTTATCTTCAGTTTTTGCTGCTATTCTTTCAATGATTGCAGGATATGCATTAATACCTAAATTATCTATAGTATCTAATATAGCATCATTAAAGGAATTACCAGAACTTATATTTAAATTAGATATACCACCAGTTATGAGTGTAATGAGTGCATTAGCTTTAGCATTACTTTTAGGATTAGCTGTTGGATGGACAAAGGCTGATTTAGTAGAAAATCTTCTAGATCAATTTCAAGCTATAGTACTTAGTATTGTAAATAAAGTAATAATACCAATATTACCATTTTTCATAGCAACTAACTTTGCAGCTTTAGCGTACGAAGGGGGATTAAGTAATCAACTTCCTGTATTCTTTAAAGTTATATTAATTGTATTATTTGGTCATTTTATATGGTTAACAATTTTATATTTAATAGGTGGAGTAATATCAAAAGAAAATCCATGGGAAGTTGTAAAATACTATGGACCAGCATATCTTACTGCAGTTGGTACAATGTCAAGTGCAGCAACATTACCAGTAGCTTTAGAGTCTGCAAAGAAATCAAAGGCTTTAAGAGAAGATATAGTGGATTTTGCAATACCATTATGTTCAAACATACATTTATGTGGTTCAGTTCTTACAGAGGTATTTTTTGTAATGACAGTATCTCAAATTTTATATGGTAAGATTCCTAGTTTACCAACTATGATATTGTTTATAGTATTATTAGGAGTGTTTGCAATAGGGGCACCAGGAGTCCCAGGTGTCTTTAAACAGTTATGAAATTATTATGTTTTTCCCATCCCAAACTACCTTATTAATAATCCCTCTTATAGAATTTTGTTTTTCTTCCATATCCATATTTTCAAAGTCTTCTATAAAGTGTTTTCTATTTTCTTCTTTCAATTTAAAATCTTCTTTATTATAACTAGATGCAATATCTTCTTTTTCTAACAAATCTATTTTATTTTGCAAATCATTTATATCAACATTAACACTATTCATTTTTTCTATAATTACATTTGCTAGAGTGGAATCTACTAAAGCAAGTTTGTCCATTAATCCATCCAGTATTTTTTTTCTTTCTTCTATTTGTTTAAGCATAGACTTTTTAATCTTAGAATTATCTTTATTAATCATATTTATGTTTTTCTTAATTTCATAAAAGAAATTAACATCTTTTAATGTTGTTAAAACATCATTTTCAAGATCTAAAACATCTTTAAATTTATTACCGCATTTATTAGGGCAAGAAAAATATAATTTCCTTGTACCATCTTTTCTTTTTTGCCCCAAAGTTACAAGCATATTGGCACCACATATACCGCATTGAACCATCTGTGCAAGAAAAGTTTTAGTGCTTATACGCGGTGCCTTCTTTCCTGCGAATGTTTTTAATCGATCTTGAGTTTTTATAAATGTGTCCAAATCAATTACAGCTTCATGCTTACTTACAGTTGCAACTTTTAAGCCGTCATAGTTTCTTACTTTCTTTCCATTCAAAATTTTGTATTTACCGTAAGGCAGGTAACCGCATCCATCAACTTGTCCTACAACTTCATAACCAAGAACTTGCTTTAAATATATATTTGCATCTTTAGAGCTTTGTAAGTAAGTTATATTATGCAACATTCTACTTATCTTTTTCTTATCACAATTAAATTCATTGCCAAGTTTAATTATGCCTTTGCCATTAATAAATTCATTAAAAATATATTTTATATTTTTAGAATCTTCTAATTCTAAGTATTTTCCACCATCTTTACTTATCACTCTATATCCAAATGGTGCAGTACCACCAGTCCATCTTCCTTGTTTAGCTAAATTAAGCATACTATCACTTACTCTTTGCTTTATATTTTCTCTTTCCATTTCAGCTAAAGATGCCAATAAAGTCATCATCAAACGACCCGCTGGAGTGCTAGGATCATATTTATCCTCCACGCAGATTAAATCAATTCCATACTCTTTCAAAGTATTAAAGGTTGTTAGGAAGTCTAAAGTATTTCTGGCTATTCTATCTAACTTATAACAAGCTACAGTATCAAATTTACCTTCCATAGCATCAGCCATCAATTTTTGGAACGCAGGTCTATTAGTATTTCCACCTGAAAAACCATCATCTTTATAAACAACGAATTCATTTTTATCCTTAAAGTAATGCTTAATTACTTCAGTTTGAGCTTCTAGGGATATTGAATTTTCATCCCCCTTTACAGATTTTCTAATATAAATTGCTATTTTTTTCATACAAGTCCCTCCTAGAGTTTATTTGAATTTTAAAATATCCTTCTCCTTAACTCCAAGCTCCCTTGCTAAATCTCTTATAGTTTTAAGTCTAACCCCTAAGACAGCTACCTTTTCATTACGTTCTAGCCTAGACAAATATCCTTGACTAATATTTAATCTTTCAGCCAATCTTTCTTGAGTAAAATGTTTTGCTAATCTTAAGTCTTTAATATTCAAGTACATATTTAATCACCATTTTAATATTATTAAAACATTTAATAAAAAACAACGCATAATTAATGACAAATACTGTAGAAAAATGGTAGAAAATATTTCTGGGAGAAATACTTTCGACAAGTAAAATATGCTACAATTTTACTTGTAACAAATGTACATTATGTTAATAACTTAATATATTTGCAAAAAATATTAAAAGCTAGTAAAATAAAACTATAAAAAATAGAACGTGTGTTCGTATAAAATTGGGAGTGGAGTTTGGTGGAAGATTATTTAAAAACTTTAAAAAGCATATTAAAAGAGCTAGAGGATTAACCTCTAGTTCTTTTCTTTATTCTTCTTTTGCTGTGCCAATAATTTTATTTCAGCTTCCACCATTTTAAAGATAAAAGTTTTAGCTTTTTGGTTCATATTTCCTTCCTCATCTATATCCCCAGTTTCTTGCAACTTATCAAATACCATCTTTAAACCTTCGAAATTTTTAATTTCTATATTCTCTTTTTCGTCTAGCCACTCTACAGTTTTAGTGTTAGTAGCTTTAGCGATTTTTTCAATCATCTTTAAAGTAGGCTTTTTCCTGCCAGACTCTAATTCTGTAATAGTAGTTCTACTAAAACCATATTTTTTAGCAAATTCAGCTTGTGTTAAAGAATTTTTCTTTCTAAAGTCTTTTAACTTATCTTTAAAGTCCATATATATTCCTCCTTTCATTTTTAATAATAACATAATAATGTCCGAAAAACAAGACAAAAAAAGAATACAAACGTCGATAAAATAAGACAAAGAAAAGTTTGGAAAATGCAAGCAATTGAAAGTTAAATTTAAAAAATAAAGAAAAATGACGAAAATTAAATTTGATAATGTCGCAAAAATAAGACATAATAAACGCATAGAAGGGAGGAAATTAACTTATGACAAAACTAAAACAAAAACGTATGGAGCTTGGATACAAGCAATATAAAATTGCAGAACGTTTAGGAATAAGCACTAGGCATTATGCTAGGGCAGAGAATGGAGAGCGTTTAGCAACTGATAAAGAGTTAGATGTTTTATCTAAAATATTTAAATGTACTTTAAATGAACTTAAGGAGGAGTAAGTGTGGAAGAGTATTTAAATACGCTGGTTAGAATTTTGAATGAAATAGAAGGAGGTTCAAGTGATGAATGATCTAGTAATCTTTGAGAGTAAAGAAATAGAAGGTGTAAAACTTTCTAATCAAAATGGACAACTTGTAGTAAGCAGCAGACAGATTGCAGAGGATTTTGAAAAGGAACATAGAAATGTATTGCAATCTATAGAGGAAATTAAGAAGGGGGTTGCTGAAAAGTCAGCAGACCTATTTATAGAAAGTGAATACCAACATCCACAAAATAAACAATGGTATAAAGAGTATTTAATGACTAGAGATGGATTTACGTTATTAGCTATGGGGTTTAACGGAGATAAAGCTCTTCAATGGAAATTAAAATATATTGAAGCTTTTAATAAGATGGAGCAAGCATTAAAGGAACAAAGAAAACCAACAAGTGCAATAGATTTATTTGAAGCACAAGTGCAGGCGTTTAAAGAGGTTAGGAAACAAATCAATGAGGTTAATCATAAAGCTTTAGAAGCGAAAGCAAAGAGTGAAAAGCTTGAAGAAAGAATGGATAACCAAACACTTTCTACAGCCCAAACAAAGAAAATCAAAAAAATAGCAAATAATTTAGCAGTTCCTTTAGTTGGCGGTAAAGGTAGTAAAGCTTACAAACCTATGATTAGAAAAGTTTATAAAGATATTTATAAACAACTATTTAGAGAGCTTGGTGTAAATGCAAGTGATGAGATAAAAGTGAAAGACTTTAATTTTGCTTTAGAAGTTATGAATAATTACAAGGTTGCAACAGCTCTTAAAAATGAAATAGACATTATTAACAATCAAGGTCAGATGAGTATTTAGACCATATTGGTAAGAACAATAAAATGATATTGGACAAGCATTAGTTAAACAGTATATCCCTCTAATGTCTAAGGGAATGAATAAGACAAGCTCTATTAAAATCCTTTTAGAGCTAAAGGTAAATAAAGCAAAGGAGAATAAAAAATGGCTAAGAAGAAATTTGAACCCGTTGAAATAGACTATAGCAAATTGAGAAGAAGCTCAGCTAAAACTAAAAATCCAGTTTACTTTGCGGTAAGTGAAGAAGAACTAGCGAGAAGAATGGCAAGACAATGGGAGCGAACTCAAAAATTAAAAGAAGAAAAGAGGTTAAGAGAAAAATGCTTACTCCAGGAGGAAAGTTAATCTTAGGGATAATAACTATAGTAGTGAGCTTATATCTAAGCATAGACTTTATGCTTAAGAGCTTAGATGAGAAGAAAGCTAAAGAAAGCTTTAAGAATATATTATTAAGTGTTGCAAATATGTTAATTCTAATTTTTGCTACAAATGTAATTTAGGAGTGTAAGATGAATTACAAATATATAGAATCTTTAAAAGCTAGATATAGTAAAGAGGAATTTGAAAATATCTTATTATCTGTAGAACAGGACCTAAAATTTAATAATCTTAGATTCAAGAAGCCTATTCCAGAAAATTATTTTTTAGAAGTACTTAACATAACAGAAAAATTATATAGGAGGATTATATGAAAAAGATTAATATAGGGTGCTTAGTAAGCATCATAGGATCAATAATTGTTTGGTTAGTTTTCTTTTATGTATCTTATAAAGTGTGGTGTTGGCTATGGACTTAGTAGAAGTAGCTAACAATATAGCAGATAAGGTGCAAGAAAGATTGAGAAACCTAGCAGTAGACAAACCTTTAAACGTTTTAATAGAGGAAGAAATAAAAAGAGAGTGCATTGGCACCGACCAAAGTAACCAATGTACTCAAGAAACAATTTACAAGGACATAATATCACCAAAATACGATTTAGACAATGGTGAACTTTATGACAGAGAAACTGGAGAAACAGTAAAGGAGCTGTAACTTATGGACAATTTACCAGATTGTTGTTATGAATATAGATTCAATAGAGAAGAGCTAAGAGCTGTAGAAACTTGTACTGAATGTGGTTATAGCATATATGCAGGTGAAAGCTATTACTCTATTGGAGATAAGATGATATGCTGTGAATGTATAGAGGATTTTAAGGAAGAAGCTAAAGATACTGAATTTTAAAATAGGAGGGAAAAGTTATGCCAGAAACAAAGAAACTTAACATATATCAGAAAATACAAAAGGCTAGAGTAGATTTACAAAATAAAAAATTAAAAAAGAGTGGGAAAAATACTTACAGTAACTATGAGTACTTTGAATTAGGAGATTTTCTACCAGGAGTAAATGAAGTTTGCAATACCAATGGATTATCAACAATATTCCATTTTGAAAAAGATAAGGCAAGTTTAAAAGTTGTTGATGTTGATGAACCAACAAGTTTTATAGACTTTGAAACACCAATAGAAATGGCAGCTATAAAAGGAAGCTCAATAATGCAACAAATAGGTGGAACTCAAACATATGCTAGAAGATATTTGTATATGATGGCTTTTGAAATCGCTGAATCTGATGTAATAGACGGTGGAGAAATTGATGAAGATGCAGAACTAGGAAAACAGAAAATAGGACAGGCTCATGTATTAACAATTAATAGTTTAATACAAGAAACTGGAACAAACAAAAAAGAATTTTTAGCTTGGGCAGGAGTTAATAGAGTAGAAGATATAAAAAATGAAGCGGTAGGAACTTGTTTAACTATGCTTAAGAAAAAGAAAACATTGAAAGAGAAAGAGGAACTGAAACAGATTAAAGAAGAGCAGCATCAAACAAATTTTGATTTTTAGGAGGGGTGAGAAATGAAAGAAATACTAATAAATAAAGAATTACCAGTAATAAAAATGAACTTTGAAGAAGTTAAAGGATCATTACAAGAAACTATGAAAAAGTTTGAGGGGATTATAGTTACAGAAGAAGGTTTAAAAGACTGTAAAGCAACTCAAAAAGATTTAGCAGGTCTTAGAAACAAGATAGATACCTATAGAAAAGATGTTAAAAGAGAGATGTTAGTTCCTATCGATATATTTGAATATCAATGTAAAGAGCTAATAGGCCTTATAGTAGATGTAGAAAAACCAATAAAAGAAGGAATAAAGATATTTGATGATAAGCGTAGGGAAGAAAAAAGACAAAAAGCATTGGAGCTTATTAATGAAAGCATAACTAAGCATAATCTAAGTAAAGAATATGCTTCAAAACTTACTATAAAAAATGAATATTTAAATCTAAGTAAAAGCTTAAAAAGTGTTAGGGAAGATATAGAATCAAGAGCTTTATTATTAGAAAGAGAGCAGGAAGATGAAAAGCAAAGAAAAGAAATGCTTAGAGTTTCAATAGAAAATGCTATAAGTGTATCTAATGAAGGTATTAATACTAAGTTAAAATTTGAGGACTTTACTAAGTATATAGAATTTGGATGGCCTTTAGATAGAATTTTAAAAGAAATTAATGATAAGGCAACTATGATAAAGGAAGCTGAAAAACCAAAGGAGCAACCTAAAGTTGAAGTTAAAGAATCAGTTCAAACACCTTTAGTCTCTAAACCACTTGAAAATGTCAAAAAAGAAGTTGAAGAAATTAGGCAAGATAAATTCTTTGTGGATGTTTATGTAGAACATAATTTTGAAATGATCCAAGCTTTAAGTAAATTCTTAAAAGATAATGGATATAACTATGAGGTTCATAAAAAAGGAAAAGTTAAATAGGAAAGCTTAGGAGGTGCTTAAGTTGGAAATAAAGCTAGATGAAGTTAGGAAGTACGGAAAAGAGGAGAACTTCTTTATAGATATAAGAGATACTGAAAGAGTTGTATTAAGCATAAAGGATAGGGATGACATTATAGTACCAATGGATGAAGCTTCTTTTAATGAACTAAGAGAAAAGATAAATGAAGCTTATGAGTTAAGACAAATGTAACGGAGGATGTTAACTATGGCAGAAGGATGGATAAAGCTTTATAGAAATATCCAAGAGCATTGGATATGGCAGGATCCACAAAAGTTAAAATGGTGGCTAGATATCATCCTTCTAGCTAACCATAAGGAAAATAAATTCCTATTAGGGAATGAATTAATGGAAGTAGAAAGAGGGGAACACCACACTTCCGAGTTGAAATTAGCTGAAAGATGGGGAGTATCAAAAACAACTGTGAGAAAGTTCTTAAAGTTACTTGAAAGTGAACAAATGATTGAACTAAAAAAATCCAAAAAGGGTACCACCTTGAAAGTAAGTAATTACAACGAATATCAAGATTTTTCAGAGGGTGAAAAAACCATAAAAAAACCACAAAAAAACCATAGCGTATACCATAAAAAAACCATAGAAGAACCATATGGTATACCACAAAAAAACCATGAGGTATACACAAACAATAATGAAAAGAATGATAACAATGAAAAGAATGATAAAGAAGGAAAAGAAGAGGCATCAACATCGCCTTACTTCTATCCTTCTCCTATCCATGAGTTATTAGCTAGTCATTTAACAGATGTTTTTTATAAGACTTTCTTTAATAATGCAGATATTAAAGAAGAAAACGGAGTTATAAGAATTAAACCAGAGAATGAATTTTCTAAAGATGCTATTGAGAAACGTATTCCAATATTAGAAGTTCAAACTCATAGAAAAATAGAGGTGATTTAGGTGAAAGTTAATTTACTTGATATGTATACACCACATGAACTTGGAATTATGACTTATAAAGATATAGCAGCTAAGAGAGAAAAGAAAGATAAAGAAGTTTACGCTTATCTTAAGTGTAGAGATATTGGACTTAGAAAAAGATGGAGCGTAAAGGTTGGAGGATACAGATGGTAAAGATAAATTCAATAAGAGAATTAACAAAGCACTCAGATAAACTTCCAGAAGAGGTTGCTTTAGATATTCAACACAGAATAGGTGATTGGATAGTGAGTGGTGGATCATATGAAGATGATTATATAAAGCAGCAGTTTAGATATGCTGAAAGAGTAATAAATTCAAAGGATAGGTAGTTTATGAAGGTGGTAGTTACAGGAAAAATAAGAGGAAAGGCTAGACCTAGAGTGTGTAGAGGTCATGCCTTTACTCCTAAAGATACAGTTGAGTATGAGAAGTTAGTAAGAGATTGTTATAAGGAGCAAGATGGAAGATACTTAGAAGGTTCTGTAAGAGCTTTAATAATTGCTTACTATAAAATACCTAAGTCTTATAGTAAAAAGCGTGTACAGGCTATAAGGGACGGATTAGAAAAGCCAAGAAAGAAACCTGATGCGGATAACATAGGAAAGATTATATTAGATAGCCTAAATGGTATTGCTTATAAAGATGATGCTTACGTAGCGGATTTCAGAGTTATAAAAGAATATACGGAAGAACTCGAGAGAGTTGAATTTGAATTGAGTGAGGTATAGAAACATGGATGAAAGAAAAAATGAAATAGGTTTTGTACTTAGTATGATTCAAAATCTTTGTGAAGAAGCTCAAATTGCTTTAGTAGCTAAGGAACTTAAGGGAACTTTAGGAGTTGTAATTGTAGATGCCAGGGATGGAAAAGAGTATGTAATGCAAAAAGTAGGCAAAACAAATGCTTAACACAGGATATTAAGGAAGTTGAGTAATAAATCAAAAAGAGAGTTGTTTTTACAACTCTCTATCTTAAAGGTGATTAATGAAGTAATTATTTAATTTATTTTAACATTTGCTCTAATAGAATAGATACATACATATATATCTATCCTACAGCTTTAATTAAAAAAATTAAAGACATTTTAATATGCATAAAGATAGTACGAAGATTATTAGTAATATGCATATAAGTGATAAAAATATCATCCATACAAATGATAAGAATATCATCATAGATTTAAAAAGTCTCTTCATAAAATCACCTCGATAATTATATTTAATTTTATATTTAATATTATATTCAAAAAATAAGATAGTTATTCATAAAAATATAGAAGATTAGGAGGGGTCAATTTGTTTAACGCTAACAAAAGATCTAGTGAGTTTTTAAGAGAAGTTGAAAATAAAATTGAATTTAAAGAATTTAGAGTTGGAGATAGATTTAAAAATCTTAAAAATGGAACATTTGCAGATATTGTAGATATAAAAAATGGAGTTGCTACAATGAATTGTTATGAGAAAATATATGGTTTCTTTAAAATTCATAATGAACTATGTGAAGATGTTGCAACAAGGACAATACACTTAAAACTTTTGAAAAAAGGAATAAAAGAAGGGATATTTAAGAAGGTTGAATAATCAAATAAGTTTCTTTGATAAACCTAAAATAAAGTTATTGGAGGATTGGACAAGGCTCCATCCTCTATTAACTAAAAATAGCGTGTGGGAGGTTTTCTTAGAAAGAGAGAACTATTGCATTGTCTTAATAGATAAAACGTTCTATGGAGTTTATAAGAAAGATACGGAGAGGTGTTAAACATGGAAGAGATAGAAAGATTTCTTTATGCATGTTCAAACGAAGAAAAAGATGATGTCATAAAGGAATTAGTTTATAGATTTAGGATTTCTGAAGAAAATGCTAAAAAAATATATATATCATGGAGGAATAGATTTGTAAATGAATCTATTCCAAATGAATTTAAAGATATAAGACAAATAAATTTTGTTAAAAAGAAGAATAGTGGTGATTTACCTAATCTTATAGAGAGCATTGATGAAATAGGTATATGTGCTACAGCTAAAAAATTTAAAGTAAATGCTAAAAAGTTGCTTAGAATTTACTTTAAAGTTAAAGAAGGTGAAATAATTGGAAGTGTTAGAAGGACAAGTTAGTGTTTTTGACATTATTGAAGATGTTAAAAAAGAAACTTTGCAAGAGAAAATGAAAAAACAATTATATAAAGCAATTAAAAAAGGTATAGTGCCAGGAGCTAAAATAATTTTTGATAATGATAGAACTGAGGTATGGGAAATTTGGTATATACACATGTTAAGTGGAGGTGTATTAGGTATATATATAAGTTCTCGTAATTGCAGTATGTCTTGGGAAGCGTTAAGTAGCAGGATAAAAGTTATTGAATAGGAGGGATAAGTATGAGTAGAGAGATTAAGTTTAGAGCATGGGATAGATATAAAGAAAGAATGGGAGAAATAGATAAATTTCATCTTAAAGATAAAGAATGTTCTTTAATTTTAGATAATGGAGATAAGGTAATTCATTTTTATTATGATGAAATTGATATAATGCAATATACAGGACTAAAGGATAAGAACAGAAAAGAGATATATGAAGGAGATATATTATCTATAAAAATATATAGTGGAGATAAAGTTATAGTAGAAGGTAAGACTGTAGTTGAATTTAAAGATGGTTGCTTTGGAGTTATATGGGGACATGATAAAGCATTCTTGAGTTTAAATAGTTTTTTTAAGGCTAAATTTGAGGTTATAGGAAATATATATGAGAATCCAGAGCTACTAAGAGGTGAAAAGTAATGAAAATAAGAGCTATAAAAGAAGCGATTGAAGCTTTGAGAGAAGGTAAGGAAATACAGAGTTGTCTTAATAAACTTAAATATAAGATGAGAGAAGGGGTTATTTTAGAGCAGGATTCTACTGGAGTTATAACAGAATATGAAGAGGATGAGCCAATTTTTTCGTTGGATGAAATAATGACGAATTGGTATATAAATGATTAATCCAGAGTTATTAGAAAGGGAAGAGCAATATGGACAAGGTATTATTCAAAAAGACAGAAAATTTACTTAGAAATTACAATACATTAGAAACAGAAATTAAACTAATAGAAGCAGAAATTAAAGATATTCAAGAATCTTATACTGGTTGTGGAGCTATAGGTTATAATGAAAAAAGTGGGCCAACAAATAAGTTTAGCAGCATGGTTGAAGATGAAGTAATAAGGAAAGAAAAAGATTTATTCTATCTTAAGAGAGATTTAGATTATAAGGTTAGATTAAAGAGAAGAATAGATTTAGCTATACAAACTCTTAGAACAAAAGAGGAGAAGGATTTAATTAGGTTAAGATATATAAATCAACCTAAAGTTAGTTGGGGAACAGTTGCTAGACATTTAAAATATAATAAGGATTATTGCAGGAAGGAATTAAGACCTAAGGTCATAAAGCAAATTGCAGATTTTGTTTTCTATAATCCAGGAGTTCAAGAAAGGTTTATTATATAAATATACCCCCTATTTATACCCGTTTAATACCCACCATATACCCACTTTTATATGTTATTATGTAATTGTGGATAGGGTAAAGCGTTCATGATGATCCTCCTGGATGTAAATTAAAACTTAACTAACGGAAAGCAAGGTGTAAAAGCCTTGCACGTGGAAGGAAGAGTATTAATAAAGGTGCAACTCCTTTACCTTCCTAAATAATACACGTTCCTCTTAAGTTTTTTAATATACAAACCCTAAGCAGGATTAAGTTCCTGCACATGGAGATATAGCTCAATAAGGGAGAGCACCGGCCGAAAATGCTATAGGTAAGTAGGACGGAGGTTGGAGGTTCGAATCCTTTTATCCCCACCAATAAAAATTAAATATTCCTTTGGAGGCGTTTTATTATAGCAGGGATTATAATAATAAAACGGATGTGTCTTAAAGAATCTAGTTTAGGCTAGGTTCTTTTTATTTTATTTAGAAAGAAGGTGATAGTAATGATGAATAAAAGAAGGATAGTAATGTTAAGTAGATGGAATGGTTGGGAAATGAAGTGTGCTTGTTTACAAGGGAATCCTTTGTGTGAATGTTATAAAGAATGTGAAGAGATTGAAGTTACTATTAAGCCTTACCAAGATATAGAGGAATGCTTAAGAAACCAAAGAAAGTATAAAAGAGTTAATGGAGCATTAAGACAAAAGTAATAAAATAATTACATTATTAACATAATTTTGATTTTTAACATAAATTGCCTTATTATTATAATGAGGTGATTTATATGAGAAATAAAGAAAAAGTATTAATAAGTATGTATAAGGAATATCTAAAGGATGATTCTAATATGCAAGAAAATATTAATTCTGAAAAATTGGGGATAAAACAAGATGAGTTTTTCCAAGCATTAGATAGACTACAAAATGAGGGATTAATTGATGGCATTTTTATTACTAGAGGTGGGATAAATAACTCGATTATATATGCTGAAGCTAGAAATGCAGTTGTTACAAGAGATGGAATGGATTATATTGAAAATAAAGTAGGTATAGAAAAGACGTTAGATAGTAAAGAAAAAATAAAATATTTATCAAAATATCTTTTGAGTAAAACTTGGGATGAAGTAAAAGATATTGGCACAACAACTATGGCTAAGATACTAAAGGACTAAAAGATAAATATAAAAAGTGAGGTGGTGATGTGGCTAGAGCAAGAAGTCCAAACAGAGATAAAGCATTTGAGATATATAAAGATCATGATGGAAATATCACTAATAGAGAAATTGCTGATATGTTAGATGAAAATGAAAAGACAATAAGCAATTGGAAGTGTAGAGATAAATGGAATGTAGTACTACAAAAAAATGAATGTAGTACTACAAATAAAAAAGTACAAAAAAATATTGATAATAATATGAAGAAAGAGCCTATTGCAGAAGAGGTAAAAGAGGTATTAGGAAATACTGAACTTACTGATAAGCAAAGGCTTTTTTGTATTTATTATATAAAGTATTTTAATGCTACTAAGGCTTATCAGAAGGCTTATAATTCTAGTTATATAGTTGCTAATTCAGAAGGCTATAAGCTCCTTGTAAAGCCTTGTATAAAATCAGAGATAGAAAAGCTTAAGCAGCATAAACTTAACCAGGTAATGTTAAGTGAAGAGGATATATTTCAAAGGTATATGGATATAGCTTTTAGTGATATAACTGATTATGTTAACTTCGGAAAAAGGGAGATAGAAATCCTCAAAGATAATCAATCTAAAACTATTGAAGTAAACTATGTTGATTTTAATGATAGCTATAATGTTGATGGAACTATAATAAGTGAAGTTAAACAAGGAAAAGATGGCGTATCGATAAAATTACATGATAAGATGAAAGCTCTTCAATGGTTAAGTGACCACATGAACATAGCTACAGATAAGCAGAAAGCAGAACTTGAAGTATTAAAATCTAAGATAGTTAATAATGAAAAGAGCAAAGAGGATAAGATTGACGAATACTTTGCTAAGCTAGAGGAAGGTATAAGAAATGCTTAAGGACTTATATCATCCTAAACAGTTAGAAGTAATGAAGTTTGCTATGACTAATGACTATTTTATGCTTATTAATCATGGAGCAAAAAGAACAGGGAAAACTATTTTAGATAATGATTTATTCCTTTATGAGCTTAGAAGAGTTAGGAAGATAGCTAATGAATTAAATATACCTCTTCCCCAGTATATCCTTGCAGGGGCAGATTTAGGGGCAATACAAAGAAACGTATTGAATGAGCTTACAAATAAATATGATATTGAATTTAAATTTGATAAGCATAATAGATTTATATTGTTTGGTGTTCAAGTATGTTGCTTTGGTCATAGTAAGATAAATGATTTAGGAAGAATAAGAGGTATGACAGCCTTTGGAGCTTATATCAATGAAGGTACTATGGCTAATGAAGAGGTATTTAATGAAATAAAAGCTAGATGTTCTGGTGAAGGTGCAAGGATATTAATAGATACTAACCCAGATCAACCAGAGCATTGGTTAAAGGTTAATTTTATTGATAAGGCAGATGGAAAAGTAATTCAAGCTTATCATTATGAATTAGATGATAATACTTTTTTAAGTGAAAGGTATAGAGAGAATATTAAAGCTTCAACACCTTCTGGAATGTTTACTGATAGAGATATTAAAGGTTTATGGGTATCAGCAGAGGGGATTGTATATAAAGACTTTAGAAAAGATGTTCATTATATACATTCTAGTAAGTTAAAAGGTATTAACTTTGTAAAATACTTTGCAGGGGTTGACTGGGGGTATGAACACTTTGGTTCAGTAGTTGTTATAGGACAAGATGATAAAGATAACCTATATTTATTAAAAGAGTATTCTAAGCAATATGAAGAGATAGACTACTGGGTAAATGTAGGTAAAGAAATTAAATCTAAGTATGGCAATATTACCTTTTATTGTGATAGTGCTAGACCAGAACACGTTGCAAGGTATAAGAAAGAAGGTTTAAGAGCTAAAAATGCTGATAAGGCTGTATTAAGTGGAATAGAATCAGTTGCAAAAAGGTTTAAAACTAAAACATTGTTTGTAGTTGAGGATCAAGTTGATTTATTTAAGAAAGAAATATTTATGTATGCCTGGAATAAGAAAACGGGTGAACCTATAAAACTATGGGATGATGTTTTAGATGCTCTAAGATATGCAATATATACAGAAAGTAAAGGAAATACATGGCTAGTATAGGAGGTGATTAAATGGAGTTAAAAAAGCTAGGTGATTTAATTAGTAAGGATAGAGTATCATCTATTAAAGCTAAGGCTAAAGAAGGTATAGCGTATTACAAAGGACAACATGAAATACTGAATTATAGATTATTCTATTATGATAGTAATGGAATGCTTAAAGAAGATAAGTATAGAAGTAATATACAAATACCTCACCAGTTCCATACAGAGCTTGTAGACCAAAAGGTACAGTATTTATTATCTAATCCTATAGAAGTCATAACGGAAGATCAAGCATTACAAGATTACTTAAAGGAATATATTAATGAAGATTTTCAAGAGGTGCTACAAAATGCTATTGAAGGAGCATCTAATAAAGGACTTGAATATGTTTATGCTTATATAGATTCTAGTAATAAGATTAGCTTTCAAGTTGCAGATTCTCTTAATGTTATTCCAGTATATGATGAACTTAATAATTATGCATTAAAATGTATAGTTAGGTATTATGATACTAAAATACAAGATAAAGATAAGCAAGTAACTATAACTAAAGCAGAAGTATGGACAGATAAGGATGTAACTTATTATGTTAAAGATGGAGATAGTAAAGACTTTAAGCTAGATGATAGCATTAAACCTAATCCAAGACCACATATAACATTAGAAGATGAAAAAGCTTTTTATGATGGTGGGGGACTTGGTTATATACCATTCTTTAAATTACAGAATAATAAGTATGAGAAAACAGATTTAGAGCCTATAAAAGCTTTAATAGATGATTATGACCTTATGGCTTGTAGTTTATCTAATAACTTACAGGACTTTCAAGAAGCAATATATGTAGTTAGAGGTTATCCAGGAGATAACTTAGATGAATTAACTACTAACTTAAAAACTAAAAAGACTATAGGTGTAGATGAAACTGGAGGCTTGGATGTTAAGACTATAGATATTCCACATGAAGCTAGGAAAGTTAAATTAGATTTAGATAAAGAATCTATATATAAGTTTGGAATGGGATTTGACAGTAGCCAAATAGGTGATGGAAATATTACCAATGTTGTTATTAAATCTAGGTATGCTCTACTGGACTTAAAGTGTAATAAAGCAGAGATAAGGCTTAGAAAGCTAATAAGACAGTTGTTAAAGGTTATAGTAGAAGATATTAATAAGAGATTTAATAAAGCTTATAACTTTATGGATATTGATATTAACATAGTAAGAGAAACTATGGTTAATGAGAATGATGTTGCTAATAATAAAAAAATAGAAGCTGAAAAGCAAGGACAACTTATAGATAATATTCTTACTGCTGCAACAAGACTTGATGATGATACAGTTCTTAAATGTTTATGTAATATTCTTGAACTTGACTATGAAGAGGTAAAAGAAAAATTAGAGAAACAAGAAATTAAAAATGTAGATTTTAATTCTTTATCTGAACAGATGCTAAATGATCCAGGTGTAAATAATGAATAAGTATTATAAAGAACTTTTAGGAATGATGAATAATAATGAGAATGAAGTAAAAAAATTACTTATTCTTAATTATGCTAATGCTCTAACAGAGATAAAAAAAGAATTAAAAGACTACATGAGTAGATATGATGATTTAACTTATTCACAGATGTTGCAATGTAATAGGTTAAAATCTTTAGAAGCGCAGATTAATAGTATTCTTGATAAACTATACAATACAAATAGTAAAGATATAAGTAATCATGCTTTTAAGACATATGAGGAAAACTATTTTGGCTTATTCTATGAGTTGGAAAGTAAGTATAAAATAAATCTTAGTTTCTCTATGATAAGTGAGGACTATGTAAAGAAAGCTATAGAATATCCAGTAGGTGGTTTAAATCTATCTGAACGTTTATATGGTAAGCATTTAAATGACTTAAAGATTAAAGTTAAAGCGTGTCTAACAGACCACATGATTAATGACAAAGGTTATAAGGTTATGGCTAAAAAGCTAAGTGAAATATCTAATGCAGATTATAAGCAAAGTTTAAGAATTGCTATAACAGAAGGTAATAGATTAAGAAGTTTAGCAAGACAAGATTCTTATGAGGAAGCAACAGACTTAGGAATAGATTTAAAAAAGAAATGGTTAGCTACTTTAGATAGCAAAACAAGATGCTTACATAGAGCTTTAGATGGACAAGTTAAGAATGCAGATGAAGAGTTTGAGATTAGTGGATATACTGCTTTAGAACCAAGATTGTTCGGTGTAGCTTCAATGGATATACATTGTAGGTGTGACACTATAAATGTAGTTGAAGGTATTTCTCCAGAGCTTAGGAGAGATAATGAAACTAAAAAAGTTATACCTTATAAAAACTATAATGAATGGTATGAAAATAGAGTTGTTGGAGAGCAACTTGAAATGTAGGAGGTAGTTAAATAATGAATGAAAAAGAATTTTTAGGCTGGTGTAGGCAAGAGATATGTGACTATACTAATAAGCATTTAGATAAGACAGATAAAAAAGAAATTACAACAGATGATGTATTTGTTGTATGGAGCTGTAAGACATTACAGAACAATAAAGCTTTATTAAGCACTACAGTTTCAGATGGAATGTATTATGAGTGTACTTACAATGGAGATAAGAAGGAAATGTATGTAGATGCTTATAAGAAGTGGGAAAATTATAAAGTAATTAAGTCTTAGAAATAAGGCTTTTTTATTTTGCTCTTTTTTAAGAGTTGCAGAGCATAAAGAACAACAGTACTCCTAACTGGGAGCAACCAGTATAAATATGCTATTGGAGGTAATAAAAATGGAATGGTTAAGAAAATTATTAGAAGGTGCAGTAATAGAAGATGGGAAGCTAGATATTAATGGATTAATGAAGTTGATAAACACGGAGTTTCCTAAGAATGCAGTACCAAAAGAAAAGTATAATGAGGTTTCTAACGACCTTAAAACTGCAAACAAGACTTTAGATAACTTAAGAAAAAATCACAAAGATGTTGAGGACCTACAAAAAGAAATTGAGGGTTATAAAACTAAAATGTCAGATTTGGAAGCAACTAGAGCTAAGGAACAAAAAGAATTTACTATTAAGAGTAAGTTAAAAGATTTAGGTTGTACTGACTTAGATTATATGCTTTATAAACTAGGTGATATTGATAAGCTAGACTTAGAAAAAGATTGGGAAAATAAAGCTAAGGAATTAAAAGAGAATAATGCTACATTCTTCACAGTAGAAGAAACAAATAACGATAATAAGAATAACTTAAATGTTTTAGAAAACAAGCTTAATGAAGGAGCTACAGGAAGTGAAGCAGAAACAATTGCAAGTGCTTTTGCAGGTGCTTTAAGCGGAAATTATTAAAGAAAAGGAGAGATATAAATAATGGCAAATAATTTACAATACTCAACTATATTCCAAAATGAACTAGATAAAATGGCAGTTCAAGAAATGGTTACTGGTTGGATGGATGGAAATGCTGGTAAAGTAAAGTACAAAGGAGGGAAAGAGGTAAAAATACCTAAATTATCAGTAGATGGTTTAGCTGATTATGGTAGAACAGGTAATTCTGGTTTCGTAGATGGAGATGTAACATTTGGTTACGAAACAAAAACTATGACACAAGATAGAGGAAGAGCGTTCTCTATTGATGCAAATGATGTTGATGAAACTGGATTTGTTGTGACAGCAGGAGCAATAATGGGAGAGTTCCAAAGAACTAAGGTTATACCAGAGATAGATGCTTATAGATTATCAGCTTTATCTACTTTAGCTTTAGAAGATAATAAGAAATATTCTTATACTCCAGTTAAAGATACAATAATTCAAGAAATTAAATTAGGTATAAAGAAAATAAGACAACAAGGTTGTAATGATCCTTTAGTTATACATATAACTTATGATGCTCTTATGGAAGTTGAACTTGCCATGTTTGGTAAGATTTCAAGTGTAGAATTTAGTAAAGGTGGAGTTAATACTAAAGTACCTGCTATAGATGGATGCCCATTAATAGAAACTCCTGAAAATAGAATGTATTCAGCTATACAATTATATGATGGTAAAACTCATGGACAAACACAAGGTGGATATGCTAAAGCTACAAAAGGAATTCAAATGAATTTTATTATAATGGCTAAAGGAACACCTCTTGCAATTACTAAGCAAGATAATATGAGAATATTTGATCCACAAACTAACCAAAAAGCAAATGCTTGGGCTATGGATTATAGAAGATATCATGATTTATGGATAAAGGACAATTCAGCTAACTCAATATATGTTAACTATAAGGAGGCTAAGAGTGAATAATGTTTAGAATGAAAAGATTAAATGTAGAAAGAGTAGTAGATAATGAACACTCCAAAGAAATATTAGAAGGTCAAGGCTATACAGTTATAGAAGATAATTGTGATCCTTTAGAAAATGCAGATTATGATGCTTTAAAAGTAGAAGATTTGAAGGCTTTAGCAGCTGAAAAGGGAATTGAAGTACCTTCTAAAACAAAAAAAGAGGACATTATACAATTAATAAAGGATAGTGAGTAGTAAAGCTTACTATCTTTTTTAGGTGGTGATAAATTGATTTTATCTTTAGAAGAAGCTAAGAATATTTTAAAAATAAAAGATGTTAGCCAAGACTTTGAACTAGAATTAAAGCTTAACGCTTTGGAAACTATGATAAGAAATAGGACTAATAATAAGTTTTTAGATACTAGAGTTAGAATGAATGGACATTTGATTTTTAATGACGGTAATACAATAACAGGAGCTAACTTTGAAGCTTTAGGATTTAGAGTAGGTAACACTATAGATATAGATGATAGCATACAAAATAATGGTGTCTATACTATAACTGGAGTATCTGAAACTTATATAAAAGTTAAGGAAGAGTTACAAGAAGAGGAATGTAATTGTCTTATAACTAAAGTTGTATATCCTTCTGATATTAAATTAGGTGTTATTAAATTGCTTCAATATGATAATAAAATGGCTGATAAGATAGGAATTAAGCAGGAAACTATAGCTAGAGTATCAACTACTTATTTTGATATGGGAAGTAATGAAAGTGTAGAAGGCTATCCAGCATCTTTATTAAAATTCTTAAATAAGTATAAAAAGTTGAGGTGGTCATAATGGACACTTCAAAGGCTCCTAGTTTTTCTGTTATGAAACTTATAAAAAAAGATAATGGTATAGGTGGACATACAGAGAAAGAAGATGAAGTATTTAAGGTACAAGGCTTTTTAGATTTAGCACAAGGGTTTGGAGCTAATGGAGAGAATAGTAACTTAAATTCTTTTTTACAAGAGAGTACACATATTCTAATTACTGATTATAGAGAAGATATATCTAATAAGAATTGGATTATAGATAGTAAAGGGAATAGGTATAATATCGTTCTTGTAGATGATCCTGTATCAAGGCATCACCATTTAGAAATATACTTGAAATTCATAGGTGATTATAATGTTTAAGGATAATAGTCAAGCTTGTAAAAATGCTATAAAAATGGCTGAAATAAAATGGCTTAAAGCTGCTGCATTAGCTATCCAAAGTCAATCTAAAGCATTAGTTCCAGTAAATACTTCCAATTTAAAAACAAGTATAAATCATAAGGTTCAGGTATCTAGCTTAGAAGCTTATGTTGGTACTAATTGTGATTATGCTATATATGTCGAATTTGGGACTGGTGAGTTTGCAGAGAATGGCAATGGTAGAAAAGGCGGTTGGTATTATGTTGACCCAGAAGGAAAAGGACACTTTACTATGGGTATGAAACCAAAACCTTATTTAAGACCAGCTTATAGAAAAAATAAACAAGCACTAAAACAATTACTAAATAAATATCTAAAAGAAATAAGGTGATACTATAATACCTTTTTTAAAAGAACTAACTAAAGAGTTTAGAAAAGTATGTAAGGAGAGCTATTTAGAAGTTAATAGTTCTGAAAAAGTTATATATCCATATTTGACCTTCTCTTATTCTAGTGAAGCATTAGAAAATACAAGGGAAGGTTTTTATATTGATGTGGATATATTTGATAACTGTGGAGCTGACACTTTGAGATTAGAGCAATTAATAGAAGATATAAGAAAGCATTTTGTTAAAGCTAGAATCTTAACAGATGAGGTTCTATTGCAATTTAAGGTTGGTAGTAGAAAGATGATACCTACTTTAAATGAACAGATAAAAAGAAGAAATATACAATTATATTGCAAAGTAGATTGGAGGTAATATAAGTAAATGGCTAAAAAATTACAAACAACAGGTTATACAGAAAATACTCCTAATAGCTACTGGGTAGATGCAGGAGCAGTATATAAAAATTTAAAATGGGATAATTCAGCTAAGGAATGGAAAGGTACTTTATTAGGGGCAACAAGTGATGGTAACAAAGTATCTATAGAACAGGAATATAGAAAAATAGAAGTAGATGGAGTTTTTGTAGATGCGGTAGGACAAAAAGTTTTAAAAGGTTCTAAAGCTTCTATGGAGATTAATGTTAAAGAAATTACAGCAGAGAATATTAGATTATCTATTAATGGATCTGTTAGAAAATTAGAAGCAGATTCAGAAGAGGGGCCTCAAAATTATACAATTATTGAGGGAAAAGGCAAACTGGAGAATAAGGATTATTTAGAAAATATAGCTTTAGTTGGTACTATGAGTGGAAGTGATCAGCCTATTATAATCATTTTAGATAATGCTTTATGTACATCTGGACTTGATACCGAAACTAAAGATGATGATGAAGCAGTTTTAAAAATGAAATTTGAAGCTCATGCAAGTGCTGAACAAGTAGCTGATAGAAAACTACCAGCTAGAATTTACTTCCCACCAATAAAGGAAGCAAGTAAAACAGTTGAAGAACATCATTAATAACTAAGAACTCACATTATGTGGGTTCTTTTATTTTAAGGAGGAAATTTAAATGGAAAAGAAATTAGAAATGAGAGAATTAAGCGGACAAGATACATTCCTAATGTTAAAAGTAATGTCTAAAACTGGAGCTAAAAAAGGAATAAAAGAATTTTTAAGCAAGCAAGGAAGCTTTGGAAAAGGAGATAAGACAGAAGAGGAGTATCAGAAAATAGGTATAGAGGTAATGCTGGATGTTGCTGATACCATAATGGCCAATTTAGATAATGCTAAAGAGGATATAAATAAGTTGTTAGCAAGCTTATGTGGAGTTGAAGTCGAAGAGATAAAATCATTACACTTTTTAGAGTATAACACTTTAGTATTTGACTTCTTTAAGAAGGAGGAATTAAAAGGTTTTTTAAAGCTTATATTCTCCTTACTAAAATAGGAGAAATTGAATTTAAGGATTTAATTTATAAAAGATATAGCAATCCGTTAGAGTTACTTTCAACCATGAATTTTGAAGAACTAACGGATTTTCTTATGTACTTAATTGATAAACAGAGAGAAGAGGATCTATGGCAAATATGGCTACATAAAGATATAGACAAAGATTTTATAGAATTCAAAAAAGAAGTTGAAGAATCTAGTAAGAAACAAAGAATGTCTAAGAAACAAGAAAAAGAAAATATTGAAAAAGCAGAGAGAATCTTAAAAGGATAAGGAGGTGAATTGATGGAATTATTCACTCTCTTTGGAAAAATAGCAGTAAATGATAAGGATGCTAATAAAAGTATAGATAATGTTACTGGCAAGGCTAAACAAGCAGAAGGGCAAATGGGTGTAACTTTCGGTAAGATTGGTAAAGCGGTAACAACAGCTTTTACTGTAGCAGCAGTAGGAGCTTTCGAAAAGAAGATAGTTGACACTTATAGTACTTATGATGACCAGATGAGGAAGGTGCAAGCGGTTAGTGGAGCTACTGGTAAAGCATATCAAGAACTTAGGGCAAAGGCAGAGGAGTTAGGAGCTAAAACTCGTTTCTCGGCAACAGAAGCAGGACAAGGTATGGAAAACTTAGCACGTGCTGGTTGGAAAACTGGACAGATAATGTCTGGAATAGGGCCAGTTTTAAGTTTTGCAACTGCAAATGCTATTGATTTAGGAAGTGCAGCGGGAATAGTAGCAGATGGATTAAGTCAGTTTGGATTACAAGCACAAGATACTGGAATGTTTACTGATGTTCTTAGTGCTACCGCAGCAGCAGCCAATACAGATATAGGACTTTTAGGAGAAACATTAAAATATGCAGGTGCTCCTGCGGGTGCGTTAGGATATAAGCTACAAGATGTTGCAGTTGCTATGGGATTAATGGCCAACAAAGGTATCAAAGGTTCACAAGCTGGTACCACACTTAGAAGTGCAATGACTAGACTTGCTAATCCTACTGGTGAGAGTGCTAAGGCTATGAAAAAGCTAGGCATTTCGATTACAGATAGTTCAGGTAAGGTTAAACCATTCGCAACTCTTATGCAAGATTTAAGAGGTAAGTTTAGTAAGTTGAATGATGCTCAAAAGGCACAAATGGCATCAACTATCTTTGGACAAGAAGCTATGTCGGGTATGCTTGCAGTGGTTAATAGTTCTGATGAAGAGTTTAATAAAATGACTGATGCAATTAAGAATTGTGATGGTCAAACACAAAAGATGGCTGATACTATGGATGGTGGTCTTGGTGGAGCTATTGCAAGTGTTAAGAGTGCTTGGGAAGGCTTTTTAATAAAACTTGGAAGTGTACAAGATGGTCTTTTAGTTGGAGCTTTCAACTTATTAGCATTAGCTATAAGAGGATTATCACCAGTAATAGATGGTATTTCATTTGCTTTCCAAACTTTATTTAACATAATAAAAAACAATCCAATAATCCAATCATTTATAGAACCTATGAAAATATTTAAACAGAGCTTAAATGAGGGGATAAGTATTTCAGAATCTTTTCATGAAGCATTTATGGATTTGTTCCCTAATGGCTCTTTAATGGTTTCACAATTTATCGGAGCTATAGAGTTTGGGCTAAAAGGATTAATTGCATTAGCAAAAGGTAATGTAGAAGAAGCACGAGATATGTTTTATACAATATTTCCAGATGATATTCAAAATATGCTTAAAGTAGATAAAATAATGAACATCATTCAAAATATTAAAACTAATTTTGAAACAACTTTCAATGCAATAGGCAATATTGCAATGGTTGCTTTAAGTATAGTAGGTGGAGCGTTTGAAGCGTTAGGAATTGCATGGCAAGTAGTTGGGCCAACAATAGTTAGTGGGTTATTAAATATTGCAGAAGCTATGACAGGTTTTGCTAGTATTACATCACAAGCGATAAATTCTGTAGTAGCTTCAATTAGGCAATTAACTGATTGGTTTAGAAAGCATGAAATGGCTACTAAAACATTAGGTATAGCACTTGGAATACTAGGAGCTGGAATGGTAGCATACAATTTACAAGCTCATGGTGTTATTGGTACTTTGAAATTATTAAGTAATGTTTTAGGCATAACAGCATTAAAGACTAAAATTGTAAGTGCTGCACAAACAGCTTATATTGCTGCTATGTATGCAGCAGAGTTTGCAACTAAAGCATTTGCTATTGCAGTAAGGTTCTTAACAAGCAGTTTTGGGATTGTATCTTTAGTTATTGCAGCAGTAGTTGCGATTGGTTATTTAGTTTATAGAAACTGGGATTTAATAAAAGCTAAAGCTCAGGAGCTATGGCAAGCTATAACAGAATCTTGGAATGGAATATGTGAAGCAACTTCTACAGCATGGAATAATGTGTGTGAAACTATTTCTAGTGTATGGGAATCTATAGTAACAACAGTAAGTAATTTTATTAATGCTTGTAAAGAAGTAATAACAGGAATATGGAATAGTATATGTGAAGCTACATCTACAGCATGGGAATTTATAAAGAACATAGTAACATTTGGAGTTATGGCTATTGCATCTATTATAGAAGCTATGGCTATATTGATATCTACACCTTTTATGTTTGTATGGGAAAATATAAAAGAATATGTATTTATGGCATGGGAGTATATAAAAGGCGTTGTTAGTGCTGGTATTAACTATGTAAGCAATATAATTAATACAGTTTTAACAGTTGTATTTAATACATTCTCTAGCGTATGGAACTCTATATTAAACGTATGTTCTACAGTATGGAATACTATAAGTACTATTGCTATTACAGTATGGAATGCAATTAAAGCTTTCTTTTTGGCATGGTTCAATTGGTATGTTTCTACAGCAATAAGTATATTTAATATTGTTAAGAATGTAGCTACTACCGTTTGGAATGCTATAAGTAATGTAGCTAATATAGTATGGAGTGCTATTAAATCATTCTTCTTAGCATGGTTTAATTGGTATGTAAGTACTGTAACAAGTATATTTAATATTGTTAAGAATGTTATAACTACAGTATGGAATGCTATAAGAGCTGTTACAAGTGCAGTATGGAACTCTATAAAAGCAGCAATAACAAGTGTTTTAAATGCTATAAGTTCTACTGTTAGAAGTATAGCAAGTTCTATATGTAACAATGTTACAAGTGCTTGGAATAGTATTAGAAGTGTAACAAGTTCTGTATGGAATTCTATTAGATCAGTTACAAGTTCTGTATGGAACGGAATTAAGAATGCTATTCAAACTCCTATTAGTGCAGCTGTTAATTTTGTAGGAAACCAAGTCCAAAGAATTAAAAACTTTTTTAGTGGTTTACACATACAATTACCACACATCAAGCTACCACACTTCCGTTTAAGTGGAGAATTTAGTTTAATGCCACCATCAGTTCCAAGGCTAGGCGTAGACTGGTATGCAGAAGGGGGAATACTTACTAAGCCTACTATGTTTGGTATGAGAAATGGTAGACCACAAGTAGGTGGAGAAGCTGGACCGGAAGCGGTACTTCCAATCGAAAAATTGGGTGGAATACTTGCAGATACTCTAAGAGATATAGGTTACGGAGGACAACAACCTATAATAATAAATATAGATGGTAGAGAAGTGTTTAATGCAATGTCACCTTACATGGCATCAGCAGTTAGAGGAAGGAGATAGAAATGTTAATAAATAATTCAAGTGCAAATGCAAAATACAATATGGTTTTGAACGAGAAAAAAATATCTCCTTCTAAAACTGATTGTAATTTACAATGGTTAAAAGGCGCATTAACACCAGTACTCTTAGAAAAAGAAACCAAATTTTGTGATATAGAATGTAAATTTACTATGGAAGCTAATACAGAAGATGAATTTTGGCAAAAGTTTAGTGAGTTTAATAAAGATACAATAGAATGCATATTAAAATTTGATGATATAAATATGCTTTATAAGTGCTATATACAAGGGGCAAAAGAACCTACAAGAATTACTCCTTATAACTGGGAGTTTACTTGTAACTGGGTAGGATATAAGTATAAAAATGAAATTGTAGTAGACATTAGGAAAGAACTTTCTAAGACTATTGATGTAAAAGGAAATCTTAAAACACCATGCATCTTAGAAATTACTCCAAGTATAGATTTAATAGATTTAGTTATAAATGGCCTAGCTAATGATCCTATAATAATTAAGAATTTAAAGCAAGGTAAAAAAATAATAATAGATGGTAAAGAGGGAACTGTTACAGAGGAAGGAAAGAATAAATTTTCTGATACTGACTTTTGGGAGTTTCCTTTTTTAATGCCAGGAAACAATGAAATTATTTTAAGTAAAAATAGTTGTGATGTGGTTATAAAATATGAACCACGATATTTATAAAAAAGAAAGAAGGAATATAAAATGGCAGAATTAGAAAATAAAATTACATCTGTAGAATCTACAGCAAAAGTAACAAGTACAATAACAGAATCTACAAATCTTAATGGAACAGTAGAAGTTGAAAAAGATGGAATGAAACAAACAGTATTAACAATGAGTTGTAGTTTAACTCAAAATACTGTTGCTAACATTCAAACATATGTAACTAATATGGATTTATTCTTAGTAAACTCTCAACTTGTTCAAGCAGAAGTTATAAAATTTAGGGAAAAAGCAACAGAAGTAGGGAAAAGCTTAAATTGTTTTGTATTTTAGTATAAGAGCTTACACTTTGTAGGCTCTTTTTTATTCAAATTTTAAGAAAGAAGGATGCAAGGATGGTTAAATTAACAAATAAAGAAATATTAGAAAGAGTTCCAGTTTTAGCAGAATTAAGAGCTAGAAAATTACCTGTTAAAGTAAGTTATGCTATTGCTAAAAACATAGATAAAATTGAAAGAGAATTAAAAATCTACAATCAAGAAAGAGAAAAAATAGTTAATGAGTATTGCTTAAAAGATGAACATGGAGAATTAAAGATTACTGGCAATCAATTTGAGATAGATCCTAATAGAATAAAAGAATTTAATAAAGAAATAGATGATTTACAATCAATAATAGTTGAGCTTGATATCCATAAATTCAATATAAATCTTTTAGAAGGTTTTGAAATGACACCAGATGAACTTATAAATATCGGTTTTATGATAGAAGAATAATATTAAAAATTAAAATATTTTAGAAAGGAGGTTTCTATGAGTGTTCCAATTTTCTTAAAAGAAAATACAGAATTGAAATTAAAAAAATTAAATAAAGTAGATGAATTTGGAGCTTATTTTTCAATTCCTTTTGTAACTGATGTACATAACGCTGAAACTACTACTTATAAATTGTTAAATAGTATAAGAGTTATAGAAGAAGTTAATAAAAGAAAAAATATAAATTACATCCTAACAGGTGGAGATTATATAAATAATCATGAAAATAAAGAAGAAGTAATAAATAGGCTTAAAAACTTTAAGGATAGATTTAAAGATAGATCTAATGTATTTATAACTTTAGGTAATCATGATGATAATTCTAATTACAAAGATTTTACCAAAGTCATAACTCATGAAGAAATGAAAAAATTAATGTTTTCTGATATGAAAGACGTTACTTTTGGTAATGGCCTATATTATTATAAAGATTTTCATGAACATAAAATAAGATTAATTGTTCTTAATTCTGAAGATATCCCAGAGTATGATCCTAATATGATATATAAAGGACAGTGGGATTATGCATTTTCAAATGAACAATTAAATTGGGTAGCTCATACAGCTCTAAATACAGATTATAAAATTATATTTTGTAGTCATACTCCGATGGTAGAAAATGTAGAAGGTTTTGATTATCCTATAAAAAATGTTGATGCTATGCTAGGAATAATGAAAGCTTATAATTTAGGGGAAAGTTACTCAAGTTCTAATACTACTGGAGATTTTAAATATAATGTGAGTGTAACTTACAATAAGAAAGGAACTATAGTTTGTTGCCTTTTTGGACATGTGCATGCAGATAATATTGTTTATAAAGATAATATAGCTCATATAAGTACAACCTGCTCTAATTGTAGTTACAGATATGGTTCAAGTCATATTGAAAATGCAACTGGAACAGTAAATGAAATAGCTTTAGATTTTCTTACTGTAAGAAATAAAACAGGTTATTTAACAAGATTTGGTGCTGGAAGTGATAGAAGTTTTACGTACGTAAATAACACTAAAGAATCTAAAAAAGAAAAAAGTTATCTTGGTTTAAAGTTATTTGGACAAAATAAAGAGTTAATTGCATTATTACAAAATGTTAAAGATTTAAATATCGAAAGTGTATTAGAGAGTGGTGATAAAACACTCTCTTTTTCTTATGCTAAAAAAGATAAATTTTATAATTATATAATCGAAGAAAACTATATAAGAACTAAAACAGATGAATTTGTTATTAAATCAAGAGATATAAACGGAGATTATACAGCTTTTACTTGCGTTCTTAATTTGGAAGAACTAGAAGGGAAAATAGTAGAGAGATTTGAAAGCGTAGAACAAACAATTACTGCAGCTTTAAATCTAGCTGTAGTTGGAACTGGATGGACAATACAAGATAATACATTAAAGAAAAAAAGAACTGTTAGATGTACTAATAAAAATGCTTTAGAAGTAATTAAAGAAATAAAAAAGACTTATAGGGTAGATATAGTATTTAACACATTAGAAAAACAAATAGAAATATACGAGCATCTAGGGGAAGATAGAGGGACTTACTTCATAGATTCTCTTAATCTTACAGCTCTACAAGTTCAATCAGATTCTTACCAGTATGCAACAAGAATCATTGCTGAAGGTAAAGATGGCTTAACTTTTGAAGATATTAATAATGGGAAAAATTATGTAGAAAATTATCAATATTCTAATAAGGTTAAAACAATTTATTGGAAAGATGAAAGATATACTATTAAGGAAAGTCTTTTAGAAGATGCTGAGGCAAAATTAGAAGAAATATCTAAGCCTTTCATTTCTTACAGTTCTAGTGTTTTAAATCTAGCAGCTTTAAATGAAACTTATAAAAGTGTTTTAGAGTATTCGCTAGGAGATACTATTTATCTACTTTCTAAAATCAATAGAATTAAAGATAAACAAAGAATTGTAAAAATAAAAGAATATCCAAACGATCATACAAGAGATACCGTAGAATTAGCAAATGCGACTTTAAAATTTGAAGATATACAGCAAGAAAATCAAGAAACTACAGATACATTAAATAATATTACAACAGATAATGGTACTGTAGATGGAAGTACAATAGATTCTATACAAGTAAAACAAATAGAAGATTTTAAGGCTAATGTAATAGAGGTTGTAAATCTTAAAGCAATTAATGCTAATATAGACAATCTACACGCTAATAAAGCAGATATACAGGATTTACACGCCGTTACTGCTAAGATAGGTACATTAGAAGCTACAAAAGCTAATATTACACAATTAACAGCTGTAAGTGCGGAGATACAACAACTTAATGCAATAAAAGCTAATATTACAGATTTAAATGCAGCAACAGCAAAAATAGGAATACTAGAATCTAAAACAGCTAGTATAGATAATCTTTTAGCTGGTAATCTTACAGCAAATAATTTTAAAGCTAATTCTATAACAGCAGGTTCTGGAATAATAGCAGATGGAGCTATAGGGGATGCACAAATAAGTTCTTTAAATGCTAATAAAATGATAGCAGGTACGCTAGATACAAGTTTAGTTACTATTGCTGGACCAAATGGGAGATTAAGATTACAAGGCAATAAACTTCAAGTATTAGATAATAAAGATGGTAAGTTATATGAAAGAATTATGTTAGGAGTAGATTCTAACAATAATTCTAGCTTAGTTCTTAGAGGTGCAGATGGTAGAACTATTTTATTAGACCAAAACGGGTTAACTAAAGCTGGTATAACTGAAGGTTTTGGTAAAATAGATGATAATTCTATAGATGCTAGTTTAATTTTTGATAAGAATAGCATGGTAAGAAATATAAATGGAGCTACAGAAACAATAAGAGGTACTAGAGTACAAATAGGTGATAGAACTTTAGATGTAGAACTAGGAATACAAAGTAATACTATTACAGAGCAAGGAAAAGTATTAGATAATCAAAAAGCTACTATAACAGCTTTACAAGATGCAATTAAATTAAAAGTAGATAATCAAACTTTTACAAGTGCTACTCAAACTATTAATAGAAATATTTTGGGAGCTAAAGAAGAGGCAATAAATGCAGCTAATAAAAATACTACCAATGCTATTAATAATATTGAAATAGGAAGCAGAAATCTATGGCTTAATACAGGTTTTTTAGATAACCTTAATCATTTTGGATGGTATGGATGTGAAAATATTTCTATAATAAATGAATCAACTTCAACTAGTGGGAAAGCTATTTCTTTTGTTCCAACAAGTGGAGGAGGAATCTATCAAAGAAATGGTGGAGATATTAATAATTATATTACTTTTAAAGAAGGTGAAAAATTAGTTATAAGTGGTTATTTTAAGGTAACTAGTGGAGCTTATCTCCGTGTTGGTTTAGAAGGGACTTCTTATTATAAGAATTTTTCTCCCTCAGCTCCTAACGAATGGAGTAAATTCGAATTATTAGCCATTTCTAATGGGAAAGTACACACATTCACTTTGTATGGAGTTAATGGAAATGCTTATACTATAAGAAATATTAAGGTAGAGAGAGGAACTAAGGCAACAGATTGGACACCAGCTCCAGAAGATTTACAAGCATATGCAGAGAAGTATGCAAATGATGTAGCAATAGCTAAAGCTGAATTAGCTAAACAACAAGCAATAGCAAATGCAGATGGGAAAATTACAGAGGAAGAAAAGAAAAGAATTAAACAAGCTGAAGATAATTTAAATACGGCTATAGCTAAAGCAAATGAAGTAGAAAATAAAGCTAGAGAATATGCAGATGCTAAGAAAATTGAAGCTATAAATAAAGCTAGTGCAGATGCAGCACTTAAAGCAGCAGAAGCATTAAATAGTGCTAAAGCTTTTACTACAGTAGAAATAAGCACTACTAATTCTAATTTGCATAAAGTAACATCAGAAATTAATATTTTAAAAGATAGAATAGAATCTAAAGTAGGAACGGCAGATGTAGAAAAGGCTATACAAAATATTAAATTTGGTGGAAGAAACTTATTAAGAAATACAGGGTTAAGTTATGACTCTAAGTTTTGGTTATTTGATAACGGAATAGGAAGATCTTCTAATATCGATTCGAATTTAGCACCTAATAATCATAGTATTTTTATTGATATTTCTGGAGTAAATCAAGATGAATGGAGAGCAGCTAATCCAGAAGCTGTTCCATGTATAGCAGGAGAAATTTTTTCTGCATCTGTCTTAGTTATGATTCCTAGTAATGATAATAGATTAGATGATAACTTAAACTGTGCAGCTTTAGAAATACAATTTTGGGATTCAACTGGAAGACGGTTAGCTACAGAAACTACTACTATAAATATAAATACCCCTAAAGATAAATGGTATAAGATAATTTGCGAAAATAGAGTTTCACCACCAAATACAGTTAAAGTAAATGCTAGGGTTTGGGTAAGAAGAAACGGTAGGTTTTGGATAGGTAATATTAAGCTTATAAAAGGAAATAAAATAGGTGATTGGTCACCTGCACCAGAAGATACTAACCAGCTAATAGTAGAATCTCAGAATACTGTTACAGAAAAAATTAAGATAGTTGAAAGTAATTTAACTCAAACTAAAAATAGTATAGAAGCAAGTGTTAGAGATTTAGATAGCCAAACTAAGGCTATAACTACTAATGTTACAAATATTAATAATGATTTGATTAATAAAATTAATACAGCTAAAGGCGATGCTATTAATAAAGCTAAGTTGGATGCTAAAGATTATACTAATGCACAAATTAGTACAGTAAATACAAAAGTACACAATGTAGAAAGTAATCTTAATATTCTTAAAGAAAAAATAGAATCTAAAGTTAGCCAAAGTGATATAGATAAAAGTATTTCAAATATTCAATTAGGAGGAAGAAACTATGTTAGATATAGTAATTTTTCTTCTTTAGTTCCTGCAACAAATAATATTAAAGGATGGAATGTTTGGGGTGATATATCAGTTTTCTTTAATCAAGGAAAACCAAATTATAATGTTAATGGCGTTGTTTATTTAGCTGCTATAAAAGGTGGTGGAATATGGCAAGAAATATCAGCAGATTTAATAAAGCCTAATGAAGACTACACTTTATCTTTACTTTTAGGACAAGAAGTAAACGTAAGAGATTGCCCATGCTATATTGAATTTTGGAATAATGATGTAAAAGTAAAAGCTATTTGGCTATTTGGTAATACAGGTTATTTAGATTTAAAGAGAAGATCTTATACATTTAAAACAATAAATGAACCTTATACATCTATAAGATTAGTATTTGTTCATAATGGTTCTCAAAATGGAAATGGTTGTTTGCTTCAAGTTGGATTAATAAAATTAGAAAAAGGAAATAAAGCTGGTGATTGGACAATAGCAACAGAAGATACAGATTCTCTTATAGCAGATAATATTAAAGTAGTTGATACTAAAATATCTGATGTATCAAGTAAAATAACACAATTAAAAGATAGCGTTACTATAGATATTAATTCTATTAACTCTAAAACACATTCTATAGAAACTTCATTAGGTGGAAAAGCATCTAAGGAAGAAGTAACAGAAGTTAATAATAGAGTTGCTACTATTAAAGCTAATTTAGATTCTATTACACAGAGAGTAAGTTCTACAGAGAGTAAAACAAATAGCTTAGAAACAAATATAAATGGTAAGGCTAGTAAGCAAGAGTTAACAGTTGTTAATAACAAAGTTACAGAAGTTACAGCTAGTTTAAATGGAATTACTCAAAGAGTAGGGAGTACAGAAAGTAGAATAAATGCTTTAGATGGAAAAGTAGCTGGAGCTGTAACATTACAACAATTCACAGAATTTAAACAAAGTAATGATAAATTTAAATTTACTGTAGAGCAAAGAAGTAGTGTATCTAATATACTTCCAAACAGTTCTTTTCATGGTGGAGATCGTGGATGGCTTCATGGTGGAGTTGAATTTTGGGCTGGTGCTTATAGTGGATATGGATTTAAAGGAAGAATTACTGGTGCAATAAAAAACAGAGCAGCATATAACAATCCAGAAAGATACTTACAAACTCATAAAGCTTATAAAGTTAAAAAGAACACTACTTATACAATAAACTTCCATTATATTTGTGAAAAGAATGTTCAATCAATGGATGCTTTTGTTGTTTTAAGTGATACTGAACATGGTGATTATGCACAACCAATTTGTGTATTAACAGCTCAAGGTGGTTCTCAAAGTAATGCAGCTGAAGAAAAACCATTTACATATAAATTTAATACAGGTAACCATGAGTGGGTATGGATTAGATTTGACCATAATGGAATGAAAAGTGGCGTTAATTGGGATGAATTTTGTTGGATTTATGTTAGTGAAATTGGAATCTATGAAGGTGATGTCGGAGCTGTTAAGTGGACACCAAAAGGTGGAGAAGTTTATTCAGCTAACTATCAAATGGATGGTCTAGGATTCAAAGGGACTTTTGAAGATGGAACTTATGCACAGCTGGGAAGAGATGGTTTTGAATGGTATAACGCTGGTACTGGACACGCATACCATGCATTAACTTATGTAACGAGTTTTGACGTGCCAATTGGTAATCCAGGTAAAGCATATATAAAACTACCAGCTGAATTTACTAAAAGAAGAAACTCTCTTAAATGGACAGTTGCATTAAGAGGATATTATTACTCAACAAGTGGCGATTTCTTCCCATTCCATATACATTGTACTGGTGGAAGGGATTATATAGAAAATGGCCTTGTTGTATGTGAAGTTCAAGGTTACTGTAAAATACAAAATGCCCAAAATGCTGGTGATATACAGTTTAGACCACTTACAGCTATGCTAATAGCTATAGCTTAAAGAAAGGAGGGTTATTATGGATAATTCTATAAAAAACTTTGAAAAGAAAGTAACTTTATTTTATTCTCAATCAACTGGAGATATAAAGCTTCATGCTGGTGGAATACAAGATATGAGTTATTTTGGTCCAGAAAGAGATGATTATAATTATAAATTTATAGTTGTAGATAAAGATGATTATTTACTTAATAACTTAGAAAATTTCAAAGTTGAAAATGGAAAGTTGAAACTAAAAAATAATGATATTTTAGCTAAATATATGTAGGCAGAAAGGAAAGCGATATGAATGTAGATATAACAGTATTAGTAACACTTGTAGGAGTAGTTGGCACAATTTCAGGAATATATTTCGGGTTCTGGAAAGCTAAGAAGGATGAACAAAAAACTTTAAAGGAAGATACAGTACAAAATACTGTAGTAGCAACTAAATTAGATACGATCTCTAAAGGTGTAGATGATATAAGAATAGATTTTAAAACACAAGCTAGAGAAATTCAAAGAATGCAACTAGATCAAGCTAGACTAGATGAAAGTGTTAAATCAGCTCATCATAGAATTGATGAATTACAAGAAATTATGAAAGAAGGAGTGAGATAATGGAAAACATAATAAAATTTGTACCAGAGCAGTTATTAATTTTAGTAGCTGCTCTTTATATAATTGGGTATTTCTTAAAGAAAACACCTAAGGTGTTAAATTGGACTATTCCATGGCTGCTTATGTTTTTAGGAATTGGATTTAGTATTTCTATAATGGGACTAAATGCTAATTCTATACTACAAGGCATAATATGTTCATTTAGTGCGGTTGCTACAAATCAATTTGTAAAACAAACTATTAAAAAATAAAAAGAAAGAAGGAATTAAAGTGTTAAAAGAACTTATTAAAATTTTAGTAAAGCTAGTAGAAGCAAAAATCAAGAAAACAGGAATGGAGGAAGAGATATTAAATCATAAAAAGTATATTGATACAGCTAAAGAAATATGGGGAATAGTTGATGAACAATTTAGGGTTACACAAAATGTTGAGGAAAAGTTATCAAGCAAAGCTGATGAATTTAATAAAAGATTTTTAAAAGAACATCCTGAGGTATCTAAAGAAGATGTTGAATATTTTAGACAAGCAGTAGCTGGTGAAGTGAACAAGGGCAAACAGGCTGTTTTAGAAAATTCAGAGATATTAAAGAAATTACAAGAAGAAAATCAAGAACTTAAATCTAAGAATATTGATTTAGAAAGTAAACTAGCTGCGATATCAAATTATGTACCAGTAGAAAATAAATAGTTAAACAAGGCAATAGAATGGGTTAGAAATAGCCTTTTTTTATTGCCTTTAATATAAAATTTGCGACCGACATAAGTGTCGCTATCAAAATATTTTAAAGAAAGAAGGAATTAATTATGCAAAGTAGAAGTGATAGTAATTTTAAAGGAATAGACATAAGTAACTGGCAAAAAGGTATTAACTTAAATCAATTAAAAGAAAGAGGCTATGATGTTTGTTATATTAAAATTACAGAAGGAAAAGGATATGTAGACCCATGCTTTGAAGAAAATTATAATAAAGCAATAGCAGCAGGAATGAAAGTAGGCGTTTATCATTATTGGAGAGGTACTTCAAGTGCTATAGAACAGGCTAATAACATAGTTAGAAATTTAGGGGATAAACATATCGATTGTAAAATAGCAATAGATGTGGAGCAAACTGATGGATTAAGTTATGGAGAATTAAATAATAGTGTTCTTCAATTAGCTGAAGAATTAGAAAGATTAATAGGAGCCGAGGTTTGTATTTATTGTAATACAAACTATGCTAGAAATGTATTAGATAGCAGATTAGGTAAGTATTCATTATGGGTAGCTCATTATGGAGTAAATAAACCAGGAGATAATCCAATATGGGATAAGTGGGCAGGATTCCAATATTCAGAAAATGGAACTTCAAATGTAAATGGAAGTTTAGATTTAGATGAATTTACAGAAGAAATTTTTATTAATAGCTCAAAAGTAACTGAAAATAAATTATTCTCTACTAATGCAAGAGCTTTAGTAGCTTTAGATCCTAGAGATAACCCAAGTGATAACTATAGTGATTTAGGTGAAATATATGCAAATGAAAGATTTAGAGTTTTACCAGAAGTATGTGACAAAGGAGATTTTCTTCCTATAGTTTATTGGAAAGATTCAGAAGGTAGAGAATCAGGAAAAGTATGGATTAGAAGTAAACAAGATTATATGATGATAGATACTTATCATAGAGTAGTTAATGTTGTTACAGAGCTAGATGCTAGATATGAACCTTCTTCTAATTCAAATAGAATGGGCTATGTTACAAATGGGGAAAGACTATATGTGCATAGAATAGAAGGAAATTATGCACTAGCAACATACTTCGCAGGTAATGGCTATAAAACAGCATGGTTTACAGCTAAATATTTAGAAAGAATATAAAAAAAGGCTAGGTGGGGTTAATTCCTACCTAGCCTTTTTTGTTTGAAATAAAATTTTCTTGTCAATAATTTTATCGAGGTGATTTTCTTGAAAAATAGTATTGTGAGAATTGATTTAATTATTATCTTAGCTAGTATTTCTTTAATTATTGCTTTAGCATGATTTATATAGTTCTTTATTCATTAACAAAAATGTTATATAATGTTAATGAATAAAGAACTAGGAGGACAAAATAATGAAAAAAGGATTGGTTGTTTTATTAAGTGCTATGGTTATTTCAGGAGCATTAGTAGGGTGTGGAAGTGATACTCCTAAAAAGGTAGAAGATCAAAATCAAAAGCAAGAGCAACAACAAGAAAGTAAAGTAGAAACTTTTAAAGTTGGAGATACTATACAAACTAAATTTTTTAAGATAACAGTTAATAAAGTTGAAACATCTGAGGGTGGAGAGTTTGTTAAACCTAAAGATGGTAATGAATTTATAAAAGCTGACATAACAATCGAAAATATTTCTAAAGAAGAACAGAATGTTTCATCAATGATTATGTTTAAAGTTGTAGATAAAGATGGAAGATCATATAATCAAGCTATAGTTGAAGACCAAAACGGTCAATTAGATGGGAAAGTAGCTCCAGGAAGAAAAATGACAGGAGAGTATGTAGTAGAAGTACCTAAGGGAGCTACTGGATTACAATTAGAATTTGATAGTTCATTACTAAATAGCGGACAAGTTATTGTTGATTTAAATTAAGAAGTAAAAAAGACTAGGAAATCCTAGCCTTTTTATATAAATTACAACTGTTTAAAACCACCAGGAGTCCCAGGGGGAACTGTAATGGCATCATTAGGTTTAATAATTAGTGTATTAGCCTTTGATGAGGCTGGTACAGCTCTTATGTTAACAATATTTGCTCTTCAAGATAGTTTTGGAACAGCATGTAATGTAACTGGTGATGGAGCAATAGCTCTTATGCTGACAGGTATAGCAAAGAAAAAGAATTTATAAGACAAAAAGGTGTACTTTTATAGTATGCCTTTTTATTTTTCAATTAAATAATAGGGAGTATAAATGAAATTAAGTGGGTAAAAATAATCACTTTAAATCAATAGATATATAATTTGCGTAATTTTAAAAACTAATAAATAATGTGTTTAAATTCACAAAAATACAAGATTTGACTAAAATAAATAGTAAGAGAATTTATAAATAAGTGTATATTTTTATAATTATTTATAGAATTTAACTTTAAAACATGAAGATATTAATATGAATATTTTATACTAGTTTTATATTTATGAAAGGAGGTAATTATCACCTTTAAATAGGTTGATAAGTATTTATGCGAAGCAGAGTTAATAAAATAAATAATCGTACAGTTGCTGCTTTAGGAATAAAAAGTTTAGATGAAAATTTAGAGAAAAGTATAGTTAATATAATAAATTGTAATCCAGAATATATTATTTTAGGGTGTAGTGAAATTCCTTTTACAGAAAGAATTTTGAAAGCTTTAAACAATGCTAATTGTCCTAAGATTTTAATACTTCCCTTTAACTATAGGTTTAGAAATCAAAGAGAGATAATTAATGAAATTAAATTTATGAAAAATTTCCCTGAAAATAATATAGCAATTATATTAAATTCAGTAAATGATTCTAATTTTATCTTAACTGATAAAATTTGTTATGTATCTTCAGGAAGTTTAAATAATAATGGTATAGCAAACAATGTAAATTCCTATGAAATAATGAATGAAAAAGATTGTAATTATAAATTATGGGAATCAGAAATCTTTGATTTTATAAATAAAGAAATAATAAATTACAGGAGTAATGATCAAAGGGAGCAAATAGAATACATTTTAAAGGAACTTAAAAAAAGGTTGTTTATCAATATTTCTAATAATTCCAATATATTAAATGAGGAGTATATATACATTCTTCTAGATATATTAAATAGCATAGATAGATTTATTATGATAGGAACTGATGTTTATCAATATTTTGATAGGGATTTTTTAGAAATAATAAAGAGTAATAAAAAAATATTAGCTAAAATAAATTCCATAAGAAATGAATTATTTAGAATACTTTTAAATATCAATGAAGGAAAGAATGATATTAATAACAAGATTTTTAATTGCTTAAAAAATGAATTTTTAGTTCTTTTAGAAGAATTAGAGGAGTTAATAAGTTTACGAGAAAATAAATATCATAATTCTATTATGTCATGGAGAAAGGATGAAAGTATAAGCTCATTTTTATCAGCTAATAATACAATTAATAATTCTTTGATTAGGAAATTCTATGAAAGAATTATTTTAAATTACGAAAGATAAGTGGAAAGAATAAAAAGGGCGTGTATCAAAATAACTTTTTTAAAACTTACAAACATATTCCGAGAATTACTAGATTTTAAGTGAAAGTCCAAATTTTAATTTGGAAGCTTGAACTTATCCAATGGAACTTTAGTTACATTGGAGTCATTTGAATAATAATTACTTCGAAAATATCACTAAAGCTTCGAAACTTAAGTGAAAGCCCAAATTTTTAATTTGGATTCTTGAACTTATGCAATCGAACTTTGTGAGATTGTATTCCTAAGAAGTTAACAGTCTTAGCTTTTTAACGTGATATTTTCTACGTAATAATTTAAATTCTAAAGCTCATCTAGATATTCTCTTCATACTGTTTGTAAGTTTTATTATATTTTGATACATCCTCTTTTTATTCTTCTGGTAAAGTTAAATCGCAGGTTGAAAGCATATTAATGGTTTCATTTACATCATGCTTAACTCCGGCAAGGATTACTAAGTCATTTTCTTCTAGAGTTGTATTAGCATTAGGCATAAACTCATGGCCATCTCTTACCATTGAGAAAATCCTACATCCTGTAGGTAACTTACAATCCTTTAAGGCTTTACCTATATACCATTGGCTACTAACAAGTACCTCACGGATTATTATTTTTTCATTTTCATCCACAGTATCATTAGTATCTACATTAAGTGCAATTAATTTTTCAAATAGTATTGGGAAGAAGATACAAGTTATTACTGTGGTAACTACGAAAGCAGAGTAGTCTGCGGCAGTTATGTATCCTAAATTCAATGCCATTTGAGAACCAACTATAACTAAACTAAGCTGTGCTGTTAATAACATAGATGCTGCTAAGGAATTTCTCGTTCCATATTTCTTTTTAAGTAAAAGTGATGGAATGAATTTTACTAAGAAGAAAATTAGTATAAACAAAGGTATTTTAGCAATTGATTGAGGATTTTCAACAATTGCCTTTAAATCAACATTAACTCCAACCATTATAAAGAATATAGGAATTAAAAAGCCATACCCAACCACATCTAATTGGTGAGAAATTTCTTCTTTAGCTTTCCCAACTATTAATGAAAATACCATACCAGCTAAGAATGAGCCTAGAATTATCTCAGAGTCTACTTTTTCAGCAACAGCAACAAGTACCAAAACAAGAACAAAGGCACCTCTTACGCTAAGGTGAAGGTTTTTAAAGGCAATAGTAGAAAAATCATGAACTTTAAATATAATCTTTGATAAGAAATATACTACTATAGCCACTGCAAATATTATTAAGAAAGTAAAACTCTTTAAGGTAATACCATTTACTGCAACAGAAGCCACAAAAGTAACACCTATTAAACTTACTAATTGAGTTATTATTCCAAAAACAAGTAAAGTTTGACCATAACTACTATTTATTATGTGTTTTGTTTTTAAAATAGGTACAAGTAATCCTGGGGCAGCGGCAGTAAATAATAGTGCAAAGAATATATATCCTTCTGAAATCCCTGCAAATTTTAATGTAAAGGATAAAATTATAGCTGTTATTATAGATAAAATAAACATCTTTATACTAGTAAATAACTTAGAATCTTTTAAAAGTTCTCCTTCCTTAGGTTTAAGCTCATCAAAGTCTATAGCAAGACCACTTAAAAACATTAAATAAGCTAATCCTAAGTTTGATAAAAATAAAATCCAAATATCTGGTTTAATTATGTTTAAAAAACTTTTACCCAATAATATACCTATAAATATTTCCCCTACTTGATAAGGGATGTTCACTCTTTTTAGCCTTGAAACTAAAAATGGAGTAAAAAAGGCTACTACAGATAAGATTAACAATGAATCATAATTTATAGTTTCATTCATAAATAAATCCTCTCTTTTCTTTAGTATTTTATATTAAATTTAAATAACTAAGTTCATATATAAGGATTTTTTCTCTTGAGTCATATTTATACTTATTAGGAATCTTTATTTCCTTCTTTAAAGAAAATGGAGTGTAGTTTTCTAAATAGTATATGTAATCATCAGAGGGATAATAAAGTATAATATCTACTGGTCTCTCATGATTAGATACAGAATCAAGAATATTTCCAACGACTTTTATAAATATTTGTTCTGAAAAGGGATTAAAAAAATAAAATTTATTATCCTTTGAATCTATAGGATACCTTTCAGCAAAACAATTTATAAAATTTAATTTATCTTCCTTAACTTTATTTTGTGATAAATAAGATTTTTTATTTCCTAAGCATTCATTAAAAAAGAAGTTATTCATCTCTATTCCTGTAACTTTAATATTTAAAAAGTAATTTAAATAGAAATTAAGTCTTCCTTTACCACAGCCAAAATCGATTAAGGAATCTTCTTTAGAAAATTCATATTGAGAACACATAGCTTCTAATACATCATAAGATGTAGGTTCATACCTATTATAATGTAGAGATTCATTAAATATTTTTTGTTCTCCAGAAGTTTTTATATTTAGCAATTTTTCAAAATATTGTTCTTTCATTTTATCCTCTTTCATAAAAATTTAGTATTTAAATTTACAATTATCAGTATAGTATTTTACCTTAAATAGGGCAAGGTAAAATTTAGGGTGAGGAATTCTTAGTTAATCGAAAATACTTTATGTAAATTAAACTAAAGAAGAGATAATAGATTTATAGAATGGAAATCTAATGTTGGTCAAACTTTTATAATTAGATACAATAATAAATGAATGTTTAAATGCATAGGAGGAGTTTTAATGAGAAGCAATTATCATACACATACATATAGGTGTAATCATGCCACAGGAACTATTGAAGATTATGTTAAAGAAGCTATAAAAGCTAATATAGATGAAATTGGAATTTCTGATCACTTACCACATCCAGGTAAGAATATAGATAATTATCACAGAATGGCTTATGAAGATTTAGAGGATTACTTTGAAAAGATAGAAGAAGCTATAGAAAAGTATGGAGATAAAATATCAATAAAAAGATCTATAGAATGCGAGTATTTCCCAGACTTCGGATGGCTTTATGAAGAGCTAAAGGAGAAATATAAGGCAGATTATTTAGCTTTAGGAGTACATTTCTTCCCTTATAAAGGAGAATGGGTATATGTTGGAACAATAGAATTAACTCCAGAAATCCTAATGATTTATGCTGATTTTGTAGTGGAAGCAATTAAGAGTGGATATTTTTCATATTTAGCACATCCAGATTTATTTGGAATGACATATAAAAATTGGGATGTGCATGCAGAAGAGGCCTCAAAGAGAATTTTAAAAGCTGCTGAAGAAATGAATATGCCTATAGAGATAAATGTAAATGGAATGAGAAAAAATAAAATTTATTATAATAATGGAGAAAGATATCAATATCCAATAAAAGAGTTTTGGGAGTTATCTAAGGAATACAATGTTAAAAGAATAGTTGGAATTGATGCTCATAATCCAGAAGAAATGCACGATTTAGATATGGGGTTAAACTTTGCTAAAGAACATGATTTAACCATTATAGATAGATTAGAATTTAACAAATAAAAAAGGAGTTAAAGCTCCTTTTTTATTATATGAAATTATTTCTTATTTAAATTTTATACATGTAGGAGATGGAATAAATATATCATCTTTAAAAAGTTTTAGTGTTCCATCTGGATTTTTTAAATATATTGTTAGGTTATGTGATTTTTCATTTGCAATTACTAAGAACTTATTACATGGACTTATTTCAAAATCCCTAGGGAAATCACCATGTGAACTATAGTGATTTATAAGTGATAAAGAACCAGTTTCCTCATTTATTCTAAAGGCTGATATTCCATTAAAGCCTCTGTTAGAAACGTATAGGAATTTATTACAAGGACTTATTTTTATTGCAGAACCAAAATTTTGTCCTCCAAAGCCATTAGGAAGTACATGAAGATATTGAACTAATTTAAATCCTTCTTCACCTAAATATTTTAATATAATTATTTCAGAACTATTTTCACATATAACATATGCAAACTTTCCATTCTTTGAAAATTCTATATGTCTTGGACCGCATCCTTTAGTACAATAAAAACTTAGATTTTCAATGTAACTTAAGGTGTTATTAGAATTGATTTTAAAAAGTTCTATTCTATCCATACCTAAATTTACAGCACATATAAATTTGTTATCTGGAGTTGTTGATGCAAAATGCATTTTTGAGTCATCTTTATGAGAAAATGCACTTAATGAAGTATCTATATCAAAATTCTCATTTAATGAATATGTATTAATTGATTTTTCATGAAAATTACTAGAAACTATTAAGGATTTATCTGGGATTATATTAATATGACAAGGTTTTTTACCTTGAAGTAAACTAGCCCCTGTTAATTTCAATGAATAATCTTCTTCTATATTATAAGAAGCAACACCACCTAGTGTATCTAGTGAAATTGGGTTACCTACTGTATATAGTTTATTGTTATGTATGCACAAATAAGTAGGATTACCGAATCTAGCTACTACGGATAAATCTTCAATATTTCCTTTAGTAGTATCTAGACATAATCTATAGATACCTTTACTGGCCCCATTTGTGTAAGTACCTATATATGCAATAGATTTGTTCATTTTTAAAGCCCCCTCTGACTTGATTATATTGTTAATTTTACGTTTTATTTGTATGATATAAGATATATTAACAATTTTTATAAATAATATTAAAGATTAAATATTATTTGTTATACCATATAAAACAAAAATAGTAAAGAATATAAAATAAAAACATATATAATTTTTAATGTTTAGATTTTTTTAATGGAGGACAAGGATGAAAAAGACTATTGGTATATTAGCTCATGTTGATGGAGGAAAAACAACTTTTTCTGAGCAACTTTTATATCATACAAAGAGTATAAGAAATAGGGGAAGAGTTGATCATAAGAATTCTTATTTAGATAATAATGAAATAGAGAAAGACAGAGGTATAACTATATATTCTGAGGTAGGTAAATTTTCTATAGAAAATCAAGAATATTATCTTATAGATACTCCAGGGCATATAGATTTTTCACCAGAAATGGAAAGAGCTATTAGTGTTTTAGATTATGCTATTTTGATTATAAGTGCAGTAGAAGGGGTTCAGGGACATAGTGAAACAATATGGGAATTATTAAATAAGTATAAGATTCCTACTTTTATTTTCATAAATAAGATTGATAGAGAAGGAGCAGAGGTAAATAAGGTTATAAATGAAATGAAACACAAACTTAGTGAAGATATTATTTTCTTTTCAAGTGAATTAGAAGATGAGACTATAGAAGAAGTAGTTGAAAGAGATGAAGACTTACTAAACTTATATTTAGAAGGAAATTTAAGTGAAGAAGAATTATTAAATAAAATACCAAGTATGATAAAGGAACTTAAAATTTTTCCTTGTTTATGTGGTTCTGCTTTACTAGATGAGGGCGTAGAAGATTTTATAAGGTGGTTTCATAACTTATCATTTACTAACTATGAGGAATCGGAAGATTCTTTTAAAGGAAGAGTTTTTAAAGTAAGACATGATGAAAAGGGAAATAGATTAACCTTTATAAAAGCTCTAAGTGGAACTTTAAGAACTAAGGAAGAATTGACATATTTAAAAGAAGGAAAAGAGTCTTTAGAGAAAGTAAATGAAATTAGAATATATAATGGAAGTAAATATGAACTTGTAAATGAAGTTAAGGCAGGAGATATATTTGCAGTGGTAGGAGTTAAAGGATTAGAATCTGGTGATGGAATTGGTATAGAAAATATTGATTCATATGATATGGTTCCTACTTTGAAGTCTAAGGTGGTTTATAGAGAAGGGTTAAATCCAAAGGAAGTACTTTCATGGTTTAAAATCTTAGAAAGTGAAGAGAGTACCTTAAGTATATCTTGGGATGAAAGATTAAAAGAAATTCACGTTAATATTATGGGAAAAGTTCAATTGGAAGTTCTTAAAGAAGTTATGAAAAATAGATTTAATGAAGAAATAGAATTTGGAACTCCAGAGATATTATATAAAGAGACATTAAATGAAGAAGTAATAGGATATGGCCATTTTGAGCCTTTAGGACATTATAGTGAGGTTCACTTAAAAATTGAGCCTTTAGAAAGAAATTCAGGAATAGTATTTGAAAATAAATGCCATGCAGATGATCTTACAGTTGGAAATCAAAATTTAATAAGGACTCATATATTTGAATGTGAGCATAAAGGAATATTAACAGGTTCGCCTATTACGGATCTTAAAATAACCTTATTAACAGGAAGAGCTCACAACAAACACACAAGTGGTGGGGATTTTAGAGAAGCTACAAAGAGAGCTTTAAGACAGGGATTAGAAAGTGGAGAAAATAAACTTTTGGAGCCATATTATAAGTTTAAAATAGATGTAGATCTTAACCTAATAGGAAGAGTAATGAATGATATACAAAAGATGCATGGGGAGTTTAAGGATCCAATTATAGATGGAGAGAGAGCAATCATAGAAGGAAAGGGACCTGTTTCTACATTTATAAATTATGGTATGGAGTTTCAGTCATTTACTAAGGGAAAGGGAGGACTTTCTCTTAAGTTTCATGGATATGATGTATGTCACAATGAAGAAGAGATTATAAAAAAGAGGGAATATGATAGAAATGCAGACATTGATTATACTTCTACTTCTATATTTTGTTCAAAGGGTCAAGCTTATTTAGTTAAAGGAGAAGCGGCAAAAGAACATATGCATTGTTTAGTTTAGAAAAATTTTGTCTTATATTGTTTTTTAGAACCTTTAAAGGAATATATGAAATTAAAATTTAGCTAAATTATATTCATTAGACAAAAATATATAGCTTAGTTATAATTTATAGAGAAAGTTTAAACTATTAAAGATGAATTAATTTTCTATGAGGTGAAGAAATGGAATTAGTAAATATTTATGATGAATATAGAGAAGTAAATAAAAATTATGTGGATTTTATAGAGGAACTAGTAAATAAAAATTTTGAAGGATTCAGCGAAGATTTTGTAATGAGTAATCTAGAAAACTTTCAAAATTCCATTGGAGATTTAAAAGTAAAGGCTGATGACCTTCAGGTTGAGGAAGAAAATAAAGATAATTTAAAGGATTTAAAATATTTAATTGTTGATACATTATTCCTTACCTTTGATTTAAATAACTTTTATAAACTTAAAGAATTTGAAAGATTTAAAATGAGATTTGCAAATTATGTTAATAAAAGAAGAAGAGATGAGATGTTAAAATCTTTTTAGGATAAAAAGAGGGCTTTTATCAAGAAATAACAAAACTTACAAACAATATGAAAAAATACTGTTTGTAAGTTTTATGAAAAGTTATTTTAATAAAAGTCCTTTATTTATAAACACGTTTTAGAGTAGTATGTTCAGTATATCCTAATATTAAAGGAACATTTTCAACTTCAATTTCACTAGATTCAAGGCCGAACCATTTAGCTGGAGAAACTGTGAATTTTTTTATAAAAAGCTTAGATCTAATTATCATTGAATTCCATGATTCAAGCTTGCTTTCTGATGATAAACATTCATTTATAAGAATAAATCTAAAATCTCCTACATTTCTATTATGAAGTGTAGTGTACTTTTTATTTTGAACCTTAATATCACCATTATTTATAAGTTCACACACTATTTGACGTAAAAATACATTAAGCTTTTGGTTAACCCTAAAACCAAGTTTAAGTTGCACCTTAACCATATAATCAGTACCAAAGGTATTTACCGTATATTCAGATGTATAAGGTTCATCAGTTACAATTACATTTACAAACCAATATACATCTGCTCTCTTAGGCCTTTTATCTAAAATAGAGTACATTATTTTTCTTTCTATTCTTTTAGATTTTTCTGAACTTGTTAAATAAACAAGATTTGTTGCATATTTAGGTCTATCTACATCATTCTTTAATTCCTTTAATTGATTTTTATAATTTTCAATAGGAATATAGTCTAATAGACTCATTTTTATATAATGACCTTTTATCCATATATACATTATGCTTAAAATACATAAGGCTATTAATACTGAAACAAAACCACCTTTTTCGAATTTAACTGCACTTGAAATTAAGAATGAAAATTCTAAAGAGCCAAAGAAGACTAGTATAATTAGTGCAATTGGTAATGGGGTTTTTCTTTTTAATAGGTAATTGAATAAAAGTATGGATGTCATAAGCATTGTTACAGTTATTGATAATCCATAAGCTGCTTCCATATTATCTGAACTTCTAAAATACAAAACTATAGCTATACAAGCTATCCAAAGTATTTTGTTTATAGCTGGCATATAAATTTGTCCCTTAGAATTAGAAGGATAAAGACATTGTAATCTTGGGAATAAATTTAATTTAATAGCTTCTGAAACTAAGGTATATGAACCTGAAATTAAAGCTTGAGATGCTATAATAGCGGCTAATGTAGAAATTAAAACTCCAAATAGTAAAAGCCAACTAGGCATCATTTGAAAAAATGGATTTAAGCTTTCAATTCCATATAATTTAGCATTATTTTTCTGAGATAATATCCAAGCAGCTTGACCAAAATAATTTAATAGTAAGCATATTTTAACTAAAGGCCAAGTAAGATAGATATTTTTTCTACCAACATGACCAAGATCAGAGTACAAGGCTTCGGCTCCAGTTGTTGATAAAAATACTCCTCCAAGAATAAAAAAACCTAAATGGTTATTTGGACTAAATAAAATTTTTATTGCATAATGAGGAGAAAGTGCTTTTAAAAGATATAAATTTCCTGACAAATTTACAATTCCTAATATGGCTAAAAATGCAAACCAAATAAACATAACTGGTCCAAAGATTTTACCTATTATTTCTGTGCCAAAATGTTGAATAAAGAACAAAAAACTTAGTATTACTAGTACAATTATTATAATAATATCTTGATTATTTCCAAATATATCATTAAAACTAGGTAAGATTTTTAAACCTTCAATGGATGAAGTAACAGTTACAGCAGGGGTTAGCATTCCATCAGCTAGTAGAGCAGAACCTCCTACCATGGCAGGTATAATAAGCCACTTAGCACGACGACGAATTAAGGTATAAAGAGAAAATATACCTCCTTCTCCCTTATTATCAGCCTTTAATGTTATAAGAACATACTTTATTGTTGTTAATAAAGTCATAGTCCAAAAAATAAGAGATAATACCCCAAGGATAAAATCAGGAGTAATGCTTTCTAAACCTCCATTGCCATTTATTATTGATTTCATAACATAAAGAGGAGAAGTTCCAATATCTCCATAAACAACTCCTAAGGCTATTAAAAAGCTTCCTAAAGTAATTTTTTCAATAGAACTTTTATTAGTACTCATATTTATTCTTCCTTTATTATGATAAGTTAATTATTAAGCTTAAAATATTAATAAATTATTAATGTGTACACATAAATTTAAAATCTAATAAAATTTATACTAGCACCATTATGAAATGATGTAAAGTTATAAATTAAAAAGAAATTAGTTCTATTTTATTAAAACATTTACATTGGGAAGTTTATTAAAAAATACATAAGTTTTTTGAAAAAATTATAATGAATTTCTGATGAGTATTAAAGTAATCTAGTAAAATAAAAAAGGCTGTATCAAAATATAATAATAAAGATTACAAACATATTCCGAGAATTACTAGATTTCACTAAGAATTTATAATCATTACTTCGAAGATATCACTAAAGCTTCGAAACTTAAGTGAAAGTCCAAATTTTCAATTTGGATTCTTGAACTTATGCAATCGAACTTTGTGAGATTGTATTCCTAAGGAATTAACAGTCTCAGCTTTTTAACGTGATATCTTCTACGTAATAATTTAAATTCTAAAGTTCATCTAGATATTCTCTTCATACTGTTTGTAATCTTTATCAAAAGTTATTTTGATACATGCCCTAAATTTAATCTATTTTGTAGTTGTTGGAGGAGTGAATACTCTTGCTGCTAATTCATCATCCATCATATATAAGGCAGCAGGGTTACCTTCAGATCTTCTAACTTTCTTTAATAATGAGTGGAAGTTGTTTTCTTCTTCAACTTGTTCATCTATAAACCATTTAAGTAAACTCATAGTTGCATGTTCTTTTTCTTCAAAAGCAACATCTGCAAGACCATATATTTTACTAGTTACTAATTGTTCATGTTCATAACCTTTTTCAAAGGCTTCAATTATATTTGCAAAATTAAATTTAGGTTTATCTATTTGTTCTAATTCAACAACGCCATTTTTTTGGAATATATAATCATAAAATTTCATTGCATGGAATAATTCTTCTTGAGCTTGAACTCTAAAAAAGTTAGCAAAACCGCTTAAGTCAACTGATTCAGCATAAGCAGCCATAGCTAAATAAGTATATGATGAATAGAATTCAAAATTAACTTGTTCATTAAGTCTTTGTAATAAATTTTCACTTAACATATATGTACACCTCTTTTTATTATTTCTATAAAATAATTGTAGTCTTAAAAATAAAATTAAGCAAACTAATTTATAAAAATTATTAACAGAAATTATTAGTCTATTAATAATAGATGGCAGAATCTTCAGATTACTTTATAATACTTAAATTATGTATTTTTTTCTTCAGATGGAAGTAATCCCATATACTTTTTATAAGTTTTTGAAAAATAAGATAAGTTATTAAAGCCGCTTTTATAAGCACTTTCAGATATAGTATATCCATTATAGAGGATTAAATTTCTAGCATTAATACATCTAATATGATTAATATAATCTAAAATAGTTTGCCCTGTTACCTCTTTAAAGGTACGGCATGTATAATATTTACTAAAAGCAACATGGTTACATATATGATCGATTGAAATTTCTTCTTTATAGTTTTCTTTTAAATAATTTATTATTTCTTTTACCATTAGAATTTTATTATTGTCTTTTATTTTTATTAATGATGAGTTTTGCTCAATATGGTTTCTCTTAATATGAATTAAAATTTGAAGTATATCTGATTTTATAAATTCTTTAAAATAATCATTTTTATTATTTAATTCCCTATTTATTTCCTCAATCTTGGTCTTTAAAAAGGAATCCTTAACTAAGTTTTTAAATCTAAAATTATCAAAATAATTTAAATTATCATTAAGTAAATCTTTATCTATAATAAGACAGTAATATTTACAGGAATCAGATATTTTTTCTATGGAATGAAGTTCCTTTGAATTAATTATTATAATATCATCAGCTTTAGCTTGAAGTATTTTATTATCACAAACAACCTTAGCATGTCCATCTAAGAAGTAGAGAAGTTCTATATTTTCATGATAATGCATCAAAAAACTAGGTCTATTTTTATTTAAAATATCACAATGAAATATTACTGGGAAATTAGGATCCCTATGAAAGTGATTTTCATATATGTAATTACTCATAATTCCTCCTATATAAAAAGCAATATTGTGTTAAATAACAGCAAAATACTTACTTAAATAAATAAAATAATTTTATATAATAATAGTAAACATTTAAATTGTTTATTACCATTATGAGCAAATTTTTGTAGAAAGTAAAGGATTATTAGGGGGAAGAGATATGCATTTAATACCAAGACCAAAAAGTGTAATTAATCATGAAGGTGAATTTTTTATAGAAAGAGATACTGAAATTATATTAAGTAGTGAATTATCCTTTGAAGATTTAAATTTGGCAATTATGATTCAAAAGGAAATAGAAAAAGTATTAGATTTTAAACTTAACATAAATAAACTTTTTATGGATAAGAAATATAGTAACTCAATAATTTTAAGAGAATTTAAATTTGAAAATGAAGAGGAATATAAAATAGAAATAAAGGAGAATCAGGTAATAATAGAAGGGTTTGGTGCTGGATTATTCTATGGATGTCAGAGCTTTAGACAGCTTGTAAGAGAGTTTGGAGCATGTATTCCAAATCTAACAATAGAAGATTCTCCATATTTTAAATATCGTGGATTTTATCATGATGTAACAAGGGGAATGGTACCAACCTTAGATACATTAAAAAGATTAGTTGATAAGGCAGCTTTTTATAAAATAAATCAGTTGCAACTATATATAGAGCATACCTTTGCTTTTAAGGGAATGAGTGAAGTTTGGATGGATAAGGATCCTTTAACAGCGGAGGAAATATTGATTTTAGACAAGTATTGCAAAGAGAGACATGTGGAACTTGTACCATCATTATCAACTTTTGGTCATCTATATGAAGCTTTAAGAAGTAAATCCTTTAGAGAACTTTGTGAATTAGAAATAGGAGATGAAGAATATTCTTTTGTAGATAGAATGGCACATCATACTTTAGATGTTACTAATCCTAAAAGTTTAGACTTTGTTGAATCAATGCTTTTAGAATTTATTCCTTTATTCAGTTCAGATAAGTTTAATATTTGCTGTGATGAAACCTTTGATTTAGGAAAAGGAAAGAGTAGAGAGAAGGCTGAAAAATTAGGAGTAGGTAAAATATATACAGAGTTTTTAAATAAGGTATACAACATTGTAAAAAGGTTCAATAAAAATGTTATGTTCTGGGGAGATATAATAGTTGGATATCCAGAGCTTTTAAGTGATATACCAGAGGATTTAACTTGTTTAACTTGGAACTATCATCCACAGGCTAATGATGTAGCCACAAAAATTATAGCAGAGAACAATAAAGTACAATATGTTTGCCCTGGTGTAGGTGGATGGAATATGATGATGAATCTTATAGAAGGCTCTTTTAGTAATATAAGAAGAATGGTTAACCATGGAATGAAATATGGAGCTATAGGTGTTTTAAATACAAACTGGGGAGACTATGGAAATATAAATCTATTAGCTAATTCAATGCCATCTATGATTTATGGAGCAGGAATTTCATGGAATCCAAAGGAAGAGGAGTTTAATGAAATTTTTAAGTCTATATCCCTTATGGAATTTGGTGATGAATCTATGAAGGTGGTTTCTTTAATGGATAAGCTTTCTAAAAATCAAGTTGCAGGTTGGGGAGAACTTGTTAGATGGAAAGAAAAGTTTAATGAAAGAGAAGAAACTAAGGAAGAAATTAAGAATATAGATACTTTAAAAGTTTTTGAAGGATATAAGGTTGCTTCAGAGGTAAGAAGAGAGTTTATTAAATTACTTAAAAATACAGAGGATAAAGAAGCTATTCAAAGCTTTATTGTGTCTTCAAAGGGATGGGAGCTTATAGATAAATTCTTCATGGTATTACTTGAAAGAGAGTTTAATAAAAAAAGTTTATTAGATATAGATAAAAAAGACTTAGCTAAGGATTTAGAGCTTTGGTTTTATGATTACACATCAATATGGAGAAAATATAATAAAGAAAGCGAGCTTAATAGAATAAGAGAAGTTATAGTATATATGTGCTCATATTTAAGGGGTTAAGAGGACTTTTAAAGGCTAAACAAATATAAAATTAAAGAGTATAATAAATTATAAAGTAATAATTACTTTGTTGATAACTTTATTTTTATACTAATAGAATGAAAGAGGGTAATAATTATGAATTATTGGCAAATATCAGCAGAGATAGGTAACACAAATTTAATAGATATATTCTTTGATTTAGGAGTAGCAATTGTTGGCCCTGGAGACAAAGGAGATTATTTTGACAATAAAGAAGAGTACGATATATTAGGCAAAGAGGGAATAGTTATAAAGAGATTTGCTGAAGAAGTTAAGGTAGGAGATGTACTTATTTTAAAACAGATAAATTCAAAGGATGGAAGCTTTACTATTGTAGCAGCTGGTAAAGTAACAAGTCCATATAGATTTGAACCTGTATTTAACAAAGTAGGACTAGATGAATTGCCTATGCAGCACTGTAGAAGGGTAAAATGGTATATTCCTACTGATGGCTTAGTAATAGATAAAGAAGGGTTAAGTATTGGATTACAAAAGCTTAAGGATGATAGCCCACTAAAAATAAAAGCTCAAGAATTTATGAATGAATTAAAGGATGAAAATTAAAAATTATTATAAAAATTAAAAACCAAGCTTTAGCTTGGTTTTTTAGTTTGCAGTTTAGAAATCCTCATAATGTTTTTATAATTATTATTTATAAATTATTTTAGTGAAGTTTAATTTTATTAAGGCTTCAATTTATCAAAGTAGTCAAGAGATTCAATATCATCTACTTGAAGTATTGTATCAGCTAACCATTTATCCTCTTTTCTTATAAATTTCCAAAATTCTTCAAAAGAATTTGCTGTTGAATAGTCTCCATCAATTATGCAATTATTTTCTTCATTTATAGTGTAATCAATCATTTTAGCCTTTAATAAAACCCAAATAAAATCCTCTCCATTTTCATCATTTTCTACTGCTAATATAGGGGTTACCTTCTTTAATTCTACATCAGATAAGATGTTCTTTTCCTTCTTTAAAAGCATCCAATTCATTTTTACAGTATGAGTATCAAAAAAGTTATCTGTCATTAAATGTTTTACAGGTGAATAATCCCTATTCATCCAAGCCTCTTGAATTATAGGAAAGGATTCTTCAATCTGAGTTTCTATTTCATAGAAATTCCATGCTGGATTTTCAATCTCAAAGTCTTTTAGAGTAGACATAGCTTCTCTTTTTTTAGAATAAACTTTATATCTAGATACACTTCCGTTTTTCACAAACAAGAAATTTATTCCTATGAATGAACCTAATATCAAGAAATCAATCATATTTCCATAAGGGGAGTCTGAGCTGCTTCCATGGGAGCTATGTGAAGAAGATCCTCCACCACCGCCGCCACCTCCACCACCGCCGCCACCTCCACCACCGCCTCCGCCGCCACCACCGCCGGCACGACAAAGAACTGTTGTGGATGGAATTAAAAATAATAGTATTAACATTATACTTAAAATCTTTCTTAAATTTTTCATTTATTGTCCTCCTTACTCCTATAGAGTATTAATTACTACAATATTTAACAAAATCCTTCTTTTTTTATTAAATATTCTTATTTATTAAATGAAAAATTAAGAAATTTAATATAATGTAATTAAATTTTGATTATTCTTCTTTTTGTTTAGGTACTAATCTTACTCTAAAGATAAGTGCTTTAAGTGCTTTCCAGTCAAGGGGAATAAGAGGATACAGGTAGGAATCACCAGTTAAAGTTTTATTACTTGCAATTAAAACTATTCCTATTATTAATCCTACAAAAAATCCTATTACATTAAATAGGCTTGTTAATATAAGCAAAAGAGTTCTCCAAAACTTTAAGGCATAGCTAAGTTCTAAACTAGGTTGAGAAAAGCTTCCTAGTGTAACTATAGCCATATATAATATGGTTTGTGGTAAAAACAACCCAGTATCTACAGCAAATTGGCCAAGTATTAATCCTCCAATAACAGATAAGGACATACCAAGGGCATTTGGCGTATTTAAAGAGGCAAGTTTTAATCCATCTACTGCAACTTCAAGAAGTAAAAATTGAACTATCAATGGAACTTTATATCCATCAACAGGTAATAAAAATTTTAAGTAATCAGGTATTCTATAGGCATTTTGGATTAAAAGCAAATAAAGTGGGGTTATAAAAATAGTAGAAATTAGTATGAAATTTCTTATTAAACGAATAAAATTGCCTGTTATTACAGGAAGATAATAATCATCAACATCCTGTATAAAATCAAAGATAGTAGTTGGTAAAATTATAACTGAAGGAGAGTTATCTATAATAATAACTATCTTTCCCTCTGTTATATGGGCAGCTGCAACATCAGGCCTTTCTGTATATCTAACCTTAGGGAATGGATTATACCATGAGGCATTTGAAAGAGATTCAACAAGGCTTTGTTCGCTCATGGTTAATGCTTGTATATCTAAATTTTCAAATTTCTTTTTTATTAAATTAAGAGTTTTTTTATCAACTACCTCGTCTAAAAATGATATAACCACATCTGTTTTTGATACATTTCCTATAGACATCATTTCAAAGGTAAGTCTAGGATCTCTTATTCTTCTTCTAATTAATGCAGTATTAAATACAATGGTCTCTACAAAGCCATCCCTAGAACCTCTTAATACTTTTTCAGTTTCTGGTTCTTGAGGCCCTCTAACTGGATAAGTTCTTAAATCTATCATTATTGCACTGGAGAATCCTTCTAAAATTAATGCTGTCTGTCCACAGAGAATTTGAGATACTATTTTATCTATGGATACTTCTTCAGCTACTTCTACATAAGGGATTTGTCTTCTCATAAAATCCTTAGGTGATTTTATTAAGTTCATTTCAGTTTTGCTTAAGGAAAAGAAGTCACTCATGATTAATTCCATTACGTCATCTTTTACAAATCCATCAATATAATACATTGTGGCTTTTTTATCCCCAATTATTATTGAACGTTCAATTATATCAAAACTTTTTCCAACCCTTAAAGCTTTAGATAAAGTATTTATATTTTTATCAAAATTTGATGTTAAGTCCAAAAAAATTCCTCCTTAGTAAATAATATAAACTTATTATTTCAAAGGAGAATAAATAATATTCATTTAATAATTTTATAGTTTAGTATTATAATAAAAAAACTTACAAACATATTTAGAAAATTAATAGATTTTCCTAAGAATTTAAATTCCAAAGCTTATCTATATAATTTTCATATTGTTTGTAAGTTTTATAAAAAAGTGATTTTAATACACTAATATTTTAAATGTTTTAAAAGTGTACTTGTACTAATAATAGTAAGGCTGCAAAGGCTGCTATAATTCCCATTAAAGGCATAATAAATTTCAGCCATTTATTATAGGTTACATCAACCATAGCAAGGGTAGCTAAAATTAATCCTGTTGGAGTTATAAAGGAGATTAATCCTTGACCAAATTGGTAAGCGCTAACTATAACATCCCTTGGTAAACCAACTGTATCTGCAAGTGGTGCCATTATTGGAATTGATAAAACAGCAAGACCAGATGAAGATGGAATAAAGAATCCTAAGATTATGAATATAACAAGCATTAATATTATAAATATATTTTTATCCATACCTTGAATTCCATTTGAGGATACATAAAGTAAAGTATCTGATATTTTACCATTTTCAAGTATTAAGTTTATAGATCTTGCAACACCTATAACTAAGGCAACTCCTACCAAATCAGCAGCACCAGCTATAAATGTATTAACAAATTTCTTTTCTCCAAGTCCTGAAAGGAAACCTAAAATTATTCCAACTACAAGGAATAGAGCAGTCATTTGTATAAATCCCCATCCTTTAGCTGAAACTCCATAAACTAAAATTACAAATGAACCAGCGAATATTAAAAGCATAAGTTTAAGTCTCCAAGTAAATACTGGCACATCATTATTAGATTCATGAAGAAATTTAGAATCTATTTCATCTTTTTGATCATATACAAGGGATTTAGAAGGATCATTCTTAACTTTTTTAGCATATCTAAGTATATAAATTATTGTTATAAGTGTAGCTAAAACTAATCCTATCATCCTAAAATCAAGGCCTTCTTTAAAGCTTATTCCAGCGGCTGTTGAAGCTATTACTGAAGAGAATGGGTTTACAGTTGAGAACATTGTTCCTATAGATGAACCCATATATATTGTAGCAATACATACTATAGCATCATAGCCAGAAGCTAGGAATATTGGGAGTAAAATAGGATAAAGAGCAATTGTTTCTTCTGCCAATCCAAAAGTAGTACCACCAAGAGAAATAAGTATTGATAATAATATTATAAGTATATATTCTTTTCCTTTAGTTATTTTAGAAAGGCTAGCAATTCCGGCATTAAATGCTCCAGTAGCATTTAAAACTCCAATTACTCCACCTATTATTAGAACGAACATAATTATATCTATAGTGTCATAAGTTCCTTGAATGGGAGCTTCTATTATTTTAGAAATTCCTTGAGGATTTTGAGAAACCTTTTCATAAGTATTTGGTATAGCTATTGGTTTATTTATACTTCCATCAGTAAATTTACTTAAGTTTATTTTTATACCAAGTTTATCTAAGGTATTTTGAGTTGCGTTTTCCTTAGTGCTTTCCCCTTGAGGATTTGTAACAACAAAGGTGTTTTCAGCTTCATTATAAGACAATTTTGAATATGATCCTGCTGGAATAACATAAGTTAATATAGCTGATAAAATTAAAACAATAAATAATACAGTAAAGGCTGTAGGGAATGAAATTTTTTTCTTTTTACTCATTTTTTACCTCCTATTAAATTTTATAATTAATAAAATTTATTTATTAATCTTATTAATTATACTCTTTTGTAATTTAGAGGTAAAATTATAAAAAATTATTAAAGCAATGAATTTTTGATTAAATTAAAATATAACACTGTTAATTAACTTTAAATCAAATAATTTAAACTTGACTTAAGACAGAATTTAATGTAGAAAATATATTTAATATATTTATTTATCATATTTTTACATAATTAAAATAAAATTAATATATTGTTTTAAAGTTCCAAAATGAATATAATAAAATAAAATAAGGGAAAGAGTGTTTTAAACTGAAAATAATTTATTTTCACAACTTGAATCTGTTAAGTTGTTATGAAAAAATAGCTTAACTATTCTTAAAATTACTCGTT